>Ga0209647_1004492_pt1 | contig 10487 bp, 8 predicted proteins | sample GraSoi_2013_60cm_FD_185827 | JGI IMG/M metagenome (GOLD analysis project Ga0209647, IMG submission 185827) | Grasslands soil microbial communities from the Angelo Coastal Reserve, California, USA - Sample 9_17_2013_60cm (SPAdes) (version 2) | ecosystem: Environmental > Terrestrial > Soil >...
TTATCACCGAACTGGTCGAGCAGGCGGATCTGCAGGGTGAGCGCGCGCGGATCGGCGATCAGCGCCGCGACCTCCTCGGCCGCGATGCGCCGCGTGGTCAGGTTGAACTGGTTCGTCTTGTTGATCAGCTGCACGATGCGCGCCTGGCCGAGCGTGTCGAAGCGCCGCCAGCGCAGCGCCATGTCGAGGCTGCGCAGATAGCCCTCGAGATCGGTCGCCGCGCCGCGTTGCGTCGCGCGCTCGGCGTTGGCGCGGTATTGCTGCGTCCGCGCGAAATCCTCCGCCGTCGGCCGGATGCCCTCGAAATAGCCGGCGGCGGCGATGCACTCGGCATAGAGCGCGGGATCCTCCGGCAGCTCCGGCACCGCCACCATCGGCAGCTCGCGGCGGACAATGGCGCGCTCGAAGGGATTGTCGTCGGCGAAGACCAGCGCATCGAGCCCGATATTCAAGCGCTCGGCGATCGCGCGGATATTGGCGACCTTGTCGGTCCAATTGGCGGCGAAGCAGGCGATGTCGCCCCGCCGCAGCACCATCTCCGGATGCTTGTCGAAGGGCTCGAGCGCATTCGCCTCGTCGTTCTTGGAGCAGATGGCGAGGATGACGCCGCGCTGCGACAGATCGCGCACGTAGCGCTGGAAGGCGACATAGGCCTCGCCGAGCGCGCTGCCCTGACCGAGCACGATGCCGTCCAGCCCGTCATCGCCGATCACGCCGCCCCACAGCGTGTTGTCGAGATCGAGCACCAGGCATTTGAAGGCGCGTCCTTGCTGCGCGGCAATCAGCCGCGCAATCAGCTCGCCATATATCGGCGCGGCGGCGGGATGCACCTCCTGCTTGGCGCTGTGCCACAGCACCGGGTCATGCCATGCGCGCAGCCCGTCCTGCGCCACCTGCGCGTCGAGCGCCACGATGTCGACGCCCTCGGCGTCGGCGCGGGCGCGCAGCCGCTCGTTCAATGCCATGGCGAGAGCGGCGGCGGAGCCGGGCAGGCGATGCTCGTTATTGCCGAGCAGGGTCGGGAAGATCGGCGGCACGGTCTGCTGCAGCACTGCGCAGCGGAAGGCGGCGCGCGCCGTGCGCCAGTGTCCGGCAAGCCCGTCGACCAGCGCCTCGAGGCGGCGCGAAGCGACCTCGCCGGGATCGCTCGCATTGCAGCCGGCGAGCAGGTGGTAGGCATCGAGCGCGAACAGCACCGCGGTCGGCCGGAAGCCATGCAGGGGCGAGGACGGGTCGAGCAAGTCTTGCGCGTACTGTCCGTACTCGCCGACGAAGATCGTCAGCCACAGCCCGCGGCGCAACGCGGCGACCCGGATCGCCGGCACGAGATGCGCGACGGTCGAGGCGGCGAGCACGGCGAGTCGCACCGGCGCGCCGGCGAGGTCGGGCGGCGGTGCCGCGCCGAACAGGCGCTGCAGTCGCCGGTCGAGCCGCATGGTGGCCAACCCGTCCAGGCGGTGATTGGCGAGAGCGACGAGCCGCGCCCAGTCTTCGGCGGCGGGAAGGGTCGGCGGTGGGGCGAGCGCCGTGCTGCCGTCGACCGGCAGGGCACGAGTTGCGCTGCCCGCCAGGGCGGTCAGCTCCGCGCTCCACGCCGCCGGCGGCGCGGGTAGCCAGTGAAGCTCAGGGGACGAAATCCGCATCTCTCCGCGCGTGCAACACCCGTCCGCTTCATCGACCAGCCCGCGAGGGCTCGCCCGGTTTTACCCGAAGCGCCGCAAATCAGTCAAAATTATCGTGCGCGCCGAGACCGGGAGGCGGCGGTTGCCCGGTAAGCGACCGTTAACCGTTCTATGGAATCCTGCGTTCGTGCTCGGATCACTCGAGCGGGGAGGGCGCCGTCGTGAAGTTCACGGTACGGTTCAGCGATTATCGCATCCGCACGCGGATCTATGCCGGTTTCGGCGCCGTCATCCTGCTCGGCGCCATCGTCGCCGGCTTCGGGGTCTGGCAGTTCACCGCGCTCGGCGAGGACGTCGATCGGCTCGTCGCCGCCGGCGCCGACGTCACCCGCAATCTCGAGGTCAATCGCATCGTCGAGGCGATGCGCCGCGCCGCTTTGCGCTACAAGACGAGCGGCGACGAGGCGGCGATCAAGGATTTCGCCGACGGCGTCGCGCAGACCAGCGCCCGGCTCGTCGAGGCCGCCAAGGCGACCGGCTCGGACGAGCAGCGCACGATCTACGCCGCCGCCACCGCCCAGGTCGCCGAGGTGCAGCAGGAATTCGCCAAGCTCACCGCCATCGGCGCCAGGATCGCCACCGATCGCGGCGCTCTCCTCAAGAGCGGCGAAGAGCTGCGCAAGAGCGGCGAGGCGTTGCTCGTCAAGGCGCACGGCGCCTTCGATGACGCGCTGATCAGCCGCGCCCAGGACATTCAGGCCGGCGAGCTCGGCGTGCGCGTCGCCGGCTGGCAGTTCCTCGCGACCAACGATCCCAGCCTGCCCGGCGCCTTCCGGCTCAGCGTCGCCCAGACGACGCTCACCCTCAAATCGCTGACCAAGCTGACAACGGCGAGCAAGCTCGACGGCGCGCTGGCGCCGGTGCAGACCGCGCTCGACGGCTACGCCAAGACGTTCAACCAGATCTCGGCCGAGATGATCGAGGCGAACAAACTCTATAGCGAGGTGCTGCTGCCCAAGCTGACCAAGCTCGAAGAGCTCGGGGTCGAGATCCAGACCGCGCTCGACGCCGATATGAAGACGACCAAGGCCGCGACCGACGCGACCATCCGCTCGACCACCATCGCCCAGGCCGGCATCGCCGGGCTCAGCCTGCTGCTCGGCGGCCTCTTCGCCTTCCTCATCGGCCGCGGCATCGTGCGGCCGATCACCGGCATGACCGCGATCATGGCCAGGCTCGCCGAGGGCGACCGCTCGGTCAGCGTCCCGGCGCTCGGCCAGAAGGACGAGATCGGCGAGATGGCGCATGCCGTCGAAGTCTTCAAGACCGGTCTCATCGAGGCCGACCGCCTTGCCGCCGCGCAGCAGGAAGAGCAGCAGGCCAAGCAGCGTCGCCAGCAGACGATCGACGACGCCATCGCCGCCTATGACGAATCCGTCCGCCAGTCGCTCGCCGCGCTCGGCGCCGCTTCGGGCGACATGCGGGTCACCGCCGAGACCATGGCGGCGACCGCCGAGGATACAAGCGAGCAGGCGAGCGCGGTGACCGATGCCGCCGCCACGGCGCTCGCCAATGTGCAGAACGTCGCCTCGTCGACCGAGGAGATGACCGCCTCGATCGCCGAGATCGCGCGTCAGGTGTCGCAGTCGACCGCGATCGCCGCGCAAGCGGTCGAGGAGGCCGGCCGCACCAACGCGACGATGCACGCCCTCACCGAGGCGGCGCATCGCATCGGCGAGGTCGTCCAGCTCATCCAGGACATCGCCGCGCAGACCAATCTCCTCGCCCTCAACGCCACCATCGAGGCGGCGCGCGCCGGCGATGCCGGCAAGGGCTTCGCCGTCGTCGCCTCCGAGGTCAAGACGCTGGCCAGCCAGACCGGCAAGGCGACCGAGGAGATCGCCGGCCAGATCACCGCGATCCAGGCGGCGACCAAGAGCGCGGTCGAGGCCATCAAGGGCATCGACGGCACGATCGGCCGGATCAGCGAGATCTCGACGACGATCGCCGCCGCCATCGAGGAGCAGGGCGCCGCCACCGGCGAGATCACCCGCTCGACCCAGGAAACCGCGCGCGGCACCGAGGCGGTGTCGCGCAACATCGCCGGCGTCAGCGAAGCGGCGAGCAAGACCGGCAGCGCCGCCGCCGAGGTCCTCGCCGCCTCCGGCGGGCTCGGCCAGCAGGCCGAGACGCTGCGCGCCGAGGTCGATCATTTCCTGGCGACGATCCGCGCGGCATAGCGCTCGTCGCGCGGCCGCCCCGTGTCGCTCTAAGCCGTGTCACCGAGGTCGCGTCACAGCAGATAGATCGGGTCGCCCCGGCGGACGATGCCTTCGACCAGCGTCGCGGCATAAACGCCGGCGCAGCTTCCATGCGCGTCGTTGACGTGGCGCAGGATGCGCCGCTCCGTCGCGCCGGTCGCGGGATCGATGGTGATCATCTTGCAGCGCGGATCGCGCTCGGTGACGGCGATGCGCAGGCGGTCGCCGAGCTGCAGCGTGCAGCCGACCAGCGCGTCCTCGCGATACGGCTGGTCGGGCTGCCAATCGACGTAGAGATTCGCTCGGAAGCGCCGCCGGTCCATCGCCATGCCGAGCTCGTCGCCGAGCGCCCGCGTCGAGGCGTTGCCGAAGAGCGAGAGCGGCCGGCAGTCGTAAAGGCCGCGCTCGCTGAAGCGCAGCGTCACTTCCTGGCCGCTGCGCTGCGTCAGCTCGGCGGCGAGTTCGGCCGAGTCGACGGCAAGCTCGCTGCCCGCCGGCGTCGTCACCACCACCGCAAAGGATTCCGGCGGCGGGAAGATCGGATTGACCCCCGGGCCGAGGGCGAAGGACGTTGCGACGTCGACCGGCAGCGTCGCCGCCGCCGGCTGGCGGAAGCGCGGCCGGAAGAGGACGAGATCCTCCTGGTCGCGGCCGGTATGCCAGGGGAAGCCCTGCCGCCCGTCGGGATGGACGAAGGCATAGACCCGGTCGCCCATGATGCCGCCATAGCCGACGAAGGCCTCGTCTATCGCCTCGCCTTCCATGCTCTTGACCGGATAGCGGCAGATCGTCTCCACGGTGCCGAGCTGTTCCATGCGCCCCTCGCTTGCCCTCTGGGGCAGGCTATGGGCGGCAGGCAGCCGAGGTCAAAGCAAACTCGTCGCGGCGGCGGATGGCGACCCGCTAATGCGATGCCTTGGGCGTCGGGGCAAGCGGCACGACCGGCGCGAAGATCGCCGCCGGCAAGGCGAATGACGGCGGCGGCAGGGTCTCGTTCTCGATCGTCGCGGCTTGCAGGGGCTTCGCGCGTCGCGCGACGGTGAGCAGCGTCGCCGAATTCGCCGCCGTTTGCTTGAGCCGCTTGGGGGCGGCGGGCGCGGCGGCAGCGCGCGGCGGAACCGGCGGCGTCGCCGGTTCCGCGACCGCATCGGCGGCGAGCGTTTGCGGCAGCGCCGCCGAGGTCTCCACCGGGGCAGTCACCGGGCCAGTCTCTGGGACGCTCCCCGAGGCGGCGCTCACCGGAGCGCTCGCCGTCGCCGCCCAGGTGAGCGCGGCGCTCCCGCTCGCCGCGGCGATCTGCAGCATGTAATGGGCGGCGCCGGCCGACAGCGTGGCGACCGACAGCCATCCGACGATGGTCGCCGCGGTCACCGGCCAGCGCCGCGCCAAGCGAGGCTTCGCGGCTGGCGCGTCCTCCGCATAGGCGTCCCCGCTATAGGCCGGGTGATGCGGCGGTATCGGCATCGTGCCGGTCCCGAAGGTCAGCGTGAGCGGCGTGGCATAGGTGTCGATCGCGGCATGCATCGCTCGGTTTCCTCCTCCCGGGGGGCGCCGCGCGGCGGCGGCGCGATTGGTCGGATCACGGCGCATTCAGCGCAGCGCCAACTGGTCGAACGGATGCCGCTCGGCGGGGTAAAGCAGGCGGATCCGTTGCAGATAGAGGTGGGTCTCCGGATAGGGCGGAATGCCGCCATGGCGCAGGACGGCGCCTTCGCCGGCATTGTAGCCGGCCAGGGCGAGCGACAGATCGCCTTCGAAATAGGCGAGCAGCCAGCGCAGATATCGGGTGCCGGCTGCGATGTTCTCGGCGGGATCGAGCAGGTTGCGGGCGCCGAAGCGGCGCGCCGTCTCCGGCATCAGCTGCATCAGCCCCTGGGCGTTGCCGGGCGATATCGCATCGGCCCGGAATGCCGATTCGGTCGCGATGATGGCGAGCACCAGCAGGGGATCGATCTTCTGCGCCGTCGCGATCTCGGTGACCAGCGCGGCGATGTCAGGCGCCGATTGCTTGGCCGCCGATTGCGTGGCCGACGGGGCGGTGCCGCTCGCTGCGCCTGCCCGCCCGGCGACGGGCGGGCCGGGGATGAGCATGCCAGGGATGAGCATGCCCGGGACGAGCGTATTGGGCGCCGGCGGCCGCGCGACGACGGCGACCGGCGCGCTCGCGGCCAGCGTGGCGGGGCGCAGCGCGACGGGGGCAATCCCGGACAGCGCCCCCTGCAAGACGACGACGTCGATGGCGCAGATCGCCAGGGCGAGCAGCGCGGCGGCGGCGACGCCGTCACGCCGGCTTCCCTGCCAAGCTGCCGACAGGGCCTGCGAGACGACATCGCCCAGCCGATCGCCGCCCGGCCGATCGCCGCCTAGCCGATCGCTGCCGCCGGGCCGGTGCGGCGCCCTCGTCGACGCCCCCGTCAACGCCAGCGCCAGCGCCAGCCACGCGCTCGCCAGCGCGGCGGCGACCGCGAGCAGCGTCACGCCGAGCTGATTGCCGAGGGGTATCGCGGGGTACTGCACGCGCATGACGGCGAAAAGCGGCATCCATAGGCCAGCCGCGCAGACCGCCACTGCCGCCAGCGCGCGGCGCGGCCGGTAGGCATCGCCCGCCCGCCGCCGGATCAGCAAGCCGGCGCCGATCAGGCAGGCGGCAAGGCCGATCGCCGCTGCCAGGACGATGAGCCAGCCAAGGTGCTCGTCAAGGTGCGCAGGGAGCCATTGAGGAAGCCACGGCATCGGCGAAGGCTCGGCCGCGCGTGGTAAACAATGTATAAAAGACTCCTTAACGGCGAGTCAGAATATAACCGCCGGTTGACCGCCGATACGCTCATCTACCTTTACGTCAAGGCGTGGACGCCGCCGATTCCGGCCGGGCGGCGCGGCGGCCGGCTGGGCGCGGCGATGCCAAACCGCCTCCTGTGGCATTTTTATGAGTTGCGCCGCCGGGCTTCAGATCGCCCCGGCTTCAGCTCGCCCCGGCTTCAAATCGCCCCGGCTTCAAATCGCCCCGGCTTCAAATCGCCCCGGCTTCAAATCGCCCTCGAGGCGGCGGCCGGTTCGCTGCGCCCGAGCAGCCGGCGACCGAGGCGCATCATCGGGCGCTCGTAACGCGAATAGGAGAGATGCGCGAGGAAGATTGTCAGGCCGCCGAACAGCATCAGATAGGTGACGGGATTGTCGAGAAAGGACAGGCCCTGCCGTTCGAAGAGCTGCTGCAGGAAGGGCCGCGACCGCTCGCCGACCACCTCCATCATCGGGAAGTGGATGACATAGATGCCGAAGGAGATGCGCCCGATATAGCGCGGCACTCTCAGCGTGCACAGCCACAGCAGCGGCCGCCAACCCGTCAGCACGGCGACGAGCAGCGCCGCCGCGACGAGGTCGACGACGGAATAGAGCCAGATCTCGCCGTAATAGCCATAGAGATTGACGCGGAAAGCTTCCGCCGGCCCGCCGAAGAGGGCGCCGTAGAGCGCGGCATAGATGATCAGCGCCGTCAGGGCGAGGCCGGCGATCGCCGGCAGGGCGAACCGGGCGGCGCGTATCCGCGTCTCGTTCAGCGCGATCAGCGCGCCGCAGGCGAAGGCGTCGAATTGCGCGATGCTGAGCTGATAGACGGCATTGCCGCGCCAAGCGGCGAGATCGGGGATGGCCGCCGCGGGGGTGGCGGCGCCATAGGCCAGGCTGACGATCAGGCGGATGAGGGGAACGGCGATAAGGCCGATCAGCAAGGCGCGGCTGAGCCGCGTCGCGCCGAGGAGGATGAGCAGCGTCGGATAGACGAGATAGAACTGCTCCTCGACGCTGAGGCTCCAGAAATGACCGAAATAATCGTTGTGAATATAGGCACTGCCGAGGCGATAGAAGTTATAGGTGAAGGTCAGGAGATAAGGGAGATGCTGCAGCTTCTCGCCGCGGTCGGCGGAGAATGACGAGATCATCAGCGAGAAGACCAGCACCGCCCCGAGATAGAGCGGCAGGATGCGGAACGACCGCTTGAGATAGAACTGCCGGAAGACCTCGCTCGCCGGCAGGCCCGCGGCGATGTCGGCGTGCAGCGAGCGCGTGATGACGAAGCCGGAGATCACGAAGAAAAGCCAGACCCCGGCCCAGCCCACCCGGAAGACATGGGCGTGAAACAGAATGACCGCGGCGACGGCGAGGCAGCGCAGCCCGTCGATACCCGGCACATGGGACTGGCGCGGCACCCGCATGGTCCCCGGACTCCCTTGACCGCGGCAAGCGTGCCTGCGATCCCGGATGAACATCACCCTGGACGCTCTTGTGCCGAAAGGGATGTGAGATTTTGGTGGCTTCGGGTGGCGGCCGGCGCGGTTATGCCATCATTGCGGGAAAGCCGCCGCCGCGTCGCGTCCTGCTGCCGGCGCTGGCGCCGGCGCGCCGTGGCGCACGCGCCGCGCATTCCACAGGGTGACATAGGTGCCGAGCCCGCCGCCGAGGCAGACGAAGAGGATGTAGAGCGGGTTGCGGGCATACTCGATGACGACGACGGCGCTCACCAGATGCCAGAGCACGGAGAGCGAGGCGGCCCGCCCGGCGCGCAGCGAGACGACATCGCTGGTGTAGCGCGCGGCGATGAAATCGAGACAGAACGACGAGAAAAAGATCGCCGCCGCCACCAGGGCGTCGAATTCGAACATCGGGAGCTCTTTCACGCTGTGTCGCGTTGGTCGCCCCGGATGCACGAGACATCGCTCGGCGCATGGCCCTATGGCACATGGCTCGTGCATTCGGGTCGAAGGAAACGCCGACCGCCCGGGTCGGCGAGAGCGGCGGTCTCTCGTCCGAGAGACCGCCGCGTCGTCAGGTGGCGCCTTGCGGCGCCTGGCGGGACGGTTAGGCCGCCTGGAGATTCGCCGCGGCGGATTTGCCGCGCTCGCTGACGATCTCGAAGCTCAGCTTCTGACCCTCGGCGAGGTTGGACATGCCGGCGCGCTCGACCGCGCTGATATGCACGAAGACGTCGGGCGAGCCGTCGTCACGCTGGATGAAACCGAAGCCCTTCTGGGCGTTGAACCACTTAACAGTACCGGTAGCCATGATGGCCTCCAAAGACATGATGTTGATCGCCCCGTGCGAGCTCTCGCGCGGGGCGTTGCGATTAGCGGCTTCATGGATACTTGAAGAAGCGCCCCTATAGGGGCCGATCGGCAAGGTGCCGAAGCAGAAACTCGCGGTGAACCTTAGATAGGGATTATCCCGGCGATTCGCAAGGTGGATCTCGCCCCCCTATTGCAGCGTCCCCCAGCGATGCACCGCCGGCTCCGCGGTCGCCCAGCGCCAGGGACCATCAGCCGCCCCGCATCGCGACTGCAACCATCAGGGCAAGAGCACGCCGCATGGTTCCCGCCTTTGTCGAACGGGAAACGCCGCCGGCGCGCGCTGCGTTCGCCGGGCGCAACCGCCGAACTTGACAATCCAATGACAACCCTACTTGACACTTGGGTGCCGGCGCCGGTCGCGCTATTCGAAGGCTCCGCACGCGAACGAGGAGGATCAGCGATGAAGATCACGCGAACCGGCTCGGCCGCCTGGCAGGGCGGCATCAAGGACGGCAAGGGCAGCCTCTCGACCGAGAGCGGCGCGCTCAAAGCCTATCCCTATGGTTTCGCCAGCCGCTTCGAAGGCCAGCGCGGCAGCAATCCCGAGGAGCTGATCGCCGCCGCCCATGCCGGCTGCTTCACCATGGCGCTGTCGCTGATCCTCGGCGAGGCCAAGCTGACCGCCGAGCAGATGGAGACCACCGCCAAGGTCTCGCTCGAGCAGGTCGAGGGCGGCTACGCCATCACCGCCGTGCATCTCGCCCTCACCGCCAAGATCCCCGGCGCCGACCAGGCGACGTTCGAGAAGCTCGCCGCCAAGGCGAAAGCCGGTTGCCCGGTCTCCAAGCTGCTCAAGGCCGAGATCAGCCTCGAGGCGACGCTCCTCGCCTGAGCGGCGACCGCCGCGCCGGCGGCGGAAGCGGTCTGGATTGCCGGCGCGATCATCGTCTCCGACGGCGTCCCGGCGCGCGTTGCGTGCGGGAACATGCGCCGCCGCGCTGGCGTTGACGCGGTTGCGCTGCAGCCTGACATAGCCCGCATCTTGTCGTGGCGAGACGAGACTCTGATGAGGAGGGCACGCCGTGATCCGATCGACGATGACGACCGCGTGGACGATCCTGGCGCTTGTCGCCTGCACCGCCGTCGCGGGCGACGCCAACGGGCAGGCGGCCAACGCGCCGGCCGCGCCGCGCGGCAAGACCAGCTACATGCCGATCGACATCACCGAGCCCTTCGCCGCGATCATGGCGCGGATGGTCGCCGCCAAGCCGGCCATCGAGAAGGAGCACAACGACCTCCTGGCGGAGCGCTACGATTTGAGCGACCGCCCCGCCCAAGGGGTCACGATGGACCGCGGAAAACCGCTGCAGGAAGGCGTCCGGGTCAAATTACCCGCCGGCATGACCTGGGAGCGGCTGGCGACGATGAGCCCGGACCAGATTCGCGACCAGAACCTTTATCCGAAGGGGTTCTACCCCTTGCCTCATCCCAACCATGTCGACGGCGGCTTCGTCTTTCCGCACTTCTTGATCGACGCGATCAAG
>Ga0209647_1004496_pt1 | contig 10483 bp, 14 predicted proteins | sample GraSoi_2013_60cm_FD_185827 | JGI IMG/M metagenome (GOLD analysis project Ga0209647, IMG submission 185827) | Grasslands soil microbial communities from the Angelo Coastal Reserve, California, USA - Sample 9_17_2013_60cm (SPAdes) (version 2) | ecosystem: Environmental > Terrestrial > Soil >...
CGAAGCAAGAATCAGGATGTCGCCGCTACGCCGCGCGACCATCTCCGGGAGAAAAAGTCGCGTCAGATGCACCACCGCGGTGCAATTCACTTCCACCATGTCTAACAGACGCTGGGTCTCCACCTGCGGCACTTCGCCGTACTGCCCGAAACCCGCGTTGTTGATCAGCAGGTCGATGCGCAATCCCTTTTCTTTTGTGAAGGTATAGATTTCCTGCGGTGCTTCCCGCTTGGCCAGATCGGCGGCCACCACCTGCGTCTGGATACCGTGCTTCTTCCGCAGACCGTCCGCGATTTCTTGCAGCCTTTCCAATCGCCGCGCCGTCAGCACCAGATGCGTGCCTCCCGCCGCAAGCTCCTCCGCCAGCGCCACACCAATGCCCGCGCTTGCGCCGGTAACCAGCGCCCACTTGCCCTTCCATTCGCTTATCATTCGAATTTGTCCTCGGGCGAATTTGTCCTCGAGAATCCGCAGTTCACGCCGAATCGGAGGGATTCGTTTTGTGCGAACGCATAACCGACTCCTTCAATCGCGTGCCCTGCTCTTTCATCCGGTCCATCAAGCGCCGCGCCCAGACGAACTCGGCCGCCAACAGCGTTAATCCCAGAAAGATGACCAGCCAGCCGGGACCCGGTGTCACCAGCATAACCGCTCCCAGCCCAAGAAGCGTAAACCCTCCGAGAATTTTAGAGAAGCGCCGGACTTGCTCGATTGTGTGAAAGACCATGTGCCCTCAAGGGCAGAGGCGGGGGAACCCACATTGTGACTGGAACTCTTGCGATAAACAACACCCACATTTGTTCGATCCGTGCCTCATCAAAACAAACATTCAATCCGAGCGTGGGGGAAAAAGAAAAATCATGGCGGAGAGGGTGGGATTCGAACCCACGGTACGGTTTCCCGCACGCTCGCTTTCGAGGCGAGTACTTTCAACCGCTCAGTCACCTCTCCGCGGTCAAGAATTTCATTTTAGCAGAGAGGTTGGCGTTCGGGCTATGCCGCGTTGGGCACAAATCGCGGAGACGAATCAAAGCAACTCGTGAAATCTAGCGGCGGGCGGCGAAGAAGGATTGGAGCAGGGAAGTCGCCTCGGCGGCGAGCACGGCGGGGGTGACCTCGACCTGGTGGTTGAGCTTGGGACTGGTAAGCAGTTCGAAGCATGTGCGGAAGGCTCCGCCTTTTGGGTCATCGGCTGCGTAGACCAGACGAGGGACTCTGGCTTGGATGATGGCACCGGCGCACATGGCGCAGGGTTCGAGGGTTACGTAGAGAGTGGTTTCCGCGAGACGGTAGTTGCCGAGTTTTTTCGCGGCTTCGCGAAGAACCACGATTTCGGCGTGCGCGGTCGGGTCGCAATCACGAATGGTGCGATTGCCGCCGCGCGCTAGAACTTCCTCGTGATAAACAAGCACCGCGCCGATGGGAACTTCGCCGGCTTCGGCACAGGCGCGGGCTTCTTCCAGCGCGATTTGCATGAATTCAGAATCGTCCATAATCGTGTAGTTGAGAATATCATGCTCGTTCGCGCGCGGATGGATTGCTGAGCGTGTTGGACTCAAGCAGAGGCGAGAATCCTTGACATCCGGCGGTGGGCAAAAGAGACTGTGAACATGAAGGAACTGATTGGGCGGTTGTTCCAGGTGGACGTACTGAAGGGGATGGGCGTCACGTTTCGGACGCAGCATCCGGGCAACGTCTACACTGAGCAATCTCCACAGGAACGGCCCATGGTGGCGGAGCGGTACCGTGGCGCTCCGCGGCTGAATAATCATCCGGAAAGCGGCGAAACGCTTTGTATTTCGTGCAATCTTTGCGCCCTGGCGTATCCGGAAAACCTGATCGTGGTGGGCTGGGAGCGCGACGACGCCACGCGGCGCAAGGTGCTTACGACATTCACTTATGACACCTCTCGTTGCATGTTCTGCGGGCTTTGGGAAGATGCATGCCCGACCGACGCGCTGGAACTGACACAGGATTTTGAAATGGCGTACTACAGCCGGGAAGGCGCGATTTGGGACCGCCACCGGTTGGAAGAAGGGCCGACTCCCACGCGCTACTCGCGCTAGAAGATTCCATGGAAATTCGCAGAGATCCCGTCACACAGAGTTGGGTTGTATCCGGGCAGCGGGAACGCCCCGAGGATGGCGAAGCGGGATGTCCATTCGATCCTCCGGCGATCGACAGCGCGAAAACCATATTGTCGTGGCCTTCGGATGGGCAATGGCAGATTCGGGTGCTGCCTCATCCGGAGCCGTTGTATCGCGTGGAAAACGATCCGGGCCGCGCGGCGGAGGGAATCTACGACAAGATGGGTCCCCTGGGAGCGCACGAAGTGGTAGTGGAGACGCCGCTACACGACAAACGATTTTCGAGTTTCAGCGACGAAGAGATCGATCATGTGCTGGGCGTCTGGGGATCGCGGATTGCCGACCTCAAGAAGGATGCGCGGTTCAAATACGTCACTGTTTTCAAGAATGAAGGGCCGCAGGCAGGGCAGGAATGGACGCACGCCCACTCCCAGGTAACAGCGACGATCTTCGTGCCGCGTCGCATCAAGTACGAACTCGCCTCCGCCCACGACTGGTTTAAGGACAAAGAACGGTGCGTGTTCTGCGACATCGTGCGCCAGGAAGAAAAGCAGGGCAAGCGCATCGTGGACGTCCAGGGTGACTACTACGCGCTGTGCCCGTACGCTTCGCGTGTGCCGTTCGAAATCTGGATCCTGCACCGGCGGCACAATCATCTTTTCGAACAGCCGAGGCCCGGCGCGAATCGGCGGCAGTTGGCGGCATTGGTGGGCCGGGTATTGCGGCGACTGGAAAAGATTGCCACCTCGTTCCATCTGGTGGTGCACACGGCACCGAACACGCGGAACAAAAAGGGTGAGCTTTCCGGTTATTGGAAGACGCTCTCGGAAGACTACCACTGGCACATTGAAATCATGCCCATCCTCGAAAAGCGTAGCAAATCGTACAGCATCAAGGAAGTTTATTTCAATTCATTGCTTCCCGAGCAGGCAGCTGAACAGCTCCGCGCGGTCGATCCGAACACATGAGGATTTCAACGCGACGCAATCCGGAACGCGGCGGCGCGCTGATCAGCCTGATTATTCTGGTAGTAGTGGTGGTGCTTTGCGCGATTGTGTATTGGGCGCGGCATCCCATCATGCGGTTTGCCGCGGAATCGTGGGTGATTGACGAGCCTGCGGCACATGCCGATGCGCTGCTGCTTCTTGGCGACGATAATTTTTATGCGGACCGCGCGACCCGCGCGGCGGAAATTATCCGCCATGGAGTTGCTCCCGTGGTGGTGGCCAGTGGAAGGCGGCTGCGTCCCAGCGCCGGTGTGGCGGAGCTTCAGGAGCATGACCTGATCGAGCGCGGCGTACCCAAAGACAAGATCATCCGGTTTCCACACGATGCGGACAGCACGTTGGGAGAAGCCACAGCACTGGCTCGACTGTGCGCGGAGCGCCACTTTCGAAGCGTGATCGTTGTGACGTCGAACTATCACGCACGACGGGCGCGCTACATTTTTCACAAGGTTTTTCCGCCGGAGATCGCGGTTTCTGTGGCCGGCGCGCACGATGGGGATTTTGACCCCGACCATTGGTGGGAGAAGCGGAAGTCTGAAGAGCTGTTTGTGCATGAATTTGTGGGAATGGTGGTAGCCTTCCGGGAGGGCGACGAACGCCGGACAGGTGAAAAATAAGAGAACCGCAGGACTGCCCGCCTCCCACCCGGCCAAGCGGCCAGTGAACGCTCAAGTCACATTATTTTTGGAAAAAGCTTGCATTGCCCTTTACATGGCGTAAGTGCTGTAATATCTTGTTGTTTCTGAGTCCCGGTAAGCTCCCAGCCCTCGATCGGCGACTTTGGAGACTCTAACCTACACGTCGAGGTGTCCTTATGTGGCGAAAAGAAGATGGGCGGCCGCAGAATCCCAGCGAGATTTCCACAGGTCCTATGAATTCCACTACTCCCACTCCTTCGGGGCCTGAGAATTCCAAACCGTCCGCAAGCGTTCCGACTTCTTCCAACGCAGTGGCGTGTTTGAGCCAGGGCATCCGGATCAAGGGTGAAATTACGGGGAGCGAAGATCTCTTCATTGACGGAAACGTGGAAGGCAAAGTGACTTTCAGCAACGCTGTGCTGACGGTTGGGCCGAATGCCAGCGTGAAGGCGGACATCAACGCGCGGGAGATTGTGGTGCGCGGGCGGGTCGAGGGAAGACTGGACGGCTCGGAACGCGTGCAGATCTGGCATACCGCGAAAGTGAATGGCGACATTCGCTCGGCGCGAATCGCCATCGAGGATGGGGCGGAGTTCCGCGGCAAGGTGGAAGCCGGCAAGGCTCCCTCACGGCCTGCCGAAAATGCTCCCGCGAAAAAATTGGAGAACACAAAACCAAAGGATGCGGAGGCCAGCCTGGAGAAACCAACTCCGGGCGCGGCGGTGGCGGGGGCGGACTGAAAACATGGGATTCCTGAACAAGCTTGGAATTGGACTTGGCACGCAGACGGCGCGCGAGGGTTCGCGGCCGATTGCCGGAGAACGCAGCGTGCACAAAACAAACGGTTCGGTGGTGGCTGTGGGAACGAATCGCGCGCCGGAGCCGCAGGAAACGTCTCGTGGTTCGAACGGCCTGAAGGAGTTCCTGTGGAACCTGGATGGACTGGGTCGCGGCACTCTACTGGATCTGGGGCCGGCGTGGCAGACCACGCTGACGTTTTTCATCGAACGGGGATTCCGCGTCACTTCCGACGATATTTTGCGCGACTGGTCGCAATTCCTGGCCGAGGAAGAGGCCAAGGCCAAGGCCAGCGGGGAAGCCACTCCCGAATCGTATGTGGAGAGGTTGCCGGAAGCCCGTGCCAAGCGATTTCTGGAGGAGAATCTACAATACCCCACGGCATCGTTTGACGCGCTGTTGCTTTGGGACGTGCTGGATTATCTGGAACCGGCGCTGGCCAAGCTGATGATCGGCCAGCTGACGGATCTGCTGCGTCCGGGCGGCGTGGTGTTCGCGATGTTTCACAGCAAGAAGCCGGCGGGATTTCAGAGGTATCGCGTGGCGGATACGACCACGCTGCAAGTGTTGTCCGCAAAGACAATCTTCCCGGCGCAGAAAGTTTATCAAAACCGCGAGATTCAGGATCTTTTCGGCCGCTTCCGCACGATGAAATCGTTCGTGGGCCGCGATCAACTTCGGGAAACTCTTTTCATTAAGTAATTTTCCGCTAATTTATTTCCATGACCGCCCGATCGATTGGGCGGTCTTTTTTTGTGTGGGAAAAGCGTTTGCTTCTATGAGCGGGCGTCTTGAGTTCAAGGAATCGCGAAATCCTAAGCGCCCCCTAGAAATCCACAAGTCGATGCGCTGAGAATGGGCGAGATACTCCGGCTAAGTTTTCATCTTCTTTTCGCTTGCGCCGCGCAACTCACGGGCGTACAAGGAAACCGTGAGCTCCTGGAGCTCCGGAGGGTTGCATGAATCCACCGGGCTTAGAAGCGCAAGACAGCTGAACACACCGCTCTTGCGGTGCGAGTCGCGAACGAACCGGTTGAACGCTAATCCGCTCGTCAAGCGACACAGCAAAAGAAAAAAGAGGGCCCTCATGGAGGGCCCTCTTCTCGTTTGGCTTCCTCAGATTTGCATCGCCGGCCAACGGCAAGTCTCGCCTTATTCTTACAGCTCCAAATTGCGGATGATTTGCGCGCAACTAAGTCGTCGGTTTATGTGAGGCATGCTGGTGTTTACCGTTGTGTTTTCGGGAATGGTGTCGCCTCTGATGATGCTTCGAGGCATGCTGCGTTGAAGGATTGGTCGACGATTCCGGTGCCGGAGCCTGCTGGCCGGCGGAAAGCGCAGACAAACAGAATACTGCGGTGAGAACTAAAACGATGCGTTTCACACGAATCTCCCTTGGGAAATCCCCCGTAGGGAGAATTCAAGCACAATGCGGATGGAAAGTCAGGAGAAAGAAAAAAGAAGGCGGAGTTCAGGTATCGAATAAGGAAAGGGTCCTGGGTTCAGCCGCCGAATCTGGATTGCATCATATGAATGACGGCGTTCTGCTTGGCGATCACCTGGGCTTGCCAGATCAGGGCGACAGCCATCAGGCTCATAGAAAAGATACAAAGAGCGAGCGTCAAGCCCATCTGTGTTTCTGAAGCAGATACACCGAATACACGACGCATCCAGGCCATAGGGGCTCCCAAGCACAATGATCTGCGCGAACAAAGGAAATGTGAGCAATCAGGAGACCAGAACTGAAGGCCAGTTTTAGTACCCTCATTACCATTATTTTTCAAGCGTTTGGAATGGTTCTTGGAACTCGGATGTTGAGTTGAAGCAAGCTGTGTGCAAATTTCGGCACACTTTACCCAATCTGCTTCCGACCGCTTAGTTGCCGTGGAACAGGGTAAGCGCCGGCCGCACGGCCTTTTGGTTCCCGGCGCCGCGCGGCTACAATTCGCGGCTCAAAACCATTTCGAGCGCTTGGGGCCATGTGTCCGCGGAGAAAAGTGGCAAAGTCTTGCATTTGCTTGGGGGTTCGGTCGTCGGTGCCTCGCGCCCCGCAAGCAGCAGGCAGCGGTCGCAAATTGGAAAGAGCTCGGCGGCTTCTTCAGAGGTAGCGATTCCGATGCTGTGAGGATTGGCTCGGAAGGATCGCTGGTAAAGGTGGGAGAGGTCGCGTACGCAGGAGGCAAGGTTCGCGCCGACCGCCAGCGACCAGAGCGCGCCGCGAGGACGCACCTGGGCCTTGTGCTGAGCAGCGGCCTGCCGGAAGCGCTCGATATCGGCATCCGAGGCTCCCGCGAAGAAGAACAGCTCGTCGAAATCGCGCTGGCGCAGGAGTTCCGCCTCGCGTTGCGGCAATCCGGTGTTCTGCGACAGTTCCCGCGGAGAAAGCTCGCGCAACGCTACGGCCTCGATGCCGGTTTCTTCCGCCACATCCTCGAGCATTTCTGCTGCAGCCGGCTGAGGAGATGCCGCTGGGATGCACGTAAAGCGCCCTAGGCGGACGCTACGCGGGGGGTTCAGGTGGAAGTAGTCCTCGGGGAGGAATACGCCACAGCCGCCCTCCGCAAGGAATGGGTGGCCGAAGCCGAATTTGCGGATGGTGGCGTCAAACTGGAGCCGGCTGCGATTGGTGACCGGAACGACAGGAATATTCGCTTCGCCCAGCCCCTCCAGAAACTCGGCAAAACCGGTAAGAGCCTTGTTCGAGGTAGCGATCAGATTATCGGTCGAGCAATAAACAACCGTTGTGTTCGAGCGCAAGCGCGGACTCCACGCGTATCAGCCGGATAGCCAAGAATGGAAAAGGGCTGCGACCAGTGTGAGGATTGCGGCCGGCAAAGGCAAGCGGGAGGGCGCAAAATAAAAAAAGGCGGGAAGCTGTCGCTCCCCGCCCTCGGTTCGATTTGATCGTTTCTTGTTAGTTACCGGACTTGGAGGCGGACGTCGCCGGCTGCGCGCCCGACTTTGGGATGCTCAAGTAGCCGCTGATCGAGTTCTTCCCGATCTTGTTGATGACCAACTCTTCGGCCTGGGGAGCCCGCGAACCGGTCGGATAGAGGATCATGGGCGAGTTGATGTTGCGGTTCTTTTCTTCAAGCTTCTTGTCTTCCAGGACCACCACAAGGTTCGCGCGGTTACGCTTCTCGTTCACGCCTTTCAGCTCTACGGTGACATTGCCCACCTTCTGGGGCTGATTCCTGCCGGCGATAGTGAACTCAACGTAGTCGCGCTCGCCCATGCGGCGGAGCACGTCAATTTCGTCGTGGTTCTTGGCAATGAGCGTGCCAAGTTCGCTGCGGGCCATGCTGAGATCGTTATTGGTCTTGTCCAGATTGGTGCTGACCGTCGTGACTTTGGTGTCAACCGTCTTGACGTCATCGTTGGTCGCCTTGGTCGCCAGCTCGGTGTGCACGGAGGTGTCCAGAGCGGAAAGCTTCTCGGTAGTCGCCGTGTTGAGCTGCGCGGCCTCGGTGCGAGCCTTGCGGAGCTGGCTCTGGGTAATCTTGAGCTTGTCCGTGACAACCTTCAAGTCGCCCTGGAGGTCCGTGTTGGTCTTCTCATCCGTGGTCAACCGGTCTTTCATCGTGGTCAGGTCCTGCTGTGTAGAGGTCTGCACAGCCTTAACCTGGTCCGTAACGGCCTGCTTTGCGGCGTCCAGCTTGGCCGAATTCGACCAGCCGAAGAAAAGCCCGCCCAGTGCGATCAGGGCCAGAATGGCGATCGCTGGCATTTGCCAGGAGCCACCCTTGTCAGTATTCGTGTATTCAGGGATCTCAGACATAATTGATATATTCTCCTCACCCGTTCGGGTAAACCATTCGAATTTCAGAAAGGCAGCTCTTATCGGCTGCCGGATGCTGTTATGTTTCCCTTATGTGCAAGCGAACTGCCGTCATTGGTTAGAAGCCGTAGGTGGTCTAAGTACTTGCCAGATGGCCAGTTATTGAGCCTGCCCGTGGGGGCAGGTAGTACTAGTTCCTGCAATCTTTACGCGAGTGGGAACTTCTGCGATGAATTCCTACGTAGTGCAAGAATCTTCCACTTTTATGCCCGCCTGCCCCAGCTCAGTATAAAGCTGGGAAGGAGACTGGAAATGGATTCCGGTGAAGCCGAGGCGGCGGGAAGCTTCCACATACGCCAGGATGTCGTCCACATAGACGGTTTCCTCAGCGCGTACCTTGCAGGCCTTGAGCGCCTCGCGAAAGATGAGAGGGTCAGGCTTGCTGGCGCCCACTGAGCAGGAATAGGTACGGACCGCCTTGGGAAAATAGTCAAAGAAATCGTAGGTGGACTCCAGTTTCTCTACATGGATCGGATCCGTATTGGACAGTAGGCCGAGCCGATAGCTTTTGGCGAGACTCGAAAACACGGAAGTTTTGTGTATCGGATCGGGATCGAGCGCCGAATTCCAGACGTTTTTGAACTGCTCAAAATCGAGCGGGAGATTGAAGCGTTTGCACAGATGCAGGTGCCAATCTCGCGCAGAGATGCGGCCCTCCTGCCAATCCGGCCAGCGGGGATCTTTTTCGATGGCGGACCACAACTCTTCGGGAGTGAAGGGTAGCCCTTGGGCCAGCGCGGATTTCACTCGCTGGATATCCACCCGAATCAGGACTCGGCCAATGTCAAAGATTACGGCGCGCAAGTTGGGCATGGGCTATGGCTTCTCTGGACTGGCGGCTGGCGAGGATGTGGGAAGCTGTGCCGCGCGGCGCGCGCGAATCACGCTGATGACAGCGGGCAGCAGCGACAGGACGATCACCACGAGAATGACGTAGTGGATGCGTTGGCTGATGTTTGGAATCGTGCGGCCAAGGGAATAGCCGCCGAGGATCATCGCTCCGACCCAGATGATTCCACCGAAAATGTCGTACATCAGGTAGCGGGGATACGACATGTTTGCCGCGCCGGTCACGGGAGGGCAGAACGTCCTGACGATCGGAACAAATCGCGCCAGGATTACCGCGCGGCCACCGTATTTTTCATAGAAATCATGCGCCCGTTGCAGGTGGCTTCGGCGGAAGAATAAGGAATCCTCGCGGCGATAGAGCGCCGAACCGGCTGCTCGCCCGATCCAGTATCCAATCTGGTCGCCGGCGATCGCGCAAAGCATTACCGGCAGAAGCAGCCACTTTAGCGGAATCACTCCTCCCGCGGACAGAATGCCCGCAGTGACCAAAAGGGAATCGCCGGGCAGGAAAAATCCGACGAAAAATCCGGTTTCCACAAACACGATTGTGCAGATCAGCGGCGCGCCGCCAGCTCTGATTAATTCTTTTAGCCCCTCGGGGTTGAACAGCGCGTGAAGGAACTGGAGGATGGTGTCAAACACTCGGAATTATTCCTCACCTGTACGGGAATTGGGACCAGTGCGCCAGCGGGAACGTTCGAAAAAGCGTCCCAACCCATAAGGTAGCAGAAAAGGAGCGGATTCTCGCCACTTTCCTGCCACGCAGAAACGGCGCCGCCCATGAAATTCAGCCACCAGCCGCGGTAGTTCATCGCAGCGCCTCCGCCAACATAAGTTCACCCTGCTTACCGAACGGGGACTGCATGTCGTTGTGGCGCTCCAGCAATTGCTTCAGGCGGGGAATTGCGGATCGCGCTTCCGCGCTGCCCGCCTCGATGGCTTCGTCAATCCGGTCGAAATCGTCCCAGGCCAGGCTTTGCACGGCTGGCCGAAGGACGAGGTCGGCGTGGCGTTCCCACGCTTCCAGTTGATGCTTTTGAGCCGCGCTCACCGCCCGGCTGACCACTTGAAAGATGTTCGTGGGGGCGCCGCGCTGGCCGTCATGGAGGCCAACAGAAACGCCGACAACAATATCGGCACCCATTTCACGGGCCGCGCGCGTCGGGACCGGGGCCACAATCCCGCCATCGGCAAGGCAGCGGGTGCCGATTTGTATGGGTTCGAAAAGACCGGGGAAGGCGCAACTGGCGCGGATCGCTTCCGCGA
>Ga0209647_1004497_pt1 | contig 10482 bp, 11 predicted proteins | sample GraSoi_2013_60cm_FD_185827 | JGI IMG/M metagenome (GOLD analysis project Ga0209647, IMG submission 185827) | Grasslands soil microbial communities from the Angelo Coastal Reserve, California, USA - Sample 9_17_2013_60cm (SPAdes) (version 2) | ecosystem: Environmental > Terrestrial > Soil >...
AAAGCAGCTCGTCCTAGACGGCGCCCGCCTGAGTGACTACGGGATTCGACAGCGGTCAGCTCTATTCACCGGCTATAAAATTAGAAAAGGTCAAATTATGTTTTCAAGAACTCACGCCGCGCGTGGTAATGAAACCTATCGCTTTTCGGCAACCTACACTTTAAGTGACTTTCCACTCCTGATCGGCGAGATCTTACGTCGAAGCGAACGCCGCTCAGAGCAGAAAGCTAGAGCTAGGTCGCTTATTCACAAGCTCAGAGCGGTTTTTACAATTCACTAACATCTTTCTGCCGACAACCTATCTCGACCTCGTTTCGGCGGCTTGCTCTACCTAAGCAGGGTGAATGCTCGCATGCAGAATCCCCACCAGCAGTTAAAGCGACTGACCTTTCGATAGGTGTCGTTACCGAGGAAGCAGATGGTCTCCGACTGGCAGATTTGGATCGAGGAAGGAAAGGTAGTTAGATCTGATCAAGCCCCGAACCGAGTTCAGCAACGCATTCGTCGTCGACCAAGCTGCTATCGAGCGGAGGGCGGAGCAGAATGAATCACGTGCTCCCCAGCGGCCGCGGAGTGCAGCGGAAAATCAGCCGACGAGTCAAACCTCTTGCTAGTTGGGTGGCAACATGCGCTTTGCTTTTCAGCCCGTGCGTTCCGGTTCACGCAGGATTGCTAAAAGGGGATGTCGACTTCTCGAACTATGATGCGCCGCTATTCCAGCAGATCGTCAACCGCATCAAGGCCAAGGTTGCAGCGCGCTTGGGAAAGGGCGTAAATACACAGAACCGCTATTTTATTGTTCCTTTCGCTTATCAAAACAATCGGAATTACCCGGAGTTTTCGCACTCGTTCATCTCGGTGATACGCGCGCTCGCCGACGGCAAGCAGCCCAGGCTCACATCGGGATTCAGACGAGGGAGATTCAAGAACCGAGATTTTGAAGCATTTACAATCAGCTGGGTGCCTCACGATTTTGATACTAATCCGCACCTGCGCGTTTTCGATGGCCTCGGCAGCCTCGTTGATCCGAAAATGAACAAATGTCCTATCTCCGTCGGGAGAGACTTGAGGCTGGATGAGACGCTGAAGCTCGCGGTGAATGACAAAAATGTCATCGGCATGTGGGGGCCCTACGAGATCAAGAAAGAGGCGTTTGATCTTGCCGTGAAACGAAAGCAGTTGCTCGAAGGAGGAACTATCGGTTATCGAGCCGATGACCGCCTTTATCGCAAGGATCGAGTCGCCATCAATTGTTTCCATGCGATGGCGGGGCTGGAAGAACTTTACCCTAACGGCGGATTTCTTGGAACGGGATTTAGGATGTGGGGTATCAATGGCACCGCACGAGTTCTGATCGAATACACCAACAAGGTTAGTAACAAAGGCCTGTTCCTCGAGCCGGTCGATATCAAGAAAGATCTCTACGGATTTGTGTACGCCCCGGAGCGGAATAGCCGTGGCCTCTATGATCCTTTCTCGAACGCATCTGCGTACCACCAGTAGTTTTTGAAGGCCGGGCAGGGTAAGGCGGGCGACCTGACGCTACTAACACGGCTCTATCCTCGCGAACAATTCGTCGCTCCATCACTTCGCCGATTCCTTTCTGGCTGAACCCGCTTCGCGAATCCTCCGGGCTATTGGCTCAGAATACGCCCGTGCCCAAATGAAAACGCCAACAATCCCAAGAGAACAAAACCCTTACTTTCTGACCGGTAGTGGCAAGAAAAAGACTTGGTTGTTTTTCCGTCGGGTTGGTTCCCATGGGACCGCATTCAAGATTCCAGAAATCTTGCCTTCCAAGATGATGCCTCGGGCAGTAGACGGAGGCTATTTCGGGAGCTTGGGAACGGGTGAGCATCCAGCGAGCCAGGAGGCGGGAAAGCGCTTCAAGGAAGGCTTCTGGCGGTTGGGGCTCGTCAGAGCCAATTTCGCGCCAGATTGCGGCATCCAGCAGCTGCGCAGTGGTAAGTGGTGTGAGCTCTTCCTGAGAATGCTTTGAGCTGAAAGATCCAGGAGCCGTGTTGGAGTTGATTGCGGTGATGGAGCTCGGCGTCGTAAGGGGTTCGATCCATCCACATTTTGTAAATGTTGGCGCGGCGGGCACGACGCTCACTCGAAACGCATTTGATCACCGTGAAAGTTTACCGGAACGTAAATACCGGATTGGCCATTCCGATGTTTGCGGATTTGGATTTCGTACGGCTGATTGTTCGATTCAGGAGGCAGGATCACAAGCACCACATCGGCGTCCTGGCCAATCGCACGCGATTCGCGCAATAGTCCCTGGTCGTTTACCTGCGACAACGCCAAGATGACAGTATCCAGTTCGTGGGCCAGCGTCTTCAGTCGGTGGCTGATTGCAGCAACTTCGCGTTCCCTAGTGATCTCGCGCCCTGCCGCCACAGCCCCTACAAGCTGTAAATAATCGACCACGATCAGTTTGATGTCGTATTTCGATTTGAGGTAACGAGATCGGGAGCAGATACCACTAATGTCCTGACCGAATTGATCCTCGATAAAGATGTTGTTGCGCTGGATGAGTAACTCGGTCGTCCTTATTATGGTCGCCCTCTCACTTTCGGTAGATGCACCAAGCCTCAAGGCCTTCATTGCAACGTTGGACTGGATGTGCAGCCTCTCAAATATCTGAACCCATGGCATCTCCAGGCTGAAGAGCGCCGATGCAAATCCACGATCGAGTGACGTCGTTCTGACGACCTGCAATGCTAGCGCCGATTTACCAACCCCGGTGTCGGCAGCGATTACGCACACATCTCCGCCCTGTAAACCGCCAACGATTTCATCCAAGCCAGGCAAGCCGAAGGTGATCCCTGTGATTGTACCGACCTGGCGGGCACGCTCCTCAAGAATGTCCAGAAATTCGTGGGCTCGATCCTTGAGCATCTTCTCTGCGCGGCTCCCCTGGATTGCGAGGTTCGCAAAAACGCGTTCGACAGTTTCACGTATTGTTTCTTCGAGCGGGCTCTGAAGATCATACATCTGCTCGATCAAGCCGCGCGATTCTAGAATTGCCATCCGGCGCTGATAAAACGCGACCACTCCTTCAACGTAGTAACGCCAGTTCGCTCCGGTTGGAACAAAGTCCCAGACATTGATGAGTAGTTCTGCCCCGCCCGCTTCCTCCAAATTTCCGCTGGCGATGAGCCAATTCTTCACGGCGTAGAAATCGATTTCGGCAGATACCCCGTAGAACTTTGGGGCTGTCGCCGCCAAGGCTTCAAAAATCAGAGCGTGCGCCGGGTTGTAAAACATACTGGCTCTCGCAACGTCATGAATCTCAAGAAGTATCTCTGGCCGGTACCGGATGCTACAAAGAAGACCCTTCTCAAAATCTTCGCTGTAAGGCAGCGGTTGTGCGTCTGTCATCCGAAATCCCTCTAGATCAAATTGCGTCGGATGCCGTTTTGGGCCGTCCGCTCAGTCAGTTTTTTCTGGCTAGGCAAAAATTCCTGCAAGGCCCAAGAATCGATCGCAGCCTTCCAGTCGCGGATCCGCCTTCCGCCGTTAGTGAAACCGTTGCTCTTCCAATGCGCCCACATGTAGGTCCCGTCTTCTTCCTCGCAACCGATTGATCGGACGTAAGCGATAACCTCCGCTTCCGATTCTGGTCGCTGTCCAGAGGTGCATGGATCTCTCCGAAGCTTGGCGCGTTCGCGCAGCGGCCCGTGCTTGGTTTCGGATTTAGTGACCGGGAAGGAAGAGTTCTCCGCCGGCTCAACCTTACTTAGTAGCTGGTACCTGAGGTCTTCTTCTTTTTCAGTTACCTCTTCTTCGTTTTCATACGAAAGGGAGTGAGTCAGCGCGTCAGCGCTGCTGCGGAGTACCTTATTGGAGTACCTTATTGGAGTACCTTCGGGCGGCTCCAGCGGCTCTGGGACTTGATTCGAACGGTTGGTGAGGTAACACTCCGTTACCTGGGTAGGCAACACCCCGTTACCTAGGTGAGCAACACCTTCGGATTGGTCACTGTTACCTAGGTAGGTAACACCCGCTGCTTCGGCTGGCGTCGTTTTGGGCACTATTTCAGACCCGGGTTTCACCTCCGGGAAGAGGCAGTAGACAGTAGGTCGTCCCGGCTTTCTATTGGCTACAACAAGACTGAATTGCTCCAGCTCCCTAATTGCGTCGATGACTGTACCCCAGTTCATGTGACATGTTTTGGCGATCGCTCTGACGGATGGGAACGCCTCGCGCTTATTGCCAGCCCGCCTCGCCAGGTGGCAAAGCACGCGAAACGCTCCGGGGCTTAGACCCGCATCGTCAACTGACGAATGAACGAAGAGGAGGTTTTTTTGACCGGGCTGACCGCTCATTGGTTCATCTCCATTTCCCCGGAGCGTATTCGGGTTGAAGTACCAGACCTGCTGGTGGTGAATTCACATGGTTGGTGCCTTTCTCCGTGACCTGCGCCGATTGGGGTCCTGCAGGCTAGAGCGCACGCTGGTCGACTAGCTGTTTGTGTTGAACAAGGCGACGACTTGTCGTGACAAAATCATCCTGGGAGTTGAACAACGGTTTTTGCTCGGGCGTTGCGTGCTCGAGCCGTGCCAAGGCGTGATGCAGCTGCAGGCTGGAGATCGGTTTGTTAGTACTCACTGTTATACAATGTTAGGAAGTTATATCTTGAGTGTCTTGAAGAACTCTTGCACCTGCCGTTGCACGGCGACGATCTGTGCCGAATCCGCTTCCTCGGCAGCCAGCTCCTGATTGTAAAGATCGATGTCCATAACCTGTTCGATGGCGTACTCAAGTGTTTGAGGAAGATCAGCGGGCGACATCGCCTCTAACTCATAGGCATCCGTGATGCCATATCTGCGGACAAAGGCGTGGTAAGTTGGGGAGCTAGGCTTGGCTTCCATGCTGGGTGCTAGCGCGAATTGCTCCACCTGCTCAATGGTCAGCGCGACCTTATAAGCCTCGATGTTGCAGATGCCGAAATCGCGCCGGAAACTCTTGACCAGATCTTCGGCAATGGCATCGCCAGCCGGGTCCAGATCGGTGACCGCCAACAGAATGAGCTTGTCCTTCTGGCTGCGCACGTAGCGATCGCGAATCGCTTTTTTTGGCGGTAAGGAGGACATGCCGCGAGCAATAGTCAGCGGAATGGTGTATCGCTGAGCGACCTGTTGCAGAATCGAGCGCACGGTGAGTTTTTCGGCGACAATCTCGATGTGATGCGGCTGGGACTGTTGCCGGTTACGCCAGTAGCCTTTGAGGAAATTCCCCAGCTCCTGCCGAAAAAACTCTGCCGGGTTCCAGAATGCGCGGTGCAAATCAACAGGCCTGGTTTCATCATCGATGGCGGCCCAGGGGATGAGTCCGGCGACCCGGCCACGTGCGACCAAGTCGGTGAGCTTACGATAGGAGGTTAGATTATTAACGTAGGTACTGTTGGTTTTACCGGCGTGGGTCAGCGGAGCCTCCGGGCCGAGTAAGCGATAATGGAGCTGGCGATCGCTCAGTGGCCAGTAGGCTTGTAGCGCTGTTAGCACTCTTAGGATGGCCGCAAGGAATTGTTGCTTGGCTGGCGAGATCTGACAGCGGCGGCCATCATGGAGCGGTTCGATGGCACTCAAGTTGGAGTAGAAGCGAGCCGCGTCTTTTTCTTTGCGGTCATTAACAATCTGCTGGTGCGCCGCTTTGGGATCGATCTTGATGAGAGACTCGCGAAGGAGCACGCTGGCGCTTTTGATGCGCTGCGAATTCATTTCGACCAGCAAGCGCAGAAATTCCTTGCGATTTTTGCTTCGGCTGATCGGATAAACCCGAACTGGTACTAGTACGAGTTTGGCTAGCTGGGCAGCCACACGCCGGCGATGTCCGCTCAAGACATAGTTATCCTCGGTGACGAGGATCGCTTCCTGCATGCCGTGTTCCTTGATCGATCGGGCCAGCTCGATGATTTCGGGATCATTCTTGGCGATCGCCTGGTAGATCTCATCATTTTCCGGAGCGGGGAAAATGCTATCCAGAGGCCGGACTTCCGACTCCTGCCCCATGTCAAGCGGAGTCTGGACCATTGGTGTGTTCTCGCCGATGAAGAGAAGGGTTTTCTTCGCACAGCAACAATGCTCTGAGGCGAGCGTCTCGCTCTGTGGCGGTGAGCGTCGGCTCGGCTTGCCGCAGCGAACAACCGACTAGCCAGCAGATGCTAGAGGCCATCTCTTCGTGCGTGGTCGCATTCAAATGCCGTCGCACAAGGAACTGGTTGAGGCGTACCAGTTCGGCTTCAGTGCACCGGGCAAGATTGAGTTCAAAGTTGACGATGCTGCGGTTAGCTTTGCGCTCAAGTCGGAGCTGAAAGTGTGCACACCCGTGCTTGATGGTCGGTTCCCAATCGAACACGATGCTGACCGGGTCCAGAGTAACAGTTTGGGGCGCAGCTGGGTTATTGCAGGTGGGCTGATTCATAGGTATTCGCTGGCGCGGCAGCGAGTGTTCCTCGAAAGAATTTCTCCAATGGGCGAGCGTTCCACTCTAGTGCGTGCTTGTACGGCTTCCCTATGTCCCCTCGCTCTGTCCTTAGAACATTGATGTTCTCTTGGCCATGGCATCGAGTAAGAGCCGATCAAGCGAATCGCGGCAAATCCTATCCGAATGCCTAGCCAACAGGTTCCTCGAAACCAGGAGGCGCAGAACGTGGAGCGGCAGGCTGCACTCTGGGAAGGAAAACCAGGCTGTTCGAGCCCAGCGGATACGTTCAGGAACGTTCGCATATGGCTGCCAGCTGCTTTCTGATTTCCTCTTGCCTGCGGACGAGCGTTTTTTGTTGCTGAGCAAGGTCTGCCTCCTGTTGCGTTAATTCCTGCGATTGTTGGACCAACCGCTCTTCCAGTGGCTGGCAAAGGGTTTCCAGGTAGAGGTCCAGACTGAGCCGATCGATGAGGCGCACGCCGCGTTTCGCGCCGCGATGTTCTTTCAGGCAAGCAGTTCTAATCCCGCCCTCGGCAATCAATTTGAAGAGCCGGCTGCGGTTGATGCCGGAATATTTGATGGCGGCAGCGATGCGTAACCAGCGCGGATTGATGCGATCGTCAAATCGCCCTTGGGGTTTCGGAACAGAATCATGTTGGTCTCTGAGGAGAGGCTCGCTTGAGGACGCAAGGAGCGCGACGCGCTCGGACCTAGCAGGAACCTGCAAGACTCTGGGTGACATGGTGAGCCGAGGCTCGCACAACCCAAGTGTTCGGAATAGGCACCGCTTTCGAACAAGTTTTCCGAGCTTTATGCGGTCATCCTTTTCGCAAACTGCCTTAGCTGCTCCTCAAGCGCGGCGATCTTTTGTGTTGCTCTTTTGACCGCGCGATAAAATGCTCGGTCATGTTGGTAAATGCTGAGTCTGCGAGCACGCATCAAATCCCTGGCGGCTTGTGCACTGTATCGGAATTGTTTCTGCAAGCGCCAGGCGCTCAATGCTTTCAGATCGGTGCGACACTGTTCGCTTAGGCTCCCGCGTCCGCGTTTCTGGATGCGCCATTCTGTTTTAACGGGCTCTTTGACGAGCAACTCGGGATAATCGCGCTTGAGCAGGTCTCCGAAGGCTTTTGTCAGTTTCGACAACGGTACGCCGGGGGGCACGTAGACAAGGACGATGCGCGCCGCATTGGCTGCATCGAAGAGATGACTCCACGGAGTAACCAGGTGAGCTAAATTTCTTGGTTGGCGCTTTGGCGATTGCACCGGGTGCTGGTGTGCGGCCTCCGGGATATCGAGGTAGGGGCGGTGCGGCCACCAATTGTCTTTCAGCATCCAGAAGATGTCCGGCCCAAAAAGCAGAGCGACGGCTTTGGTTAACGGATCCCGTTGGCCGGCACGCCAACGTTCAACCGTTTTGCGGATGAGCCGGCTAGAGGCAAGGTATTCATACTGGCAGCAGGCTGAGAGTTTCGCGTCCGGGCAATCCTCAAAGTTGTATTCGAGCAACGCCGGTTGGGCGCGCTCCGGGAGCTTTTTGCGCTTGGCCATTGTCGGCACACGGCCTCCTAGAGCAGCCCTGGCAGGGCGTTGGCAGCCGTCTGAAGGTTTTCTGAGCCGACGTGGGTGTAAAGCGCGTGGATCGATTCCGAATCGTGGCCGATGAAGGCTTGCGTGATGGCCGGCGGAATGCCGGCAGCATGCAGGAGGCTGGTAGTGGTATGGCGCAGGCAATGGAAGCTCAAGCCACCATTTTGCCGGGCAACCGAACGGCCACCTAAAGCTTTGTGATGGCTTTTTTTCTGGCGCAGGCCGGCCAGCACCAGCAAATCACTAAACTGGTTGGAAAGCGCGCCGGTGCGGCTCTGGGTCTCTTTGATTCGATAAGCTCGCGGATGCAACGGGGCGCTAGGATTATCGTTCCGGGCGAGTGAAAGAACATGTTTACTCAACGCCGGAGCCAGGGGCAAAATCATCAAGCGCCCGGTCTTGGCAGTTCTCAGGCGGATTTGGTTAGTGGCTAGATCGATATTGTCCCAGGTTAGCGAAGCGATGTCGCCCAGTCGTTGGCCAGTGTAGAGGCCGAATAAAATCATCGACCGCCACTCAGGGTCGGCTACATTTAAGACTGCACTGAGTTCCTGGAGGCTAAAGGCGCGCCGTTTGTTTGTACCGGGGTTGGCGCGTTTAATGGTCTCCACGCTTTCGCCAGGATCATCGACCACCAAGCCGTCGCGTTTGGCTGCTCGGAAAAGCGTCTTAACAAACTTGAGGTGATGATTGACTGTTTTCGGAGCCAGGCCAAAGACTAAACTGTTTCGGTAATTGATCAGGTCCGCTTTTGTGATCTGCGAAAGTGGGAGGTCAGCTTTCTGTCCTAAAAAAGCGAGGAACTTTGCGGCCCCATCGGAATAGAAATCCAACGTGCTGGGCGCGACTGCGGGCTTTTTAAGTTCCAGCCACTGGTGAGCGAAAGCGCGGAAAGTTAGGCGCTGGACCGCTTCGCCGCTGATAAGTTCGTGCATCTGGTCTAAGACCCGTTGCAGTTGACGCAAGGTGCGCTTTTTCTGAGCGGCAGCCTCAAACTCCTCTGCGATGCGTCGGGCTAGTTGGCGGTCAGTGGTCTCGGTCGAGCGACAATGTTGCCGACCGGTTTCGTCGCGGAAGAACGCAGTCCAGATTTCTGAGCCGCGTCGTCTGGTAATGGAAGCCATATGGATAACAGATCGGATAACGTACCGGCAAGTTTAGGCAAGTTTCGCCAAGTGCTTTCCTCCGCTGACAGAGCTGATTGGAGCGCGGTGCTCCCTCCAGTGCGCCTCGAATCAGGGTTCGAATCCCCTAGGCTCCAGACTTCGAGACTTCGCCTCCTCGCCGTAGGCTCGGAGAGGCGACGTCGGGCCATACCGCGACATCGCACTTGGCTCTTATGCATCACGTCTACGTCATCGTGTCCGAGAATGCCCCTGAACGCTACCACATCGGGTTTTCGACCCGCCCTCGCGAAAGATTGCAAGAACACAACTCTGGCAAGAATCCGTCAACCGTTGCGTACGTTCCTTGGCGATTCGCAGCAGCTTTTAGCTTTCCTTCAGAACAACGAGCCCGACTATTCGAGCGATATCTTAAAGGTGGTTCAGGCAGAGCGTTTCTTAGGCGTCACGTGCTTAATCCGTAGCTGGTAGCACTACTTCGCCGCCTCGCCTTAGGCTCGGAGAGGCTACTTCGGCTAGGTCAAGCGCTCTTCCGCGCCGAACGAAGGGGCCACTCGACGAAAGAGAAAACCAGGATAATCCGCAGCGCCTTGGATCCTAGAAAAATCTGCGTAATCTGGGTAATCTGTGGATTACTCCTCCTCTTTTCGCAGTTCCATGCTCGGTGGGCTCCAAATGGCCCACTCGGGGGACTCGGTGACCTCTTGGATCTCATTCGCCCATAATCGGAGGTCTGCATCTTCCATTTTGCGTGGACGCAAATTTGGTTTTAAAAATGCTTTTCAATCGGCATTCTTGCTCCGATGAATCAGGTAGTGCCGCCTCTGCCCGGGTCGCAGCCGCCTAAATCGTTTCCCTGGCTGGGTTGTAGTCTTGGCTGTGCTGCGGTTGTTGTTCTGGGGACGCTGGGAATACTTTTTGCATTTCTGGCCGCCGTTGAGCTGCCGCCTTTTTCTCGCGATTCAACCCAACCGACGGTTCCTTTCGATTTTGTCGGAGATTGGCGGACCAGCGGCACTGTCGAAGGAATGATAATCATCCAACCAGACGGCCGTGCATCGTGTAGTATTAAGGGTCCCTCAACTTCCTTCCAAATAAATAGCGCACGTGCTCGATTCGATTCCCACACGAACGTGCTCTCGATCAAATTCTGGTTCATTGGTCCACAATGGCATGTGGATCAACGGCCAACCCAAAAGGGTCAACAGATGGAAATGATCCTCAATGGGCAGCGGTATCTGCGATCAACGCCAGCTATTCCACCTGGTCAGAATGCTCCAACTGCAAAACCGTGGGAGGTCTGATGGTTACGAGTTACGAGTTACGGGTTACG
>Ga0209647_1004498_pt1 | contig 10480 bp, 14 predicted proteins | sample GraSoi_2013_60cm_FD_185827 | JGI IMG/M metagenome (GOLD analysis project Ga0209647, IMG submission 185827) | Grasslands soil microbial communities from the Angelo Coastal Reserve, California, USA - Sample 9_17_2013_60cm (SPAdes) (version 2) | ecosystem: Environmental > Terrestrial > Soil >...
ACCTTCGTCTTCATCTTCGACACGCATTCGGTGCACCAGGCGCTCAATCCCACGCTGCCGTTCGATCCGGTGAAGGATTTCGCGCCGGTGATGCTGGTCGGCACGGCGCCGATGGCGATCACCACCGCGACGGTCAAGCCTTACAAGACGTTCGACGACGTGCTCGCCGCGGCAAAGGCGAAGCCCGACACCATCACGATGGGCAATGTCGGCAACGGCTCGCTCGCGCACCTGACCACGATCGTGCTCAACCAGGCGGCCGGGGTGAAGTTCGTGCCCGTGCCCTACAAGGGGGGCGGGCCGCTCTCGACCGACGCGATGGGCGGACAGGTCGAGCTGGCGATGGCCTCGACCGCGGCGCAGGCGCAGCACGTGAGGAACGGCAAGCTGCGCGCGCTGGTCCTCACCGGCGACAAGCGCTCGCACACCATGCCGGAGGTGCCGACGCTGAAGGAGCAGGGCATCGACGTCTCGGCGCACGCCTGGTGGGGCATCCTCGCGCCGGCCGGCACGCCGCGCCCGATCATCGACAAGTTCCACGCCGAGCTGGTGAAGGCGACCAAACTTACGGACGTCAACAGGACGTTGACCGAGACGCTCGGCATGGACGTGGTGACGCTGAGCCCCGAGGCGACGCAGAAATGGATCGTCGAGCAGATGGCGCGCTGGGGCAAAGTGGTGCGCGACAACAACATCCGGATCGAATAGATGAACCAACGCGAGAAAGCCGAGCGCTTCCAGGCCCTGCACAAGGGGCCGGCTGCATTCGTCATTGCGAATCCGTGGGACGGCGGCTCGGCGCGCATCCTCGCCGGGCTGGGCTTCCAGGCGCTCGCCACCTCGAGCGGTGCCGCAGCCGGCGTGCTCGGCCGGCGCGACGGCAAAATCACGCGCGACGAGGCGCTTGGGCAGGCGCGCCTGATCGTCGCCGCGACTGATCTCCCGGTATCCGCAGATCTGGAGAAAGGCTTTGGCGACGCGCCGTCGGTCGTCGCCGAGACCGTAACGCTCGCCGCCCAGGCCGGCCTGGTGGGTTGCTCGATCGAGGACGCGACCGGCAACAAGGAAAAACCGCTCTACGCGTTTCGCGACGCGGTGGAGCGCGTGAAGGCCGCAGCGCAGGCGGCGAAGCGCGTCGCGTTTCCGTTCACGCTCACGGCGCGCGCGGAGAATTTCCTGCGCGGCAATCCCGACCTCGACGACACCATCCAGCGCCTGCAGGCGTTCGAGAAGGCCGGCGCCGACGTGCTGTTCGCGCCGGGCCTGCCCGATTTGGACGCGGTGCGCAAGCTGTGCCAATCGCTCGGCAGGCCGGTGAACTTCATGGTGGGCATCAAGGGCAAATCCTTCAGCGTCGCCGAGCTCGAGCAAGCCGGCGTGCGGCGCATCAGTCTCGCCTCCTCGCTCTGGCGCGCATCAATGACTGGCCTGGTCGAGGCGGCGCGCGAAGTGAAAGAGCAGGGCACGTTCGGCTATCTCGAGCGCTCGCTCGCGACGCCGGATCTCTACCGCTTCCTGCAGGAGTGATGCAGCACTTTCCGAAGCTGCTGCGCAGCCTGCCGCCGTTCGCAGGCCCGTTCGACGCCTTCAAGCTCGAGGCAAAGAACTGCGATGTGCTGTTCGCTTCCTATCCCGCGGGCACGGTGATCAAGCCGCACAGCCACGACACCGAGAACGTCGGTGTCATCACCCAGGGCGAGCTGTTGCTCACGGTCGACGGCAAAGAGACCCGCTACGGCCCGGGCGACTGGTACCACGTTCGCGCGGGCGTGACCCATTCGGCGCGCTTCGACGCCGAGACCTCGGAGATCGAGTTCTGGTTTCGCGCTACGCCTCGGTAGCGCAGCGGCATTCGCTCGTCATCCCGGCCTACAACGAAGCGCGCCTGCTGCCGCGCCTGCTCGACAGCGTTGATGCCGCTCGCGCCAGAACCAAGCATGAGGTCCAGGTCATCGTCGCCGACAACGCGTCCACCGATGCCACTGCATCGATCGCCGCCGCGCGCGGCTGCGAAGTCGCGCCGGTCGAAAAGCGCCTGATCGCCGCCGTGCGCAATGGCGGCGCGCGGCTCGCAAGGGGGGAGACGCTGTGCTTCATCGATGCCGATTCCAGCATCCACCCCGAGACCTTCAACGCGATCGACGCGGCGCTCGCGCGTCCCGACGTGGTCGGCGGCGCGACCGGCGTGCTGCCCGAGCGCTGGTCGCTCGGCATCGCCATGACCTGGCTCCTGATGCTTCCGATCGTGCTGGTCACGCGCATGGACGCGGGCGTGGTGTTCTGCCGCCGCACCGATTTCGAGGCGCTCGGCGGCTACGACGAGGGGCGCGACATCGCCGAGGACGTGGCCTTCCTCTGGGCATTGAAACGCTACGGCGCCCGGCGCCGGCAGAAGCTGACGCGGCTCACCCAGGTCAAAGCGATCACCTCGACGCGCAAGTTCGACCGCCACGGCGACTGGCACTACTTCACCACCGTGATCCCGCAGGGCGTGCCGGCGGTCTTCCGGCGCTCGATGGGCACCAAGCTCGCGCAGCGCTACTGGTACACCGACGACCGCTGAGGTTACGCGCCGGTTTCGGTTGTCATCGATTCGTAATTCCTCGGCAGCAAAGGGCGGCGAGACTGCCCCCATGAACTCCAACCGCTCCAAATTCATTCCGCGAGTGGCGCTGTCCGCCCTCGCGCTCGTCGCTGGCGCTAAGACGTTGGCAGCCGCCGGCGGCGAAGCGTCGCGATGATGGTGCCGCACCACCAGGGCGCGATCGACATGGCGCAGGCCGAGCTGCGCTATGGACGCAACGCGCAGCAGATCATCGCCGCGCAGCAGCAGGAGATTCCGACGATGCGCCGCGCCCTCGAGCAGCCGACCGGCGAAAGGTAAGTGCCCGCCTCGTTTTTCGGCATCGTATTGGGCCTCGCCGGGCTGGGCGGCGCATGGCGCGTCGCGGCGCGCGTTTGGCAGCTGCCGTCGGCCATCGGCGAAGCTTTGATGCTCGTCGCCGGGATCGTCTGGGCGCTGATGCTGGCGCTTTACGCGGCGAAATGGATTTACGCGCGCGAAGCGGCGCTTCGAGAGCTCGAGCATCCGATCCAGTGCTGCTTCGTCGGGCTGGTTGGCATCGCCACGATGCTCATCTCCATCGCTGTCCTTCCCTATTCGCGGCTTGCCGCGCAGGCCGCGTTCGCCATTGGAGCGTCCTTCACTCTCGCCTTCGCCGTCTGGCGAACGGGGATCCTGTGGCGCGGCGGCCGCGATCCCGGCGCCACGACGCCGGTGCTTTATCTGCCTGCAGTCGGTGGCGCCTTCGTCACCGCGACGGCCGCCGCTGCCCTCGGCCACCGCGATTGGGGCCAGCTCGCCTTCGGCGCGGGCTTCTTTTCCTGGCTGGCGATCGAATCGGTGCTGCTGCATCGGCTGTACACCGTGACCAGCATGCCTCCACCGCTGCGGCCGACCCTCGGCATCCAGCTCGCCCCGCCAGCGGTCGGCGGCGTTGCCTACCTCAGCGTCACCACCGGCGCACCCGGTGAGCTCGCCTACGCCATGCTGGGATACGGAGTGCTGCAGGCGCTTCTGCTGCTGCGTCTGCTGCCCTGGATCCGGCAACAGCCGTTTGCCGCGTCCTATTGGGCTTTGACCTTCGGCGCGGCCACGCTTGCCGCCGTGCCGCTTGACATGATGGAGCGCGGCGCCACAGGTGCCGTCGCTACGATCGCGCCGGTCCTCTTTGTGGCCGCCAACATAGTGGTAGGACTGATTGCGCTCGCCACCCTGCGTCTCCTGTTACAAGGTCAGTTGCTGCCAAAGCCGGCGACGTAAATCGGCGTGTAGCAATTGCCATACGCGGGGCCCGATGTTTACTCCTAGGTATAAGTAGGGGGACTACCATTACACTTGTAATGGCGGAAGAAGCCGCTGGCTACTCTTCCACTCGTGATCAGTGACCAGGCATTCATGACCCGAGCGCCCCAGGCACCGCTGCAGTCGGCGCTGCCGCACGTACTGGCGGTCGACGACGACCCGCTGGTGCGCGATCTCATTTCGGACTATCTGAAGCAGAACGAGCTTCGGGTGACGACCGTCGCCGACGGCCGCAGCATGCAGGCGGTGCTGGCCGAAGAGGTCGTCGATCTGATCGTGCTGGATCTCAAGCTGCGCGGCGAGGACGGCATGGCGCTCGCGCGGCGGCTGCGCGACGAGTCGCAGATCCCGATCATCATGCTCACCGGGCGCAGCGAGGAAGCCGACCGCATCATGGGCCTGGAGCTCGGCGCCGACGACTATCTCACCAAGCCTTTCAGCCCGCGGGAGCTGCTGGCGCGCATCCGCACGGTGCTGCGCCGGCGCCACACCGAAGTGCGGCAAGGCCGCCCCGAGGGGATTCGCGCCTACCGCTTCGATGGCTGGGAGCTGAATCTCAACACCCGGCGGCTCACCGCGAAGGGCGGCACGCCGGTGCCGCTGAGCAATGGCGAATTCGCCCTGCTGGTGGTGCTGCTCGGCGCGCCGCAGCGCGTGCTGTCGCGCGATCAGCTGATCGATCTTTCGCGCCTGCACAACGACGAAGTGTTCAACCGCTCGGTCGACGTGCAGATCATGCGCCTGCGCCGCAAGCTCGAGCCCGACGCCTCCGAGCCGCGCTACATCAAGACCGAGCGCGGCGTCGGCTACATCTTCAGCGCCCCGGTCGAAACCGTCTACTGAGATTCCTCCAGAGAAGCGACGACCGCCGCGCATTCACGCTGGGCGGTCGTCCCGCTGCGATCGGTTAGTTACCGAACGGGCTTTGCTTCGGGTACGGGCTCACTTCAGCCTGATCCTGACTGGCGTCGGTCCTCGTACTGCCGCTGTGGGCAAACGGCCCCTTGATGCTGTCGGGCAGCGAGGCGCAGCCGGAGACGGCGAAGGTGAGGAGAAGGGCGGTAGCGATGATGCGGTTCATGGTGTTTCCTTTTCCAATTGATGTTGGGATACAGCAGCCCCTAGTCTGAAGACGGGGTGCGACACGCTTGTTGCGGTCTGTCGCCTTCCGGTTACACCCGCAACAAGCGCCGTCAGATCGCGTCGGCGGCTTTCTTCGAGCGCTGCACCAGGTCTTCCCACAAGCCTTGCGGCTGGCGCAGGACCAGCGAGGGCTCGGGCGAGAGCACGAACCACGCGCCGCGCTCGATCTCGTTTTGCAATTCGCCCGGCTGCCAGGCGACGAAGCCGGCGACGAAGCGCGCATGCCGCGGCTCGTTGCCGATGATGCTGTCCACCGTGTTGGCGTCGATCGTGGCATAGAGCCCCGGCATCAGCGCGAGCGACTTGCCGCCGGGACTGTCGTTGCGCTCGACCAGCGCGAAGATCAGCTCGGTGCCGACCGGCCCGCCGAGAAACACGGGATCGGGCACCTTGAGCGCCGCCGCGTCGCCGGGAAACAGCTTGCCGAGCGTGAGCGAGGTCGGGCGGTTGAGGATGAAGCCGACGTGCTGATCGCCGCCGAGCGGCGTAACCACCAGGACGGTGGCGCCGTAGAACTCATCGGTCAGCTCGGGCCGCGCGACCAGGATCATGGTCTTCGACAGATCGGCGGCGAGTAGCGGCGAAGACGCGGCCAGCAGTGCAATCGTGAGCAGCACGCGAATGGTTTTCATGCGCTGATCGTGCGCGCTGCGCGTGGCGCGCTTGTTTCATGCGGCGCACCGCTTGTTACAGGCGCAATGTGTCGCGGCGTGTGTCCGCTGTGGTCCGAAGAGACGTGTTTGTAATTCTCGTAACACCGCGCTCACCGAGCCTGCGATCGCTCCGTCTTGGAGTCAACCCAAACAGTGAGGATCGCAATGAAGCTGAAACGCATCACGCTCGCCACGCTCGCCGCATTCGCCGCACCCGGCGCTGTGCTGGCACAGAGCAACGTGCAATCGGTGGGCAACATCCAGATCTACGGCACGCTCAACGTCGATATCGAATCGGTCAAGGCCACCGGGTCGTCGGGCCTCAACTTTCCGAGCCGCAGCCGCGTCACGAGCAACAGCTCCAATCTCGGTTTCCGCGGCACCGAGGACCTCGGCCAGGGCCTGCGCGCCTTCTTCCAGATCGAGAGCGCCGTGAATCTCGACAACGGCACGCAGTCGGGCTTCCTGGCCTCGCGCAATTCGGCCGCCGGCTTGCTGGGCAACTGGGGACAGGCGTTCCTCGGACAGTGGGACTCGCCGTACAAGAATTCGACGCTGCGCCTCGATCCCACGGGAGACACCGGCATCGCCGGGTACACCGGCATTCTCGGCGGTACCGGCAGCATCACCGCCGGCCAGGGCGGCGCGACCTTCGCCGAGCGCGCGAGCTTCAGCCGCCGTGTGGCAAACGTCGTGCAGTACTGGACGCCGAACTGGCGCGGCGTCTCGGGCCGTGTGGCCTATGGCACCAGCGACACCAACGTGGGGTCCACCGCCAATGGCGTGAGCGAGGCCAGCAACCTGCGGCCCGCGCTCTACGCCGGCTCGGTGATGTACGAGGCCGGGCCGCTCTATGTCACCGCGGCGTATGAGCGCCACAAGGACTTCCAGGCGCTCAACACGCTGTTCAACGCCGCGGCGTCCAGCGGCAAGGACGACGCCTGGAAGGGCGCAGTGCAGTACACGTTCCTCACCAACTTCACCGTGGGCGGCATCCTCGAGCGCCTGAAGTACAAGGCCGACGACATCGGCGGCCTCGGTGCGCTCGAGCGGAAGGTGACCAACTGGTACCTCGTGGGAAAGTACCAGGCGGGACCGCACGCGATTGGGCTCTCCTACGGCCAGAAGGGCGAGGAGAAGCTCTCGGGAGCGGGCTTGTCGGATCTCTCCGACAGCAAGGCGAAGCAGATCTCGGCGCGCTATGGCTATTCACTGTCCAAGCGCACGCAGCTCTACGCCGTGGCGACGCGCATCTCGAATGAGGCCAACGCCTTCCAGACCTTCGGCAACTCGCCGATCACGTCGACCACGCTGTTCCGTGACCCGGCGCGCGGCGCCGACCCGACCGGCTTCGGCGGCGGCATCATCCACACGTTCTAAACGAAAGGAACGCCTGGGCCGGGAAACCGGCTCAGGCGGTTTTCTGCTCGCGCTTGATCGGCACGACGCCGTGCATCGGCGCGGGCTTCGCTTCGTGCTCCTTGCGGATGCGCTCGAAGGTCTTCCTCACGTCGGTGGCGTGGCTCGGGATATACCGAAACGAACGGTCGAGGATGCTTTTCATCGCTGGGAAATAAAAGAGGCCCGCCACATCAGGGATCGTTCAAGGGAGAGGGGGAGGAGAGGAAGACCCCTGGACTGCTGTGGCGAGCCCGCAAACATGAATGAAGTATCACGCGCGATATCTACGGGGAGATTGCAGCGATGCGACGCCCGGTTACGGTTGTAACGTTCAGAACTCATAGCGCAGCGCGACGCTGGCGAACGTCAGCCCGGGATTCGGGTTCTTGATGCCGCCGTTGGAGACGTGCTGCAGGCGCACTCCGACGCCGAGGTTCTGGCGCGGGCCGAACAGCACGCCGCCGCCGACGAATTCGCCGAACTGGAACGCGGTGCTCAATTCGCGATTGCCGTTGATGCGGCGCCTGGACAGCAGGTGCGCGCCGAGGCTCGCTTCGAAATAAGGCACCAGGCCGGTTCCCGCCCGCTGCAGGCGCAGCACCGGCGCGACGCCGAAGTCCCACAGCTCCTTGTTCTCGGTGTGCTCACGCGCGCGCCAGTAGGCTATGGAGCCCATGCCATAGGCAGACAGGTGCCAGGCGTTGCCGAGCTGCCAGCGGCGCCAGTCGGCCGTGCGCGCTTCGATGCCGAAAACATCGACGCTGTTGCCCTGACCGTAGATGAGGGAGACGCCGTCGATGGCGTGCGCGCTTGTAGCCGCAGCGCAAAGCAGGCCGGCGGCGAGCAGGGATCTCATGCCACGCATGCTCGGCGCGCCGGATGGCGCAACGATGTCGCCGGCGGGCCGCCGGCGTTACAGGTGCAACAGTTCTGCCAAGGCGCTCGCGGTTTCCCGGGACTGCACCGGCTTCTTCAGGATGCGGCCGACGCCGGCGGCATGGGCGCGCTCGCTCATCATCGGCCCGATGTAGCCGCTCACCAGCACGATGGGCAGGTCGGGCCGCAGCACGCGCAGGCGCTGCGCGAGCTCGGTGCCGCTCAGGCCGGGCATCACCTCGTCGGTGATCACCGCGTCGAAGCGCGCCGGCGCGGCCTGCACTTCCGCCAGCGCGTCGCGGCCGTTCGAGAAGCCGACCGCCTTGTAACCCAGGCGCGAGAGCACTTCGGTGGTCACCGCCACCAGCGGCGCCTCGTCGTCGATGACCAGGATGCGCTGGCCCTGGCCGCGCGGGATCGGCGTCTTCTCTTCTTCGGCCGGCGCCGTCGCGCCGTCGACGCGCGGCAGGTAGATGGTGAAAGTGCTGCCCTGGCCGACGCGGCTCGCGACATCGATCGCGCCGCCCGAGTCGGTGACGATGCCATAGACCAGCGACAGGCCGAGGCCGGTGCCCTTGCCGACATCCTTGGTGGTGAAGAACGGCTCGAAGATGCGCGCGATGGTCGCCTCGTCCATGCCGCTGCCGGTATCGGCGATCGACAGCGTGGCATACGCGCCGGGCTGCAGCGCGCCGTGCGGCACGCTGCGCGGCTCGCGGGTGTCGAGGGTCTCGAGCGTGACGCGCAGCGTGCCCGCCCGGTCCATTGCCTGGATGGCGTTGGTGCACAGGTTCATCAGCACCTGGTGGAGCTGCGTGGCGTCGCCCACCACGTGCACCGGCGCCGCCGGCACATGGCCTTCGAGCAGGATGCCGGGCGGCAGCGAGCCGCGCACCAGATCCAGCGTTTCGGCGACCACGCGACCCAGGTCCACCGCGACGCGCTCGCCGCGCTGGCTGCGGCTGTAGGCGAGGATCTGGTCGACCAGGCCGCGCGCGCGGTTGGCGGCGGTGAGGACGTTCGTCGCGTAGCGCCTGAGCGGACCTTCGGGCGTCTGCTCGGCGAGCATCTCGCTATAGCCGAGGATGCCGCCGAGGATGTTGTTGAAGTCGTGCGCGATGCCGCCGGCGAGACGGCCGACGGCCTCCATCCGCTCCGCTTGGCGCAGCCGCAGGCCGAGGCGCGCGCGCTCCTCCTCGGCGGCCTTGCGCTCGCTGATATCGCGGAAGTTGGCGACCAGCGCCTGGATGCTCGGCTCGTGCAGCAGGTTGGTGACGGTCTTTTCCATCCAGCGCCAGCTGCCGTCCTTGTGCCGCATGCGGGCTTCGTACGTCACGGTGATTCCCGGCGTCTCGCGCAGCTTGGCCTGCTGTTGCTGCACCAGCGCGAGGTCGTCGGGATGGACGGACTGCGCGAGCGTCCGGCCGTGGAGGTCCTCGGCGCGATAGCCGGTCATGCGCTCGAAGGCCGGGCTCGCGTAGAGCACGCCGTCGCCTTCGGGATTGACCAGCAGCACGGCATCCGAGCTCTGCTCGATCATGGCGTGAAAGCGGCTCCACTTGCGCTTGAAATACTCCTCGCGCCGCGCGAGCCGCCATACCGCTGCGCCCAGCAGGACGAGCATCGCGGCGGAGGTAATGGCCCAATGCACGCCGGCGATCGCGCCGGCAACATTGATGGCGATGAGCCCCGCGCCGAGCCAGACCAGCCCGCGGACCAGCGACAGCGTCTTAGCGCGCGGCGGCAGGGGCGACCAGCTCGGCGACGGCCTGGAGAAACTCGCGGCGCTGCACCGGCTTGGCGAGGGCGCGATTCGCGCCGGCGGCAATGGCGTTGTCCCCGCACATGCCTCGGAGTACTTTTCCCACCAGGCAGCGGGCGCCGGAGTTGAAATTGCCCGAGACGGCGACGATCGCGACTCCCGGCACTGCCTTCCTGATCTCGGCGATCGCTTCTTCGCCGCAGGGGCCGGGCATGAACATGTCGGTGACCACCACTGCCGGCTGGTGAAGCCTGACCTGCGCCATCGCTTCCTCGCAGCCGGCTGCCTTAAGGACGCGGTAGCCCGCTGCCTCGAGCCAGTCCGACATCAGATCGCGCATCACCTGGTCATCATCGATGACCAGGACGGCTGGCGCGACTTCCATGTTGGCAGAGGGTTTCACGGCTGCATTTTGTCCCATCCGGGGGCTGTGGATAACTTTACCCTTATCCGGCCCCCGGTGTTTCAGCTGTAACGGGCCACGGCCTGTCGGCCTAGGAGCCGGGCGTCGACGCTCCACCGGCCGGATCCAAAGGCGACCAACTGGAGCAGGCCGCCGGCGATCGCCAGGTTCTTCAGGAAGTGGACCATCTGGTTCTGGTCGCCGAAATTGGCGTGGAAGCCAAAGGCCGCAGCAACAGAAAAGAGCGCGAGCGCCGCGGCGGCGATGCGCGTCTGGTAGCCCGCCAGCAGGGCGAGGCCGCCGCCGAGCTCGATCAGGACGGCCAGCGCGTATGCGAGTTGCGGCAGCGGCAGGCCGGCCGCGGCGATGTAGCCGAT
>Ga0209647_1004499_pt1 | contig 10479 bp, 6 predicted proteins | sample GraSoi_2013_60cm_FD_185827 | JGI IMG/M metagenome (GOLD analysis project Ga0209647, IMG submission 185827) | Grasslands soil microbial communities from the Angelo Coastal Reserve, California, USA - Sample 9_17_2013_60cm (SPAdes) (version 2) | ecosystem: Environmental > Terrestrial > Soil >...
CGGGACTTGGCGTTCCCGTGGAAGCAGCCGCCCGCCGCTAGCTTCACCGCGGCCTTTCTCGAACAGTTTCCTTCTCTGCCGCAGGCAACGCCCTTTTGGCGGCAGAAATCGTCCCAGTGCAACCATTCGCCCAGCGAATGCAAATTTAAATTGTGAGGAATCCTGAAATGGCTACGGCAGAACTGAAAAAAGGCGACGTAAAAGACATCGGGCTTGCGGATGCAGGCAAGCGCAAAATTGAGTGGGCCGCGCAGCAGATGCCCGTGCTGCAGTCCATCCGCAAGCGGTTCATCAAGGAACAGCCGCTCAAGGGCCTCCGCGTTTCCGCGTGTCTCCACGTCACCAGCGAAACCGCGAACCTGATGATCGCCTTGCGCGATGGCGGCGCCGACGCGGTGCTCTGCGCCTCCAATCCGCTTTCCACCCAGGATGAAGTCGCCGCCTCGCTGAACCGCGACTACGGTATCCCCACCTACGCCATCAAGGGCGAGGATAACGACACCTACTATCAGCACATGAAGGCGGCGCTCGATCACAAGCCGCAATTCACAATGGACGATGGCTGCGACCTCGTCACCATGCTTCTCACCAAGCGCCAGGATCTCGTCGGCAACGTCATCGCCGGCACCGAGGAGACCACCACCGGCGTGATTCGCCTCCGCGCCATGGCCAAGGACGGCACGTTGAAATATCCGATCATCGCCGTCAACGACGCGATGACCAAGCATTTCTTCGACAACCGCTACGGCACCGGCCAATCCACGCTCGACGGCGTCATTCGTGCCACCAATGTGCTCATCGCTGGCCTCAAGGTTGTCATCGCCGGCTACGGCTGGTGCGGCCGTGGTGCTGCCATGCGCTCCAAGGGACTCGGCGCCGACGTCATCGTCACCGAAATCGATCCCGTCAAGGGCATCGAAGCCGTGATGGATGGTTTCCGCGTGATGCCAATGGCGGACGCGGCCAAAGAAGGCGACGTATTCATCACTGTCACCGGAAATAAAAATGTCATCCGCCGCGAGCACTTCGAAGTGATGAAGAGCGGTGCCATCGTTTGCAACTCCGGCCACTTCAACGTGGAAATTGAAATTCCCGCGCTCGAATCGCTCTCTTCCGGCAAGAGAGAAGTTCGTCCGCTGGTGGACGAATTCCTCATGAAGGACGGCCGCAAGGTGTACCTCATCGCAGAAGGCCGTCTCGTTAACCTCGCCACGGCCGAAGGCCACCCCGCTTCAGTGATGGACATGAGCTTCGCTAACCAATCGCTCTCTGCCGAATATCTCGTCAAGCACCACAAAGACATGAAGCCTCAGGTCTATGTCGTGCCCGAAAACCTCGACCGCGAAATCGCGCGCCTTAAACTCGAATCCATGGGCCATCGCCTCGACAAGCTCACCGCCGAACAGGAACAGTACCTAGCCTCCTGGCAAGAAGGCACATAAGCTCGTGTAGGGGCGGCTTTAGGCCGCCTTCCGAGGTGCGCAATTTGCACCCCGAACGGTTTTACGGGGCGGGCGCCTTCTCCAAACATTTGATACGATTCAACCAGGGGCGTTTCGACAAAATCGAACCGCCCCAAAATTTTGGTGACTCCAATGTGGGACTACTGCGCACACTCTCTCGACGTCGCGCGCCTTCGCAGCGCAACTTACGCCGACGTCCGTGTCATGCACCTCCGCCAGCGCGATCTCACCACCAAAAGCGGCGAAGTCGGCACCCTCGGTCAAACCGAATCCATCGGCCTCGGCATTCGCGCCGTCGTCAACGGTGCTTGGGGTTTCGCGTCCACCGATCAGCTCACCCGTGAAGGCGTAGCCGCCTGTGCCGCGCAAGCCGTCTCCATCGCAAAGGCTTCCGCTCTCGCGAAAAAAGAAGACGTGCAACTCGCCGCCGAACCTTCCTACGTGGACAGCTGGCAGGGGCCTTGCGAAAAAGACCCGTTCGAAATTCCCCTCGAAGCACAAATCGATCTCCTGCTGAAAGCCGACGCCGCCATGCGCCAGGTCAAAGGCGTCACGCTCACCGAAACTGATATGCAATTCCGCAAAATCGATTCCTGGTTTGCCTCCAGCGCCGGCTCGAAAATCCACCAGCGTCGCTATCACTCCGGCTGCGGCATCGTCGCCACTTGCTTCAAGGGCGACGCGATCCAGAAGCGCTCCTACCCCAACAGCTTCGGTGGCCAGCACATCCTCGGCGGCTACGAACTCATCGAAGCCATGGACCTCCTGAAACACGCACCGCAAATGGCCGAAGAGTCGGTCGCCCTCCACTCCGCCGCGCAATGCCCCGAAAAAAAATCCACACTGATTCTGGGCGGCAGCCAACTCGGCCTGCAGATTCACGAATCCGTCGGCCATCCCATCGAGCTCGATCGCGTTCTGGGCCAGGAAGCCAATTTTGCCGGCACCAGTTTTCTCACGCTCGATAAACTGAACAACCTGCGCTATGCGTCGTCGATCGTAAACGTCGTCGCTGACGCCCGCCCCGCGCACGGCCCCGGCCTCGGCACCTTCGCCTACGACGACGAAGGCGTCCCCGCGCAGTGCATCGACGTGATCAAAGATGGCGAATTCCGCGGCTATCTCTCCAGTCGCGAGACTGCGCACGTCATCGGCCTACAGCGCTCCGGCGGCACCATGCGCACCGAAAGCTGGAACCGCCTGCCGATGATTCGCATGACCAACATCAGCCTGCTTCCGGGCACCTGGACGCCCGAAAATCTCATCGCCGACACTGACGAAGGCATTCTCATGGACACCAACCGCTCCTGGTCCATCGACGACCGCCGCTACCAGTTTCAGTTCTCCACCGAAATCGCCTGGGAAATCAAAAACGGCAAAAAAACGCGCATGCTGAAAAATCCCAGCTACAGCGGCATCACCACCGAATTCTGGAATTCCTGCGACGCCATCTGCAACGCCGAGCACTGGGTCCTCTGGGGCACTCCTAATTGCGGCAAGGGCCAGCCCATGCAAACCATGGGCACCGGTCACGGCGCCGCGCCCGCCCGTTTTCGCAACGTAAAAATCGGAACCGCATTTTCAAACCAATGACTCCCGCGAAGAAACCTCGCCAGCTCTCCACGCGTCGCGCCACTGCCGAAATCTCGCTACGGCCGGAGAGGGAATTGCGCGCCATCACCGATCGCGTCCTTCGCATTGCCAAGTCCAGCGGCATCCCCGAAACCGAAGTGCATGTCGACGAAGTCATCGACGCCCTCACTCGCTTTGCCAACAACTCCATCCACCAGCACGTCGCCGAACACGGCCTCACTGTTTCTCTTCGCGTCGTGGTGGACGGCCGCACGGCTCGCGTCACCACCAACCGCATCGAAGAAGACGCACTTCGCGCCGCCCTCGAATCCGCCGCCTCGCTCGCCTCCAGCCAGCCGAAAGATCCCGGCCTCTTGCCCCTGCCGGGCAAACAAACTTACCGCCCTGTTCGGCGTTTCATAGACGCCACCGCTTCGCTTTCCGCCGAGTCCCGCGCGCGCGCCGTGAAAGGTACCTGCACGCTCGGGGAAAGCAAAGGCCAGATCGCCGCCGGGATTTTCTCCAGCGGCCAAAGTCAGTCCGTTCTTGCCAATTCGCGCGGCCTCTTCGCCGCGTACCGCCAAACTCAGTCGGAATTTTCGGTAACTATGCAACAGGGCTCGGCCACCAGTTGGGCCAAAGCCAACGCCGCCGACTTCCGCGCTTTGGATCCTTTCGCCCTCGCGAAAACCGCCAGCGACAAAGCCGCCCGCGCGGTCGATCCCGCCGAGTTCGCGCCCGGCAAATACACCGTCATCCTCGAACCTGCCGCGGTTCTCGATCTCGTCGGTTTTCTTTTTTACGATTTCTCCGCCACCGCCATTCAAGATCAGCGCTCTTGTTTTTCCGGTCGACTCGGCAAGCCGCTCCTCGGGAGAAACGTCACCATTACAGACGACGTCTATCATCCCGAACAACTTGGCGCCCCTTTCGATGGCGATGGCATTCCCCGTCAGCGCGTGATTCTCGTGGACGGCGGCGTTCCTCGCAATCTCGTGTATTCCCGTCGCTCCGCGAAAAAATCCGGCTTGCGGCCCACGGGCCACGGCTTCGCTCTGCCAAATGAATACGGCGAAGCGCCGATGAATCTGGTGATCGGCGGCGGCAAATCCTCCATCGAGGAAATGATCGCTGGCACGGATCGTGGCCTGCTGGTCACGCGCCTCTGGTATATCCGCGAACTCGACCCCTACGAAAAAGTTATGACCGGCATGACTCGCGATGGCTTATTCCTGGTGGAGGAGGGCAAAATCAGCCGTTCCGTGCGGAATTTCCGATTCAATCAATCGATTTTACAAATGCTCCAGAATGTCGAAGCCCTCGGCCCCTCCCGCCGTGCCACCGCTGAGGAATCCTTCGAAATGGTCGTTCCGCCAATGAAAATCGGCAATTTTCACTTCAGCGAAGTTACCAAGTTCTAAGGTACTTGCCCGCCGCCACGCTACTGCATTCCTGATACATCCCAGCAAAATTCTGCATTGTACTTCGCCGCAGCCAGCCTCTATTACTCATCCATGTGTAGCAGGCGGCGCCAGCCGAACTGGGGGCACCCGGACCACGATGCGTGTGGCACGGGTTTCGTCGCGCGCCTCGCCGGACCTCCCACCCACGAAATCCTGCAATTCGCTCTGCAAGCCCTCGAGCGTCTCTCTCATCGCGGTGGTGTCGATGCAGACGGAGCCAGCGGCGATGGCGCCGGCATTCTCAGCAGCCTGCCAATCGATTTTCTGCGCGCCCGTGCCGCCGAGTTACAAATCACGCTTGGCGAAAAGTTTGGCGTGGGCATGCTCTTTGCACCGCACACACAAGTCGCCGACGCGCAGCGCTCCATCGAAGAAGCTATCGGCCGCAGCAAGTTGCGCCTCGCCGGTTGGCGCAGGGTGCCCGTCAACCCCAACGCTCTCGGCCAGCGTGCGTTCGAAACCATGCCAGACATTTGGCAGTTTTTCATCGAGCCCGCTCCCGCGAAAGCTCAGGCCGCGGATGCTCCGGCGAAATTCGAGCGCAGCCTCTCTCTCCTCCGCAAGCGCGTCGAAACTCTCTTGCCGGAGCGTTGCTACATCGCCTCGCTCTCTTCGCGCACGATTGTTTACAAAGGCCTCCTGACGCCCTGGCAGTTCCCGCACTTCTACGAAGATCTCCGCAATCCGGAATTCGTCTCGCACTTCGCCATCTTCCACCAGCGCTATTCGACAAACACGGAACCCTCCTGGCAATTGGCGCAACCTTTTCGTTACGTCGCTCACAACGGCGAAATCAACACCATCGTCAGCAATCGCCGCTGGCTGCGCGCCCGCGAGCGAGAAATTCGCAAACTCCTCGGTGTCGGCGAATGGTTTCCATTGCTCGAAGACTACGTTAGCGATTCGGCCAGCTTCGACAACGCCCTCGAACTGAAACTCCTAGCGGGAAAATCCGTCGAAACATCGATGCTCGAACTGGTTCCAACCGCCTTCGCCGAAGACCCTTTCCTCTCCGCCGACGTTCGCCGCACCCTCGAAGTCCTCTCCCGCGAAGGCGAACCCTGGGACGGCCCAGCCGCCATGGTTTTCAGCGACGGCCTCTCCGTCGGCGTGAAACTCGATCGCAACGGACTCCGTCCGATGCGCTATCTCGTCACCCACGACGGTCTGGTGATCGCCGGCAGCGAAACAGGCCTGGTCGATCTAGAAGAGTCGCGCGTCGCCGAACGCCACCGCCTCGGCCCCGGCGAAATGATTCTCGCCACACCGCAATCGGGCGTATTTCTCCGCTGGCGCGAACTTTTGAAGAGCGTCACCTCACAAGTCCACCGCAAAACCGCATCTGTCCCTTCGCTCCTCAATCTCCCTGATCATGCCGCTCGCCCCGCCCTCAGCGAACCCCGCCGCCTCGCCGGCGCTTCCGGCTGGACCGATGACCAGTACAAAATTCTTTTTCACCCTCTCCTTTCCGGCAAGGAAGCCGATTGGAGCATGGGCGACGACGCGCCCCCCGCGTTTCTCTCCACGTTCACGCGCCCGCTCTGGGATTACTGTAAGCAACGATTCGCGCAGGTCACCAATCCTCCCATCGATCCCCTGCGCGAAGCCCACGTGATGTCCCTCGAAGTTTCGCTCGGCAAGTCTCTTTGTTTGCCCGGCCCCGTTCTTAGTGTCGCTGAGCTTGCGGCGCTCTGTGCAGCGATTCCTGTGCTGCAGGTTGTTGATACAAGCTTTCCTGCCACCACTGGAGTCTCGGGAGCACGCCGCTGTCTCACTCAGTGTTTAGCTACCCCTCTGAGTAGCGGCGAGCGCCCGGGGCTCCTCCTCCTCTCCGATCGTAATGTAAGCGCTGAGCGCGCATCGCTGCCTGTCCTTCTGGCAGCGGCGAAACTTTGGAAGAGCGCCGTTCGCCAGGGTTACGCCGACGTTCCGCTGATCGTCGAAAGCGCCCAGGTCTTTGAGACCCACCACGTCGCCATGTTGCTCGCAGTCGGCGCCAGTGCCGTCGTTCCCTATCTCGCCGAAGAATTTGCGGAATCAGAAGTACCCGGCGCCTTCAAGAAAGTGCGCACCGGCATCTACAACGGCCTGCGCAAAGTTCTCGCGCGCATGGGAATTTCCACCCTCGCCAGCTACCGCAACAGCCATCTCTTCGAGGTGCTCGGCCTCGAAGAACAAATCTGCCACGAATTCTTCGAGGACGCCGGCCGCTACCCCGGCACGAAATCCCTGCTGAACATTCTGCAGGACTACCTGAAGATGCACGCCTCGGCCTTCTCGGCCAGCGGCGAGAATCTTCTAGACTTTGGCCTCTTCCGTTTCCGCAAAGGCGCGGAACTCCACGCCAATTCGCCGGAATTTATCCGCCGCCTTCACGCACACACCCGCAAAACGCAGCCTGAAACCTATTCCGCTGTCGAGGAACTCGGCAAAGCCACCAACCCAACATTCCTGCGCGATTTACTGGAAATGTTGCCCGAGCAATCGGTGGCTATGGACGAGGTTGAACCCCTCGAGTCGATCCTGAAGCGCTTCAGCACGCAAGCCATGTCTCTCGGCTCCCTGAGCCCCGAAGCGCACAAAACTCTGACTCTCGCCATGAACCAGATCGGTGGCCGCAGCAACACCGGCGAAGGCGGCGAAGATCCCGACCTCTACGCCACGCCCGGCGCCGCAAGCAAAATCAAACAGGTCGCTTCCGGACGGTTCGGTGTCACCGCCGAATATCTTGTTCGCGCCGAGGAACTCGAAATCAAAATGGCCCAGGGCAGCAAGCCCGGCGAAGGCGGCCAGCTCCCCGCGCGCAAAGTCACCGAGTACATCGCGCGCATTCGCCACGCCACACCAGGCACACCGCTAATCTCTCCGCCTCCGCATCACGACATTTACAGCATCGAAGACCTCGCCCAACTCATCCACGATTTGCGCGCCGTCAATCCCAGCGCCCGCATCGGCGTGAAATTAGTCTCTGGCACCGGCATCGGCGTAATCGCCGCCGGCGTCGCCAAAGCCGGCGCAAACGTCATCACCATCAGCGGTCACAACGGCGGCACCGGCTCCTCCCCACTCACATCGATCAAAAATACCGGCCTACCCTGGGAAATCGGTCTCCGTGACACGCATGAAACGCTCCTCCGCGCCGGCCTTCGCTCCCGCGTTTCTCTCCGCGTCGACGGCGGCCTCCGCTTCGCCCGCGACATTCTCATCGGCGCCATCCTCGGCGCCGACGAATTCGGCTTCGGCACCGCAGCCCTTGTCGCCATCGGCTGCGTCATGGCCCGCCAATGCCATCTCAACACCTGCCCGGTCGGCATCGCCACGCAGGACGAAACCTTGCGCCTCCGCTTCAACGGCAAGCCAGAAATGGTCGTCGCCTATTTTCGTTCCCTCGCCGAAGAAATTCGTCGCAACATGGCCGAGCTCGGCGTCCGCTCACTCACCGAACTCCGCGGCTGGTATGATCGCCTCGAAACCAAATCCGGCCTCGACGCGCTGCTCGTCATTCCCGTCGCGAAACCCACTCGCGTCGTCCCGCAACAGACTCCCGTGCCGGAATCCAGCGGTGTGGAAGTCGAAGAACTGCTCCAACAAGCCCGTTCGCATGCGGCAGGTCCCACCGTCATCAACAATTTTCACCGCAGCGTTGGCAGCCATCTCAGCGGCGAACGAATGCGTCTAGGCATCAAGCAACCAGGACTCGCCCCATCCATTCACGAATTCCGTGGCACCGCTGGCCAGAGCTTCGGAGCTTTTCTTTCCGAAGGTCTCTCTCTGAATCTTTTTGGGGAAGCTAACGATTACGTCGGCAAAGGCCTCTCCGGCGGTTCCATCGCCATCTGCGCCGGCCAGAATGCTTCCAAACGCGGCGACGTGCTCGCCGGAAACACGGTGTTGTACGGGGCCACCGCGGGCCGGCTCTTCATCGCCGGACAAGTCGGCGAACGATTCGCCGTCCGCAACAGCGGCGCCATCGCCGTCGTCGAAGGCGTCGGCCAGCACGGCTGCGAGTACATGACCGGCGGTATCGCCGCGATTCTCGGTCCTGTCGGCCTCAATTTTGGCTCCGGCATGACCGGCGGCCTCGCCTACATCCTGCGCAGCGAAATGGAAAACGTGCTCAATCAGGAATTCGTCCAGGCCCACGAACTCGAAACGCACGAAGAGTCCTTCCTCCGTGCGCTCATCGAAGTTCACCACCAGCGCACCGGCAGCCCGCGCGCCGCGCGTTTTCTGGCGCAGCGTACTCTCCACAATTTCGTCCGAATCCAGCCGATTCATCTCCAGGAATCGCTCGAAGGGGTATGGAGCGCATTTTCGGGCGGCGTGCGCGACCCGGTTCCCATCCCCGCGCCGGTGGCTCTTTCAGTCCCGGCTTCATCTTCTCCGCACTATGCCTGATGTATTCGTCTTAACCGTTTTCTAATGTAGAATCCGTTATATTTATCTCTAGAGAGTGGGGGATATGGATTTCGACCAACTTACTACTTTTGTCCAGGTCGCCAAGCTGAAAAGCTTTTCGAAAGCCGGTCAAAAAGTATTTCGCTCGCAATCCGCCGTCAGCGCGCAGATCCGCCAGCTCGAACAGGCTTACAAAGCCAAGCTGCTCGATCGTTCCGCGAAATCCGTCGAACTGACGCCCGCCGGCGTCGTGCTCTTCGACTATGCCGAACGCCTTCTCCGCCTGCGCGACGAATCCGTGCAGATCGTCGCCGACCGCGGAAGCGTCGTCCAAGGCCCCGTCATGTTCGGCGCCAACGAGGCGACCTGCCTCTACCTGCTCCCCGACATGCTGTCCGAATTCAAGCGCCGCTATCCCCTTGTCCACATCAGCATCTACCGCAATTTCAGCCACAAAATTTTGCAGCGCCTCGAAGACGGCTCGCTCGACCTCGGCATCGTCACCCTCCCCGTGAAATCCCCCAATCTAAAAATGCACGTCATCAATCGCGACCGCCTTCGTTTTATGGTCAGCACCAAGAACCCTCTCTCGCAACGAACCCACGTCACGCTCGAAGAAATCGCTTCCGCTCCCCTCATTTTTCCCCGCACCGGCTATACTCGCCAGGTGCTCGACAAACTTTTCCGGCCGCACCGCTCCCGCCTGCAGATCGCCATGGAGCTTCCCAGCATCGGCATGATCAAGACTTTCGTCGCCGCCGACGTCGGCATCTCCATCATCAGCGAAAGCTTCGCCCGCGATCAGGTAAAAACCGGCGAAGTGAAGCTCCTCACCGTCGAAGGCGTCGACCTCTGGCGCGAACTCGCGCTCGTTTACCGCCGCGATCGCAGCCTTCCGCGCGCCGTCCAGGCCCTCATCAACATGATCCGCGAACTTCGCAAGCCCTCGGAAGCTAACGCCTGACCCTCGGTAATTCATCCGTCCCTCCGCCGCGCGGAGTCTCCCCGCAACCTCGCGTGATATCTTTACCTCTGCCGCTCATCTAACCCTTCAGGGAACGCCGCCACTTCATTTCCGACGCCAGAGCCCTCGGTCTTGGCCTTCTGGAAATTTGTCTGGAAAAACGCGCCGAAGGGGAAGCAACCACTGAAGGCTCGCGCCACCGACGGCCGCGGCAAGCGCCAATCCTCAATCGACAGCGGCGAATGGCCCGACGGCGCCACCGGCTACCACACCATCGAACTCGCTGTCGGCTGAACGCGCGGCGAGACTATGGATTCATTGCGATTTCTTAATCGGCTTCTTTGGTTTGTGCTTTCTCAGAATTCCCGCGGACATCCCATCGCAACAGGCCACCACATGTATAACAATTCCGCCCTTGTGGCACACACAGGTACAGTCACGCTTGCTCTTCATGTGACGGCCTTACTTAGACCTCGAGTAAACGGCTACTGAACGGACGCTGACTTATTTCACGTTGAAATCAATGCTCGCAATCGCGCGCGAAATCACGTTTTCCTGAATCTGAATCAGGTCCGTATCCGAATAGGTCATTCCCAAAACCGTGAACACATCCCCGCTG
>Ga0209647_1004500_pt1 | contig 10473 bp, 10 predicted proteins | sample GraSoi_2013_60cm_FD_185827 | JGI IMG/M metagenome (GOLD analysis project Ga0209647, IMG submission 185827) | Grasslands soil microbial communities from the Angelo Coastal Reserve, California, USA - Sample 9_17_2013_60cm (SPAdes) (version 2) | ecosystem: Environmental > Terrestrial > Soil >...
CAGCGTCGCCATCGTCGACATGTGCTCGATTGGCTTCATGGGCAGTTCCAATCCGGCATTGAACCTGACTCTCTCTATGACCTCTTCTCGGCCTGAGAGGGGTCAACTAAAAAGTGCAAACATAGAGGATAGATACAGCCAGGACGAAATTAGAGGAATTCGATGACTTTATTGAAGAGCAGTTCGCTTCAGGGAAAAAGTGGCCTGACCTGGAGACAGAATGCAGGCATACGGACAGCTAGGGGCACAAAAGATAAATCCACAGCGCGGAAGCGGTTACATTAACAAAATGGTGCATTCTGCGTATAGGACTCCGGCACCATAGTAGAAAACGAACGTAAAAAGTACAGCCTGCGGATGCCGAACAGCGGCGATCCGCTCGGCCTGGTCGGGTAATATTCTGCCTTGACCCCATGTTCATTCACTTTCGTCTTCATAATCGCGCATCCTCAACTCCCTGCGTATTTCGGCGGAGCGTTGCTCGCCGGCAATTTGTTGCTCCATTCTCGTAATATAGGATGCCGCGAATTCCCTGACCTTCGGTCGGGTATCATTCCGCCACAAAGCTATTTCTTCTTTTGCCTTGCAGAAAGCAGCTACCATGCCGAATTCACCCCACCCGCCGTCGGCATTGCTGAGACATATATCGAGCCTATCCAGTCTAGGGTCGTTTTCCGGCAAGCGATCTATAAGTTCCTTAACTACTTCATGGGTCGGGGTTCCGTGATAGTTCTCCAGAAGAGGGATTACAAAATCGTAATCTTCATCTGATCCCCTGGCTACAATCTGATTGAGGCTGCTCGCCAATTCATCAGTGAATGTTGGAAAAACAGCTTGCAGCATGAGACCACCAGTGAACCGAAACATAGAGTCTCCAGGGCTATACCACTTCCGAAGCGTAGCAGTTGCCAAATCAACATCCTTTGCAAGTTGCTGCGCCAAGCTATGAAGTTCATAGGGAATGGCTTCGTAGCGATCTTCTCTATCTCTCTTGTCTCTGATGCGACGCTCAAAAAATGTCCAGACCGATGCAGGCCGATTCATGGCGATGGGTGTAAGTATGGGCTCGGCCTCATCGTCAATCCTGTTGAGAGCCAGCAGGTTTTCAAGCACCAAATCGGCGTATTCGGAAGGTAATCCGTTAAAGAATTTCTCGCCTTCCGGCAGAAACCATGCGCCACGTATCCATTGCACATCTCGTTTGCTGATGAGATATTTTATGGCCGGGACGAAAACATTATCGACAAGCGGTAGCCCTTGCGGGTCATGATTCTCTATTGCAAAAATCAGGCACTGAGAAACCGCGATCACCTCATCAACAGCAATCGCCCTCTCCAGAACCCTTTTGACAGTACCGGCAGCATCTTTTTTGACCAAGCAGCAGTGACGTGCAATCGCAGTGAGGTATGCATCCCGACCCAGGTAATCCTCTAGTAACTCAGCGTATTTATCGCGGGCTTCGCTCTCAAATAATCCGGTCAAGATTGCCGGAAGAAATGCCAATACGTCCGCGTCATCTCGCCGGACAAGCGCAAACGCAAAGTTTGGCTTGGCTTTTGATAGTTGACGGAGAAATTCTCTAAAAACGAGAAAGGTAGCCATATCATCTGATCTTGTGGCGGCACAACGCTGGATCAAGCGATACCAGTCATCTGCCGTTTCATCCGAAACCTCATCGATGTACAGCGCGACCTGCTCCTTACGATATTCATCGGCTGCGGCGTAATCAACTGCCTCACTGTCCCAATGAAACGAGAAGACGGACTCAAAGCCCACAAGCGTCTTATAGCGAATATATTGCTGATCGGCATTGATGAGGTCACGGAAGGTTATGATTGCTTCCATTACGTTCTTAGCAACCTGCTGAGAGCCGGACTTGTCGTATTCGTCGGCGGCAAACTTCCGAGCCCGCCGGTAATCGAACAGCATTACATGCTCTATATGCTCCAGAAGTTCATAAGGCTGTCCGGTGGCACGCTGCGTAAGCAATTCCGTAATCTTCTTCGTGTCTTCCAGTGTCAACTGGAGCAGTTCATTCGGGTCGTTTGCCCGTCCAGGAAGTCGCGTTGCCTCCCACAAAGCGGATACCACTTCACGTTTTTCCCCTTCGGTGGATGAACCATCAAATAGAGCGAGAAGTCCATCTATAGCCCTATTCCTTATGGCTTTTATGTCCTTATACACAGGTAAAGCCCTGCTGTTAATTGTCAGCGTGTCCGCTGAAAACGAGGCGCTATCCATCTCCGATCTCAACAATTCACGCCATACCGTAAGAACAATTGGCCTAAGCATATGAAGATCGTCCTGAGAAAAGCTCTCCATCACGTCAGCCAGCACAGCCTGCACATAAGGGCCAGCCTGTTTCCAAACGTCCAAGTTGTACTTTGCAAGATGTTTTACGGCATCGACGATCCGCTTGCGGACTTCGCTGTCCTGCTCTCCCTTATAAATATCAATCAATGAGCGGAAAGTCGCCTCAATATCAAAATAGCGAAGGGTATCGAGAATACCAACCGCTGCCAACGTAACGTCTTGAGGTGTTTTCCCAGGGAGATTGCCGAACGGAGATTCGATAGGCTTTGTTTCGGTGTTTTTCGCAGCTTGCACAGCAGTTTCAAGAGCGCGGCGAATCTCCGGGTACACACCTCTAATGTCATCGTAGTTGGGGATCACATGCTCGGCGATTGTCGATAGAATTTCATGCCTTTCATTATTGTTGCCGCAACTTTCCAGAGTTTCAATTGCGCCACGGTCGAACAAGTCTTTTCCCTGCATCAAACGCTCATAGTCATACTGGACTTTCTGAAACTCGTAGCCCGCCGGACGCAGGTAATCATCCATGATTTTCTTCATCCGCTTATCAAGCGCCTGCCTTGCGCGCGTACCGAACCCTTGCTTGTCCCTGGCGTGATAAACCATATCGTGGTAAGTTTCTGCCCATGCATGATTCAATATGGTTTGAATCTGGATTTCACAGCGCATTCCTTTGAATTTCTTAAGCTCAGATAATGCCGTATGCTTCTCGCTCAACAAGACCGTATAGTGAATCGCCTGATAACGTTGCTGATCATTATCGTCGGTCGGATGATGAATCCGTGTCTCGTTCCAATCCACGTCAAAGATATCTCGAATCAGACTTGAACGAAGAAACCGGTCAACGTCAGTATTCGTATAAAAAATCAGCCTTACGCCAGCGAGGTCTTTAATTTCACTTTCAATGCGCTCTGACGCAAGAAGTCTCCGTTCTTCTAGTTTTCGCTTTAGACTTGTAACATCCTTTCCCCGCGCTTGAGTCGACTGGAGATGCGGAACTCCTTCGGTTTTCTCGATTGCGTCTTCCAATAGGGAGCGCACTAGCTCGGCAAATTCCGTGTAGGTACTTACATATGTTTTCTCGTAATCATCGAATTTCATTTTTTGCACCTTATAAAAAACCCGTAAAGGTTAGACTCACGCAGGCGGCAGGAATAGGAAGCGTTATATCCTGGAGGCTGTAGGCGGTCGCAACTTATGTTTGGCTGTCTTCGTAGATTTGGCGACACTCTTGTTCTTCCTTACGAACTAGCTGCTGTACATGGGTGATCAGACGTTCGTCGGCACTCAGCGGATAAAATCGGGATGGAAGCGGTGCGATTAATCTTTCCCTCGTAACTGGTGTTGCGCTGTCATCGACTAAGAATAGGACATCTCCTCCCGACGAAAGGGGGCGATGCTTTGGTTCTGGATGGAACGGAGTTATATCGATTAAATAGCCATTTGGGGCATGCCACACGGCGTGATGCACGGCGATCAGATACCCCGGCCCCGGAATGTCAGCAACAACCCGATAATGAAACATCCAACCAAATCGCGCTCGGCCACCGTCCTGTTGCACCTTGCGCCTGACATTTTCAAAGCATTTCGTCCGCCGTCCCCAAACTTCAGGACAGTAACGCGCAAGGCCAAGCGGCTGGTTGCTAATGGTTGCCGCGAACTCTTTGATATGTCTTGGATCACATTCCGAATGGTTAAAAGCCGTCATTACTAAAATTACCTCTACAATCTTTCAAACCTTGCCTATGTTATCACAGCCTTGTCCTTTGCCATATTTTCTACCGGTGTTGGCATTGGTGGGTCAATTATACAGGAACCCCCTATGAACGCACAAGCAAACGGATGTTGATCTACGAACGGCAAAGCGTACACAGTTTGCAGGATGATTGAGGAGTTCCCGGCTCTATATGGCAGAGTCCAGAAACTCAACGTTAAAAGTACAGCCTGCGGCTGCTGGTCAAAACTTACCCACACCACGCCGTCGCCCGCACAATTTGAATGCGCTCGGCGGGTATGGATAAGTTCTATCATTACGATCTGCTTCGCCCTCATTGGGATGGCCGCGTGTTGGGTCACGCGGCCAAAGATGGTCATGTTGCGCTGCTGATGGCTTCGGCTATAACGGCATTCGCAGCTTCCCACTCATCAAGTATTGTCAGTTCACCAGCTTCCCGCCTGGTCTTTGCGGCTCTTTCGGTGAGATTGATAAGAGCGGCAAGCAACTTTGGCGCGGCTGCTATCAATGCAGCATATTTCTCCTCAGCATAAACATCTGCTATCGGATCGGGAAAATCTGTACAACCGTTCTCGCCCTTGCGATGTATGCAGTAACAATCAAGCTCGCCGTCTTCAGTTGTTACAATCGTGTAGTGCCATTGTTCTTTGCTGAGTGCCATAAAATCTTTCCTTTCCGTTATCGGAGGTCGCCCTGTGCGCCCTCGCTTACGGTGCAGGAAAAGCGGGCAGTATCAGCGAGAGAGTCATAGAATTTTGCTCCCGCGAGGAATGGCGCAAAGCGGCAGGGGAAAATTCGTTATTGACTCTCGCGCGCTACCGGCTTGCATCGCCGGAATAAGCGAGATGCAAAGGTGTAGGACGGTAGGAAAGAAAGAAATATGGCAAGAAATGAACTTGGTCAGTGAAGTGACAAATATCGTGGTTAAAAAGGTGACATTTACTCTTCTAAAATTTCACCCTCTTCTAAGATTAGCTGATTCGTAACCCAAACATATCTTGTATCATAACCTTTTTTTGCTCTCCGGTGATAGCGATTGCTAAAAGATTTCAGCGCCGACTCAAACTGCACCATGACAAGAACTGCGTCACTGGTTTGCGGCAATTCATCGTCATCTAAAAGATCTAAGAATTTATATTCCGGCTCTTTTTCTAGCACATTCCGCAAGTCTGCGAGGACACGGTTAATCATCTTTACTTTTCCTTGGCTCAAGGTAGCATCTGGTTTCTTCCTAGAAAGTTCCCTTACTTCTTTGATAAGTCCTGCAAAGATATCGCGAGTTGCCTTGTAGGTAGCCACAGCTTCTTCGGTCGTGACATGTTTAAGATCCATTTTTACCCCCTTATTTGAAAGATTTGTTCCCTTACTACTTTGGAGGGGTTGTTTCAATCTTGCTTGGAGAACCATTCACTTGATATACCCAAGCGTGCTCTGAATTCGAATATACTATGTTGTCTGACCTATAACCTTCTGTTTCTTGGATATATTGAGTTAAGACGACTGTTACGTCACTATTTGATGGAAGATCATCAAATTCAAACAAACTGAAATCTGCGAATGGCTTGTACCTATCGCCAAGCACTTCATTTGCAGCCTGTAGCACTTTATTGATGAGCTTTAACTTGAACGCATTGACAGCGTCATTTGGAGATTTCTTTGCCAGCAGGCTTATTTCGCTATGCAAGCCGTGGAGCTGCCTGATCAACTTCTCCAGCTTCTCTACGTCTGCTTCTGTTTCTAAACTCATATTACGGACATGCCCTCCTATATTCTACATATTTCTTGATAATAACGTCTAGTGGATGTCTCTGTTTGCTATCGAATACTTCTACCATTTGCTCAATATCTGCATCTGTGACAGCAATTATTGCTTTTCTCTGTCCTGACCACAGATCAATAGTCCGGGTGAATTCTGCGTTCTTAAGTGGGTAACGCGTTATCAATATGCCAAATTTCCCTAAATCATCAGTCAAATATCTATTTAACTGATCTATATGCTCCCTTTCAATCTTCTGTACATTCTTCATTTCCATTGTTATTTGTCTTGAACCATAATCTCTTAATAGTTCTGCTAGAAAAACGTGATTCCGGCTACTATAAAATATTAAATCTCTAATGCTTACACCACTATCTGTTCTTGCCTGCACTTGAGCAAAGTCAAGATATGGATATAATAATGACGGAAACAACTCGCCAATCGCCCTTTCATAGGCTTTGTCGGCACCATTTTCTTTCCCGGTCGGTAATTTCTTGATCATGTTAAGTTTACGACGCGCAGAAATTATCGGTATCTGAGTAAAAAGCGGATCGTTCTTACAGTCTTCAAACGTTCTTTCTTTTTCTCTAACGTAAAAATCAATGACGCCGTAATTGTCTCTATTATATGTAAGCACTTTAACGCATGTTAATTCTTCTCCTTCATGGGCTATATCATCTTGCGGACAATATTCGCGAAAATAATCATCATAGTTGATATAGGGGGTATGCCTTAGCCATCTCTTGGGAACCAAGAGCAAAGGCTTTTTGGTTTCTGGATGTACAGGCAATTCTGTTTTTACCGGAAGAAATTTCTTCTCCCCTGGCTCATAAACTTTTGCAACCTCGATAGTATTTAATGCTATCCCCAACTCGCGACACTCTTGTGCCGTATAATCGATAAGGAAACTCTTCATGAGGTTACATGCAATATCGCTTATTCTATCCTTCCCAATCCCCTCAACGAAAAGCTGGATTTCCTCAAAATGACGGAAACCATGCTCTTGATAATAAGGAATACGTTTAAACAGCGACAAAACCTCTAATGCCTGTTTAGCCCCAATGCGTTTACCCTGCCTGTTCTGTGATGTACCTAATCCTACTTCTTCACATTCTGAAGCTACCATAAGCTGCTCTACAGCTTCTTCTTCCCGGCCTCGCCTCACTAAAATGCCAAGGTTATTGAATCCGGCTAAAAGCATTTGATGCAGAGCTTTGTCCTGGTAAGAAGGAGACTTCCAGAGCAGAAAAGGATCAACGTAAAGCGGAATGTCCTCATTCAGAAAAGGAATGGCAAAATCTAATTCATTCTGCGCAATATGTACGCCATAAAAATCAGTAAATCGGGGACGAATCAACAACAGTTTCACCTTTCGGCCGTTTGAAAAATCTTCTTATTAAGTCAGTAATGGTTGTCCCCTAAGCGGTTTCACCGACGAAAGTGTATCACTGTGTCTCTCCCTGGTCTATAAGCAGGTCTAAAGGTACTAGACCTGTATTGGCTACTTAGGACATCCGTTTGCACGTTAGATATCCCGAGTAGCTTGCGCAGGTAAAAGAGCGAAAGAAATAGTAACCTTCGGCCTGCAACTTTATTGTTCATGCCCAAATTTCGCCAAAGAGGCGATGCTTGCGAGTCCACAACTTTATTGTTGATGAACTGTCGGGTAAGTAAGGAGCCAGGACACGAACTATGCAATGCCATTCTATTACCTAACAGCTCATTCGGTGATATATTTTTGTAGGACAGAACTGGCAGGTAATATGCCAGGCTTCTTTCCTCATGAAGAGAGGAGTAGGAATGTCCAGGTGCGTATCCCATCGCTTGCAGTGGTCGGAGGAAGTACAGGCATATGAGTTGTACGATGAAAATGCCTCACGCCAGCTTACCTTAATGGCCGCGGATATCTATCCTTTAGGGGGACACCGGGCGACCATAAAGGCCTTGTAAAGATACCCCGTATCTTTCTTGCCCAGCCACTCCTCACCGCCTCGCCCTTACAGGAAGGGTATTTCCTCCTTTTCCTTTCAAAGCCGGTTAGGGGCGTACTGCACGGTACGCAAGGAGAAGATGCAGCGCGGTGATAGCTATTGGTATGCTTATCGTCGCCTGTCCATCCAGTAAAGATGAGTATGTGATATGCTGGCTCCTGATGATGTTATTTTGTGAGGCTGCTGTCTTACACGATACAAACACCTGTTGCATAATGGAGGATACAATGCCATTTCTTGACCAGGCGCGCCTGCACCTGATGCAGCGCTACTGGAACGCGGCCAACTATTTAACGGTGGGCCAGATCTATTTACAGGCGAATCCTCTCCTGAAAGAGCCGCTTCGACCTGAACATATCAAGCCACGCTTGCTGGGACACTGGGGCACATCTCCTGGTCTCAGTTTCATCTATATCCACCTCAATAGACTCATCCAGGATCACGACGTGAACATGATCTACCTGGCCGGCCCAGGACATGGTGGGCCTGCGCTGCTCGCGAATGTCTATCTGGAAGGCACCTACTCGGAAGTCTATCCAAAGGTGACCCAGGATACCGAGGGTATGCGCCTGCTCTTTCGCCAGTTCTCGACGCCGGGAGGTGTGCCAAGTCACGTCAGCGTGCCTACTCCTGGCTCCATCCATGAAGGAGGAGAACTCGGCTACGTCCTCGCCCACGCCTTTGGGGCCGCTTTTGACAATCCAGACCTGATCGTCACGGCGGTCGTTGGTGATGGTGAAGCAGAAACAGGGCCGCAGTTTTGTGGAACCTATTTTCGCGACGGATGATCATCTCTCTCCTGAAGGGCGCGTGATGGAGGTGCTGAGCGAACATCTCTGTCGTGGTTGGCTGGAGGGCTATCTGCTCACCGGGCGGCATGGGTTATTTGCAACCTATGAAAGCTTTGCGCTGGTTTCCGCTTCGATGACCGTGCAGCACACCAAATGGTTGGAAGAGGGGATCAAACTGCCCTGGCGCGAGCCAATCTCCTCGCTGAACATTCTGTTGACATCGACATGCTGGCGCAACGATCATAACGGGTTTAGCCACCAGGGACCCGGCCTGATCGACACCGTGCTCTCGAAGAAAGGGACGGTAGCGCGCATCTATCTGCCGCCGGATGCGAATTGCCTGCTTTCAGTCGCCGATCACTGCCTGCGCAGTCGCAACTACGTCAACCTGATTGTCATCGATAAACAGCCTCAACTGCAATGGCTCTCCATGCCGGATGCCGTCGCTCACTGCACGAGTGGCCTTTCCACCTGGCAGTGGGCGAGCAATGATGGGTATGTGGAACCAGATGTTGTGCTGGCCTGCCCACTCTGGAGACGGTGGCTGCGGCATCACCTGCCTGAATTGAAGGTACGCGTGGTCAACGTCGTGGATTTAATGAAACTCTACCCGCCCCTCCTGCATCCTCATGGCATGGATGATACTGCCTTCATCGAGCACTTTACGATTGATGCGCCGGTGGTGTTTGCATTCCATGGGTATGCGCGAGCCATTCATGAAGTTGTTCATGGACGACCCAACACGCCGCGTTTCCATGTGCGCGGGTTTATAGAAGAGGGGACGACCACCACGCCCTTCGACATGGTCGTGCTGAACCATATGAGTCGCTATCATCTTTGTATCGAGGCCATGCGACGAGCCACACGCGTGCGAGGACTCACCCCACCGCTGATAGCAGAGTGCAACGACCTGCTCGCCAGGCACGCAGAATATGTGCGTGCGAACCTCGAGGATATGCCGGAGGTGCGCGATTGGGTCTGGACGGACTGAGCTGACAAGGGCTACTCAAAAGTCGAGCGCTGGTTACTGCCAGGAGAGGGCTGGAAGGGCGACCGCAAGGGTCCCCACCACTCCACTCCACTGCCCCCGCCCTTACAATGATGGCGATTCCCGTGAGCGGATTGAGCGACTTTTGCGAAGCCCTGTGAGTTGACCCATAGAGGTTGACAAACATTCGCTCGTTGATGTATCCTCGGAACAGTAAGTAAAGAGCCGTCATATAAGGCACCGGCACAGCAGTCGACTTTGTCGTGATTGCAGAAATGAGAAGAGGAATGCGGACAATAGCAGGTACAATGCGGATTGCTAGATGCACCGGTCAAGCCTGTGTTGAGCGCGTACCTTTCTCCGTATCTGTCCTGATGATATGCGCCAGTGCAGCCGCTGTAGTACATGTTGTAAGCATGACGAATAAAGAAACCGGCGCTCGTGTGCCGGTTTCTTTATGTGCAAATTTGCTTCTTGTTTTCCTCCTTGCAAACCTCACCCTTACCGGCCTTGCCAGACTCGATGGGCTACAGAGTCTGGTAGGGCTTACACCGAGGCTAGCCACAAGCACAGCTTAGGGAGAGAAGACGGGGCAACCCGGTCCACTTGCAGGTATTCTGATGAGGATCTCCCATGGAGCTGGGAGATCCTCTTTTTATTGTGCATTCGCAGATACTACGAAATGGGGCCTTACCTCATCAAACATTACACCAAGGAGTGTTACATGCTGAAAGAATTGATTTCTCGCAAAGGGGCGCGAGGCGGTATGCAGAGGGGAACGATTACGAAATATCAGCCCTTTCCACCCATCGATTTGCCGGATCGCCAATGGCCGTCCCGCACGATTACAAGCGCACCGATCTGGTGCAGCGTTGACCTGCGCGATGGCAACCAGGCAC
>Ga0209647_1004501_pt1 | contig 10472 bp, 9 predicted proteins | sample GraSoi_2013_60cm_FD_185827 | JGI IMG/M metagenome (GOLD analysis project Ga0209647, IMG submission 185827) | Grasslands soil microbial communities from the Angelo Coastal Reserve, California, USA - Sample 9_17_2013_60cm (SPAdes) (version 2) | ecosystem: Environmental > Terrestrial > Soil >...
CCGGTTCCGAGGTCGGATGGCTGTGCACGTTGACGAAGCCCGGCACGATCATGCGCCCGGCGCCGGCGATCGTGCGCGCCGCCGGCCCCGCATAGGCCTTGCCGACGAAGACGATCTCGCCGTCGCGAAAGGCGACATCGGCCTGTTCGAGATAGACATGCGCCTGTTCCGCCTCGTCCCAGGCGACGACCCAGTCGGCCTCGCGCAGTACTGTCGTCTCTCCGCTCATCGCTCGCTCCCCCTCGCATCGATTGCGCTGCATGTTAAATCGACATTGCGAGCGCAGCGAAGCAATCCAGACGGCGGCTCTGGATTGCTTCGCCGGCGCTGCCGGCTCGCAATGACGGCGAGCCCGGCGATTGACGCCGAGCCGGCATTTGCCGCCAATAGGCGTTCGACCGCCATCGCCCGCCCGGGAGGAACCAATGGATCGTATCGATCTTCGCTCGGATACCGTGACCTTGCCCTCGCCCGGCATGCGCAAGGCAATGGCCGAGGCGCCGGTCGGCGACGATCAGTATGGCGAGGATCCGTCGGTCAATCTTCTGCAGGAGCGCATCGCCGAGCTGCTCGGCAAGGAGGCGGCGCTCTTCGTGCCGAGCGGCACCATGGCGAACCAGATCGGCCTCAAGGTGCTGACCCGTCCCGGCGACGAGGTCGTCGTCGGCCACGAGGCGCATATCGTGTGGCACGAATCCGGCGCGGCCTCGGCGAATTCGGGCGTGCAGTTCAGCGTCGTCGGCAGCGGCGGATTGTTCACCGCCGGCGAGCTGCGCGCCGCCTACAAGCCGCCCGGCCATATCGTCTTTCCGCCGACCACGCTGGTGACCATCGAGAACACGCATAACCGCGGCGGTGGTGTCATCTTTCCGCAGGGCGAGATCGAGGCAATCTGCGCCGCGGCCAAGGAGCTCGGCCTGTCCAGCTATCTCGACGGCGCGCGGCTGTTCAATGCGTCGGCTTCCACCAACCGCTCGCTCGCGGAATTGGCGCGGCCGTTCGACCTGGTCTCCGTCGCGCTCTCCAAGGGGCTCGGCTGCCCGATCGGCAGCGTCATCGCCGGGCGCGCGGCCGACATCACACGCGCGGTGCGTGCGCGCCGCATGTTCGGCGGCGCGCTGCGCCAGGCCGGCATCATCGCCGCCGCCGGGCTCTACGCGCTCGACCACAATCTGACGCGGCTGCCGGAGGATCACGCGAATGCCCGGCTGATCGCCGAGCGGCTGGCCGGCGTCAAGGGCGTGCTGCTCGATCTCGCGACGGTACAGAGCAACATCGTGATCTTCCGCATGGCGGAGGGCGCACCCGACGCGGCGACGATCGTCGCCCGCGCCAAGGAGCAGGGCGTGCTGGTCGGCGCCTTCGCCACCCGCACGGTGCGCGCGACGACCCATCTCGACGTGACGCGCGAGCAGTGCCGACGCGCCGGCGAGGTGCTCGCCGCCGTCGTCGCCGCGCGCTAGCGGCACGCGACGATGGCACTTGCGGCCTCGCCCTATTTCCGCGACGAGCACGAGGCGCTGCGCGAGCAGCTTCGCCGCTTCATCGCCGAAGAGGCCAAACCGCACGGCGAGGCCTGGGAGGAAGCTGGCTTCGTGCCGCGCGACGTGCTGCGGCGGATGGGCGCGCTCGGCTTTCTCGGCATCCGCTATCCGGAGGAATTCGGCGGCAGCGACCTCGACACGCTGGCAACGCTCGTCCTCGCCGAGGAGCTCGGCCGCTCGACCTTCGGCGGCTTCGCGATCACGGTCCTGGTCCATACCGACATGGCGTCGCCGCATCTCGCCCATGGCGGCAGCGCCGAGCAGCTGCGCCGCTGGATGCCCGGCATCGTCGCCGGGACCTGCATCACCGCGGTTGCCGTCACCGAGCCGGATGCCGGCTCCGACGTCGCGGCGATCCGCACGACGGCGCGGCTCGAGGGCGACGCCTACGTGCTCAACGGCACCAAGATGTTCATCACCAACGGCGTCCATGCCGATCTCATCTTCGTCGCCGCGCGGACCGACGCGTCGGTCAAGGGGGCGCGGGGGATCTCGATGTTCGCGGTCGAGCGCGGCACGCCGGGGCTGAGTGTCGGCAGGGCGCTCAAGAAGCAGGGCTGGCTGTCCTCGGACACCGCCGAGCTCGTCTTCGCCGATTGCCGCATCCCCGCCGCCAACCGGCTCGGCGAGGAGAATGCCGGCTTCTACGCGATCATGAGGAATTTCCAGAACGAGCGGCTGGTGCTCGGCGCCATGGCGATCGGCGAGGCGCAGGCGGCGCTCGAGCTCACCCTCGCCTATGTGACGCAGCGCAAGGCCTTCGGCGGCGTGCTGTGGGAGAAGCAGGCGATCCGCCAACGCCTCGCCATGCTGGCGGCGCGCATCGCGGCGGGGCGCGAGCTGCTCTGCGCCACGGCATGGCGCGACGCGCGCGGCGAGGACTGCGTCAAGGAGGTCTCGATGGCGAAGGCCTATTGCGGCGAGCTGGTCAACGACGTGATGTATGACTGCCAGCAGTTCCATGGCGGCTTCGGCTATATCCGCGAGAGCGCCATCGAGCGCATGGTGCGCGACGCCCGCGTCCATGCAATCGGCGGCGGCGCCACCGAGGTGATGCTCGAGGAGGTCGCCAAGCGGATGTTGGGGTGAGTGGCGGGGATTGGGCCCATGTCCTTCGACTTCGCTCAGGACGAGGGGAGCGTGCCATTCTCTCCGCTTCTCCCCTCGCCCTGAGCGAAGTCGAAGGGCACGGCGGCGGTAAAGGAGGACGCCATGAAGATCGCGCGGATCGACGATTTGCATTGCGACGCCGGCTGGCGGGTGTTTTCGTTCCTCAAGATCACGACCGATGACGGCATCGTCGGCTGGTCGGAATACAACGAGAGCTATGGCAGCAAGGGGCTGAGCGGCGTCATCCGGGCGCTCGGCGCGACGCTGATCGGCCAAGATCCGCGGCCCTTCGAGCGGATCAGCGCCGCGCTCTACGCGACCACCCGCCAGGCGCCGGGCGGCATCAATCAGCAGGCCATCGCCGCGATCGAGAACGCGCTGCTCGACATCAAGGCCAAGGCGCTCGGCATCCCGGTCTACGCGCTGTTCGGCGGCCCCGTGCGCGAGCGGCTGCCGCTCTACTGGTCGCATTGCGGCTCCTACCGGCTGCATCACGCGGAGGTCATGGGGGTCGAACCGCTGCGGTCGCTCGACGACCTCAAGCGTCTCGGCGCCGAGGTCGCGCGGCGCGGCTTCAAGGCGCTGAAGACCAACATCTTCCTCTTCGACGAGACGCCGCCGGGTCTCTACATGCCCGGCTTCGCCCGCGGCGCCGGCCAGCCCGAGCTCAACGCCGATCGCCGCATCCTCGACGCCATCACCGACGCGCTCGCGGCGCTGCGCGACGGCGCCGGAGACGAGATGGGGCTGCACCTCGATCTCAATTTCAACTTCAAGACCGAGGGCTATCTGAAAGTCGCGCGGGCAGTGGAGAGATTCGACCTTTCGTGGCTCGAGATCGACAGCTTCGACCCGCAGGCCCTCGCCCATATCCGCCGCTCGTCGCGCAACGCGATCGCCTCCTGCGAGTCGCTGTTCGGCCGCCGCGGCTTCCGACCGTTCCTCGAGAACGGCGCGGTCGACATCGCCATCGTCGACGTGCCGTGGAACGGCCTCGCCGAGTCGATCAAGATCGCGGCGATGGCGGACGCTTATGAGGTCAACGTCGCGCCGCATAATTTCTACGGGCATCTCTCGACCCTGATGAGCGCCCATTTCTGCGCCGCCGTACCGAATCTCCGCATCATGGAGATCGACATCGACGACGTACCGTGGAAGGACGAGCTGGTGACCGAGCCGCCGGTGATCGAGGACGGCGAGCTCATCCTGCCGACCGGCCCGGGCTGGGGCGCCGATATCGACGAGGCGGCGGTGCGCGCCCATCCGCCGCGGCGTTGAAACCCGTATCCGGCGAGGGCGCTGCCTGTAAATAACAGGCAAAATACAGGCAGCCGGTAGTATGACCAGCACGGGCACTCGCCTGAAAAGAGAACGAGCCCCAGCACCCGTTGGCCCCTCCAGACATTACGGGCTCCAAACCGTTGCGATAGCCGTCGGCCAACGCTTTTTCCGGATTGGCTCTCCGTGAATTGGGCAGGTTTGGTTTGCTGGTTGGAGCGCGGGGAGTTTGAGCGGGACAGCGGATTTTATGGGCATGACACCTCGCACTTGACCAAGGCGAGAATATGTCCTTTATGGATTTAATGTCAAGCACAAAATGGACATCACGTCCGATTTCCTATGTCGTCGTTGCGAGTCGAAGGCGAAGCAACCCAGCATCGGGACGGGTCGGCTGGATCGCTTCGTCGCTTCGCTCCTCGCGATGACGCTCCGGCGCGGCGCGGCGCGTCGAAGCGCTCGTGACCGTCCGGGAGCGACGGAGTTCACGTGACTTCTCTTCGATTTGGCCCCATTGATGCGGGGTCTTATTCGGAACATTGCCGCGGAGGAACCATACAATGGCCCGTCAAGGATCCGCGCCCGGCCGCGCTCGGCCCGATCTCAGCCATGCCGAACGCCTGCCGACAGGCGCGGTGAAGGATTGGGTCGCGCAAAAAAAGCTGCAGCAGAAGACCGACGACGCCAAAACCGCCCGTCTCCGCGCCCTGCGCGAGGCGGCGAAGCCGGCCGAACCCGTCAAGAAATCCCCCGCCGCGAAAGGGTAAACGACGGCGCCGTTCCACCGCGTCGTTGCGAGAAAGACGAAGCGAGCCAGTCGCGGGGTGACCGCCCTGGATCGCTTCGTCGCTGTGCGCGTCGCTGCGACGACTGTTACCGCCGCAGCGCGGCGCGGCGGTGTTGCAGGAAGCGGCGGACCGCTTGGTCGGGCTCGAGGCCGATCGCGCGCTGGTAGGCCGCGTCGGCGGCGGCGTCCGCGCCGCCGCGCGCGAGCAGATTGGCGCGCGCCGCCCAATAGGGCTGGTACTCGGCGATGCGCGCATCGTCGGCGAGCGCGTCGAGCGCGGCCAAACCCGCAGCGGCGCCGCGCGTCTCGGCGACGACGACCGCCCGGTTGATCGCGACCACCGGCGACCCGGTCATCGCCAGCAGGGCGTCGTAGAGCAGCGTGATCGCCTCCCAGTCGGCGCGTCCGGTCCTGCGGCGCACGACATGCGCCGATTGCACCGCCGCCTCGAGCTGGTAGCGACCGACCGCGCCGTGCGCGCCGGCGCGGGCGAGCAGCGCCTCGGCCTCGTCGATCAGCGCGCCGTCCCACGCCGCCGGGTCCTGTTCGGCGAGCGGCACGTATTCGCCTCGCGCATCGCGGCGCGCGCCGCGCCTCGCCTCGGCATGGAGCATCAGCGCGAGGAGGCCGAGCGCCTCCGGCTCGCCGGGCAGCAACGCGGCGACGAGGCGGCCGAGAAAGATGCCTTCCTCGGCGAGGTTGCGGCGGCGGAAATCGGTGCCGCCGGGATCGGACCAGCCTTCGGCGAAGGCGGCGTAGATCGCCTCCAGCACGGCGTCGAGCCGCTCCGCGAGCTCGCCGCGACCGGGCACGCGGAACGGAATGCCGGCGTGGCGAAGCTTGCTCTTGGCCCGCACCAGGCGCTGGCCCATCGCGCCCGGCGCGACGAGAAAGGCCGAACCGATGGCGGCGGCGTCGAAGCCGAGGGTGGTCTGCAGGATGAGCGGCGCGCGGATGGCGTGATCGATCGCCGGATGGGCGCAGGCGAACATCAAGGCGAGACGATCGTCGGGAATTTCCGCCGCGCCGGACGACACCTCTGCCAGCTCCTCGGCGATGAGCCGCAGATGCGCGGCGGTACCTTCGCCGCCCCGCCGACGCCGCGCCGCGTCGATCGCCTTGCGCCGCGCCACCGCGATCAGCCAGGCCTCGGGATTGCCGGGCACGCCGCTCGCCGGCCAAGCGGCCAGGGCGGATGCGAAGGCGTCGGACAAGGCATCCTCGGCGGCGGGGACGTCGCGCGTCCGCGAGGCGAGAAAGGCGACGAGCTTGCCGTAGCTCCGCCGCGCCACTCGTTCGGCGGCGGCGCGGACGGGCTCATCGCCCCTTCGCGGCATCGGCGATGTCACATGACCCAGAGCGGGCGCACTTCGATGGTGCCATGACTGGCGCCCGGGCAACGCGCGGCCCAGGACAAGGCGGCATCGAGGTCCGGCACCTCGATCATGTAGTAGCCGCCGAGCTGCTCCTTGGATTCGGCGTAGGGCCCGTCGAGCACCTTGGACTTGCCGTCGGCGACCCGCACGGTGGTCGCCGCGCTGGAGGGCTGCAGACGATCGCCGCCGGCATAGACGCCCGCCTTCTTCAGCGCCTCGGTATAGGCCATGTAGGCGCCCATCGTCTGCTCGCTCTGCGCCTTGCTCGCCGCCTGCATGTCCGCCTCGTTGCGGTAGATCAGCAGCATGTATTTCATCGTGTCCTCCGTTATCGGCTCCGGCGCCGCATCATGCGCCGCCGCCCCCATGACGCGCGAGAGGACGGGATTTCGACAGGCGGGAAAAATAATTTTGCGACCGCTCCTTGGCGCGCCGCCATGGAGAGAAATATCGCTCGGCCTTCTTGTGATCGTCATCCCGGCGAAAGCTGGGATCCATTGAGCTGCAGCGAGGTGCACGACCATGGATCCCGGCTTTCGCCGGGATGACGGACCGCTTGGAGGGCTTTTCACCGCGCCCCGAACGGATCCTCGTCGAAGGGCCATTGCTGCATCGAGGCGGCGCTCCTCGCGATGACGATAATGTCGCCGTGCCGCCTCGCGCGCCGCACCGCTTGTGATCGTCATCCCGGCGAAAGCCGGGATCCATTGAGCTGCAGCGAGGTGCGCGACCATGGATACCGGCTTGCGCCGGGATGACGGCCCTCCTGGAGGGCTTTTCACCGCGCCGCGAACGGGTCTTCGACGAAGGGCCATTGCTGCTTCGACGCGTTGAGGTATTTCATCGTCAGGAAATCGGGCGCCACCGCGCCGGGCACCGCGACGTAAAGGATCTCCGAGGCGAGCGGGGCGTAGGCGGCATGGAAATGCTGCATCGACTTCACCACCACGACCTTCTTCCTGGCGATGTCGATTCCGACATGGCTGAAGCAGTCGACGCTCTTGCACTGGTTGCGCAGCGTGTTGCAGACGATGGCGATGCCGCCGACGTCGAAGGCGGCCATGTCGCCGACCGGCGCGTAGCTCTTGTCGCGGCCGCCGAAGCTCACGAAGGCATCGCGCTTGAGGCCGGTCACGGTGGCGCGCAGATCGAGCGCCGGACCGGAGGTCGGCCCGAGCTTGCCGCCGAGGCGGATGTCGAGCGTCGCCCCCTCGCCGACCTCGAAGGCGATGCGCACCGCCATCGGATCCCAGAACATGCCGATGGCGCCCTCGGTGATGCCCTTGTCGAGCATCGCCTGCAGGATGAAGGTCGAATCGCTGGCGGCGCCGCCGCCGGCATTGTCCGACACGTCGGCGAGGATGAGCGGGCGCGGCTGGTTGTGCGTGGCGGCGCGCGCCATCGCCTGATCGAGCGTGGTGTAGCTCGGCTGCGTCTCGTGGCGCAGGCGGAAGAATTCCATGCCGAGCTCCTTCGCCAGACGCTCGGCCTTCGACTTGTCGCCGTCGGTGACGACGACCACCTTGCTGCCGAGATCGGCGACGTCGGCCCACGGGAAGCCGTGGACGATCGACACCGAGAGGATTCCATCCTTGCCTTCAAGAGCAGCGCATTTGTCGACCAGCCCGCGCATCGGCTGGCGCGTCGTATGGAAGACGCCGACCGTGCGGCAGTCGAACCAGCCCATGACCGGCTTCGTCCGTCCTTCGATCGCGCCGGCGATCAGGTTGAAGAGGTCCTCGGCGCGCTCGGGCACGTCGATATGGGGATATTCCTTGAACAGCACCATCGCGGTGACGTTCTCGAGCTTCTGGCGGCTGACATTGGCGTGGAGATCGAGCTCGGCGCCGACCGGGACATTGGGTCCGACGACGCGCCGAACATGCGCCAAGAGATCCCCCTCGGCGTCGTCATAGCCTTCCGCTACCATCGCGCCGTGCAGCGACAGCAGCACCGCATCGACCGGCAGCGCCGCCTCGAGGTCGGTGATGATCTCGTCGCGGAAACCCTCATACACGGCCTTCACCGTCTTGCCGGCCGGCTGGGCAAAGGCGCAGAGGCTCTCGACAGTCTGCCAGCCCTTGGCCTCGGCCAGCCGCCGCCAGACATCGAGCGGCGCGCCGAACATCGGCACCTTGTCGCCATAGCTGCGCTTGCGGAAGAGGCAGGTCTCCTGGAACAGCTGCAAGCCGGTGGGCAGCGAGGAGAAGGTGTTGGTCTCGGTCCCCAGCGTGGCGGTGAAGATCTTTTTCATTGCCGGTCCTTCGTCGACGGAAGTGGTTGGCTCAGCATCGCTGGATTCCGAGCGAGTAAAAATAGGAATTCTCCAAACCGTCATATTAGGTAATCATGCAGGTGATCAGCGCTTCGGAGGGTTGATGCCGCTCCGGGCTGCAATGAGGGGAGGCTCCATTCATGAAGTTCATCGTTACGTTGTTCTCGGCAATCGTCGCGGCCACGCTGTTTGCCGGCACCGGCGCCGAGGCGCAGACCAAGGATTGGAAGACAATCCGGATCGGGACCGAGGGCGCCTACGCGCCGTGGAATTTCAGCGAGGCCGGCGGCAAGCTCGCCGGTTTCGAGATCGATCTCGCCAACGAGCTGTGCAAGCGGATGAAGGCGGAATGCACGATCGTGGCGCAGGACTGGGACGGCATCATCCCGGCGCTGCAGGCGAGCAAGTACGATGTCATCATGGCGGCCATGAACATCACCGACAAAAGGCTGGAAACCATCAATTTCTCGAGCGTCTACGCGGCGGCGCCGGCGTCCTTCGCGGTGCTCAAGTCAAGCCCGCTCGCCAAGATGCCGGGGACCGGCGAGGTCTATCCGCTGGCCACCAAGGCGGCCGAGGCGCAGAAGGCGATCGACGCGACCAAGCCGATGCTCAAGGGCAAGGTGGTCGGCGCCCAGGTCTCGACGACGAACCTCGCCTTCGTCGAGAAATACTACAAGGACCAGGTCGACATCCGCTCCTACAAGACGACGGAGCAGCATGACCTCGACCTGACCGCCGGCCGCCTCGACGCCGCCTTCGCCGCCGTCACCTATTGGAACGACGTCATCGCCAAGCCCGAGGGCAAGGACATCGTCATCGTCGGCCCCGCCTTCTCGGGCGACATCCTCGGCCGCGGCGTCGCCGCCGGCATCCGCAAGGAGGATACCGCGCTCAAGGCGAAGTTCGACGAGGCGATCAAGTCGGGGCTCGATGACGGCACGATCAAGGCGCTCTCCATCAAGTGGTTCAAGGTCGATATCACGCCCAAGTGATTGCGCCGAGGTGATGTCGCGATGACCGCGTCGCCGGTCCGGCGAAGGCAATTTGCCGGACCGCGCCGATCGCCCCCGGAATGAGCGTGATGCCGGGGTGACCGGCTGATGGGCACCTTCGATCTGGTCGGCTTCGGCGCCAAGGGCTGGGGCGATCAGCTCGTCATGGCGGCGCTGATGACCTTGGCGGTGTCGCTCTGCGCCTTCCTGTTCGGCATGGCATTCGGTTGCCTCGGCGCCTGGGCCAAGCTGTCCCGCTCGCTGAGCGCGCGTCTCGTCGGCAGCGCGTACACGACGGTGCTCCGCGGCATTCCGGATCTCCTCGTCATCTATCTCCTCTATTTCGGCGGCAGCACCGCCTTGACGGCGATCGGCCGGGCGCTCGGCTCGGAGGGCTTCATCGGCGTCAACGCCTTCCTCACCGGCGCGCTCGCCGTCGGCATCGTCTCCGGCGCCTACCAGACCGAGGTCTTTCGCGGCGCCTTTCTCGCCATACCGCGCGGCGAGATCGAAGCCGCCAAGGCCGTCGGCATGCGGCCCCTCCTCATGCTCCGCCGCATCATCGCGCCGCAGGTGTTGCGCTTCGCCCTGCCCGGCATGGGCAATATCTGGCAGCTCGTCCTCAAGGAATCGGCGCTGATCTCGGTGACCGGACTGGTCGAGCTGCTGCGCCAGTCGCAGGTCGCCGCCGGCTCGACCAAGCAGCCCTTCCCCTTCTACATCACCGCGATGGCGATCTACCTCTTGTTGACTAGCGCCTCCTCGTGGCTGTTCCGCCGCGGCGAGATGCGCGCCATGCGCAGCGTCAGGCGGGCTTAGCATGGAGCTCGGTTTCCTGGTCGAGACGACCGCGCGGCTGTTGAGCGGCGTCCCGCTGCTGCTCAAGCTCTGGGCGCTCTCGGTCGCCATCGGCGCCCTCTTCGCGGTCGCCATCGCGCTGCTGCGGCTCTCCGGCATCAAGCCGCTGGAATGGCTCGCCGGCTTCTACGTCTTCGTCTTCCGCGGCACGCCGCTGCTCGTCCAGATGTTTCTCATCTATTACGGGCTGAGCCAGTTTCCCGAGATCCGGCAGAGCTTCCTCTGGGTCTTCCTGCGCGAGCCCTATTG
>Ga0209647_1004502_pt1 | contig 10472 bp, 8 predicted proteins | sample GraSoi_2013_60cm_FD_185827 | JGI IMG/M metagenome (GOLD analysis project Ga0209647, IMG submission 185827) | Grasslands soil microbial communities from the Angelo Coastal Reserve, California, USA - Sample 9_17_2013_60cm (SPAdes) (version 2) | ecosystem: Environmental > Terrestrial > Soil >...
CATACCACATTTCAGCGCGGAGAGAAAATGGCAACGTCACCTCGAGAACTATTGATTCATACTGCTTGCCACACGCGTACAGTACTATCCTCGCCTGCCGAGGCGAGACGCTGCCCGTCGGGCGACCAGGCCACTGTCCAGACGCTTCCTGAGTGGTAGTGATAGGTGAAAGCACTCTGCTTTTGGGCTACGCCTTGCTGGTAGACTGCATCCCATACCTGGACCGTATGATCGTTGCCCGCCGAGGCGATGCGCTTGCCATCAGGCGACCAGGCTACCGCGCGTACGCTGCTGGAATGACCGCGATAGGTGAAGAGCTTACGCTTCGCTGCGATATCCCATACCTCGATCGTATGATCGCTATTGCCAAAAGCGATATACCTACCATTGGGCGACCATGTTAGCGCATGCGTCACACCGGAAGATCTACGATTAGTGAAGATCACATCCTTTGTGTTTGCATCCCATATGCGCACGGTATGATCAAAGCTTGCGGAGGCAATAAACTGGCTATCGGGTGACCATGCCACTGCCCGCACTTCGTCTGAGTGACCTTGATAGACCGTGACGGTATCATGTGTGATCGCATCCCACACACGTACCGTATTAGGACTGCCCCCCGAGGCGATATACCTGCCATCGGGCGACCAGGCTACTGCTTGTATTGCGCTGGGATGACCCTCGTAGACGACATAGTTGAACCCTGTACGTAATGCCAGTTCCCTCAGCCAGAGCAGCCCGGATGCAGTATCCCATATATGCACAGTATGATCCTCGCTTGCCGAGGCGAGACGCTGCCCGTCGGGCGACCATGCTACACCAGACACCGCAGCAGCATGGTTATGATAGGTGAAGACGTGGTTTCCGTTGAGCGCATCCCAGACCTGCACAGTACGATCCTCGCTTGCTGAAGCGATGTGCAGCCCATCAGGCGACCAGGCCACAGCACGCACCCCCATGTGGTGCCTGCGATAGATGTAGAGCGTGACTCCCTGGATTGAAAAAGTAACCACGGGTGGCACAGAACTAGCGGGCTGATTCTGTACACCTGCTGCCAGTGAGGTACCAGCCTTTCCCATGCGTTGTTGGGCGGCTATGTTTTGTAGCTCCTGCTTAACGCCAGCCATGCTAGCCGGCCTTTTGCTCCCATCCATTTCGAGCATCTGCATAATCAGGGCGTCCAGTTCAGCAGGAATGGCCTGGTCCAGGACATGCAGAGACACAAAGCGAAACAGTGATAGCGAGGGATCGTTGCCTGTCAGCAGTTGGTAGAGGGTGACACCCAGGCTGTAAATATCCGACCGGGGGGTCGTCTGCGCTTTGCCGTACTGCTCCGGTGCAGCAAAGCCCGGCGAACCAAAGGCGATGGTATCCCTGGCTTTCCCTGGCTTGAAATAGCGGGCAACGTCAAAGTCGATCAGGTAAAGCTTTCCAGCAGGAGTCAGCATGATATTGGCCGGCTTGACATCACGAAAGATGATAGGCGGCTGGTGATTGTGCAGGTAATCCAGTACGATGCAGAGCTGGATGCCTATATCGAGGACCTGCTCGAGTGGGAGACATGCTCCCGGCGCTTTCACGCGATACTCCTCTAGCGTTTCGCCTTCGATAAAATCTATTACAAGGTACCAGTGCTCAGGATCGGTGAAATGAGCATAGATACGTGGAATATTGGGATGCTTCAGATCCGATAGGATCATCACCTCGCGATTATAGGCATCGGCGGCTTCTATCGCCTGCTGGGAGGTAAGACCGCTTAAGCCGATTTCTTTGACAGCGACCAGCCTGTTGCTGTTCTGTATGTCCTCCGCCTTATATACGGCGCCAAAGCCTCCGGTCCCTACCTGCCTCACGATACGATAACGTCCTTCCAGCAACTGGTCGGGTTTAAGATGCGCAGTTTTGTGAACGACGGCAGCAGTTTCGGGTTCGGGCGGCAATGGCACGGTGATCTTCAGGGAAAAGCCGCAGCCACGACATGAGACCGCCGATAGCGAATTGGCTGCGCCACAGTTGGAGCAGTAGCGAGACGCAGGCAGCATGCAAGGCGCTCCTTCAAACAGGTTCTTTACCGGGATATGTTCCAAAGATCTACTTGTCTTTATATACGAACGCTGCAAGGGTTATTTCAGCAAAATCATCGGCGCGCAAGCGAATTTACGTTTTTGTTAGCGAGGCCCGGGGGCTGCGAATCCCAAATCATGCTGCTTGATATTAGTACTAACCGTTTCCTAGATCTACACCGATGGTGAACAATCCGCGACCAGCCTAGCTACAGAGTCGTAAGAGGAGCGGAGTAGCATAGGAAGAGCGAATCGTCGCGGATTTTTTCCATCCATTGAGGTAGATCTTGCCTGAATCACACAGGCGCGTCATCTGGACTTGCGGCGGAAACAGCGGCACCGCGCCGGCCGGCATATAGCGGACCGGCTTGACCGACGTCTCATCGGTCACGGAAAAAGCTCGTGCTTTGCCTATTGCGAGCACCTTGAAGAGAAGAATAAGTACTAACCGTGCCCACAAATCCCAGCAACGTGCTATACTTGCTGCACGGTTGCCTCCTCTGCACCACAAATGCTGACTATTGGGACTTGACAAACGTTATAGCATCTGTGAGTAAACTCCTTGACTGAACGCGCTTTGAAGGTACTCTTTAGCAGCTCAAACATGGTAGCAAATCGTGAAAGACCTTGATGAGAGAGGAGCAAATACAAGGATGGATCCATGCAAATGAAAGATAAAAACCACTATCTTCCTGCACTAATAGAATATCTCCCTTTAATCGCTGTTTTCTTCCTTGCCCTGCTCGTGCGCATTGTCTATAACGAGACAGCCGTGCGGGGCTACGTCCCACTCGAAGACGCTAACTACTATAACCTCATAGCGCGTAACCTTCTTGAGGCGCACTGCTATTGTATCTTTCTACACCATTCGACGGTGAGTCGTGCGCCACTCTGGCCGTTTATCATAGCTGTTATTTACTTCTTCGCAGGAGAGCATAACGCTTATGCACGCCTATTTTTTTGTTTTATTGGTTCGGGAACATGCGTGCTCGTCTACCTGCTCGCAAAAGATCTTTTTGGCAAGCGTATAGCCCTGATTAGCGGGGTGATTGCGGCAATTTATACGGGTCTCTTCATTTGGGACGGGTGGTTATTCGCCGAATCGCTCTATACTTTTTGCCTGACAGTATTCACCTACTCACTATACCGGCTACAACGGGGTACTTTACCAGTGCCAGCGGAGCCGATCGCGGCCGCAAGTAACAAGTTCCTGACCGTATTGCTGCGCTTGCGACAAAAGATAGGACGCCATCGATGGATCATCTTAAGTGGCGTGTTCCTCGCGTTGGCGGGGCTTACGCGCCCGAATGGATCCGGCTTATTTGGCCTGCTGTTCATCTGGGTGATGATTGTCATCCTCGCCAGAATCATGCCCTGGCGAACCGTTGTCAGGGCTGGCCTGGTTATCGCATTGATAGGCATCATTATCATTGCTCCCTGGACCTATCGGAATTATACAGTGAGCCATGCGTTCGTTTTTATATCAACAGGAATAGGTGAAGTCCTTGTAGGAGTGTATAATGACCGCGTTTTTGAGAATGATCCCAACGCGTATGGCTTATGGAGGCCGCCATGGAACACGCTTGGCCATGATGCCCCCACTTATACGCCGGCAAATGAGACTCTTGATATTGAGCATGCCTTCAATTGGATCCGTACGCATCTGAGTGTAATGCCCTACTTGCTCAGCCTCCACCTTGAAAACATGTGGAAACCGGTGACCTTCGTGCACGGGTTTGTGACCTTCGTGCACGGGATTCCTATGATGAGGGAATTCCCTACTAGACCGTCGGCGCGGTTCGTGTTGAGTTTGATGCAAACTATGCCGATTCCCGTCTACATCCTGGCGGCCCTGGGGCTAGTGGCCACCTTGAGACGATGGAAACGACTCCTGGTGGTTTATCTCGTGATAGTGATGACTATTGCGGAGAACGTCTTCCTCTATGGCAGCATGCGCTTTCGCTCTCCCATCGAGCCTCTGCTGGTGTTGTTAGCAGGAGGCGCGCTGTGGTGGCTGACGTGCAATGAGCCTGGAACGCTGCGTTATAGATTCAGTGGGAAGAAGATTGTCCACGAAGAGGCTGCGGTCCACGAAGAAGCAGAGAGCGAAAGCGCAACTGTGACTTCATGAAGGAACCGAGGGCAAGAAAAACATCCTTTCAGCGCCATACTCACCCCACATACACAGGTGGCAAAGTGGATACTAAAGCATATTTTCATGAACCATTGGAGGGTTGCTCGTAGAGATACCAACGCATCATACTGTTTTCTGTGTAATACCTACAATAGTTGCCACTGCTATGGAATTTGAGAGGCGATAAGCATGTACGCCGATGGTCATGAGATTGCAGAACGCTCTCTCGAGGTACCTCCCATTCAAATCAAAGGAAATAGGGAGGAGGAGATGAAAATCCTCCATTTTTCTTTACGAGGCTTACTGTCTACGGGCCTGACATTGGCTCTAAATCTGGAGACTCGTACCTTGTCTCTCCTCTCAGACGGTCCCCAACTCATTAGTGAGGACCATTTTAGCGTCAATGAAATGAGCTTGATTGTGCCGATTTTGGAGTCTTATCCTTACTATTGTCCCTATGAGGTGCTATTGGCACATATTTCCTCGAAGCATGTAGATCCATCCTTGATTGAACGTTGCCGTCATCGTTTACTTGAGGCACAGATCAATGGTACATGGCAACAGGAGATGCGGCCCGTTCGTCGTGCGCTTTCATCTCTACGAAGTAAGTTGCATAGCTTTGATCTAGAAGTTTCAACCGTTCGAGAGAGAGGCTGTAACTTAACCAGTTTGACCTTTCCCGCCGTTCCTATCGCAGATTGCGGAAGGAATGAGCCAAATGATAACACGAGTGTCTGATCGCAATAGGTGAGGCAAAGAAACTCACTCCCCTTGCAGTTTGGCTTGGTGGTCCAGTTGGAAACTGAGCTACTGTTTTATCCTCGTGACACAAATCATTGTTACCAAAAAAGACGGTAATCTGTTTCCACAAAATTAGTCATTACATGAAGAAATTTCATCCCATATTCGTGTATAATCTAAGCGTCTCAAGCTTTACTGTAGTATCCCTTCACTCTTGACGTGATTATTAATATATTTTTCTGATTCACCTTAAAAATTCATTAGTAAATCTCTTGACGTTTCTATGCTTTCAGCGGCATGATCAAAGTTTGACACCAGGGCGCAATAGGATGAAGGGATACTCGAACGTCGTAGAGGCCATAGTGTTATCCACGTTGAGTGGGAACTGTGGTGAGAGTGCTCACAATGCGGATATCCTGTCACCTGGTTGTGGACTGGGACAAATACAACGTTAGTTAGCAAGAAAAGGAGAACCCTGTGATGAAGAGTGAGTTCACGTATGTAGAGCTTAGCGATGAGCAGTTGGAACTGGTTGTAGGTGGTTGTCATCATCATCATAGACATAGATCTAGGCAAGTGGGGGTTGCTGCCAATGTCGGCGGAAATAATGCTTTCAATCTGCAAAACGCTAATGCCACAAACCAGGTGGGATTCATCAACATTAATGTCACCGTGCAGAATAATATTATCATCATTATTTAAAGCCTGGCACAGCGGCTAAACCTGCCTTCTCTAAAGAGACCCGGCCATACATCCGTCCGACAGGAAAAAGCTAGAACTGGCAAGCCAGGGAGACTGAAAGAGGTACATCTCGAGAAGGTACCTTGCCGGTGCGCTACTTCTTTCAGTATATAAAGCGGCTAGCTGCATATGCAGCAAGGTAGTGTAAATGTCGTATGCCCATTTATACGGCATGGTCAAAGTTTGACACCCAGGGCGCAATAGGATGAAGGGATACTCGAACGTCGTAGAGGCCATAGTGTTATCCATCTTGAGTGGGAACTGTGGTGAGAGTGCTCATCATGCGGATATCCTGTCATTGGTTGTGGACTGGGGCAAGTACAACGTTAGTTAGCAAGAAAAGGAGAGCCCTGTGATGAAGCATGAGTACACGTATGTAGAGCTGAGCGATGAGCAGTTGGAACTGGTTGTAGGTGGTGGTGGTGGCACCAACGTTACCCAGATAGCGGCTGCTGAAAATTTCGGCGGAAACAACGCCACCAATCAGCAAAACGCTAATGCCACAAACCAGTTCGCAAGGGGAAAGGGATTTAACACGAATACAACGTGGCAGACGAACTTTCTCCAATTCAATTAAAGTCTAGCACGTCGGCCGAGCCTGCCTTCTTCGGAAGAGGCTCGGCCGCACGCCGGTCCGGCAGAAAAAAACAAAAACTACGAGCGTCTCTGTACACGACCGCTATGTTTTGCTCGCATCTCCGCCTGTTGACAAATCAGCGAGGAGAAGGATGATTACAGCGTCAAAAGACTCGATCTTTCGCAAGGAAGCCGTCGAGAAGTATCTCCAGAATCGGGAAAAGACTATTCTCCCGCGTTTTGTAGCACCTCCTGTCTTTCTGTTCTGCTGGTGCCTTCTTGCTGTCTTCCTCTGTGCTGGTCTGCTTACCTGGTTCGGCAAGGTCCCGGTGTATGTGGCAGGAGAGGGGGTGGTGCTGAATCCTGCTGTGCCGAGCAGCGGGGACAGCGCTGGCGCTCGTGCTCTCATCTTTGTTCCCTACAGTTCTGCTCTGCAGCTGCATGCTGGACAGCGCGTGCAGCTGCAGCTCGCTGGCCAGGCCTCACAGCTGACCAGCACAGTGCAGACTGCTGATCGCACTCTCCTGAGCCCCCAGGAGGTTCGTCAGCGCTACCAGTTTGTCATCAGCCAGCCCAGTGTAGCCATTACTGTCGACTTGGGATCCCGCTTTTCCGCACGCGTCTATGCGGGAAGCGTCGTCCTGGCCCAGGTCGAAGTTGGCTCACGCCGTCTGCTCTCACTCCTTGTTGGCTTCGACGCTTTTGAGGGAGACACCTAAATGAGCATACACCGCAACGCACCTGAGGAAGCGGCTTCGGTGCCTACGGCCGGTTCAGCGCGTCCACCCGACTCATCACGTTCGCCAAGTCAGCAGCCGGCCTCTGCCGTCTCATCCCCGCCACAGCGGCGGAAGCGGTGGCGGTGGCCCCGCAGACGGGTTCCCGTGCTGCATCAAGTCAGTATGGTCGAGTGTGGAGCGGCTTGCCTGGCCATGATCCTCAGTTATTATGGACGGAAGACCACCATCTCAGAGATCCATGACCAGTGCGGTGTGGGGCGCGATGGGCTGAGCGCTCGCCAACTCGTTGAGGCCGCGCGCAAGCTGGGGATGCGGGTGCGCCCCATTGCCCTGCGGGAGAACGATTTTCGCTTTGTCAGCCTGCCCGCCATTGTCCACTGGGAATTCAATCACTTCCTGGTGATTGAACGCTGGTCGCCCACCTGGGTCGAGGTGGTTGACCCGGCTGTTGGTCGCCGACGCCTTTCCAGCAGGGAGTTTGCGGAGGGCTTCACAGGCGTGGTCCTCATGCTTGAGCCGGGGGTGCACTTTGACCGGAAGAACAAACCGGCGCCACTGCGTCTGCGCAGCTATGTGAGCGGCTATCTCAAACAAGCCCCGCTCGGGACGCTGCAGATAGCGATAGCATCGCTGCTGCTGCAAGCCCTGGGGCTGCTCGTGCCCTGGCTGACGAAAGTGGTGGTGGATCAACTGATCCCGCTCAAGATGCATGATGCCTTGACGCTCTTCGGGCTGGGCATTCTCCTGCTGCTATTGTCCCAGTTTGTGCTCAGGCTGCTGCGCGCCTCCGTGCTGCTCTATGTGCAGACCCGTATCGACGTGCATTTGCTGCTCAATTTCTTCGAGCATCTGCTGAGCTTGCCGTATCGCTTCTTTCTGCAACGATCCAGTGGCGATCTGCTCTCGCGCATCGGCAGCAATATGGTCATCCGTGACACCATCAGCAATCAGCTCTTCTCCACGCTGCTGGACGGCAGTTTCGTCATCACCTACTTCCTCATCCTGCTCACCCAGTCGCTGCTCTTTAGCAGCATCGTGCTGGTGGTGGGAGTGCTGCAGGTGATCCTGCTGCTGAGCACCACGCGCACGTTCCGCGAACTGACCAGTCGCGAGCTGGCCGCGCAGGGCAAGTCGCAAGGCTATCTGACGGAGGCCTTGACAGGCATGAAGGCCCTCAAAGCCGCAGGGGCCGAACAGCGTGTCCTGGAGCGCTGGTCGAATCTCTTCCTCGATCAGATGAATATCTCAGTGCGTCTCAATTATGTTGCATCCCTGGTGGGGACGGCGCTGGCAACCCTGAGCATCGGCGCGCCCCTGGTGTTGCTGTGGGTAGGAACCATGCAGGTGATCGCTGGCACGATGCAAGTCGGAAGCATGCTGGCCCTCACGGCCCTGGCTCAAGCCATTCTCACGCCGCTGGCCTCCTTCGTCCAGGCTGCCCAGCAGTTGCAAGTGGTGCGCTCCCATCTGGAGCGCCTTGCTGATGTGGTGCAGGCCGAACCCGAACAGCAGGCGCAGGCCGTGGCTCAAGCGCCTCAGCTGCGTGGGGAGATGCGCCTGGAGCAGCTCAGCTTTCAGTATGATCCGAATTCGCCCATGGTGCTGCGCGACATCAATTTGCATATCAAGACTGGCCAGAAAGTCGCGCTTGTCGGGCGTAGCGGGTCGGGAAAGAGTACGTTAGGCAGCTTGCTGCTGGGGCTGTATCTGCCCAGCAAGGGCGAGATCTACTACGATGGGCTTCCGTTGCGCAGCCTCAACTACCAGCAGGTGCGTGCGCAGTTTGGCGTAGTGACACAAGAGGCCACCGTGTTTAGCGGCTCGATTCGGGAAAATATTGCGCTGCATAATGCGTCGATGAGCATAGAGCAAGTGGTCCGAGCCGCTCAGCTGGCCGCCCTGCACGAGGATATTATGCAGATGCCGATGCAATACGAAACGCTGATCTCAGAAGCAGGCAATGGGCTCTCGGGTGGCCAACGCCAGCGGCTGGCGCTGGCGCGTGCCCTGGCACATAGCCCGGCCATCTTGCTCATGGATGAAGCCACCAGTAGCCTGGATGTCGTCACCGAGCGGGTTGTGGAGCAGAACATCCGGCAGTACGCCTGTACCCAGATAATTATTGCCCATCGACTCAGCACCATACGTGATGCAGACGTGATCTTGGTACTGGCTCAGGGAACCATCGTGGAGCGTGGATCGCATGAGGAGTTGCTGGCAAAGCGGGGATACTACGCCGAGTTAATCAAGAATCAGTTGGCAACGGGAGGAGAGGGGCATGCCACGGAAGATGCTGTGGACTGTGCCAATTTGGGCGCAGCTGTGGCAGGATCCAAGACGAGAGGTGGGTAGGTCATGCGATGGTGCTGGGAGGACTCTTTCCCACACATAGCCAGGTAAATACCGGTTGCTTGTTTCAAAATGAATAGAGGGATACTTAGAGCAAGAAAGAGAAGGGATCAAATGTTGCAGTCTCCGTTTAAGCGGCGTTTGGCTCTTGCAATCCTAAAGGAGAGAGAACGATGAGAAGTCGTGCCTTGATCCTGGCAGTTTGCGGCCTACTGCTTGCGGTAGCTTTCATCAGTTGTGAGCGGAGAGCAGCTAGCTCAACAGCCACTGCCACCCTTACAGTACCTTCGATACCGGCGTCAACCACGACTCAAAGGCCCACGCACACCTTGATGCGAAAAGCTACTGCAACTCCACGAACCGGTCAACCAGACTTAGTGCCTATCCCAGACGCCTCCGGGTCGTTTTGTCGCTTTGATGCACAGGGCCAATTGACCGTCACCATTAAAAACCAGGGCACACGAGAGGCCGGGCCCTCCAACATAGAAGTGCAATACTGGGCGAGACGTATGGACTCCACTGGCGCGCAGAGCGCCAGCGCGACAGCCCAGGTTACGATACCGGCTCTTGCGGCAGGACAGTCGTTTGAGTTGACGAATATCTCTCTTATGCTTGTCGGACAGGATGCCTCTGGCAAGCTCGTCAGACTTGCAGGGACCCTCACGATCACCATCAGGGATGTCGCCGAAGCTGACTACGTGAACAATACCGCTCAGGCTCAGTGTCCTGCAAGTCCTCTGTCCCCACAGGAGCTCCCACCTCCTCTGAATTTTCCCATCCTCACGTAACGAGCACACGGAGAGGAGAAACTAGATCCAAGCTCAAGCTTTAGACCGCCTGGCTCTGGGCTGGGACCTGCTGGAGTTTTTTGGTCGTAGCTAGTTGAACTTCACTATCCTCTTCCCGGTCGGACGGTTTGAGTATCGCGGTCCGCCTGACTCCTCTCAATACAGCACGTGACGAAATGATCGCAATGTGTTAAGGTTCATCTGAGGAATATTCCGTTGTGGGCTTACCTGAAACATCTCTCCTGCGGGCTATCCTATGCGGAATACCCGTTAGTCTACATATTATTGAGGGAGGAACTATGCGTATTCTCGTACTGGGCGGCGACGGCTATCTCGGCTG
>Ga0209647_1004503_pt1 | contig 10470 bp, 6 predicted proteins | sample GraSoi_2013_60cm_FD_185827 | JGI IMG/M metagenome (GOLD analysis project Ga0209647, IMG submission 185827) | Grasslands soil microbial communities from the Angelo Coastal Reserve, California, USA - Sample 9_17_2013_60cm (SPAdes) (version 2) | ecosystem: Environmental > Terrestrial > Soil >...
AACAATCTGCAAGCCCATGCAAAACGGTGCTACACTATCTAAAGAAACTCTTAATCACTGGGTTCTCGGTTCGAGTCCGAGACGGTGCAAGTGGAAGATAAGTATTTCATAATAAGTAACTTGCACATGTAATATTGTCCTAGAAATCGGGGTCTATCTTCGCGCTGTCTTGCCTCGATCTTGCCTACCAACGCCTTCCAGGGCGGGTTTTAACCCATTGAGTAGCACCCGAAGTGGGGCTTCCTTTTGACCCTCCGCTCTTTCCGATCCGTTGCCGATTTGTGCGCCGCGATGACGCCTCGCTCTTTCGGATTTTTCTCGGTCCGCGTAAGGAAATCATTTTGGCCCGTTGATCCGTCCCCGCCTTGCCTGACCGGGGAGCAAAAAGCCCGGCGCACTCGCTCCCCCTGGCCAGGTCGTGAAATAAAGTTAGCGCTATTCGCGTTCTTGGGAAATCCGCTGGAGGCCCTCGCTAGCGGCCCTCTTCTGATCGCATCGCTCCGAAAGCCGGTCATCTTCTTCGGCCTTAACCGTGGTTCTGACTGCTTCGAGTGTCCTGTTTTTCTGAATCTCACGGCGGTGTACAGTAAGGCTTCCCGGAAGCGCTTCCTGGTCCTGCATTGCTAAGTAAGCCGACCTGACAACCCCAAGCACCTAGCAAGAGTTTTTCACTCTCTTCTAAAAATTCCTATTGCTTGTTCTTCCTCGGCCTTTCGCTCGCGCTTAATCTGATCCAGCAACCATCGAATTTCCTGTCTTGACCACTCTCGTACCTTCAGATTGGGATGTTCGGAAATCTGCTTCATCAATTGTATTCGCTGTTCGTAGTGCGGAATTAAAGAACCCGACGCCGAAAATGTCGCCAGGTTGGAGGAGAGGTTTTTCAAGACCCGCTCCTGATCACCGAATTCATCCAACAGCATCTTCGCAATTGGATGCCAAGTTGCCGATTTATCGTCTCCAACGAATATCGCTGGACAAATGGTCGCGAAAAGGGACGCGGCAGCCGGACCATGTTCATAGCCCCATTTACGGAGAAAATCTAACTGGAGACCGGAAATGAGCGAACCGCGGCTCTCTTTGTTGAAAGGGCCGCCGAGCATGCGCTTCAAGCGATGGACCACAAGAAAGTCTCCGGACAGCAGCGCAGTGCCCACTATTTGCCAGCTATCCTCAAGGTACCTATCCAGTAGCAACTCGAGCACTGGCTGCGCAAAGTGTCGCATGTTCTCGTCAATCTCTCCGCTCTGACAATACCGAACGATTTCCGTGGAAATGCGGCGAGCCAGCGGCGGGTTCGGCGGGTCTTCTCGCAGCAGGAACGTCACGACTTGTTGCCAAGGGTGACCAATTGCATCCACGCGAGCAACCTCCGCGAGCAAACCTTCCGTGCTCGCGAAATCCAACATTACGTCTTTACAAACCTGCACTCGTTCATTGTTCTGAGAGCAATACATATAAACAATGAATAGCGCGGTAGCGGCTCCAGCTGGCCCAGAGACAGCAATTGCTTTTGCGAAAGAGATTATGTCAGGCGGTTCAAGGTGATTAAGTACGCTACCAAATCCGAACAACATTAATTTTGCTACGGAAGTTTTGCCGTTTGCGAACTGATTTAGGACCAGCCTCAAATCATTCCTTGTCGGACGACAAACCCTGGTCAAATCGACCAATAGCTCTGCTATTCGTTCATCCTTGGAAACGGCGTCGAGCGTCTGCATTATGATGGCTCTGTCTGGTTGACCGGCGAGAAATCCAGCCAGAACCGATATTCTCCTTTTCTCTGGAGCGATCCCTCGCAAGGTCTCCAAACAAGCTGAGATAAACCTTCGTGGATCGGTTCCTATCTCAGAAAGTCGGTGTCCAAAAGCAAATCCCTGCCGCTGTTCGCCTGTAAAAACGATCTCGAGATGCGCTAACCACGCGTCGCCTGAAGCAGAGATTTCGTCCGCGAATCGTTTCGCTTCTCGTTCGGCAACGTCTTCGTAGTGCCCAGGTGAAATCTCTTCCATATCCCAGTCCGGGGTGCTGACGATCGAACGCAGTTTTCCAGGAATGTCTTTTGGCTCAAGCAGAGTTAAAAGCTTTTGAAGCCTCTCACGAATTTTTTCGGGCAACTTTTTGCCATCGTATTTCAAAGACTCACGAATTGCCGAAGCTCCATCTGGCCAGGACGTCCCCATAGCGACTACGCGTGTAACTACATTTTCCACAAGCGGTAGCTGGTTGTTCGCTAACAACCCGCGAATGTGTTTGGCGAGCTGTTGCAACGCTAGTTCTCCGATTTTGCCACCCTTTTCCACTTGATTTACTAATAGCTCGCCTGCCCGCTTCCAATACTCTGCGATTTCAACGGGCTCAGGCTGATAGTCCTTCAAGGGTGCTCTCGATCCCTGTGTTTCCACGCCGCTCGTGCGTGAGAAGAATCCAGATTCGAGTGCGCAACCGAGCGCTTCCACTGCGACACGCTGCATGTACGGATCTCCATACTTGAGGGCATCCTCGGCAACAATGAGGCGTGACCGGAGCGATGCCTGAGTGCCCGGCAGAATTATGTGATACAGTTGCCCGAATTGTCCCGTCGCGTTGTTCGCCCATGACTCAACCTCTGCTGCTGCGAACCTAAGAAGAATTGCGGCAGCAAGCTCGAAGGTCTCTTGCCAAAAACAAAGCTTCTCAATTGCCCATACTAGATTTCGCCTCACGCGACCCTTAATTTGGAGCAATTGCGTCCTGTCAAAGGCAGAGAACACTCTGGCGACCGCCTCGGCTGTTGCCGAAGGGCTCACTTCGACGAGCGAGCGGAAGAGTCGTGAACCCTGTTCGCTAGTCAGCACTTCCGCTCGGCCAAAAGGGCCTTCATGTCCACAAAGATCTGCGGTCAGCCCTTGCGCTTTTGGCAAAAAGTCGAGGTATGACATCTGGTCGCACAATGCCGCGTCTAGACCCACTGGGACTAAATCATTGAGAAGTTGCGGAACACTGCTCGGGAGACGTTTGGTCCACCATCTAGCAGCTAGCTGTATCGCGAGCGGTTTCGGCGCTACATAAATAAAATCACCGGCTTGCTGACAAATTCCGCGGGAGATGAACGTCTGAATCCAACGATAAAAGTCGTTAGGAGTACTCTCACAGATTTTTGTAGCCACAAAATTCAACTGGTTTTCAACCCGTCCTGCAATTCCAACGTGCATAAAAATCGAGCAAGCCTCAATTACCAGTTCTCCTTTCTCTTCGACTGGTTCTCTACCCCAAACGAGTTTTTTCAGTATCTCGTCATCGTTAAGTGCACCGATATTCGGATCTCCTCGGGTCTTGGCCCGAGCGATCAGAACCGCCATCTGCGGGAACCCTTGCACGAGTTCTTCGATGCGCTGTCGATCACGCTCTTCCAGTTCGGGTAAAGCATTGACCAGCAGCTGTCGGACGACATCCTCCAAATTCTCCCGTTTCAGTCTGATCGTCAGGATCTCGGGATCATGATTTTCTTGCGCGTAGTCTAAGGTAATTAATCTAAGTTTGCTATCACTCCGCTGGACCTCAGAAGAAAGTGTTTTGTGAAGCGCGAGCGGACAGTTATCGACAATGACAATTCCTTCCAGTTGTCGATTGCATAGGTCAACGCAGAAGACGTGCACCTCTCTTTCATGAATCGACGCATCTAGGTAAACCAAGCGATCAGACCATCGCCTCACTGATTCACTGGCTTCATCTGGTCGAAATGCTTCGAGAACAAGCCGGGTTTTGCCCAATCCGGACATGCCTTCGACTCTCGCGACCGCACCGGGCTCAGCAACAACCTCGGACAGTTGCGCTATACATCCTCTAAGCAACTCATTTGCTACATACGGTCCTTCATGTTCGGGCAGCTTACTCCATTGATCCCATGTCTTGATGCCAAGAGGAGGCAATATTCCGGATCGCTCAGCGACAAAGGTCACACAAGAAACATATTGGTTCGACCACTCGGCAATCTTTTCCGCCGAGTAAACCTCTATTTGAGCTGTCTCTGCGTACGATTTTCCCAGATCGCGGAGCGCGTCGCGAATCTTCTCTCTTCTGGCCTCACAACCAGTTAGCTCGCAAGGCCGACCATAAAAGAGGATATACGCTCCGCCCGCTTCAAATACGGCCTCAACTTTCGGCTTCAAATTGGTGCCTTCGTCATTCAGGACTTCTTTTTTGCAGGCTGACGCTGTGATTTCTGTCGCCTTGCATTGGAAAATCGTAAAACGATTCGGCACCCAAGCCGTTCGCTCAGGACCATCCTTCCATTCAATTCTCCCATCTTCACCACCGTCGGGGACCGTAATTTTGAAAGCCACGTGGACTCCTGAGGGCGGTAGATTGTAGGCATTGGCCTCACAAACCAAAAGTTTCTTTAGCAATACCGTCAAGTCGCTAGCACTAAGCCGCTCGACATCCGCCGCAGTGATTTCGTTTAGTCTCTCCATGTTAGTTTAGCGTGTGTAGCTTCATAAATATCGCCCCCGACTTGCTGCGTTATGTCGGGACGTCAGCTCCAATCTGTTCCCCCGAGCACATTACCGGAAATCGGGCAGCTTAGCCAGCGCTGTGCGAGTCCGGGCTAATCGCGAACAATGGAACCCATCCGAAAATCAAAACCGGCTAGGTATCCATTTTGTTGCTTGCGGAACGATAAGTGGCGAAGTTCCACCAAGCGAAAAAGATGTCCTTTTCTTACTGGCCGATCAAAAGACGGCGGCAACGTCGTACCGACTGGGATCAGATCCACCGGCTGGCAACCGCCGGCGGACGGACGTTGCGTGAACTGAGCGACGAATATCATATCCCGTACGGCACGTTGCTTAACCGTTCTTATCGTGAGCGCTGGATGGTTGCACAACTCCAGTCTAATCGATCGGCAGCAAAGGCGCGTAGCCAGGCAAGTCAAAAGCTCGCTACGATTGATGGGACCAACAATCAGAACGGCAATTACAATTCGAATCGGGCACCGACTACGATAGTCTCGCCGCCGACTCGACCGGCAGGTTCATCTGATCCAGCTGATCTGCTCAACCTGGTAACGCCGGATAATGCTGCTTCGTTCATCTTGGCCGCGATCAAAATCTTGGGCCGGGAAGCGCGCACCTACACTGGCCGAGCCCTGGCTTATGGGCTTAATCATGACGACTTTCTCGCTCTATCCCGAGTTGTATCCGCTCTCAAGCGCGAATCGCACTGCGTTCGGTTATCGGCCACCGACCACTAGTTTCCGATATAACCAAAACTGTTACTAACTGGCTGAAAATGGCGACCGCCAATTACGTCCAGTGAGTCGACTCCAGCTTCACCTTGGCAGCGGGTTCGTCAGGTTTGTCTTAAGTCCGAAGTAGGTGGTCGTCACTGAGTCTTTGGTTTGAACATTTGGCCCCCCAGTTCCTGTGGTGGCGAGTCAGAGATATTGCACCAAGGTCTAATTTAAATCCCGGACGCCGATGGGTATATTTAGCGCCACAATCCTGGCAGCGTCCGCTCGGCGCATTTCATTAACTGCGGTCGCGGCGCTCCCACTTCCCCCTAGAAAGCCTCAAATGAAAACACGTGTGAATGACGTAAAAGAATTCCATCAAGGTCTAGGTTTTCTTTTCGGATTGGCCTTGGTCTGGCTCGTCGTTTCACCGGCGATTGTGACGGTCGGCGCCCAGCAGACCAACGGCACGCCCGGTTCACCCGGTGCGACCATCACCATTGACGGCAAACAACTTCCGCCGCCCGATCCGAAATTCGGCGGCGTCATCAAGGAGAAAGCCTCAGAGTCGAAAGCGTGGTGGCCGCCCACCGTTGTGCCGTCCAGGGGCGCACCGAACATTCTCTTGATCATGACCGACGACGTCGGCTTCGGTGCACCGAGCACGTTCGGCGGCGTCATCCCGACGCCGGCACTTGATCGGATCGCAAAGGCGGGACTCCGGTACACGCAGTTTCATTCCACTTCGCTGTGTTCGCCGACCCGCGCGGCACTGATCACCGGACGCAACCATCACGTGGCCGGCTTTGGCGTGGTGGGCGAAGCGGCGACGGGGTTTCCGGGCTACGACTCAATCATTCGGAAGGATTGCGGTACGATCAGCACAATCCTGAAGGATAACGGTTATGCAACGTCGTGGTTCGGTAAGGACCACAACACGCCCTTTTACATGGCCAGCCAGGCCGGGCCGTTTGACCAGTGGCCGATTGGGATGGGCTTCGAATATTTCTATGGCTTTGTCGGTGGCGATACCAGCCAATGGCAACCAAACCTGTTCCGCAACACCACAGCGATTTATCCATACGTCGGAAATCCAGGCTGGAATCTGACCACGGCTATGGCCGATGACGCGATTCAATATATGAAGCAACTCAGCGAGATTGCTCCCGACAAACCCTTCTTTGTCTACTACGTGCCCGGCGGCACACATGCGCCGCACCACCCGACGCCGGAATGGATTAAGAAAATTAGCGCCATGCACCTGTTCGACAACGGTTGGGACAAACTTCGCGAGACGATCTTCGAAAACCAGAAGAAGGTTGGGATTGTTCCGCAGGACGCGAAGCTTACGCCGTGGCCGGACGACCTGGCGCATTGGGATTCGCTCAGTTGGGACGAAAAGAAACTTTTCATCCGTCAGGCCGACGTGTACGGCGCGTACCTCGCGTACACCGACCATGAGATTGGCAGAGTGATCCAGGCGGTCGAGGACATGGGCAAACTCGACAACACATTGATCATCTATATTAGCGGCGACAATGGCGCGAGCGCGGAGGGAACAATCTATGGAACGCCGAACGAGTTTACGAGCTTCAATAGCGTCACCGTGCCGGTCAAGGATCAGTTCCTGTGGTATGAGTTCTGGGGATCGGAGCGAACCTTCCCGCATTATGCGGTTGGGTGGGCGTGGGCGTTCGACACGCCGTTCAAATGGGTCAAGCAAGTGGCGTCGCATTTCGGGGGGACGCGCCAGGGAATGTGCATGTCCTGGCCCGGCCACATCAAAGACGTGGGCGGCATCCGGACTCAATTCCATCACGTTATTGATATTGTTCCGACCATCCTCGAAGCGACTAGCATTTCCGCGCCAGACACCATCAACGGCATCAAACAGCGCCCCCTCGACGGTGTGAGCATGGTTTACACGTGGGATAAGGCGAACGCCAACGCTCCATCCAAACGCGACACGCAGTACTTCGAGATGCTCGGCAACCGCGCCATTTATCACGACGGTTGGGTCGCGGCGACCAGCCCGGTAACCATCCCATGGGTAATGAGCACGAAGACTCCGCCGGATGTGATCACTGGATACAATTGGGAACTGTACAATATCGAAAACGACTTCACCGAATTCAACGATCTCGCAACCAAGATGCCCGACAAGCTTAAGGAAATGCAGGACGTATTCTACGCCGAAGCGAGGAAGTTCGACGTCTTGCCCCTCGACAACTCGACGCTGGAGCGTTTCCTCACGACGCGCCCGAGCGCGACGGCGGGACGGACCACCTTCACCTATTCGGGCGCGTTGACCGGCGTCCCAGCCAGTGCCGCCCCCAACATTCTACAGAAGTCCTACACTATCACTGCAGAGGTCGAGATTCCCGAAGGCGGCGCGGAAGGCATGATCGTCACTCAGGGCGGACGCTTCGGCGGCTACGGCCTGTTCCTAAGCAAAGGCGAATTTGGAATCGGTCGGAGCAAGCCGGTGTTTCTCTACAATCTGCTTGATCTCAAGCGGACGGCTTGGGCAGGCCCGGAACTCAATGCCGGCAAACACACTGTAGTGTTCGACTTCAAGTTCGACGGCGGCGGGTTTGGCAAGGGCGGCACGGGCGTTCTGGTCGTGGACGGCAAGGAAGCGGACAGGAAATCCATGGAGAACACCACCCCCATCATGTTCCCAGAAGACGAGGATTTCGACATCGGGAAGGACACCCGCACTCCTGTGGCGCTCATCGAGTATCGCTACGATTGCCCATTCAAGTTCACCGGCACAATCAACAAGCTAATCTTTGACCTCGGACCGGCCCAGTATACAGAAGAGGATCGCAAGCAGCTTCCCGCAATTGCCGACAGAGTCGCCCGATCAAAAGACTAAGCCGAAGGATTCGTGAGGCAGGCGGTTCGCCGGAGCCGCCTGCGTCTCGCTCCCAAACGTGATGAACCGTCTGCTCAAACTGACCGCCTTCCTCGAGACGCCCACGGGACTGGCGTTGATAGTGGTGCCTGCCTTCGTTGTCCGCCTGCTGCTCCGGGCGGAAATCTCCGGCGCAGCCATCACCCTCGGCCGCGTTTCCGGCCTAGCGCTTCTGGCGTTGGGCGTCGCCTGCTGGCTTGCGAGCTACGACGAACAAAGCTGCGCTGGGCGCGGCGTGGTCAGCGCGATGGCGATCTACAATCTCGGCGTGGTGCTCGTCCTTGGGGCCGCTGGAATCCAGTCGCCGCCGGTCGGGATCCTTTGTGGCCGGTGGTCATTCTCCACGCGGCGATGGGCGCCTTGTGTGTCGCGGCGTTGTTGCGGAAACCGTCCTGAGATGGCCGCGAATTCACCAGGCAAAGAACTGGGTGTAGACCATTCGCGGCCAGGGATGGAATACCATCCTGCGCCTCTATGGGCCGCTTGAGCCGTGGTTCGACAAGACTTGGCGACCGGGTGAGATCGAAGAATTGAAGTGAACCTGACTTGAAATCTGGTATTCGAACTGTTCAAAAGTTAATAGGATTGTTGAAATGCCGGCCTCACAGTAACCGGGCTAATATGTCTGCGACCTGTTAGGTATCACTTCCGATCACTTATTCAGGACGTGTCGTAAGTTCTCGCGAACTCAATAGCGTTTCAGCTGCCAAATACTGGTTTGAGAAGTCAGTTTCAACTGGAGCGATAAGTATTTCTTACCCTAGCAGTAACCCGGATCTGCTTCGATTTTTCGGTGTCAGTGTAAGAGCCGACCTGCATGGAGTGCTCTTTTGAAAAACTCACCAGCGCCTGAGGCGTCGTGGCAACAAGCCGTCATACGTCCATGGTTCAGCCTCCATCCCATTAGCCGGTCGCTTCACTAGCAGCTTCATTCCTGGCTTAAAATTCGCATTCCGGCCCACCCGCACCATGCATCGGCTTTCTCCGCTAACCGCCCAATATGCGCAGACTACCATCCTGGGATTGGGAGGGATCCGCAATATCTCCAGCTCTATTTCGTTGCCACTCTCGGCTACCGGCTCCCGAGCCGTTCTTTCTCGCTCTGCCTCCGCTGCTAGTGCTGCTGCCTTCGCTGCCAGTTCTTCATCTCTCCGCCTGCGCTCTTCGGCTTCTCGACGCGCAGCTGCCGCCGCTGCGCGCTGAGCCCGTTTGTCATCGCGCCACTTGAGCCTTAGTTCTTCAGGAGTGCGCCTCGCTTTAAATTGCTCGTATGCTCGGTGACTTTTTACACGCTCTGCCTGCCGAATCTGGTGCAGTTCTTCTAGCGCCCAGTTCTCACCGCGTTCTGCCAATGCTTGTAGGTCCGCCTTGCGAAGCATTTGTCTTCCTCCGGGCTGAAGTCGGCCGCCAAAGCCTTGTTCATGGAACGTAGTCATCCGCAGAATATCTTCGCAGCGTCTCAAATTCGCATGTCCAAAAATGTGACCGGTCAGGCCTCCCGGAAAAATGAGTGCGAATCAGCTCCAAGACGTGTTTTCGGAGCGACATAGTGACATTAAATCATCAGCTCTCGAGCACGAAATGGTCTGTATATGTGATTCGCGACAAGCCTATTACGCTAAAGAGTAACTGCGCAACTCGCATCGCTAGCGCAAATATTGCCACACTTTCTTGGGCATAGCGCTTCGGAAACGGCATGCGGAACTCGGAACAGATTTCGTCGTATGGCGCCGTTACGTTTGGCGGGCCATTTGGGCCACGGCTGTCAATTAGCGTGCTCACGTACAATGCAATGACGCAACCGATCGCGACACTACATGGGGGGAGGGGGTCGACGATGAGCCCAAGCGGCGCCTCCGAGACCGATTGAAAGGCCGAAAAATTTTTAAAAGAAGAACGGCTAGCAGAAGCTCTGGCATTACTAATCCGCTTTTTCTCCGGAATTCGTGTGGTTGCTGCCTTTTGGGTAGCTCCCGTTATTAGTTGACGACCTGGCGTTGCCCGGGCCGGACCTTACGGACGGGTAATGTGGAAGTCGGGCCCGGACCTTACGGACGAGTATGAATCTACACCTATACATATATAACTTTTCCCTAATGCGTGCTGTAGATCGAAACCCGTCCGTAAAGTCCGTAAACAGATCTTTTTTTGCTGACTTGTGGTTTTTTACCCGTCCGCAGCGTCCGTAATAATTTATACGAATCGCACTTTCCGGAATCCGCGCTTGTTCTTGCCGTTGCGTGGGATATCGTGGGTTTTTGGCGAACCAAAATGTTGCAGCATGAGGTCTGGTAGTTGTTTTTCTGCCGCCGAGTTAGTGAGGGGTATCCACTGTTTATCC
>Ga0209647_1004504_pt1 | contig 10465 bp, 11 predicted proteins | sample GraSoi_2013_60cm_FD_185827 | JGI IMG/M metagenome (GOLD analysis project Ga0209647, IMG submission 185827) | Grasslands soil microbial communities from the Angelo Coastal Reserve, California, USA - Sample 9_17_2013_60cm (SPAdes) (version 2) | ecosystem: Environmental > Terrestrial > Soil >...
TGGCGGCGTCTTGCGGCATGAGCCGCTATCACTTCCTGCGGCTGTTCCGCCAAGTCGTCGGGGCGACGCCGCACCAATATCTGCTCGCGACCCGTCTCAGGCAGGCGGCGATCGCCTTGCGTACCGGCGGCGCGCCAATCGCCGCGCTCGCCTTCGAGCTCGGTTTCGGCGATCTCTCGACCTTCAATGCCGCGTTCCGGCGCAGCTTCGCTATCTCGCCAAGCGCCTATCGCGCCCGCTCACTCGCTCGCGCTGGGTAGCGCCGCCTGGGTCACCGGGGGACGGGCCTGGGACGGACGGGCCGGGGGCGGAGGGGCCTGGCTCGGCGCGCGGTTCGGCCGATAACCGGCGAGATCGCCTTCGCGGCGACAGACGAAGGCGCCATTCTTGGTGCTGCCGTACCAGCGCTCGCCGGCAAAGCTGTAGGTTCCCGAGGCCCGGCTGAGCCAGACGATCGTGTCGCCCGGGCAATGCTGCTTGGCCTGCTGCTCGAATTGGAAGAGGGCGGCCTCGGCCGCGCGGGTGCTGCCGGCCGGCGCCAGGGCAGCTGACGAAATCATCACCACAAGAACGGTCGGCCGCATCGGATATCTCCCGAAGCACAGCCTCAATGAGCTGACGATGGAAGAATCTCGGCGCAGCTCGCGCGATTCGCAAGACACCCAATATGGGTGGGCAACGGGATCGAAAGGGGGGACTCAGGTCTTTTCCATGAAATGCACGGGCAGGGTGATGCCGCCGCCGGCATCCATGCCGCCCTCGCCTAGCGTGCGATAGCCGAGCTTCAGATACAGCGGCACGGCGTTGAGATTGGCGCGCACGATGATCCGGCGATGTCCGGCGGCGACGGCGCGCGCCTCGGCATCGCGCACGAGATGCGAGGCGACGCCGCGCCGGGCGATGTCGGGATGGACGAAGATCTTGCGGATACGCGCGGTCCCAACCTCCTCGGCCACCGCAATCCAGCCGGCCGTGGCGATGACCGCGCCGTCGGCGCGCAGCGCCAGCATGAGATGGCTGGCGGCGAGATCGGCGGCATAGGCGGCGCCGCGCGTCATCGCCGTATGGCCGGCCAGTTGCGCGCGCGAACCGCCTCAAGGTCGTCCTCGCCATAGGGACGCAGGGTGAACTCGGGCAGCGCCGTCACCCGCCTGTTCCGCCATAAGTCGCCGCCGGATCGGGCTTGGCCGTAATCGGCAATAGGGTGATGATCTCGGCCGGCAGCGATTGCGGCGCCGTCTCGCCGGTGCGCCACAGCCAATAGGTATTCTTCGGATTGCCGTTGACGGCGACGACCTTGTGGTTGCCGCCGGTGTCGATGGCGTGGATGGTGACGCGGTCGATCAGCCCGCCCTTGAGCCGGCGCATATCCTCGGCCGCCTCGCGCACCGCCGCCTCGACGCTCATCCCCATCTTCATGTAGAGCACGACCGAGCGGGCGGTGCCGCAGCGTATCGTCATCTCGCCGGCGCCGGTACAGGCGCAGGCGCCGTAGCGCGTATCGGCGTACATGCCGGCGCCCACCACCGGCGAATCGCCCAGCCTTCCGGGATATTTCCAGCCCCAGCCCGAGGTGCTGACGCCGCCGGCGATCGCGCCGGTGGAATCCTGCGCGATGAAAGTCGTGGTGTCGCGGCCGATCTCGGGATCGACGGCGTGGCGGCAGAGTTCGATGAGTGGCGCGTCCGCCCAGTTCTTCTTGTCCCGCTCCGGCACTTCCTTGTCGTACCAGGCGCGCCATACGCGTTCGCTGTCGGGAATGAGGTTGTCGTCGGCGTCGGCGCCGATCTCGCGGGCGAAACGCGCCGCCCCCGCGCCGACGAGGAAGACATGCGGCAGCTTCTCCATCACCGCGCGGGCCACCACGATCGGATGGCGGAAGCCCTTGAGCGCGCCGACCGAGCCGATGCGCAGCGTCGTGCCGTCCATCACCGAGGCGTCGAGCTCGACCTCACCGAGCAGGTTGGGCCAGCCGCCGCGTCCCACCGTGCGCACCGTCTCGTCGCTCTCGACCAGGCGGATGCCGGCCTCGATCGCCGCCAGGGCGGCGCTGCCTTCGGCGAGCAGCTTTGCGGTCGTCGCGGCGCCCGGCCGCCCTTCGTTGTTGGTGACGACGATCATTATCTCCCCTCTGCTAGACCCGCTAGACGACGTGCGGCGAGGCCAACCGGCACGGGAAGGCCGGATGGCCGACCTCGAATTGGAAGGTCGCGTGGCCAATGCCGAAATGCTCGTGCAGCGCCTTGCTCGCCTCGGCGATCAACTCGTCGTCGATCGTCGCGCTCGAGCGGATGAGGTGAACCGTCAGCGCCGTCTCGGTCGTGCTCATGCCCCAGATATGCAGATCGTGCACCTCGATCACGCCGGGCAGGCCGGCGAGATAGGCCTCGATGCCGTCGCGATCGATCCCCTCGGGAATGGCGTCCATCGCCAGATTGACGGAATCGCGCAGCAGGCTCCAGGTGCCGATGGTGATCACTGCGGCGATGGCGAGGCTGACTGCCGGATCGAGCCACAGCCAGCCGGTCCGGCGCATGATCAACGCGGCGACCACGACGCCGGCCGATGTCGCGGCATCCCCTGCCATGTGCAGGAAGGCACCGCGGATGTTGAGATCGCCGGCGCGGCCCGCCATGAACAGCCAGGCAGTCAGGCCGTTGACGAGGATGCCGATCGCCGCCACCACGATCACCGTATCGCTGGCGGATTCCTCGGGCGCGGCGAGCCGCCTTATCGCCTCCAGGGCGATTGCGCCGACGGTGATCAGCAGGATGATCGCATTGCCGAGGGCGGCGGCGATCGAGCTGCGCTTATAGCCATAGGTGCGCTCGCGCGTCGGCGCCCGCTTGACGAGATGGGTGGCGCCCCAGGCGAGCAGCAGGCCGAGCACGTCGCCGAGATTGTGGCCGGCATCGGCGAGCAGGGCGAGCGAGTTGGCCAGCACGCCATAGCTCGCCTCGACCGCGACGAAGGTGAGATTGAGTGCCGCGCCGATGGCGAAAGCCGGGCCGAAATCGACCGGCGCGTGCCGGTGATCGTGCCGGGGATCGTGCCGGGGATCGTGATCGTGCCGATGATCGTGAACGGGGCCGGCCGAACGCGCGTGCTCATGCATGCTCGCAGCTTTCACTGTCTCGTGCGTCCCCCCTGCATCATCGTGTTGTTTCACGAAAAAGCCGCCTCGGGCAATCGCAATTCCGTCAATGAATATGGGCCGGCATGGCGCTCGGCGCGAGAGGATGCTCCGCCAGGCGAGCGATCGCGCCGAGAAGAACCCCGATGTCCCCCCAATCCGGGGCGGCGCCCGGCTGCCAGACGGCGCGGGCGTAACCGTCGCGATCGATGAGGAATTCGAGATCGGCCGGCGGCGTGCCGCGCAGCCCGTCCGGCGCGCCGGCCAGCAGGTCATAGGCCGCCGCCACCGATCGATCGGCGATGCCGCGGACTTCGTCCGGCAGGCCGGATTGCGCCGTTCCCGCGAGGGCGAGGAGGCCGAGCCCCTGCCGCGCCAGGACCGGCCGCGCCGCCGCCAGTTGCTGCAGCCGGGCCGGCGGCGCCTGGAAGACGACGAGGAGCGGCCCGTTCGCCAGCCGGTTGCGCAGCGTGTCCTGCGTTCCCTCCTTCGTGTCGAAGGTGAAATCGGGGGCCGGCGCGCCGCTCGTCTCGTCGACCGTCGCCGTCAGCCCGCCATCGGGTCTGCCGGCCGGCAGCGTGCGCACCCAATTGACGAGATCCCAGCGGTCATCCGCGCTCAGCCGGTCGGCGAAGCCGGGCATGGCGCTTTCCGGGATGCCGGCGCTCAGCCACCAGAAGATGTCGCCTTCGCTATGATCGAGCACATGGGCGGCGGTGAGATCGGCGGGCGGCACCTTGAGACCGGAAGCCGCGGCACCGTCGCCTCTGCCGGCGGCGCCGTGGCAGGACGCGCAATTCTCCGGGTAGAGCCGAGCGCCGCGCGCGATCGACTCCGTCGTATAAGCGATCGGCGAGCGGTAGAAGCTGGTCGGATAGGCGGTGACGAGCAGGATGCGAAAGCTCGGCAGGTAGAAGCCGACGAGCACCAGCCCGACCAGGATCATCGGCACGCGATGACGCCGCCAGGCCGCGCCGGCGAGGCACAGGGCGAGGCCGAGGATCACCGCCGCCACGGCGACGGCGATCTCGCGGCGCAGCTCGGGCAGCTCCAGCGCGTCGCCGCCATAGCGATAGGCGAAAGGCCACCAGGGCTGCTCGTGCAAGCCGGGCGCGATTGTGCCGAGCGCGCCGACGACGAGCAGGACGAGGCAGAAGAGGATCAGTTCGGCGATGGTGTTGCGCCGCAGCTCCCGAAGCGCCTGGCGGGCCCCGCTGCGCCGCGCCCGCGCCGCCGTGCCGAGCAGCGGCGTCAAGCGCCAGCGATTGACCGCGGCGAGCGCGAGCATCGCCGCGAACAGCGCCAGCTTGACGAGAAGGAGATGGCCATAGGCGGTGCCGAGCAGCGCCGGCACCGTGCCGACGAGAAACCAGCCATTGACCAATCCGCTCGCCAGCAGCGCCGCGACGCAGGCGAGGCCGAGACGCGAGAAGCGGCGCGTCGCTTCGCCGATAATGGCGGTCCAGGTCGGATCGGCCTTGCCGTCGCCGGCGGCGAACAGCACGGCGAGGACGACGAGACCGCCGAGCCAGATCCCAGCGGCGAGGAGATGGGCGGCGTCGGCGACGAGATGCGCCGCTTGCGGCGTCGCCGTCGCATGCCCCGCCCCGGCGAGGGCGAGGAAACCGGCGGCGGCGAGAGCGGCGACGGTCGACAGCGCAACGAGGCGCCGGCGCGGCGTGCGCGCCCTGGGAATGAAGGCGATTGCGGCAATCGCGAGGATCGTCAGGATCAGCCGGGCGAGCATGGCATGGCCGAAATGCGTCCGCCCCAGCACCGGGAGGAGGATTGCGGACGCGGCGGCCTCGCCGACGGCGCGCCCGCTGATCGACGCCGCTTGCAGGAGGAACCACGCCGCGCCGGCGACGAGGCCGAGCAGGCCGGCGCCCCACAGAATGGGTAGTAGCCGTCCGAGCACCGGCGGCAGGCGCTCGGCCGCCAGACGCTGCTGCCGCTCGAGCGGCGGCAGCAGCGCGATCGCCAGCACCGTCGGGATGCCGAGCAGCAAAGCGCCGCAGATGAAGGTGAGCGCCCGGGCGAGGATCAGCGCCGTCACCGCGCCGCCCCCGTCATGTCGCCCCCGTCATATCGCCCCCGTCATATCGCGCTCGTCATGTCAGGGCGCGACCCGGAAGGCGAAAGTCCCGTTCGTCGTGTGGCTGTCGACCGACACCACGCGCCAGGCGATCTGGTAGCTGCCGGCTGCCAGCGGCTTCAAGGCGACGCGCAGGATCTTCGGGTCGGCGGGATCGACCGTCGCCGCTTCGCCGTCGACGCGGCCGCCGGATGCGTCGGTCACCTGAACGGTGCAGAAGCCGGGCTCCAGCGCTTCGCTGAACCATAGCGTGAGCGCGGTCGGCGCGGTCTTGACCGTGCTGTTGGCGGCAGGTTGCGCACGCGCGAGATGGGCATGGGCGAGCGCCGCGCCGGCGCCGCCAAGCAGCAGCACGAGCGCGACGGCGAGCGACGAGAGACGTTGCATGATTGGGCTCCGATCCTGATTGCTTGCGCTCACGGCGCTACGGTGAATTTGAAATCGCCGTCGGTGACGTGCGAATCGACCGAGACGACGCGCCAGACCACCTTGTAGCTGCCGGGTCCCAGCGCCTTGAGCGGGACGCGGAGGACCGCCGGCGCGCTGGCGTCGACCCGCGGCACGCCGGCCTCGACCCGCTCGCCGCCCGGTCCGGTGACCTGCACCGTGCTGAAGGCCGGCTCGATGGGCTCGGTGAAGCGCAGCGTGATTTCCGCCGGCGCCGCATGGATCGTGCTGCCGACGGCGGGCGACGCACGCTCGAGAAAAGCGTGCGCCGAGGCCGGCGGCGCGGCCAAAAAAATTGCGAGGAGGATGAGAAGGACGCGTTGCCAGGTGCTGCGCATGTCAATTTCCGAAGATCGGTTTGCCGAGCGTCGTCGGGAAGATGTCGTCGAGGAAGAAATGGACCTGGAAGACGAAGCCGGTGGCGTTGTTGGTCTTCTTCGGCCCCGGGACCAACGCCTCGAGCCCGATCTGAAAACTATCGCCTGACCAGATGAAGCCCGGCGCGATGGTTCCCGTCGCGTTGACGCCGTTGCTGCGCGTCACCGGAAAGGCGTAGTTGGTCTCGACGATCGGCGTGATCCGGCCGAGCCATTCCGGCAGGCCGAGATCTTTGATGTTGGCCTGAAGATAGGGGATGCTGTACTGCAGCGAGGCGCCCCAGACGAAGAGATCCGGGTTCGAGCTGCGCGTCAGCATGCCGGAATCGGCATCGAGTGACGTGCTGGTCGGCACGTCCTGGAACTGATAGCCGAGCGTGCCGGTGAAGGCGAAGGGCTTCAGCCATTGGAGCGCATCGGGCAGGTCGCCGAAGCCCTTGCCGAAATAGACCGTCGGCGTCGTCGAGCCCTTGGCGGCGGCGCCGACCGCGTTGGCGCCGCTGCCGCCCCATGCCTTGATGACGCCGACCGACATCAGCAGCTCGTGCGGCGCGTTCTGCAGGAACTGCCATTTCAAGGTCGTGTTGAGGTTGCTGAAGCCGTAGCGGCTCGACTGGTTGATGCGATCCTGGATGGTGTAGCCGTAATTGATCGCGACGCCGACATGCTCGGTGATGCGTTTATCGTATTCGCCGTTGATGTCGTATTGGTAGAAGGCGTTGTCGTCGCTATTGGCGCCGTGCTTCTGGTACTGGAAGGTCGGCAGCGACGCCTCGTCGGAGACGGCCGGGTCGTCGATGGTGAGGGTGGTCGGAAAGACGCGCTTGCCGGCGACGCCATGGGCGTCTGCGGCTGCCGGCGCGGCGAGGGCGATCGCCGCGGCGAGCGCCGCTACTAGAGGACGGTTCATCGGATGAATTCCCAAAAAGAGATGACGACAGCCGGGCGTCGCGCCCGGCACGTATCACGCGGGGAGGATCAGCCGATGGCGGGGGGAGCGCGCGAGGCGTAAGCCGCCGGCGGGCGGGCGAATTGCGGGATTGCCGCGCGGCCGGCGAGGAGCGTGCCGGCGATCTCGCGGGGCAGCACCAGGGCGACGGCTTCGGGCACCGCCATCGGCCCGACCGCATGGAGGCCGAGACACAAGACGCAATGGGCTTGGCCGTGCTGGTGGCCGGCAGGCGGGCCGTGCGGCGCCGGCGCGTGGCCGCCATGCTGCTTGTGGATCGCCGATTGCACGCCGTCCGTCGGCGCCGCATGCGCTTCCGCCAAACTGACGGAAGCGATGAGCAGCGGCAGCAGCGCCTGGAAGAGTATCCCGGCGAGACCGAGCCAGGCGGCGAGGCGCGTACCGTCGCCCCGGCGCCTCACGGGCCGGTCATCCAATTGCGAACGCCGTGGACGCGCCGATGCCATGGCGGCACGCTAGCGCGTTTCGCGCCGACCGGGAAAGGGCGCGATGTCGCATCAGACATATTCGACGGCGCTCATCATGCCAGCTTCCTGATGGTAGCCGTTATGGCAGTGAAAGGCCCAGTTGCCGGGATTGTCGGCATCGAAGGCGATGGTCACCGCGCCCATCGGCGGCACCAGCACGGTGTCGCGCCGCGCCCCGTTCAGCCGCTTGCCGGCGATCGCCACGACCTGGAAGATCGTGCCGTGGAGATGCATCGGATGCGCCATCCCGGTCATGTTCATCATCGTCAGCTCGACGCGCTCGCCCGCCTTGACCGGGATCGGCTTGTTGCGGCCATAGATTTCGCCGTCGATCGTCCAGACATAGCGCCGCATGTCGCCGCCGAGATGCACAGTGCGGGCGCGCTGGGCGGGGCGGCTCGCCAGCGCTTCGAGCGGCCGCAGCCGCGTCTCCAGCGCGAGGCCGACGATGCCGGCCTTCTTGGCGGCGCGCTCGGCGATGCGGGTGATGCGCGCGCCCTTGGTGGCGAGCACGATGCCGGTCCGCGCCGTGTCGTCCTCGCGGTTGGCGAGGATCGCATAGCTACCCTCGCCGGCCGGCAGGCGCAGCCGGATGTCGAGCCGCTGCGCCATCGCCAGCGGAAAGGCGCGGCCGGCGAGCGGCTGGATCGGCTGGCCGTCGACGGCGATCAGCGTGCCGTCGAGCGCGCCGAGATCGAGGATGAAATTGGTCGCATCCGCCGCGTTGATGATGCGCAGCCGCACCGCGCCGCCGGGCTCGACCCGGGCGATTTGGGGATCGGCGAGGGTGCGGTCGTTGGCGAGATAGGCGTCGAACTCGACGTCGTTGATGTCGGCCATATCGGCCATGCCGCCCATCGGCATCTTGTCCCCCATCGGCATCTCGTTCATGCCGGGCATCTTCCTCTTGCCCGTCATCATGTCGCCCATCCCCATTCCGCCTGACGCCGTGGCGCCGCCTTGCAGCAAGGCGAGAATCTCGGCCGGATCGCGGAAGGTGAAGTCTTGCAGCATGACCACCACCTCCTGCTCGTCGCGCGCCACATCCTCGGCGCTGCGGATGATCAGCGGCGCCGCGAGCAGGCGCTGCGTCTGTCCCAGGCCGAAATGCGAATGCATCCAATAGGTGCCGGGGCTGCGCAGCGGAAAATCGTAATCATAGGCGGCGCCGGCGGCGATCGGCTCCTGCGACAGGCCGGGCACGCCGTCCTGCGCGCTCGGCGGCTTGAGTCCGTGCCAATGCACCAATGTCGGCTCGTCGAGGCGATTGGCGAGGCGGACGCGGAAGGCCTCGCCGACGCGGAACTCAAGCCCCTGGCCACCGCTCGCATTGGTGAGCCCGTAGACCGTCGCCGGCTTGCCGGCGACCTCGATGGTCCGGCGCACCGCCGCGAGCGCCAGCGGCGCGGGCGCCGCCCAACCGATCGCTGGGCCGAGCGCGCCTATCGCGGCGACACCGGCGGCGCCGGCGAGCAATTGACGTCGCGTCATGAGCATAGGGTTGGTCATCGGAATCCTCCCCCCGGGCACTTGGCCGGATATTTGGCAGGAATCGCGGCAGGCTAGCGTGTTCCGTGCCGGCCGGGTAGCCTTCCGCCAGGGCGGGATGGGCTAAGCGGGTGAGATCGATGGCGGAAATCGCTTCTGGTGCCGAGTACCTCGCGCGGGCGCGGGCGCTGGCGCCGCTCATCGCCGGCCTCGCCGACCGCATCGAGGCCGAGCGCCGCCTGCCCGACGAACTGCTCGACGCCCTCTTCGATGCCGGGCTCTATCGTCTCCTGCTGCCGCGCGAATTCGCCGGCGGCGAGGTCGATCCCCCCAGCTTCGTCGAGACCATCGAGAGCGTGGCGAAGGCGGATGCCAGCACCGCCTGGTGCCTCTGCCAGGCGGCGGGCTGCTCGATGGTCGCCGCCTTCGTTCCGCCTGATATCGCCGCGACGGTGTTCCGCGACAAGCGCGCCGTGCTTGCCTGGGGGCCGGGTCCCGGCCGCGCCGTCGCCGCCCCGGGCGGCTATCGCGTCAGCGGCAAATGGTCCTTCGCCAGCGGCGGCCGCCACGCCAGCTGGCTCGGCGGCATCTGCGCTGTCGTCGAGGCGGACGGCACGCCGCGCCGCGAGGCGGACGGCACGCCTTCGATCCGCACCCTGCTGTTTCCGGCGTCGCAGGCGACGATGACCGATATCTGGCAGGTGATCGGCCTGCGCGGCACCGCCAGCGACGCCTTCGCCGTCACCGATCTCTTCGTGCCCGAGGGCTATGCCGCCCCGCGCGACGACCAGGCCTCGCGCCGCGAGCGCGGCCCGCTTTATTGCTTCCCGACCAGCAGCCTGTACGCCGCCGGCTTCGCCGGGGTCGCGCTCGGCATCGCGCGCTCGACGCTCGACGCCTTCATCGCCCTCGCCGCGGAGAAGACGCCGCGCGGCTTCAAGACGAGCCTGCGCGACAATGCGGTGATCCAGGCCGAAGTCGCGCGGGCCGAGGCACGGCTCGGCGCGGCACGCTCCTTCCTCCTCCTCTCGCTCGCGGAGATCTGGCGCGACGTGGTGGCGAGCAACGCGCTGACCCTCGCCCAGCGCATGCGCATTCGTCTCGCCGCCACCTATGCGATCGATCAGGCGACAGCGGTGGCCGACACCGCCTATCACCAGGCCGGCGCCACCGCCATCTTCGCCAGCGGCGCCTTCGAGCGCCGCTTCCGCGATATCCACACCGTGGCGCAGCAAGTCCAGGGCCGCGCCTCGCATTTCGAGACGGTCGGCCAGTTCATGCTCGGCCTGGAGCCGGATCTGCTGTTCGTGTGACGAGACGGAACGGGGCGTCGCCCCGCATGGGCTATTTGTAGGGGCGGGGCTCTGCCCCGCCCGGGCCGGGTAGAACCCGGCCCCTACAATTGCCTGACCGGACCCTAATCGAGGTAATCCGGCTCCTTGCGGTCGAGCAGGCGCTTCAGCGCGTTGAAATGGTGCTCGGCGGCGG
>Ga0209647_1004506_pt1 | contig 10463 bp, 8 predicted proteins | sample GraSoi_2013_60cm_FD_185827 | JGI IMG/M metagenome (GOLD analysis project Ga0209647, IMG submission 185827) | Grasslands soil microbial communities from the Angelo Coastal Reserve, California, USA - Sample 9_17_2013_60cm (SPAdes) (version 2) | ecosystem: Environmental > Terrestrial > Soil >...
CTCAATAATGGCGAAACGCGCCGGTTAACCGCCAATACCATTTTTATCAATGCCGGTGATCGACCATCCAAACCTGCCATAGAGGGTCTGGATATCATACCAACACTTGACTCGACATCAATCATGGAGCTCGACGTCGTGCCGGAACACCTGTTGATCCTGGGCGGTGGCTATGTCTGTTTGGAATTCGGGCAGATGTTCCGCCGCTTCGGCAGCCAGGTCACGATTGTCCAGCGAGGAGCACACTTGCTGGCACGCGAAGACGAGGATGTGGCCGACGAAGTCGCTAAAATATTGCGCGAGGACGGCATAGAAGTCTTGCTTGAGACAAGTACCTTGCGTGCCGCCCAGGCTGCAGATGGCCATATCGAGTTGACAGTGCGTACTCCTGCCGGAGAACGTACTCTGACAGGAACGCATTTGCTCATTGCAACTGGCAGGAAACCCAACTCTGATTGGCTCAATCTTGCAGCAGCCGGGGTGCAGACCGATAAACTTGGCAATATCCAGGTCAACGAGCGCCTGGAGACCAACGTAGCGGGCATTTATGCGCTGGGAGACATCAAAGGTGGCCCGGCCTTTACACATATCTCCTACGATGATTTTCGTATCATTCGCACCAACCTGCTCGAGCACGGCAACGCCAGCATACATGATCGCCTGGTGCCTTACACCGTTTTCATTGATCCGCAACTGGGACGTGTTGGATTAACCGAGTCGGAAGCGCGGGCAGCGGGTCGCAACATACGCGTAGCCAGGATGCCAATGAACTACGTCGCAAGGGCATTAGAGGTGGATGAATCACGCGGCTTCATGAAAGCAGTGGTAGACGCTGACAGCGGGCAAATCCTGGGCTGTGCCATCCTGGGTATCGAGGGTGGCGAGATCATGGCTATGCTAGAGATAGCAATAATGGGCAAGCTCCCATATACAGTGCTACGTGAGGCCGTTTTTGCTCACCCGACGCTTGCGGAATCACTGAACAACCTGTTTACTATGTTTGACCAATAGGAGCTAAATGTAGTGGCATCCCTTGCGGATGCCAGGGGCGGGAGGCCAGGTAAACTCACTTGACTGGGACATGAGGCTGCGGTATACTTCCTTGCGGTTGATAGCTCACCACCTGCAATACGATACTAAACCGTAGAGCACCTGCTAAGGTCGAAGATAGAAGGTCAATGAGTAAAGGAATGCACCAGCCCGACGGCCCACCGGATATAATTACAGTTCAGCAAAATGTCACAAGTTCTCATGATGCGGGCATCGCGGCATCCACAGACGACCTGCGCATGGTTGAAGCACTGCGTAGTGGCAATGAAGCAGCATTTGTCTCGCTGGTTGACCGCTATCATGCTGCGATGCTGCGGCTGGCGATCATGTTCGTAACGTCCCAGGCAGTAGCCGAGGAAGTAGTCCAGGAGGCCTGGATAGGTGTGCTTCAAGGACTCAACCGCTTTGAGGGAAGATCCTCGCTCAAAACCTGGATTTTCCGTATACTCACCAACTGCGCTAAAACTCGTGCGCGGCGCGAAGGACGCAGTGTGCCTTTTTCCTCGTTGTCAGAGTTTAGTATCGATCATCCCGAACCTGCAGTTGACCCCGCACGATTCAGGGGACCGGATCAAGAATGGCCAGGCCACTGGATATCATTCCCCCATAACTGGAATGAAATTCCTGAGGAGCGTATTCTTTCACAGGAGACACGCGCATGCATCCAGGTGGCGATCAACGCTTTACCGCCGGGTCAGCGAGAGGTCATCACACTTCGTGATATCGAAGGGTGGTCCTCGGATGAGACCTGTAACCTGCTCGGTGTTTCTGAAGCAAATCAGCGCGTGCTTTTGCACCGTGCGCGCTCTAGAGTACGACGTGCGCTTGAGAAATACTTTGAGGAAGAGTAGGCCCAGCATGACGAACTTAAACAAAAAAGAGCTAAATTGCCAGGAAGTTGTAGAACTTGTTACGGACTATCTTGAGCAAGCCCTGCTGCCCGAGATGCGAGCACTATTCGAAGCACATGTCGCGGGGTGCCCCGGCTGCACAACCTATATTGAACAGGTGCAGCAAACAATCATGATGTTGCGCAAGCTAGCAGAGGAGCCGGCGTTTCCTGAAACAAAGCAAGATCTGCTTGAAATATTCCGCAACTGGAAGCAAGGCTAAAGGCAAAAAAGACTACATTTGTCTGATCGCTAAAACAACGTTTGTGCCAGTCATGCCACGTCCTCCAATGAGTGCAGTGGAACGAGAGCGGGATAATGGCTGCGCTTCGTCTCGCACAAGGTTTAAACCAAAGCTCGGGTCCAACTGCTCACAATTGATCGTGGGAGGAATCATACCGTACTGGAACGCCAGCAGTGCGATAATTGTATCCAGCGCCCCGGCTGCGGCAAAACCATGGCCCAGCATGGTGCGAGGAACACTGACCGGGAGATAGTGCAAGTCAGCACCAAAAGTACGCCGGAGCGCATCCACCTCTGCATAGTCGGACTGAGGAAGAGCACGTCCATCCAGGCTGAAATAGCCAATCTCTTCCGGCTGCAATTGCCCCTCTTGTAGTGCAAGGTGCATAGCACGCGCATACTGCACGCCACTGGACGTGACAGCCTGAAATCCCCAGGCATCATTGGTCTGCCCATAGCCCACGACCTCTCCATAGATGGAGGCGCCGCGACGCCGGGCATGTTCATATTCCTCTAAAATACAGAGGCCGGCTCCTTCAGCAAGCAGTATACCGGCAGCGCGCTGATCAAACGGGCGGTAGGCATTGGGATCGTCCCCGCCGGCACAATGATCGCTATGGCCGAGCACCAGCAGGACGCAGGGATGTAAGAGTGCCTCGCAGCCGCCCGCGATGATCACATCCGCTGCTCCTCGTCGAACAGCTGCATAGGCCATGCCAAGAGCGTCCAGGCCTCCAACAGTGTCATCGACAGGTGTCTTGCAATACCCCTGAATGCCATATCGCACGGATATCTGGCCAACATTTGCTACTGGCAGCCAGGCGATGGCCGTATACGCACTCATAGAGCGTGGCCCTCGCACATGTAAGGCATGGATTTGTTCCAGCACAAACTCCACACCTCCAACCGTATTGGCGATCACCGCCCCAACACGCTGTGGATTCTCCCACTCCAGCACTAGATGCGCATCCTGTAGCGCTTCCTGGACAGCGGCGAAGACAAAATGGGTCATACGGTCGGTGCGGTTTGCCAGTTTGCGATCGATATAGTTCTCTACCTCTAAATCGCGAGCTTCACCGGCTACCTGTATCGGCAAGTCAGCAGTTGGGAAGCGTTGAATAGGCTTAATACCGGAGATACCCCTGCTGGTCGCGTGCCAAAACGCCTCTTTACCTATGCCATTGGGAGCCACAACTCCAAGCCCAGTAATGACTACTCGCCGGTCCGTATGATCTGCCATGATATTACCAACCTATCCAACCAGGTCGCGCAAGGATAAGCGCAGTATTGACACCGCCGAAGCCGCTGGAATGTGTCAGCGCGATATCGATATCGGCCTTGCGCGCTACATTTGGCACATAATCCAGGTCACACCGCGGATCGGGCTGCTGCTGATTAATTGTCGGCGGTATAAGCTGGCGCTCCAAAACGAGCGCAGTGACAACAGTTTCAATCGCACTGGCCGCTCCCTGTGTGTGTCCGATCATTGATTTGGTTGCGCTAATCGGGATATGGTAGACATCCTCACCAAAGACGGCTTTGTATGCCGCCGTTTCCGCAGCTTCGTTGTAGACAGTCGAACTGCCATGCGAATTAATATAGCCAAGTTGACTTGGTGTAATACGCGCCTCATCCAATGCCTGTCTCAGCAGTTGCTGCAGCGGCGCACCATCCTCTGGCAGGGCAGTCATGTGATGCGCATTACTGTTAGATGTAAACGTGATTAACTCTGCATAGATGTGTGCATTGCGCGCCAGCGCCAGGTCGCGTTCTTCCAAAAGCAGTACACCCGCCCCCTCCGCCATGACAAAGCCATCCCGCTGCCCATCATACGGACGAGATGCCCGCTCAGGTTCATCATTGCGTGTACTCAACGCCTTCATGACCGAGAACACGTTGATGCCCGTGGCATTGATCGCAGAGTCGGAACCGCCTGCAAGCATACGGTCGGCCCTTCCCTCTTGAATGGCCCAGAAAGCCTGTCCAATAGCATCCGCACCGGCAGAACACCCGGTCGAGATGACGGTACATGGTCCGTGAAGTTGATGATGGGCCGCTATGGCACTGGCAGGGGCGTAGCTCATGAGCAGGGTTGCCGGAAAGGTATCTTGCATAAGCGCGCGAGGGGGATGAGCACCACGGCTCGTGAACTGCATCCAGAGCCTCTCGCCCTCCTCCACGGAAGCCATCGCTATACCCATATACACGCCCGTGAAATCGCGTTCTGCCTCGATCCAGCTACTGCGCAGGCTGCTGTCATGTAAAGCAAGATTGGCCGCGGCAACCGCAAATTGCGTGCCTCGATCCAGGGTGCTTGATTCCTCTGGCGTTAGACCCAGTGCTTCAGGATCAAAAGTGGGGATCTCTCCTGCTATCCGGGTAGGCAAAGAGCTGGCATCAAAGCTCGTGATACGGCGAATACCTGAACGGCCAGAGATGCAGGCTTGCCAGAAATCCTCTTTGCCAATACCGTTGGGGGCTACTACACCGAGACCCGTGATTACAACCCGTCTTTGCGTCGGATTTGTCATAGTTGTTCGCCTTGTTTGCTTGGAGTATCGTGTGTCGTCAATATATTCCTCAAAAGATAGATACGAAAGTTAGATCAAGAAATCCTTCCATTAGCCGGTTGACGATCTCAGGCTGTGAGTACATAAAGAAACGCTCCCCACCTGGGATGACGTAGTATCCGGCACAATTGGGTAGGTTCTCTGCCAGCCAGCGCGTTTTTTGTTCAGGAGCGAGTACATCATCAGCACGATTAATCAGCAGGATGGGCATAGTTAACCATCCCAGGCGTTCGCGCATGTCGTAGTTGTGAATGACGGGCAGCACCGAGAACTTATAAACGAAAGGCCAGAGCTCAATCTTGCGGAACTGCTCCTCGATTAAACGCCGGGGAAGGCTATAAGTTGGACGGGTGCCAACATCGATATTAGTTGAGCGCCGGCTTGCGACAATATAACTGATGACACTATTCCGCAGGAACCACGCAGGAAGGAAATACTCAACTGGCAAGCGCACAAAGAGTTCATGCAGCAGCCAGATAAAGGGATGCGGGGCAATCTGGTAATCTGCTCCCTGCGCGATGATTATCAATGAGCGGCAACGCTGCGGATAGCGCACTGCAAACTCGAAGAGCACCATGGCCGCGTCTCCATGCGCTACAAAATCAGCGTATGCCAACCCAAGACTATCGAGTACCTGCCGTAGCTCTTCAGCTCGTCCGGCCAGCCCAATGGGCCGGTTGCGCATCTCACGTCGCCGGTACAAAATGACGCGCCTCGACTGGCTAAATGTGCGCATCTGGCGCGCGTAGACAAATTCGAGGTGCTCGAGTATTGGCACGAAGACCAGCGGCTCCCCTTTTCCTATGTCTATCAGGGGCATATCGAGCGGACCAACCGGTACCCGTCGCCAAAGCGCCTCGATATACTGTACGTCGGCATGAAACATGGTTTCATCGATGTAAGCGCCAGTTGAAGCGCTCATTTTTCCCTCCTGAGACTGCAAGCCTGTTAGAAATGCAGGAATTCCAGCATGTAGCTTGAGAACAGTGGTGCTCAGTCATATTATACGTTGGAGGAGGAACGGAAGGTGAATACACGAACTCGTGGTCATTGAGTTTGCGGTCAAATGCACCAGGAACAAGACGCCTTTTACCGCTCTAAACGATAGCCGCGCCTCTCCAAGAGAAGCGCGGCTATCGTTTTCGGTACCCCAATGTATCGAAATTTACAGTCGTCTGATACATCAGAAGGGTCAATGACAAGTGGTGACCTTGTGTCAGGTAGGTCCGATTCGGTCCGTAGTGTTTATCTTATACTAAGCACCTCCTTTCACTAGGCGACTTTATGTTAATCACATACAGGCTGGTATCAATCGTGTACGCGTATAGTAAATGTAACCTATCTTTTTCAAGGAATCAGCAAAGAAGTGTAAGAAGTGTGTAAGAAAATATGTAAAAAGCTATACAATGTAATAGCCTTGCAAAAGATAGCCTGACTTGATGGGAGATCTGTCAATGAAACAATCGCACATTAGGGCATATGCACCTCGTCTATTGATTACGATGCCATGGGGGATTGGCGATACGATCCTCGTTGGATTAAGTGCTGTCGATCAAATCACACAAAACGATCCAGCGGGCACCGTAGAAATAGATGTGCTTTGTAATCACTCACAGGCCGAACTACTTGAACATGATCCACGGATTCATCGCCTTATTCAAATCGATACATCCCTTTTCACTACGCCCGAAGCAGGATCATGGAAACGTGGCATCTTTCTGTCTCCGGCGGCACGGAAATTAGCACCGTACCTGCGCGATCAACACTATTCAGCAATTTTGCCCTTTATGTTTGCACTCACCTTTTTTTATCGATTGCACACGCCTGTCATGTTTCTCAATCTACGGCAGATATGGCACGTCATTTCAGCGATGCGTGCCTTTGGGGAGGTATCCATTCAAAAAGTGATCAGGCAGAGCATCAATAACTATTTTGGCGGGAAATTGCCAGAGCCATCTGTAGATGAACCAATTCCGCTCTACATCTGTCCCGAACATGTGCAGAAAGCCATGGAGCTTGTAGCAAGTATCAAAGGGCAAGTGAATGCTCCCCAAGACCAGAGTAAGCTGCTGCTGGTTGCTCCAGATACCTCATCTGTGATTACAAGACCGCCAACTTCCCTCCTGGCAGGAGGGATAGCCGGGGCGCTTAAGAGAAACCAGGACCTTCTCGTAGCGCTATTACCAAGCTTTACAGATACACAGGCTTCGATAAACCTGCTGCATACGCTCTCTCCTGGCTTTCCTGGTCGTGTTGTTCTGATGCCATCTGAACCGAAATTGTCCTTGCTTGAACTTGCAGCCTTCATCGATCAAAGCGATCTCTTTGTTACTGGTGATACAGGGGTAATGCATCTCGCGGCGGCAACGAAAAAGCTAGAGAATGCAGCCCGTGAAGAGTTGACCCCGCGCAATGCGGTGAAAATCATAGCCTTGTTCGGCGGAACTCATCCCGGCTTGCATGGATATAGCAAGCGCACGCTCATTCTAGGCAAAGGGAGGAAAGAGCAGGTAGCGATTACCCCTGGAGTAGCGAAGGATTTGTACAATCCTCACGGAAAAAATTTTTTCGACCACATTTCTCCTCAACAGTTAACGAATGCCATCATGAGCCAGTTGTAGAGGTTCGTCATTTTCCCATGGAAGACAAACCCTTTGCATATTCCGCAGGAGTTCTTCCAACGATAGTTTTAAAGTCTTTGATGAAGTGCGCTTGATCGGAATAGCCGAGCTCCACTACCATCCCCGGCCAATCCACTACTTCGCCGCCGGCCAATCGTTCAGCCACTTCATGGAGTCGATAGCGTTTGATCACCCACTTCGGACTGACCCCGACATAGTGCCTGAAGAGCCGTTGCACTGTCCTTTTGTTGAGGTCGAACCGGCTCACGACGTCATCAACTTTGGTAATCTCTCGATGAGCTATGATACAGTCAACGATCTCGTTAATGACCCTGACATTCTCATCCCGCTCCGGAAGTCTCTCGCGCAGGAATTTTTCCGCAAGTTCTATCATCGCTCCTTCGTCCTCTCGTGAGAGAAGCGCTTCTTCCAGCGCCTTGCCATCAACACCGAAGGCATCCCAGAAACTGATGGAAGTGTTCGTAAACCGGGAAACCGGCGATTTCACAAAGGGGTAAAAGGCCCCGGGCTTGAATTTAATGCCAAAAACCCGGCCTTTGTTTTCGAGGAGACGTGCGAACTTTCCCGTCTCCACGCCATAGACTCGCGATTGGTCTTGCTCAAAGACCAGGTGAACACAAGGGTAAGGGAGCGTCTCCTGCACATACGGCTCTTGCCCCCTGAGATCCCAGCTGACGATCCAATAGTGTTCTACGAAGAAACTCAGGTCCTGTGCAGGCAGATGTCGTGAAAGCTGAAACTTCTTTTCACCCGCTTTGAGGTTCAAAATGCCCCTGGGTTTTCCGACGGTTGACTTCATCATTCTTTCTATCACAAGGCCAGCCCTTCGTCTCCGGGACATGTCGTCCCAAACACTACGGGCAACTCAATCCATTTCCTATTTTATAGCACAAAAATTCTCACGTGTCGCGTTTTTACAATACGCCTCGTTGTTTCCGTGCTAGAGTTCTCTGTGTTGAGCTCACCTGGAAAACCTTCCCTGGACACAAAACAGTTCGTGTGAAAACGAAAAGGAGCATGTGATGAAATTTATAAACGTTCGTTTGCTGGTCGGCGATATTACAGCGGCAATCAAATTTTGGCGCGATGTAATGGGATTACGTATGAGCTATGGTGACGAGGCAATGGGTTATGCCTACTTTGAAACGGACAGTGCTGGAGTAGAGCTCTTGACCCGCGAGGGATTTGCCGCTGCGCTTGGGGAGGCGCCGTCCACGCCAGCACCGGAGGGACGTCCGGCGGTGCTCGTTTTCCGCGTGGATGACGTGGACACCGCCTATGCCGATTTCGTCGAGCGCGGTGCGACGGCAGTCGCCGGACCGCAGGATCGACCGGCGTGGCAAGTGCGTTCGGCCCATCTGAGCGATCCCGATGGCTATCTCGTTGAGATCTATAGCCAGCTTCCTGGAACTGACGCTCCCACAGCCTGAGCGCACCAATGACGAGAACATTTCTGTTTTTTCACCTGTTTTTTTCAGGCGTTAACACTGAGACGGCCTGGGAAGCTTGAGCACAAGCCTTGGGTCTACGTCCGAACAAACAGGTGAAAAACCGCCTTTGCAGCTCTTTTCCTCTCATCAGAAGCACGAGAGACGGCTCGTGCTGAACAGAACCATGCCACTACCTGTGCATAACGCTTCTGGAAGGGATTCCCGAACATGTGCTATACTGTTCGGGAATCCCTGTTCGGTTGCAGACGGCAGTCAAGGGAGGCAGCGATGGCTCAGGTCTTTCCGATCATCCAGGATGGAATCCTCACCGACCTGCGGGACGGGTCTGCCGTGCAGATCGTGGTGGACACCTCGGACTGGTATGCCTGGCTCCAGACTGCCTCGACCTTCACCTTTCGCGGTGAGCATGGCAGCTTCACCGCGCACAAAGAACGGGCGGGTAACCGGCGTGGGAGAGCGTACTGGCGCGCCTATCGCACGTGGCAAGGCAAGCTGCACCGGGCCTATCTGGGTCAGTCGAAAGGGCTCACGCTCGAGCGGCTGCAGTCGGTGGCAGTGGTGCTGGCGAGCAAGGGAGAAAGGGATAACTCGCTTGACATGCCTGGCCTGGGAGCAGGAACCAGGCCGTCCGCTGAGGCTTCCTCCCGAGCGAGTACTCATCGGCGACGAGTCACAGGAGCACAGGGGCCACACGAATCGGTCCGCTCGAAACCATGGCTTTCCATTCTCCCGGCGCCCCTCACGGCCTTGATCGGTCGCGAACAGGAGGTGCAGGCGATCTGTGACTTGCTCTCGCATCCAGAGGTGCGTCTGCTCACCATCACCGGCACCGGAGGCGTGGGCAAAACGCGCCTGGCCCTGGAGATCGCAGGCGTGTTGTGCACCGACTTCGCCGATGGCGCCTGCTTCGTGCCGCTGGCCCCGGTCAGCGACCCCGCCCGCGTCATGGCGGCCATCGCCCAGGCACTCGGCTTGTGGGAAGTCGCAGCACTCCCCCCGGAGGAGCAGGTGCATGCCGCCCTGCGCGAGCGGCACCTGCTGCTGCTGCTGGACAACTTCGAGCAGGTGATCAAGGGAGCACCTCAGCTCGCCTCCCTGCTTGCCTCCTGTTTTCGCCTGCGCCTACTCGTCACCAGCCGGGCCGCCCTTCACCTCTCCGGAGAGCACGAGTTTCCGGTCTCTCCGCTCGCGGTCCCCGATCTCACGCAGCTGCCTTCGCCTGAGGCGCTCACGCAGCAGTCCGCGGTGCGTCTGTTTGTGCTGCGCACGCAGGCCATCCAGCCCGCCTTTCACGTGACCCCTGCCAATGCCCGCGCCATAGCCGAGATCTGCGTGCACCTGGACGGGCTGCCGCTGGCCATCGAACTGGCCGCAGCGCGCAGCAAGCTCCTGCCGCCCCAGGCGCTGCTCAAGCGGCTCTCCCACCGGCTCGAGGTCCTGACGGGGGGAGCACAGGACCTGCCTGCCCGCCAGCAGACGCTGCGCAACACGCTGCAGTGGAGCTATGACCTGCTGACGGAAGAGGAACAGCGCCTCTTCCGCTGGCTCTCCATCTTTGTGGGAGGCTCTACGCTTGAGGCCACCACCGCTGTCTGCATGACAGACAAAGAGCAGTCC
>Ga0209647_1004507_pt1 | contig 10460 bp, 12 predicted proteins | sample GraSoi_2013_60cm_FD_185827 | JGI IMG/M metagenome (GOLD analysis project Ga0209647, IMG submission 185827) | Grasslands soil microbial communities from the Angelo Coastal Reserve, California, USA - Sample 9_17_2013_60cm (SPAdes) (version 2) | ecosystem: Environmental > Terrestrial > Soil >...
AGCGAGCGTGACTCGAGCCATGCGACAAGCCATGGCGCGTATCGATGAGCACCATCCGGCGTTAGGCGAGCACCTGGAGCGCACCGTCCGTACCGGGACCTACTGCGCCTACTTGCCCGACCCGCAAGCTCGCGCGGCTTGGAAGTTGTGAAGACCGCTGGGATCGCAAGCACCCTTAAGGGCTGCCTGCAGGGCTAGGGAAGAAAGCCCTCCACTGCCGCGACGAAGGCTGCGGGGTTCTCGATCTGCGGGCAATGCCCGCACCCGGCCATCTCCATGAAGCGCGCGCCCGGAATTCCCGCCGCCAGCTCGCGCGCCAGCGCGGGCGGCGTGGTGGCGTCCTCGCTTCCCGCCATGACCAGCGTTCGATTGCCGATGCCGACCAGCACCGCCGAAAGATCGAGCCTGGCAAGCGCGAGGCAGGCGCTGCGGAAGCAGGCGGCGTCGGCTTTCTCGAGCGCGCGTTTGCGCTCCTGAACGATGTCGGGATGGGCGGCGATGAAGGATTCGGGGAACATGCGCCGGATCGCGATATCGAGCGCGCCGGCCATCCCTTCCTTCGCCACACGCTCGGCGAGCGCGCGCAGCGGCTGCTTGGCCGGCTCGGGGAAGGCCGCGAGCGCGGGCGCAGCGATCAGGCGCTCGAAGCGCTCGCCGTGGCGCGCGGCGAGCGCCACCGCGATGAACCCGCCGAAGCCGTTGCCGAGCACATCCGTCTCGCGCGGCAGCCGGAGCGCCTCCAGCAATCCCGCGATCCGGTCGGCGTAGTGCTCGACGTCGGTGCCGGCAGGCGACGACGCGCCGTAGCCCGGCAGGCTGACGAGCCACACGCGGCGCTTGCGCGCCAGCAACGGCGCCACGCGGTCGAACGCGCTGCGTTCGGCGAGCAGCGAGTGCAATAGCACGAGATCGCGCCCTGCGCCGAGCGATTCGACTTCGACGCGCGCGCTGTCTACCTGTACGACCGGCATGGCATCATATTGCCAGAGGACCCCAGGACACCCATGCCCTCCTTCGACATCGTTTCGCAGGTCGACCAGCAGGAAGTGAAGAACGCGATCGAGCAGGCGAACAAGGAAATCACCAATCGCTACGATTTCAAGGGCTCGGACGCCCGCATCGAGCAGAAGGAGCTGGAGCTCTCGGTCTATGCCGACGACGACTTCAAGCTCGGGCAGGTGATGGACGTGCTGCGCGCGCGGCTCGCCAAGCGCAACGTGGACGTGCGCTCGCTGGAGCCCGGCACCATCGAGAAGATCTCGGGCGACAAGGTGAAGCAGCCGATCAAGGTGAAGGTCGGCGTCCCGCAGGAGAAGGCGAAGAGCATCGTCAAGCTGCTGAAGGACGCGAAGCTGAAGGTCGCCGGCTCGATCCAGGGCGACGCGGTGCGCGTGTCAGGGGCGAAGAAGGATGACCTGCAATCGGCCATCCAGCTCGTGAGGAAGTCGGTTACCGATCTGCCGCTTCAGTTCATCAATTTCCGCGACTGAGGTTGCCGGTCCACTTGTCGTAGAGCCGGTCGGCGACCCCGTGCAGCGCGTCGAGGCGCCGCGCCATGTCCTTTTCCATTTCCCGGGGCTTCTGCACGCCCGGGCTCTTCGCGCTCTGTCTTATTTCATCCTGGCCGCCGCGCACCCAGGCCTCGATCAGGTCTTGCGTCATCTCGACGTGGCATTGCAGGCCGAGGTGCACGCCGAGCGCGAACGCCTGGTTGGCGCAATGCTCGTTCTCGAGAACGCGGCTGGCGCCCGGCGGGATGCTGAAGGTCTCGCCATGCCAGTGGAAGGACATGAAGGACGGCAGGTCGCCGAGCCACCCGCGCGCCACGGCGTTGTCCGCGACGCGCACTTCGCCCCAGCCGATCTCCTTGACGGGGCTGCGCCGCACCGTGCCGCCGAAGGCCTTGGACATGAGCTGCCCGCCCAGGCAGTGGCCGAGCGCCGGGACGTCCTGGCGCACGGCGTCGCGGATCAGCTCGAGCGCCGGCGCGATCCACGGCAGATCGTCGTTGACGCTCATCGGCCCGCCCATGAAGACGAGCCCGGAGAAGCGCCGCGGGTCGCGCGGCACGCTCTCGCCCTCGTCGAGCGCCACGACTTTCCACGGAACGGAGCGCCGCTCCAGATAGGTGGCAAAATACCCCGGGCCTTCGCTGCGGGCCGTTCGAAAGATGGCTACGGGTTTCATCTATAGCGCAACCGGCTTCATGCCTTATTTTATTTCGCTTTTGCTGCTCCTCGCCTGCACGCCGGCGGCGGCGGCCGATGTCGCCCTGGTCGGCGTCATCGGGGACAAGGCGGCGGTGCTGGCCGTCGACGGCGGCGACCCCAAGACCGTGAAGGTCGGGCAGAAGTGGAGCGGCATCACCGTGCTCGCGGTAGAGAAGGAGCGCGCCACGGTCGAGATCGACGGCAAGAAGCGCGTCCTAGTGCGCGGCCAGCACTATCGCAGCGAGGCGAGCGCCGCCGGCTCCGGCCGGCAAAGCGTCACCCTGGCGGCCGACTCCGTCGGACACTTCGTCACCGAAGGCGCCATCAACGGCTCGCCGGTGCGCTTCCTCGTCGACACCGGCGCCACGCTGATCGCGCTTCCCGGGCGCGACGCGGTGCGGCTGGGCATCGATTACCGCAAGGGCGCGCGTGGCCGGTCGCACACCGCCAACGGCACTGTGACCGTCTACAAGGTCAAATTCGACCGAGTGAGGCTCGGCGGCATCGAGCTGACGTCGGTCGACGGCATCGTGATCGAGGAAGGCCTCGATGTCGCGCTGCTCGGCATGAGCTTTCTCAACCGTGTCGAGATGCAGCGCGAAGGCCAGACGATGGTCCTTATACGAAGATTCTGATGAGTTACTGCTGCTTTCCCGGAACCAGCGGCACAAACCTCACGGGCAATACCCGCTTCTCGTCGAAGCCGCCGTCGGCGCGCTTCGTGATCAGCTTCAGATACTGGACGTCGCCGCCGCCGCCGACCGGGATCACCAGCCTGCCGCCGGGCTTGAGCTGGTCGAGCAGCGGCTGCGGCACGCGCGGCGCCGCCGCCGTGACCACGATGGCGTCGAACGGCGCCTTCTCCGGCCAGCCCTGGTAGCCGTCGCCGATCTTCATTTCGATATTGCGGTAACCGAGCTCTTCCAGCCGCTTTCTCGCTTCCTTCGCCAGGGTGTCAATAATCTCGACGGAAAAAACGCGGGCGGCGATTTCCGCGAGTATCGCCGCCTGGTAGCCGGACCCCGTGCCGATCTCCAGCACTACGCTGCTCGAATTGATCTGCAACAGATCCGTCGAGAGGGCGACGATGTAGGGCTGGGAGATGGTCTGGCCGCTGCCGATCGGCAGCGGGTGGTTGCGGTAGGCGGCCCCGGCCTGCGCGGCGGGAACCAGGCGGTGGCGCTCCACCTTGGCGAGCGCCCTCCTCACCGGATCCGACATCGCCGCAAGGCCGGTTTCCGAGCGCGTATCGGCATACATGGCGTCGACCTCGGCGACCATCCGGGCGCGCTGCGGGGCAAACTCCTGAGCCTGGGCCTCTTCCGTAAGAAGAATCCCCGAAAGAAACGCCGCGAAAAAATCTCTTACCGCGCCCGTTTATTCTTCTCGATCAGCGCATAGGCGCTGTGGTTGTGGATCGACTCGAAGTTCTCCGACTCCACGACGTACGATTCGATCCGCTCGTCGAGATTGAGCAGCGCGGCGACGTCGCGCACCATGTCCTCGACGAATTTCGGGTTGTCGTAGGCGCGCTCGGTGACGTACTTCTCGTCGGGCCGCTTGAGCAGGCCGTAGAGCTCGCTCGAGCCCTGCTTCTCGACCAGATCGACGATCTCCTCGATCCAGACGAAGTCGTTGGTGCGCGCCGTCACGGTGACGTGCGAGCGCTGGTTGTGCGCGCCGCGGTCCGAGATCTTCTTGGAGCAGGGGCATAGGCTGGTCACCGGCACCACCACTTTCATGGTGAAGCTCTGCTGGTCCTTCTTCACCTCGCCGGCGAACGTGACCTCGTAGTCCATCAGGCTCTTCACCCTCGAAACCGGCGCCTGCTTCTCGATGAAGTACGGGAAGCTCATCTCGATGTGGCCTTCGACGGCCTCGAGGCGCTCGACCATCTCCTTGAGCATCACCTGGAAAGTCTCGACCGTGATCTCGCGCTCGTGCTCTTCCAGGATCTCGACGAAGCGCGACATGTGCGTGCCCTTGAAATGGTGCGGCAGGCAGACGTACATGTTGAAGGTCGCCACGGTGTGCTGGGCGCCCCCTGAGCGTTCCTGGATGCGCATCGGATGGCGGATCGCCTTGATCCCGACCTTGTCGATGTTCAGCTTGCGGGAGTCCGGGCTGCCCTGGACGTCCGGAATGTTCTGCAGATCGCGTGCTTTCATGGAGTCTATTTTAACATCCGACTAAATTACTCGGACATTACGTTTCGCACCGAGTTCTGGATGCCTTGCGCATCCAGGCCTACCGAGGCAAGCAGCTTGGCAGGGTCGCCATGATCGACGAAACGGTCCGGGAGACCCAGCACTAAAACCCTCTTGTGAATATTGAGATCTGAAAGAGCTTCACACACAGCCGATCCTGCGCCGCCCATGACCTGATGCTCTTCGACCGTGACAAGCAGGTCATGGTTACCGGCCAGCTCCTGAACCAGTTTTTTGTCTAGAGGCTTTATGAAGCGCATGTTGACGACGGTGGCGTCGAGCCCCGCGGCCGCTTCGAGCGCGGGCGCGAGCATCGCGCCGAACGCAAGGATCGCGACTTTCCTGCCGTTCCTCCTGATTTCACCTTTTCCGAGAGCAATCGCCTTCATGTCTTTCCGGATCTCGACTCCCGGGCCGGCGCCGCGCGGATAGCGCACCGCGGCCGGGCCGTCGAGCATGAACGCTGTGTAAAGCATCTGGCGGCATTCGTTCTCGTCCGAAGGCGCCATCACTACGAAGTTGGGCACCGTGCGCAAGTAGGCGAGGTCGAAGGCGCCGTTGTGCGTCTGGCCGTCGCCGCCCACCAACCCTCCCCTGTCGAGCGCGAAGACCACCGGCAGTTTCTGTATCGCGACGTCGTGGATCAGCTGGTCATAGCCGCGTTGCAGGAAGGTGGAGTAGATCGCCACCACCGGCTTCATGCCCTCGCAGGCGAGACCCGCGGCGAAGGTGACCGCGTGCTGCTCGGCGATGCCGACGTCGAAATAGCGCTCGGGGAACTGCTCCGAATACTTCACCATGCCCGAGCCTTCGCGCATCGCCGGCGTGATGGCAACCAGGCGCGGGTCAAGCGCCGCCATGTCGCACAGCCAGTCGCCGAAGATCTGCGAATAGGTCGGCTTGCCGCCCGCGCTTTTCTTCAGGCCTTCGGCGGGGTTGAACTTGCCCGGGCCGTGATAGGCGATCGGGTCGTCCTCGGCGAGCTTGTAGCCCTGGCCCTTGCGCGTGACGACGTGCAGGAACTGCGGCCCCTTCAGCTTCTTGATGTTGGCGAGCGTCGGGATCAGCGCATCGAGGTCGTGGCCGTCGATCGGACCGATGTAGTTGAAGCCGAATTCCTCGAAGAGGGTCGAGGGCGTCACCATGCCCTTCACGTGCTCCTCGGCGCGCCGGGCGATCTCCCAGACCCCGACCCGCTTCAAAAGATGCTCGCTCGCGCGCCGCGCGGAGGCATAGATGCGCCCGGAGAGCAGCCTGGCGAGATAGTTGGTGAGCGCGCCGACCGGCGGCGAGATCGACATCTCGTTGTCGTTAAGGATCACCAGCAGGTCGACGTCCATGGCGCCGGCGTTGTTCATCGCCTCGTAGGCCATGCCGGCGGACATCGCGCCGTCGCCGATCACTGCGATGCACCGCCGTGTTTCATTCTTTAATTTTGCTGAAACCGCCATGCCCAGGGCCGCCGAGATCGAGGTCGACGAATGCGCGGTGCCGAAGGTGTCGTATTTCGACTCGCTGCGCCGCGGGAAACCCGAGATGCCGTCGGTCATGCGCAGCCGCGCCATCGCCTCGCGCCGCCCGGTGAGGATCTTGTGCGGATAGGTCTGGTGCCCGACGTCCCACACGATGCGGTCCTCGGGCGTATCGAACACGTAGTGCAGCGCGATCGTCAGCTCGACCGTGCCGAGGTTGGAGGACAGGTGGCCGCCGGTCTTCGCCACCGACTCGAGCACGTAGCCGCGCAGCTCCTCCACCAGCTGCGGCAGCTGCTTGCGATCCAGGCTGCGCAGCGCAGCCGGGTCGTCGATGGTTTTCAGCAGCTCGTACATCGACGGATTGTAGCCGCCGGCACTCAGGTCGGACGGCGGGTCCCCCGCGATCGTGCTCATGCCTAGAATTTTCTCAGAACGATGAAGTCGGCAAGCTCGCCGAGGCGGCGCGCCCTGCCGCCGAAACTTTCCAGCGCGGCCTGCGCCTCGGCGCGCAGCTCCTGGGCGCGCTCCCTCGCGCGTGCGAGTCCGATCGCGGAGACATAAGTCGGCTTGCCCTGTTTCGAGTCCTTGCCGGCGGTCTTGCCGAGGGTCGCCGTGCTCGCCTCGGTGTCAAGGACGTCGTCGACCACCTGGAATGCCAGGCCAATAGCCTTGGCATAGCGGTTCAGTTTTTCTTTTTCTGTTTCATTCAAATCGTTCCCGCATGAAGAACCAAGAAGCACCGCAGCCCTAATCAGCGCGCCCGTCTTGTGGACGTGCATGAACTCAAGCTCGGGCAGCGACAGCGCCTTGCCCGTCGATTCGAGATCGATCTGCTGGCCGCCGGCCATGCCGCGCGAGCCTGCCGTGGCGGCGAGAGTCCTCAGCATCTCCAGCTGCGTCCCCGGCTGGTCCGCGATCTTGTTTTCACAGATTATTTGAAAAGCCAAGGACTGCAACGCATCGCCCACCAGCAGCGCGGTGGCTTCGTCGTATTCGACGTGGACCGTGGGCTTGCCGCGGCGCAGGACGTCGTTGTCCATGCAGGGCAGGTCGTCGTGCACCAGCGAATAAGCGTGGATCATTTCCACTGCCGCGGCCGCGATCTCGAGCCGCTCCGCGGCGGCCCCCGCGACTTCCCCGGCAGCGAACACGAGCAGCGGCCGCACCCGCTTGCCGCCCTCGAGCGTCGCATAGCGCATCGCTTCGTGCAGCCGCGCCGGGGCTACGTGGGCAGGCGGAAGGAGCCGCGCCAGCGCCGTTTCCATCCGCGCCTGAATGCCTCCCATCCAGGCCTGGAAGTCGCTCTCAATGATCTTCACCGGGCTTCGACGCCGCCCCCTCAGGTGCGACTGCGGCGAGAGGCTTCAGGACCTCTCCTTCAAGCACCTTGACTTGCTGCTGCGCCGCCTCCAGCTTCTGCTGGCAGAACCGGGCGAGCTCGAGGCCGCGCTTGTGGGTGGCGAGCGCCTGCTCCAGCGGCAGCTCGCCGCTTTCCATGCGGGCCACGATTTTCTCCAGCTCCGCGAGCGCCTTTTCGAAAGTCTGCTCGCCTGCAGTTGCGCGGCTGTTCGCGCTCGGAACGGGCTTGCTCATCGTTTGGTAAGATACTGTTTTTCCAGCGCCTTCACAACGAAATCAGGAGCGTTTTCAACACGATGTCGGACCTCGGGACCCTTCGTCAAGTCAAGCCTGCCAAATGCAATCTACCGGTCTCGTGGTACTTCGATCCCAAGATCTTCGAGCTTGAAAAGAAGCTGCTTTTCGCCGCCGGCGCGAATTACGTCGGACACGAGCTCATGGTGCCTAAGCTCGGGGACTACCACACCCTCGGCTGGGCGGATAACGCGAAGGTCCTGGTAAGAAATCCCTCCGGCGTCGAGCTGCTCTCCAACATCTGCCGCCATCGCCAGTCGATCCTGCTGGAAGGCCGTGGCAACATCGAAAATATCGTCTGCCCCCTGCACCGCTGGACCTACGACCTGAAGGGCGAGCTGCTCGGCGCGCCGTTCTTCGAAGAGAACCCCTGCGTGAAGCTGCGTTCCACGCCGCTCGTGAACTGGCAGGGTCTGCTGTTCGCCGGGCCGCGCGACCCGCGCCGGGACCTCGCGGAGATCACTACCCTCGCGGACTGGGATTTCAGCGGCTACGTCCTGGATTCGGTACGCATCGACGAGTACGACATCAACTGGAAGACCTTCGTCGAGACCTACCTCGAGGTCTACCACGTCGACTTCTTCCATCCGGGCCTGGGCAATTTCGCCGACTGCAACAACTTCACGGTCGACTACGGCCCCGAGCACTCGGTGCAGATCGTCGCGGCAAAGGCCGGGCTCGAGCGCCCGGGCACGCCGGTCTACCGCAAGTGGCACGACGCCTGCCTGAAACAGCTCGACGGGCGGATACCGAGGCACGGCGCGCTGTGGGCGAGCTATTTCCCGGGGCTTACGTTCGAGTGGTATCCCAACGTGCTCATCGTCTCGCACCTCATTCCGCGCTCGCCGACCCATACCACCAACGTCGTCGAGTTCTACTACCCCGAAGAGATCGTGCTGTTCGAGCGCGAGTTCATCGAGGCGCAGCAGGCCGCCTACGTCGAGACCGCGATCGAGGATAACGAGATCTGCATGCGGCTCGATCGCGGCCGCCGTGCCCTGTACGAGCAGGGGCTGGACGACGCCGGCCCGTACCAGTCGCCGATGGAGGACGCCGAAGTGCACTTCCACGAGTGGCTGCACCGCAAGCTGCAGCGGTGATGGCTCACACCACTCTCGTCTCCACGGAAAAATCTTTCTTCCTGGCGGATCTTCGATTGCCGCCACGACATTGCGAAACCGCAGCTCGGCGAGGAGCAGTATGCCGAGGCGCACATCCCTGGGGCGCTGTTCGCGCATCTGGACCGCGATCTCTCCGCGCCGCGCGACGGCCGCAACGGCCGCCATCCGCTGCCCTACCCCGGCGCCTTCATCGCCTGGCTCGGCCAGCAGGGATTGCAGCCCGAGCGCCAGGTCGTGTGCTACGACGCGGGCAACGGCTCCGTGGCGGCGCGCCTGTGGTGGATGCTGCGCTGGGTCGGTCACGATTCGGTCGCGGTGCTCGACGGCGGCCTTGCCAAGTGGCTGGCCGAGGGCAGGCCGGTCAGCTCGCTGGTCCCGAGCTTTCCTCGCACCCAGTATCCCGTCCGGATGCGCCCCGAGACTGCGGTCGGCGTCGGCTTTGTCGCGCATCAACCCAAGAGCATGCTGCTGCTTGACGCCCGCGCGCCGAAGCGCTTTCGCGGCGAAGAAGAGCCGATCGACCGCGTCGCCGGCCACATCCCGGGCGCGAGGAACCGCTACGCCGCCGACAACATCGGCGCCGAGGGCACGTTCAAGAAGCCCGATGACCTGAAGCAGGAATTCCTGGAGATCCTCGGCAAGCGGCCGGCGAGCGAAGTGGTGAACTACTGCGGCTCGGGCGTGGCCGCCTGCCACAACCTGCTCGCGATGGAGATCGCCGGCCTGACGGGCGCGAAGCTCTACGCCGGCTCCTGGAGCGACTGGATCACCGATCCCAGGCGCCCCGTCGCGCGAGACGCGGCTCGAGATGGCAGCCGCTGACGCGCTTCTAGTCGTCCATTTCGCAATCGTAGTTTTCATCGTCGGCGGCCTGATCCTGGTCTGGGCCGGCGCCCCGCTTGGCTGGCGCTGGGTGAGGAATCCCTGGTTCCGCTACCTGCACCTCGCAGCCATCGTGTTCGTCGCGGGCGAGGCGCTGATCGGCATGGCCTGCCCGCTGACGGTCTGGGAAGACCTGATGCGCGGCGGCGTGCGGCCGGAGTCGTTCGTCGGCCGCTGGGTCCGGCGCCTGCTCTTCTACCAGGCGCCGGAGTGGGTCTTCGTGACCGCCTACGCGGCCTGGGCCACCGCTACCCTGCTGACGCTGGTACTCGCGCCGCCCAGGCGAAAAGCTGCCTGAAGACCTCCTCGCGCACCTCGCGCCGCGAGAGGACGAGATCGTGGAGCCCGCCGGGGAACGCGAGTACCGCGACCTCGGGCCCCAAGCCGCGCGAATAGCGCGCGATGTGGCGCCAGTCGAGCACCACGTCGGCCCCATCGGAATGCATCGAGAGCACCGGGCAGCCGATCTGCAGGCCGCGCTGGACTTTCCGGTGGGCATCGGTCATCGCTGCGATCCAGCCCAGAAATACCGGGAATCCCTCCACCGGCTTGAGCGTGGTGTCGAACTCCCAATCCTCGAGCAGCCTGTCGGTGTAGCCGCGCGGCAGCGACTCGGGGCTTTTCACGAACGGGCTGAACCGGCCGATCGCTGCCGCGATGTGGATCTGCGGCCGCTTCCAATCGGGTGCGCGCCAGTCGAAGAACGGGCTGTTCAGCCAGAGCGCGCTCACCTGGTCGCGGCGCGCGCCTTCGTGCGCGTAGAGCGCGCACGCCAGGCCGCCGGTCGAATGGCCGGCCAGCAGCACCGGCGCGCCGATGACGGCGATGGCCTTGTCTAGATCGGCGTAGTACTCGCGGACGTTCTTGCAGAAATTCGGGTGCTGGTGGGGGCGCAGCGAGCGCCCGTGCTTG
>Ga0209647_1004508_pt1 | contig 10460 bp, 5 predicted proteins | sample GraSoi_2013_60cm_FD_185827 | JGI IMG/M metagenome (GOLD analysis project Ga0209647, IMG submission 185827) | Grasslands soil microbial communities from the Angelo Coastal Reserve, California, USA - Sample 9_17_2013_60cm (SPAdes) (version 2) | ecosystem: Environmental > Terrestrial > Soil >...
CACCGAGACCATCGAGCTAGCCTTGCCAGGCCACGAATTCTACGTCGTCGCACTGGACGGCAACCCTATTCCTCGACCGAATAAGGTCAAAGTCCTCCAGCTCGGATCGGCCGAACGCGTTGACGCGATTGTAGAGATGAAGAACCCCGGCGTTTGGATCCTGGGCACTCCCATGGATGAAGATCGCAATCGCGGGATGGGGATTGTCGTGGAGTACGCGGGGAGGAAGGGCAAGCCGCAGTGGCATCCTCCGGGTAAATCAGATTGGGATTACCTCCTGTTCGGCGAATCCAAATCAGCGATCACGCCAGACGAAGTGATTCCGATGGAGATCGGGAAAATCAACGGAGGCAAAGGCGGGTTCAACATCTGGACGATCAACGGCCAGCCTTACGATCAGAGCGAACCCATCAAGATCCAACAGGGTCGCCGCTATCGACTCGCTTTCATCAACAAGAGCGACGACATGCACCCGCTCCACCTGCATCGGCATAATTTCGAGATAACGAAGATCCACGGAAAAGAAACATCCGGCATCTTTAAGGACACCGTTCTCGTGAAAGGCTTCAGTCGGGTGGACGTTGACTTTTTGGCAAATAATCCGGGATTAACCTTGTTTCATTGCCACCAGAATCTCCACATGGATTTCGGTTTCATGCGACTTTTTGAATACGGGGTCTAAGAGGTGCCCGGGTGGACGCACTACGAGCGCACCGGTGGAGTTCTTATCACTATCGTTCCGCAGCGCCTCGAAGTGGTATCTTGATAGATCAATCACATTGCAACATTTGCCACCAGAGAAGCCAATTTGCACCGAGCGTGTCGATTCTCTTAGTGTGTGATTTTTGCGGGCTAGGTGCTTGCGTTGTGTGGTACGCACACAACAATGCTGGTCCCCCGGCCGGGCGCGGTACGAATGTCTAATGTTCCCTTTAGTTTTTTCACTCTTGCCCGCATGTTGACAAATCCGAATCCTTCTCTGGTTTCTGCTTCAGTGGTTATACCGCGTCCATTGTCTTTTACTTTGAGAATAAGGTTCGGTGGATCCAATCGTAAATTGACGCTGATAACCGTTGATTTGGCGTGGCGAAGCGCATTGCTGATCGCCTCTTGAGCGATTCGCAGCAAATCTTGTCGGACCACAACCGGCAGGCTTTCGTTGTCCTCCAGGTTCGAACGAAAAGTACAGCGCAGCCGGCCAGAAATATTCGAACGCTCGACTAACATTTGCAGAGACTCGATTAGGCCTGCATCCTTGATGATCATGGGTTGCAGGGTCAACACGGAACGGCGCGCCTCAGCTAGTCCGAACCGGGCCAGATCGCTTGCTCGTTCGAGATAGCCAAATAGCTCATTATCATTGTCTGTCATGACTTCCCTGGCCATCCCCAACTGCATCGAAATCCCAGTGAAACTCTGGGCGAGCGAATCATGGATCTCACCGGCCAGCCGAGTTTTCTCCTCAAGAAACATTGCTCGTTCGTGTGCCATTTCCGCTTCCAATTCTTCTGCCCGTTTCAGTTCGGTGATGTCCGTTGAGATGCCACAAATCGCATACGGCATGCCAGTGCCGTCCCGCAGGAGAAACTTCACTACTACGTAACGACGCACACTCTCCGCCGTTGGTATAGCCACTTCATATTGGATGGGCCTGCCGGCTTCGATTACCTGCCGATCGGTCGATCGTATCTTTTCGGCAATATCGCGTGGAAGAAAGTCATAGTCGGTTTTTCCCCGGATTTGGTCGCGCTGAACCTGAAATCGGCGTTCATGTTCGCGGTTTATCAAAAGATAATGAAGATCGAGACCTTTGACGGAAACGACCGCCGTGGTGTGGTCCAAAATGTCCGCCAATTGCTGTTCGCTCTTTTTGAGGGCTTCTTCCGCGCGCCTCCGTTCGCTGATTTCGGTCTGTAGATCTTCATTGGTGCGCCTTATTTCGGCATACAGCCGAGCTTGCTCCAAAGAGATCGCCGCTTGTGAAGCGATCAATTCCAAGGTAGCCAGCCGGTTGGGTGTGAAAACCCCGGGTGCCAAGTTGTTCTCCAAATAGAGGACGCCCATTAGTTTGCGCTGCTTAATCAAAGGAAGACAAAACACTGATCGAGGACGTTTTCGCTGTATGTATTCGTCTTCCGAAAAGAGATTCTCGGTAAGAGCATCAGCCAAAGTCACACTTTCTTGGGTGCGGATGACGTGACGAAGCAATGATTCCGGTAACTCGGAAGGAGCCACTAACGATTGGCAAAAATGAACGGTGACCTTGTCACAATCGCTGCTGGCTTCTGCTTCGATTCTCTGCTCATTACCTCGGGCGAGAATCAAGAGACCGCGCTCAGCACCTGCCTGCTCGAGTGCTATTCGCATGAGTTTGTTGATCAATTTGTTTAGGACGATCTCGCCGGAGATGGCTTGCGACACTTTGATCACTGTGGCGAGATCAAGGTGTTCGACCGGTGCGCCGATCGTGCTAGCCCGAGCAGGTACTGGTGCTTCTTCCCTGAGGTGTGGATATAACCCTTCAAGTTGGCGAACCTTCCCTGCGGCTTCCCAACGGACATAACAATGCCAGGCATTTCGCAGGTACGCCTGGGCGATTGTTTCAAAACCACGCGCCGCGTAGAATCGCGCGGCCAGTTCATGGGCGAGCGCCTCGTTGTGGACAAAACCGTTTGTGCGGGCCGAGCGGATGGCCTGTTCGTAAAGGCGCTCGGCATCGAGTTCGCGGCCTTCGACCCGGGCGATCTCGGCGCCGACCAGCGCGGCGCGATTTTCGAAGTTCTCCGGACAATTTTCTGCCCATACTTCCAGCCGTCCGTAGTGCGCAGTCAGAGCCTCGAAATGCTGCTGTCGATGGTCGGCCGCCGCGGAATCGCAGGATGCGGCGCGAGACAGCGCGCCGTAAAAGTGATATTCTGCGGTTTCAAAACAGGATGGGGATGTCCAAAGTAGCCGTTGCGCCCTCAAGGAGGCATCGACAGCCGCAGCATAGTCCCCGGCAAAGAAGCGCGCCTGCAGCTTGCGAGTCCAATACCAGCATTCGGGCAGCGCCAAAGCCGGGTTACCGAACAAATGGCCCTCGAATCGCAGCTCATCAAACTGACTATCGTCAAAGGAACCAAATTTCTGCGTCAAGCCACGGAGGGTTCGGATCAGCCCGAGCTGCGCGGTAATGCGGTCAATGACGAGACCGAACCGCATCTTATGGGCAAACTCGAGGCCATGCTCTGCTTCGCGTTGCACCTCAGAGAGCGGATCGCCCGCCGCGAGCAGGTTCGTGTTCAGGTCCATGCGGCTGTACGCCGCAAATGTGAGATCGCCGATCTTGTTCGCGGCCTCGGATGCCTGACGCAGCAGATCGCGGCCAGTCTTGACGTGTTTCGTCCACGGCATAACAAGATTTCCAAAGCTCACATAGGTCCTGGCCTGGAAGCGCCTCAAGCCTCGTTTGTCGACTAGTTCATACCCAAGCCGACCGAATTGAAATCCGGCCTTGTAGTTGTCGAAATGTGGGCCGGCTATCACACCGAGCCATACATAGGCGAAGCACGAACCGTCGCTGTTGCCATGCTCGAGGCTGAGGTTGACCGCCCTGCAGATAGCCAGGGAAAGAAGGTTCGCATCCGTAAACAAGGCAGCCGGCAAGACCTTGGTCAGCACATCCAGGGTCGCGAGCGACGCCGGGTCGCTCATCAAGGGCAGCTCAATGAGCTCCTCAATCGGACGGCTCCCGAGCTGTGACCAGATCCGCTCATATTCGCGTCGCGCCTCCTCTGCTGTCGGATGCGGTGACCATTCGATTCCCAGATGTTGGAGGTATTCGAGACCGACGTCGACCGCGCGGTCGCTCTGATCGAGGGTAGTGTATAGATCCACGCGCAAACCCGCCACGGTCGCTAGCTCGACCGTATTTGCGGCGTGGGATAAAAGCACAGTCAAGCGCTCTGCCGCAGCCACCGGCTCCCCAGTCAGGAACTCGCATTCGGCCCGGTGCAATTCCAGGGCGAAGGCTAGCTCATGCCGGCGCTCCCAACAGTCATCCTCTAACAGCGCCACGCCAGGGACAAGATATTTGAGCGCTGCGGCATAGGCGGTGGAGGCCTTGGCGCGCTCGCCCGCTAGCAGGTTGAGCTCGGCCAATTGCTCCCGTTCGTCTCGTGACGTGATCAAGGTCGCGCCACGGTTGAACTGGTTAACGATCTCGAAGATCGCCTCCTCCCGATTCTCTGGGGGAGTGTGCGTAGCCAGCAGCCTCCCGATTCGCAGATGGGCCTCTGGGCGCAGCTCTCCTGGAATCAAGGAATAGGCTGCTTCCTGGACACGGTCATGGACAAACTTATAGGTACCCTTTAAACGCACAATGAACTCCAGACGCACCGCCTCCCACAGATCGGAGTGGACCTCCTCCTCCGATGTCCCGTGAACGATCGAAAGCGTGCTGATCTCGGTGCTGTTTCCAAGGCAGGCAAACTCTTGTAGTGCCTTCTGCGTTTGGAGCGGCAGGCGGTTCAATTTCCCTACCATGAGCTCCACCACATTATCGGTGTAACCCTTGGCGTGAATGCGACCCAGGTCCCAGGACCATCGCGCATCGCCGCGATCGAAGGCGAGTAACCCCTCCTCGGCCAGCACAGAAATAAACTGAATCGCGAAAAATGGATTACCGCCCGTCTTCTGGTGCACCACTTGCGCCAACGGGGCGGCCCGCGTCGGCTCGCAGCGCAGCGACTCAGCAACCAACCGGCCCAGGTCTTCGCGGGCCAGGGGTGCAAGGATGATCTCTCGCACTCTCGACCCAGCCTTGCGGATCGCTTCGAGCTTGCGCATCAGCGGATGGGCGGAATTAACTTCGTTGCCTCGGTAAGCGCCGATCAACATCAGGTGCTGCACATCCGGCCGGGTCAACAGATCTTCAAGCAAATCGAGTGTTGCCGCGTCGAGCCATTGCAAGTCGTCGAGAAACAGGGCAAGCGGATGTTCCGGCCGTGCGAATACGCCGATGAACCGCCGGAACACCAGTTGGAAGCGGCGTTGCCCGTCCTGCGGCGGAAGATCGGGGACTGGTGGTTGTTCACCGATGATGAGCTTCAGTTCGGGGACGAGGTCGACCATGAGCCGTCCGTTCGGGCCCAGCGCCTCCAGCAGGGCGTGACGCCAGCTCGCCAAAGCGGCTTCGCTCTTGCCGAGAAGAGGTCGCACCAGGCTCTGAAAAGCCTGCACCAGCGTCGAATAGGGGATATCGCGTTTGTACTGCTCGAACTTGCCTGATGCGAAGAGCCCGCGCGGTGGAATAAGCACCCTATGCAGTTCGTTGACGACCGAGGATTTGCCAATGCCGGAATACCCGGAAACCAGCACCAACTCCGGTGCGCCGCTCTTGACGATGCGATCAAACGAGGCGAGCAAGGTATCGACCTCGCGCGCCCTTCCGTACAGCTTCTCAGGGATCAGCATCCGCTCGGGAGCGTCGTGTTCGCCAAACGCAAATGGGTCGATGCGCCCCTGACGCTCCCATTCGGCAAGAGAGTGTCGAAGATCGCTCTCAAGACCGGCTGCGGTCTGGTACCGCTCCTCGGCCGTCTTGGCGAGCAGCTTCATGATGATTTGGGAAACCGGGGCAGGGACATTCTCCAACCGCTCGTTGGGCGCCAACGGCTTTCTCGCGATATGGCAGTGCACCCATTCCATGGGATCCGACGCGGTGAACGGCAGTGAGCCCGTGAGCACCTGGTACAGCGTGACACCGAGCGAGTAGAGGTCGCTGCGGGAATCGATGGAGCGGTTCATCCGTCCGGTCTGTTCGGGCGCCATGTAGGCGAGCGTCCCCGCAATCGACTCGGGCGGCTCGGGCACCTGCCGCTCGCGAGGCAGGCGCGAGGCGAGGCCGAACCCCTTCAGCCAGCACTGGCCAGTGTCGGAGTTCACCAGAACATTGGCCGGCTTGATGTCCTTGTGGATGATGCCCCGCTGATGCAAGTAACCGATCGCAGTCGATAGGCTAATGGCCAGACGGAGCGAGAACGCTACGTTCAATGGTTGACTGAGCAACCGATCGAGAGGCACACCGCCGGGATCCTCCGACACAAGTACTGTACGGTCCCAGTGACGAGCCATTGCTATCGGCCGGGCAGCCCACTTCGGGTCCAACTCTTCTCTCAGAGAATATGCGTGTTCCAGTCGTTTCAGACTTTCCGGCGTCGGATACTCCACCACCGGCGAAAGCACGAGAACTCCGACTGGAGCGTCCTCACTTCGCCCGCGATAAAGGATAAACTCTTCATCCTTCCGCAGTGCCTCGAAGACATATCGCGATAGGTCAATCATAGGAGGTGGCTCCAGCCCCCCAATTTACACCATTCTTTTCGTGATCAGCCAACAAAACACGGAATGAGGCTCTTGAGTAGTTTGGTCAGTTTCTCGAAGCTGAAGAACCGGCAAAACGAGTTGCGATGCCGTTTAGAGCCGCAGACGGTGTTGCTGTGCCGGAGGCATCCGTGGGTGTTGAACAGTGGATCCCGCTTGAGCGGGAGAAATGGGAAGTCTCTCGTTGACGCCGAGGAGGACTGGGCGTTCCTTTGGACGTCGCCCAGAGACCTTGGCTAAGGTCTTTTTCTGTCCCGGCGACATGGACGTCTCAAGAGGCGAGAAATCCCGAAGCGGGTCGATAAGCGACAATCATTCTAAACCGGCCGGAGGAGACAATGAAAACACGCTTACGAGGGAGAAAACAACAACGACGCAGCCACCATCGCCGCGCTCTCCACCGAGGACGCGGTAAAGCACCAAATCCCCCCAAGCAGATGATAACTACAAGAGATCCTGTGTTGCTTTCTATTCCGGTGCTCCGAGCAATTTCGAATGCTGGTGTTCGGGTCGCCGGGACGTTGCGCAGTCTCCGACGATTCTTTCTAGGCGCTCGCGCGGCGGCCTTGCCGTTACTAACTCTTGCTGCGTGGCTCCCGACGCCAATTTGGCCAGCTTGCGCTAAGGATATCACCCTAGGAGCTGTGCAGATGACCGCAGAAACGGAATGGTTCCGCACTATCGAACTCGGAATTAGGGCCGCTGCCGACAAAGCCGGTGCGAAAGTCTTGGTCGGCAATGCGCGTGGCCAGGCTGATACCGAGGCCCAGATTGTTGACAACTTCGTTGCTCGGGGTGTCGACGCAATCCTTATTAGTGCGTTGAGTCCGACAAGCTCTGTGCCTGCGCTCAAGCGTGCGGTCGACAACGGCGTGAAGTTGGTGGATTACAATACGACAATCGATTCTCCCATTATGACGACGTTCGTCGGCGTGGATAATAGCGAACTTGGCGCGCAGATGGGCAGGTATATTGCTGACTACGTTAAAGACAAATTGAGTGGCAACGCCAAGATCGCCCTTATAACAATTCCCAAGTACGAGGCTGGCCGACAACGACGGGAAGCCTTTGTTAAAGAAGTCACAACGGTTCCGGGTATCTCGATAGTTGCCGAGCAGGAAGGCGAGTTCCCTGATCCGGCAGCCAATAAGGTAGAAACGATTCTGGAGGGTCATCCAGAGACCCAACTGATTTGGGCGGCCAACGAGGGAGGGTTGGTCGGCGCGATTACTGCCGCACGTTCGCGAGATGGAAAAGTGAAAATTTGTGGTACGGACATGAGCTTGCAAGTAGCTCGTGCGCTCCTGGACCCCAAGAGCGGCGTTATCGCAGTATCGACACAGGATCCTTACAATATCGGTTACAAGTCCGCAGAGTTTGCGATCGCAAAAGTCAAAGGCGAACAGACCCCGGCGAAAGCGCTCGTTCCGCTACAGTTGTTCACGGCAGACAAGCCCGATGACGTCAAAGCTTATGTTGCAAAGTATGAGGCGTTAGCTCATTGAGCCAGAAGGCGGACGTTGCAGGTCGCTGACCACTACTAAGGTCGAAACATTTATGACGGCACCTCCGCTCCTCACCATGGAGGGAATCAGCAAAACCTTCCCCGGTGTCCGCGCACTTGAAGACGCGAATTTGCGCGTTGAGAGCGGCGAGATTCACGCCTTAATCGGTAAGAACGGGGCCGGGAAGAGTACGCTAATCAGGGTCCTTGGAGGCGTGTATCAACCGGACGAGGGTCGGATCCTCATCGCTGGACAGCAAGTTAAACTGGCCACGCCGCAGGCGGCAATCGCTCAAGGCATCGCCATTGTCCATCAGGAGCTTAGTCTCGTGCCAACACTTAGTGTTGCCGAAAACATTTTCCTCGGCCGGTGGCGGGTCGATGGTGGCTTCTGGAAGATCCAGTGGAACAATCTGCGACGAGAAGCAGGAGATATCCTCCGTAGATTAACCAGTGAAATAGATCCACGAAGTCGCGTGGGAAATTTGAGCGTCGGACAACAGCAGTACGTCGAGATCGCTAAAGCGCTGTCGCGCGGACCGCGGATCTTGGTGATGGACGAACCAACATCATCGCTTTCCAACCAGGACGGAGACCGGTTATTAAAGATCGTAAAAGCCTTAGCGAATAGTGGCGTAACCATTATTTTCATCTCGCACCGGCTGGCAGAGGTCGAGCAGGTTGCCGACAAAATTACCGTTCTTCGAGACGGGCGCACCGTCGGAACATCCGAGAGAGGAAAAATGGATCGGGCCGGGATTGTGCGCTTGATGCTAGGGAAGGAGCTTACACAAACGGACGTTCGTCCACCACAGCGGGCCCGAGATCGCGTTGTGCTGTCGGTACGACATCTTTGCCGTCGGGGAGCTCTGAATGACGTGTCGTTCGAGCTCCATGAAGGCGAAATTCTCGGACTAGCTGGATTGCTTGGCGCCGGACGTACCGAGCTTGTCAGGGCGATCTTTGGGCGTGACCGAATTGATTCCGGCGAAATCCATATAGCGGGCATCAATGTCCGTAAGCCCACTCCTTCTCGGATGCGGCGCCTGGGTATTGGTCTTACACCGGAGGATCGTAAGTCGCAGGGTCTGGTTCTCGGTTCGACAATTCGCGAGAACATCGTCTTAACCGTGCTCAGTCGCTTAACTCGACTGGGACTGCTAAAAAGTCGAGCCGAAGCGATGCTGGCCGACCGACTGATTAAAGAACTGCAGATTATATCCTCAAATCAGAACGCCGTGGTCCGCACACTTTCTGGCGGGAATCAACAAAAAGTGGTGATCGCAAAGTGGCTTGCTCGGCAACCCCGCGTTCTGATTTTAGATGAGCCAACACGAGGTGTCGATGTTCATGCCAAGGCACAGATCTTAACGATACTCGACCGGCTGGCAACTGAAGGTGTTGGTATCATCTTCATTTCATCGGAATTAGAAGAAGTGGTCGCCGTCTCACACCGCATCTTGACCATGTGCCGCGGCCGGATAGTCGGTGAGATGGAGAGTGGTAAGGCATCCATGCCAGAAATCATGTTATCGGCAACAGGGATCTGACGTATGGAAACTGTTGTTAGCCCTCCGCTGGAGGTACGAAAAAAGCGCATCGCGATGAATTCAGTAACGCGCAGCATGTTTTATTTGTTGCTCGCTTACGTCGTGATGTGTGTGTATCTGAGTCTGGCCGCTCCAAATTTTTTAACCGAGCGGAACTTGGTCAATATCTTGCGCCAAATGTCCATGATCGCGATCATCGGCGTGGGTATGACCATGGTAATCATAGCCGCGGAGATCGATTTGAGTGTTGGTTCTATGGCGGCTTTCTCTGGGGTCCTGTTGGCGATGATGACCGCGCAATGGAAGATTCCGTTGCCATTCGCGGTAGTCCTGACGCTCGCGGCTGCGAGTTTATCCGGCCTTATCGTCGGGATACTGCGCGTTACGCTTCGCATCCCGAGCTTTATCTCCTCTCTTGCGATGCTGACTGCTCTTCGGAGTGCGGCGTTTCTACTGACTGGCGGATTTCCGATATCGCCTTTGCCGCCCGGGTTCGAATTGTTGGGTAACGGAGCGGTCGGTCCGATTCCTGTACCGGTCATTCTTATGGGCCTTATCTACTTCATCGGGTTCGTAGTCATGGCAAATACTCCTTGGGGCCGTGGCGTGTACGCCGTAGGCGGTAACGAGGAGGCGGCACGACTCTCCGGAATCTTCGTTCCACAGATAAAGATCGGCGTGTTTATTATCAGCTCTGTGCTTGCTGCGTTAGCTGGTTTGATTCTCGCCGCCCGGCTTGAGGCGGGTCAGGCTGCCGTAGCCCAAGGTTGGGAGCTTGATGTGATTGCCGCAGTTATTATCGGTGGGACGAGTCTTTTTGGTGGAAGCGGCAATATCCTGGGGACGTTGTTAGGCGGGCTCTTCATGGGCACATTGCAGGATGGAATGCTATTAATAGGTGTATCACCTTTCAGCCAAGGCGTTGTTAGTGGGATTGTCATCTTGGCTGCTGTCATTATGGGTGCCTTGCAAACACGGAGCGCATCATAGGAGTGCTTAAAAACGCCAGGGGCTTCAAATTAGGCTTGTCGAATAGTCGAGCA
>Ga0209647_1004509_pt1 | contig 10459 bp, 4 predicted proteins | sample GraSoi_2013_60cm_FD_185827 | JGI IMG/M metagenome (GOLD analysis project Ga0209647, IMG submission 185827) | Grasslands soil microbial communities from the Angelo Coastal Reserve, California, USA - Sample 9_17_2013_60cm (SPAdes) (version 2) | ecosystem: Environmental > Terrestrial > Soil >...
AAACCCGCGTTACGTATCCGGGAGATGTGCTGGGCTGGGCAATCGTTGGGCCCGGCAACCCGCTCTACGCCGGCCGCGATCTGTCCGTCGATCATTTCAAGGGACGAAGCCTTGTGTACAACCAGGTCTCGGTAAACTATACGCGGGAGATAAACGGAAGGCTGCGCCTCGGCGCACGTTTCAAATACCTGATGGGTATCGCATCGGGAGAGAGCACGGATGCGACCGGCTCGATCCATGTGAGTTCCGATTCTATTGCGTTGAGAACGGGGAACCTGAAAGCCAATACGGCCGGAGTAGATTTCCTTAATCAGAAAAATTTATCCACACGCGACTACGTCAACTACCTGTTGAAAAGCAAGAACCGCGGAGTCGCGCTGGACCTGGGAGCAGCGTATCAATTAACTAACCGCATCACGCTTTCGGCGGCCGTCAATGACATCGGTTATATCAACTGGAAAGACTATACACATTCGTACAGCCTGAACGATGTATATTACTCCTTCAAAGGGTTTAACATGCTGGACTATCTCAATCAACAAAATGGCCAGCAGTTCCTGAAGAAAGAAGCCGACTCTCTGAAAAACCTGTATACTTTTTCTGAAAAGAAAGGGGATGCGTTCCGGACTTCTCTCATCGGTAAATTTTATGTGGGCGTAAATTACCGGATTTTGAAAGTCAATAATATAAGTGCCTTGTTTTATGCTGATCTTTTCAAAGGCAAGGTTGACCCTGCCGTAAGCGTCGCCTACAACATGCAATTGGGGAGGACGTTAAACGCCGTTGTAAGTGCCGCTTACCGCGATGGCAAATTCAATAATTTTGGAGCGGGAATTTCAATCAGGCTATTTCATATTCAAATCTATGCGACTTCGGACAGAGCCAACAGCTACCTCTATCCCGCGCGGGCTGGGAGCGTTGATGGGCACGTAGGCATGAACCTTGTGTTTGGCAAACCAAAAAAGGCAGAAAGAGAAAAGAAAGAGGAGAAAAGGGACTCCATACCTCAAGTAAAACCAGATTCGGTAGTCAACAAAGAAGGGACGGTCCAAAAGGATAGCGTGGCTGCGGCGGCGAAGGACTCCGTGCAATCGCCCATTGCGATCGTGCAACCACCCCTGGTGAAGGAGGACAGTATTATTGCGGCACCGGAAAAGACGGAGCCTATTGCTCTCCCGCCCCAGAAAGATCAGACCGTGAAGCGAGGAAATCATCCGGACGACTTTCCGCCGGGACACTATGTGATCGTGGGGGCTTTCCGGAACAAACAAAACGCAGCCGCTCACAATGAAGTGCTGCGAAGCGAGGGCTACCCGAGCAACTACGCGTTTCTTTCACAAAAACTTTTGTACTACGTGTACATCTTCAAATCCGACGGCGATTTGGAAGCAGCCCGCGCCGAGCGAAATCGCGTGAGGTCGTTGCAGACACACCAGTTCCCGGATGCCTGGGTGCTTACGGTGGAGTAGGGGGTATCCGGCAGCAGGTCGGCCTGCCCCGACGGAACGGGAGTGGAGTCGGAATTCGAATGCTTGTCTATTTTGTTTCCGTTCAAAGGCTTTCCAAAGATTTGACCGCCCTCCGGCCAAGCATAAATGGTGTTTCCTGTCCTTTACGTTCTCCAAATACATCAAAACGCTGAATTATTCATTTCTTATTACTTTGATCGGGCTCTCAAGCCCGGAAACCAATGCCTGCCTAGCGATTACAATTGCCGTTAGAAATGTAATGCTCAAGAAGGTCACAAGTATGTCATTTGCAGTAAGCTCGGTCTTGTACTCAAAACCGGATAGCCACGAGTCGGACAGAAAGATAATCACAGGGGTACCTATGCATAAGCCTGAAAGGGTGAGGACGAAAAAGCGACTTCCAATGAGTTGTAGAATCTCCGTTACGGATGAACCTACTATCTTGCGAATTGCAATTTCTTTCTTCAATTCCGCGGCCACATATCCAATCAAGCCCACAAGCCCAATGGCTGTAATGCACAATGAAAGCGCTGTGAAAAACGTAACAACAATACTGGTTTGATGCTCGTTTTCCAGCATTTTATTGAATACGTCATCGAAAAAATGATACTCCAGGGAAGTTTCTGAAATGCCTTTCCATGTGTTCCGTGCGATCTCGATTGCCTGCACGTGTTCGCCAGGTTGATATCTTGCAATCGCATAAGATGTTGGATTGCGATCGACCATCAACACCAAAGGGGAGATTTTAGAATTAAATGGCCTGAAATGAAAATCATTGACGACTCCAATAATTTCAAATTCACCTCTCCAGCATTTAAGTTTGAGACCCAACGTTCCTTCCAATCCTAATTCCTTTTTGGCTGTTTCATTTATAATGATGGCATTGCTATCACTTTCCCTCTGTTCAGAAATATTCCTGCCCTCAGTTAATTCCATTTTCATGGTTTCTATGAATTTGGAATCAATCAAATTCCAAACAGCTAACAGTTTGTGTCCATTACTTCCCGTCATCTGGATTGTACTCATGCTACCGAAACCAAGCAAAGGGAATGTATTTCCCCCAACCGACTCAAACACGGAGAAGGTGCTAAGCTTTTCTTTGAAGTATTTCCATCGTTCAACCGAAACTGCCCCTGGTCTCTGAAAAACAATTAAATTGTTTTTGTTGTAACCCAATGGCTTATTGTTCAGGTAATCGATTTGTCGAAATACAACAAGCGAAAAAGCGAACAAGGTTGCTGCCCCAATTATCTGGACAAGAACAATTACATTTCGTAAACTGAAATGATTTCCCCTTTTTTGAGTTGTGCTGCCTTTCAACGCTTGGGAAATAGGCGGCTCCGTAATCCTGATTGCTGGATAAATTGCACTGGCTACCCCGAAGAAAATGCTTAAAAGGAATACGGTGCCTAAATTGAAAGGGGAGTTCAGGATACTGGTGTTTATTGAAAACAATGACAAATCAACGTTAAGGAGAACCAAATGCGCAATCACAATCGAAATTATGCTGGCCAATAGGGTTATGGCAATTGATTCTACAACGAATTGAGAGATGAGCCTGTACTTATTGATCCCCAAGAGTTTTCTAACCCCGACCTCCTTTAATCTCCTGAGAAATTGATAGCTGTTAATATTTAAAGAATTCACAATTGTAATTAAACCAAAACCCGTGATGATGAGTATGAATATTTTCAGATAGTCAATATTGCCGCCGGGTTGTAATTCAAACTGATTGTTCGAACCAAAATGAATCTGAGCCAGTTCCTGGACCGGGGAGAGGTAGGAAGACGATTCTCCTTTGTACTTCGAAAAAGCTCTATCTATATTTGACTGCAAGACATCCAAATCTTGTCTTTGTTTTGTTCTGAAATAAATGTGAAGGGTGTTTCCGTTTCGTTCCTTTCTGCTAAACTGCTCTTTCCACCACTCTCCTGAAATCTTACCCGAAAGGACATATCCAAATTGAATTGAAGAATTGACGGGTATATCCTCTACTACCGCGGTAACTTTGAGAACAATGGGCTTCTCAACCGGATTGAATTCAATTACCCTTCCAACAGCATCGTCCGTTCCAAAAAACTTCAGAGCCAATTTTCGTGTCAGTATAATACCATCGGGATCAGAAAAATCCCTATTTCCAGACAACACGTTGAAACCAAAAACTTTAAGAAAGTCTTCATCCGATAGCAATCCGCTACCCTCTTCAAATGCTTTTCCATTCACATTAAAAGTAAACGTAGCCTCGGTAGGCAAGAACGCTGTCGAATAGTCAACACCGGTAACTTCATGAACAAGGATATCATCCCAAAGACCTTCATTCAAGGCAAATTTGTTTTCCTGGCCTTGTTGTTTAAATAGTGTAGTTAGCCTGTAAATCCTATCATAATTCTTTTGAAACTTGTCAAACGAGGTCTCGCTGACAATGAAAATGGATAATAAGATAATACCGGTTAGGCTGATAGAGAGGCCAATAATGTTGAGACTGCCATAAAGGGGCTCCAGTCTCAAATGCCTGAATCCAACTTTTATAAAATTGATGAACATCATCTTGGAAAGCTGCAATAAAAGATAATCAATACTGATTAGGGTTTATCTCCTCCTCCTGTTATTTCTTTAACTGTCTGGCATAATAAAGTGACTTTTTTTTCACTCTCTTAACATTTTGCTACCATTTCTTTGAAGTAGCTCGTTGCTCAGGAGAGTTTCAAATAATTGGACGAGTGGACCAATCGACTGAATGACAAACGTGATGCCACAAAACAGCATGTCCAAGAATAACCTCAAAAGACGCTTTGCCGGTCTAATGTGGTGTGCGATTCTGGTCGGTTGCGTTCGCGGCCGGATGCCTTTAGATTATCTTTAGAACACCTTTAAAATAAGCACGGAGAATTCAAATTGATGTTTCAATATTAGTATGTCAGTACACAAGTCTTACCCTGACAGGGTTAAATCAATTAGCACAGGGCAACGCCCTGTGGTAGCGAACACGCACGTGAACATACCCTGAAAGGGTTTAATCCTCGACCGCACATAAGCAAACCCAGCCCAATAACCCATGTCTCAATTATTAACAAAAATATTCATATCCCTGTCGCATAATGGTTTGATGCCATCAGTATTAAACCTCACCACTCCCACGTGTGCTTAAAGACAAGTTGGGGGACTGAATGATTGCCGGGCGTTTCAGCGAATTTGATGTGAAGCCCTTTCAGGGCAACGGTTTTGTACGAATTGACTAGACACAGGGCGTTGCTCTGTGCTAATGGATGAAGCCCTTCCAGGGCAAGTACGACCGATGACTGAATATGTTGCGCTTCGAGCCTTGATATTGAATCCCAAAAAAGTCATTTCCGGGTTCAGTCCTTAAAACTGTACCTTTACAAGAGCAAGTCTGTAAATACAAATTACCCAAACGAGTTTTTGATGTCAGAATTAACATTATGAGCAAAATGAATAAACCCATCAATACATCAAAAGGTCCCGGAGTTTATGTTCCTCCCCCGTTATTTTATGTTATTACTTTTATCGCTGCTGTCCTTATTCAAGGAAAGATTCCTCTGAGTGATGTACAATTTCAATTACGAATAACAAAAATCGGAGGGATAACGCTCCTGATTATTGCGTTATTTTTCTTGTTTAGAAGTTTGAGACAATTCTTCCTGAGTAAAAACACCATTATTCTCATTAAACCAGCCTCTTCGTTGCAAACCACAGGCATTTATAAAATTTCCAGAAATCCGATGTATGTTGGGTTGGCCATTGTGTATTTGGGGATAACCTGCTTGATTGGAAATTGGTGGAACATTATTCTTTTTCCGCTGCTTCTGCTTATTGTGCAAGAGTATATTATCAAGCGGGAAGAGAAATACCTGGAACTTGAATTCGGACAAGACTATGAGGAATATACAAGGAAGGTAAGAAGATGGTTGTAGCAACAATCCTACAATGCCAGTGCTGCGTAGTTCTTATGCTAGCATGGCTCGACATCTGATTGGTAAGGTACAGGTAATAGGGCTATATATCGCCTTAAAGTGCATTACTATTCATCCCTAAGGCTATCCACCGGATTAGCCATAGCTGCTTTTAACGATTGCCAACTCACGGTTGCCAACGCGATCAGGGCTGCGGCTAATCCTGCCAATAGAAATAATCCGACACCTACCTCTATCCGGTAAGCAAACGTATCCAGCCAGCGGTTTAGCGTATACCAGGCAATGGGTATGGCTATTAAAAAACCGATCATCACCAGTTTTAAGAAATCTTTACTGAGTAATGCCACGAGGTTGGTTACGGTAGCCCCCGAAATCTTCCGGATACCGATCTCTTTAGTACGCTGCCTGGCCGTGAAGGTGGCCAAACCGAACAAACCCAGACAGGCAATGAATATAGCCAGGGCTGCGAAAATGCTGAAGAGCCCGGCAAAGCGTCGGTCATTCCGATACTGAGCGGCAAACGTTTCATCTTCGAAGGCATACAGGAAGGGATTTCCGGGAAACAGTTGCTTGTATATTTTTTCAATAGAGGATAGGGTTCCGGATAAATCTTCTACTCCCACTTTGACGGAAATTTGCGCAAGACCACGTCCCAGAAAGAAAAAGGCATTCTCGCGTGCTTGATGCGCGGATGACCAATTGAAATCTCTGAGAACCCCAACAATGCGGCACATATTTCCATCGGCAACATCTATTACCTGATCCAGTGCTTTTTCCGGCGTTTCAAAGTCGAGGGCATAAATGGCTGTTTCATTGGCAATAACGGGCCTGGGCTGTTGATCGGCAGTGGAAACAGACACATTTTTGAACCCGTTACCCGCTACTAGTTCAAGTCGGTAGAGACTAACAAAGCTTGTATCAATCCAGGTGACAGCACCCGACACGTTTGAGGAAGAGCCTGCCGCTATCCTTTGGACGGTAGGGGTTGTAAAGCTAAACTCTTGCCCAGGAAGTGCCTGGGAGGTAGCGGTGTGCCAGACCGCCGGAAGCCTTCGAACTTCCTGAGTGAACGTCTCGATGGCATTATCCCGAGCAGTCCCGTGTGGAAGCACGCGTGGGCCCGAAATGGTCAATATCTGATTTATATTGATGCCAAGATCCATATTGCGCAGGTAGTCAAGTTGTGTATGTACGATGGCTGTACCTATCAACAGCACGATAGAAACTGTGAACTGGAACACGACAAGTCCTTGTCGCAACCATGCACCGGTGGTGGATTTACTCCCCTTGCCTTTCAGTACAGCGACAGGTTTAAAGGAGGAAATGGCAAAAGCAGGGTACAGTCCGCCAAGTAGGGTAGTAGTGCAGAATAACGCGGAGAAGGCAACCCAGAAATCCGGACTCGTCCATAACACCTTTGGCAGGTTCGTTCCGGTCAGATCATATACATAGGGTTCAAGGGTTTCAACCAACACCACCGCCAATGCAAAAGCTGTAAGGATTGTGAGCACAGATTCGGAAAGGAACTGACTGATGAGTTGTCCTTGCTTCGCCCCGATTACCTTGCGCACGCCAACCTCCCGCGCACGATCGAAGGCACGGGCAGTTGTGAGATTGATGTAATTCACAAGGGCTATCAGCAGTGTCATGAGGCCAACAAGGCTAAAGAAATAGACGGCACGGTAACTGCCTATTACTCCACTTGGAGCAGGAATATCTTCATTGAGGCGAATGTCTCGCAGAGGTTGGGCGTACACGTGCCCTGTGATATTAGATTGCCGCCATCCTTCTTCCTTGTGTCTCTTCACTATTTCAGTGAACTTCTGATCAACCGCTGCCAGGTTTGCACCTTCATGAAGTTGAACGTACGTAATGAAGTTTTTCCAATCCCAGCCAGTTGAGGGCTCACTAAACCGACTTTTCCGGAGAAGGTCGACCATGGGAAGGAGGATCTCAAATTGCAAATGTGAATTAGCAGGGACATCCTTAAAGATGCCATCGACGCGGTAGCTGCCGCTGATCCACCCACTTACGTCGAGTGTCTTGCCCATAGGGTCTTCTTCCCCAAAATATTTTCGTGCTGTCCGTTCGGAGAGCATGACCGTTCCGGGTTCTGCAAGAGCATGTGAGGAATCACCTGAGATAAGGGGATAGGAAAACATCTGAAAAAAAGTAGAGTCGGAGTAGTATACCATCTCCTCCTCGAATACCTTGTCTGGGCGGGAAGGATTTGAGACGATAGCATTATTGTACTCTGGATGTAGGCGGACAAAACGCTCAACTTCAGGTATCTCTTGCGCCAGAGCAGGCCCTACGGCCCATCCCGTGGTGGCCTTAGGATTTGGTTTGTCGCCAGCGTGAGAAGTAGATTCGATGAGCCGGTATACATTGGAAAAGTTCCTGTTAAAAGTATCGAAGCTATGCTCAAAGGCAACGAACTGGAAAATAAGGAGACAACAGGCAATCCCGATGGACAACCCAAAAATATTAATACCGGAATAAACCTTCTTACTAAGAAGATTCCGGAAAGCTATTTTGACATAATTTCGCAGCATATCAGTTATGGTGATAGTTTAGGTACCGTGTTTGAAAGAATAATCATGCCAATTACAACCTATTCATTATGGACAAAATTGCAACGTTCAAAAATCGCAAAATCAAGGGCGGTAATCATTCGTAACGCAAGGACTCAATGGGGTTAGCGCGGGCTGCCCGAATAGTCTGAAGACTTACCGTCAAAATAGAAATGAGTAGAACCGCTACGCCTGCCTCAATGAATACCGTTTCGGTTATAGGAACCCGGGCGGCAAAACCTTGAATCCAGGCAGTCATCAGGACGTAGACAATTGGAACAGCCAGGATAATCGACAATACAACCAACTTTAAGTATTCCTTCGAGAGGAGCACAAATATTTCCCCCACCGTCGAACCCAATACTTTCCGAATCCCGATTTCCTTTGTTCTTTGAGTTGCGGTGTATGCAGACAATCCCAGTAGTCCCAAGCACCCGATCGTTAAAGCCAGTGAGGCAAAGGTTATAAATAAAGCGCCAAAGCGTCGGTCATTCTTGTATTGTTCGTCGAAATAGTCATCAAGGAAGAAGTAATCAAATGGGTTTCCGGGAAAGGCTTTATCCCATGAGGCTTTCACGTGATCAATAGCTTTGGAAATATTTCCGGTATTGATACGCATGGAGTAATATTCACCTTCGTATGGGTCACAAAAGAAAACAGCAGGCTCAAGGGCCTTCTTCAGAGAAACCTGGTGATAATCATTCACCACCCCCACAATGATGCGATTCCATGACAAATTGGGGAGTGTAATCGTTTGTCCAACTGCCATTTCCGGAGTCCTGAAACCCAGGAGATCAGCAGCTGACTTGGTTATTATTACGGAAGTATCCGGATCGTTAACGAACGTTTCGGAAAATGGACGCCCTGCGAGCAATTTCATTTTAAACACATCCATAAATTCATAATCCATGCTGTTCACCCGGACGGTGATCAACTGATCATCTACAACGCCATATTTCTTAGCAACTTCTTTATTCTCTCGTTGCTTGCCGGGTATGGTATTAGATCCGCTGACACATTGGATCGAGGAATTCCTTTTCAATTCATTGCGAAACTTAGTATAGATTGAATTAAATCCAGAGTGATACGGTGCAATACCCGGGCGCTCCAGCACCAGCACCTGATCAATATTCATTCCGATGTCGCTGGTCATCATGAATTTCAATTGGTCAAACACAATAATTGTCCCGGCGATAAGGGCTACGGATGCCATAAATTGGATGACGACCAGGGACTTGCGTAGCATTATACCACCAGAACTATTTGCTAGTTTTCCCCGTAACATTGCGATCGGCTTGAACGAGGAAAGCACGATCGCAGGATAGAAACCGGAAAATGCCGTACTACAGACCCAAAGCATAAGAAGAAGCCATAGGAACCACGGTCGAACCAGATAACTAACGTCCAAAGATAATCCGGAAAGGGAGTTAAATGAAGGGAGAACGGCCCCCGTTAATGCAATCGCCAGCGATATTGCCAGAAGATTAATTAAGGCAGCTTCGGCAAGAAATTGACTCATCAGTTGATATCTGAACGCCCCCATTACTTTTCGAACACCCACCTCCTTTGCCCGCTCCATAGCTTTTGCAGTCGATAGGTTTATGTAATTGATCCACGCAATTACCAGTACAAACAGTCCAATTATTCCTAAGAAATTCACAACCTTCTGATCACCGTTGAGTTCCGGTTCTTCAGCAATTTGGGAAGTCAGATGAATGTCTCCAAGCGATTGTAGCGACAGGATGTCCTTTTGGTTACGCTCTTTTGAATTAGGGTTGTGAGTATCAACGATGGCTGGAAATTTAGCTTCCAGTTCGACGGGATTTGTACCTTGACGTACCTGGATGAATGTGTACATGTCATTGCGTTGCCAACTTTGCTCAAATCGGGCAACTCCGTAGCCGGGACGCCGGCCGATCCTTCCATCCAGGGTCTTATATGAAAACAGAACGTCAAATTTCAAATGGGTATTTGGCGGCGTTTGATCCAGTACTCCGGTGACTTTAACCGACTCCTTGTTTTCATCGTCATCCTGCATTCTCAACGTCTTTCCAATTGGGTCCGCGTCACCAAAATACAACCTTGCATATTGTTGAGTAATTACAGCCGTATTTGGTTCAGCCAATGCCACGGTTGCATCACCCGATATCAGGTGGTAACCCATCATTGGCAAAAATGCGGAATCGGCATAGAGAAATCGGCGTTGCTTGAGAGCAATTGGCTTGGGCGTTGCTTCCTCGTTGGTTATTATTACATTGTTTTTGTAGCCTAAATTATACAAACGGGCATAGGCCATTATTTCGGGCAACGAAGAGGCAAGAGCCGGTCCCACGGCTGGGTAGTTCTCTGCGCTTGATAGTACAAGTTCATTATTGACATATTGATCAAGTTTTACCCTGTAAATCGAAGACTTGTTGGGTACAAAGTCTTCATAGCTCATTTCAAATTTTACGTATTGAGCAATCAGAATAAATACTGCCGTACC
>Ga0209647_1004510_pt1 | contig 10458 bp, 13 predicted proteins | sample GraSoi_2013_60cm_FD_185827 | JGI IMG/M metagenome (GOLD analysis project Ga0209647, IMG submission 185827) | Grasslands soil microbial communities from the Angelo Coastal Reserve, California, USA - Sample 9_17_2013_60cm (SPAdes) (version 2) | ecosystem: Environmental > Terrestrial > Soil >...
TTTTGAGTGCGTCCTCATTGTGATCGGCTACAAATACAGTAGCGCCAGCCTTAGCAAATGCCGCAGCTACAGCGCCGCCTATGGAACCTGCTCCGTACACCACTGCTGTTTTATTTTTTAGGATATCCTCCATAGCGATTATTCCTTTCGCTCTCGTTGGGCGACGACCAAATCTCAGGCTTTCGCTCACATAATTGTACAGATTCCGCCAATGGAATGAAATGATTTACACCTCGTGTGAAACCACCGGGTGATCCTTGATACCGCTGCTGCTTATCATATTTTCTCCTTCTGTTGTCAGATCGGGATAGCCTGATCTGCCTTCAAAAACGGTGTCAACCTGCTCGCGCTCGCGCGTGCGCGGAGATCGACATCCATGCAAGTGCATGGATACTCATGAGACAAGAGCGAAGAGCACATTTCTCTTCGAGAGGGCAGCCGCCAGGCGTTCCATCATCGACAAAGCCGATGTGCGCATGTGCCACTCCACCATGCAGGAGTGCTCGTCTTCCTCTCGAGGTGCGTGACACCTGCCTGAGAGCGTTCCCTCCTCGTCTACTCCCGCAAGCATAGCATGTGGAGCAGAAAAAACTTCTCCGATCTTGCTCTTCTTACGAACAGTGCCAGGATGCATGCCCCTCTTGTCGTCAGTTCTGCCAGATCTCATACACACCATGATGCCCCTTGCGTCGGGTTTGTCAAACGCCGTGTTCCTGTCCTGTTTTTTTGCTCACTTTGGACTGACCACACGAATCTGCGCATCATACGGCGAGGTGTATCGCCGGCGCTCGGCTTCCGTTCCGCAGGATGGGTCGTCACCGGGCGGTGTCGCTGGTGGTAAATGCCCTGAAATCTCGTAGGAGCCACTCATGGTCTTCACCTTTCTTGTCGGGAGAGCGCGATCACCGGAAACTGGCGGGTTGTCTTCGCCTGATGCTCGGCCAAATCGGGATACAACGCCACTCCCTTGGTCCACAGTCGATCCCGCTCTTCATCTTCTGCGACAACAGCGATGGCATCGAAGGTCTCGGTCCCAACCTCGACGGTGACTTGCGGGTGCGCTACCAGATTGTGATACCAGTCAGGGTGAGTGGGTGCGCCTCCGGAGGAGGCGAACACGATCAGGCGGTCGCCCTTGGGCATATATCCCATTGGAGTCGTGCGGCGTTGGCCGCTCTTGGCCCCTATAGTCGTGAGCAGGAGCAAGGGTGTGCCTTCCCACATTCCACCAACTTTGCCCCCATTTGCACGGAACTCCTCAATCAGGCGGCGATTGTAGTCGTTCATCTCTCTTATGGTCCTTCCTGCTATCAATGCCGACCACGTCGGCAACTTCCTTACAGCGTGAGATGCGCTCTGTTCAGCAGCAAGTTATCACGTCTGTTTGACAACGTCAATCAGTAGATCTATGACAAAAGCTCAATCCCAGATGCCGAAACCAGGAACGTCTTTCCTGCTCTCTCTCGCGAGTCGCTAGCAAGCGTTACAACGGCATTGGCTACATCTTCTGTTGTCACCTTTGCTCCCATATTTTTGATAAAATCGGCAGGTGAAAGACCGAGAGAGGAAGCATACGCTTCAATAGCCGCTTTCCCCAGTTCAGTTTCGGGCATGATGCGCCCCGGAGTAAGCGCGAGAAACTGCAAACCGAGTTGCAAGCGAGCGGATTCCTTCTGGGCATAATCCGCGAGAAACATCTGCGTGCGCTTCGCGCCGGCGTAGCCACCTGAAAGCGGCGACCCACCAATAGCCGCGCCGCTGGAGATGAGCATAATGGTCGTCCCCGCGGGAAGCGGTGTGGTTAATGCTGCCTGCGAGAAAAGCAACGACATCTTCACATCGCTGTTCCAGTTGCGCGAGAACTGCTCCCAACTCTGTTCCACCAGTGGCGCCATATGAGGTAAAGCGCCCGCGCAGACGACCAGAATATCTGGCAAGAGCGTCTCGAACACCTGCGCGGGAGCTCCTTCGGAGGCAGCATCAAGCGCGAGTACTCGAACCCCTGGAATTTCAGCGGCGAGTTGCCTGAGCGACTGTTCCCGCCGCGCAACTGCAAGCACCCGCGCCCCCTCAGCATGAGTCGCGGCAACAATGGTCTTCCCAAGGCCCCTGCTGCCTCCAATAACGACCACGTTTTTGCCGCGCAAGCGCTGTGCCTTCCTCAATTCATTCATGGCTCAATCCTTTTATGAAAGAGACAGAACTGTTCTGTCTCGTGTCAAGGGAAACGAAAAATTCCCTCTGAATGGCTGGGGAGTTCTTTTTTGCGGGGCGAAAAAACAAGACGATGGTTTCCATTAGCTTGCCTCCTACGGTAAAAGGCGAGTCACACCTTGATCCATAGTATCCGCATCAAAGACGCCATCCAGGGCCATCCATTCTGAAACAACGAGTTTTCTCCTACTGACTTACCTCTTTCTCTGCCAACGAGAGAGCCGTACCGCGAACAAGCGCCTTTCGAAAAACGGCCTGAGTACGGCTCTCGCGGCATCTAGTGATCTTCTCACTCTGCAGAGTATACCCTTGAATGTTGAGGAAATCTATGCTATATTGTCTTGAATATATGTTCGATCGTCTCAAGGGCAAAGAATACCATGGATGTGCTGACGGATGTGCTCAATGCACTCGAATTGAAAGGGTGGCTCTCTTCGCGCAGGGAGCTTGCTCCTCCCTGGCGCTACGACTTTGCAGCCAGTCGAGACAGCATCTTTCACCTGCTTAGCTTTGGTGGTGGATACCTCTCTGTCGAAGGAGATCCCACGCCTCTGCGGGTCGAGGCTGGGGCCGTCCTGCTGTTCCCCCATGGGCACGCGCACTCGATTTGCGATGACCTCGCTTCACCCCTGACCCAGGTCCTGCATGTGGACTATGAAGCGCAGCGTGAGTACCAGGTCTTCCCAAGCGCTGGCGAGGGATCAAAGATGGTCGCGCTCTGTGGCGCGTTCCATTTGGAGAATCCCGGCACTTTTCCCTTGCTCCGCAGCTTGCCAAAAGTTATTCATATTCCCGCAGAGCAGGGCCGCATGGTGCAGGGCTTCGCCGAGATTGTGCATTTGATGGCACATGAATCGGCCGCGCCTCGGCCCGGTGCGGAGGTTATGCTGCGACGGTTGACCGAAATGCTCTTCATTCAAGTGGTCCGGGTCTGGATCGACCAGCAAGCGGAGGCTACAGGCGGGTGGCTAGCGGCGCTGCGCGATCAGCCCATCAGTACCGCGCTCGGCCTGATTCATCAGTCGCCCGAACGCGGGTGGAAGGTCGAGGAACTGGCAGAGGCGGTGGCCCTCTCCCGCTCAGCGTTCTCCGCTCGCTTCACCCGTCTGGTGGGTGAGCCGCCCATCACGTATCTCACCCGTTGGCGCATGCACAGAGCAACACGCTTGCTCAAGAACGACGTCCAGATGGAAACGATCGCAGAGCTTCTCGGCTATGAATCGGAGGTGGCCTTTCGCAAAGCCTTCAAGCGAGAAGTCGGCATGCCCCCGGCCAGGTATCGCAAGCTCGGGTAACCAGTCGAAACGCCCGCCTCGATCTCACTCCCGTGCGAAGCTTTCGCTTGATCGACCCCAGATGCGCAAGCGTGTCACCAGGCGCAGGTGTTCGCGTTCATTGAGGGTCTCTGGGGGCGTACTATTTTTGACACGATCCTCTCTGGAACACTGTCGTTTTCGAGAGTCCCTTCCATACCCCTGCCTCCTTGCACGTGACGAGGCTGACGGGTGCTTTGCCAGAGGAGCTGCAATCTCGCTTTGAGCACGGCTTTGAGAGACGTGCTCCTACCCTGTCGCCGATGCAACGTCGCCTGAGTGCGACGATGCGTGTCGAGTGCTTCAAAGCAGCCCTCCTGCTGGTCCTGCAGGCAGAGGGGGATGAGCGCAAGCTGCTCATACATGAACTGAAAATCCTGTTGCAGCGCTCTCTTGAACCGCTGCTTGCTTCAGCCAACCCTTGCTGGCCTTTCAGGCACTATGCAAAAAAGAGCATCTCAGAATCGGCTGTTTCTTGGCACATTTGGCTCAGCTTTTCCTCTATCGTGAGAGGCCGGAGGCGGGTGGAGAACAGGAAATGATGAGCTGTCTCAAAAAACGTGGAATGAGGGGAAACCAGCGGATATCGCAATGTTCGAGGGTGTGCGTGTGATCCTGCTGGGTCCACCTCCCTACGAGCGCCGGTGGAATGCAGGTAGATACTTTCCCGGTATGAAAGGCGAGGTCGAGGTCCTCGAACACCTATCACCAGTGCTGGTAGATGAGTGGCTCACAAGAATCAAAGCAGCGGTGATACACTGAGGATGCAGTGGGCAACGGGAGGTCGGATTTGCTAGAGGAACGTGAGAAGGTTTTTCACCGGTGAAAGCGTTGAGTGTCATGCAACCCTGGGCGACGCTGATCGCTCTTGGAGCCAAGCGCATTGAAACGCGCTCGTGGTCTACGTCCTACCGTGGTCCACTGGCCATCCATGCTTCCGGCAGGATCACCAAAGAAGCTGCCATGAGCTTGCGCGATCCGCTCATTCGGGAAGCGCTGGCAGCCGGGGGATACCGCGAGGGAAACGGCCCTGCGACCAATCCTTTTGGGCTGCCGCTTGGTGCAGTGATCGCTGTCGTCACCTTGATAGATGTGCGGCGCATCACGCCGGAAAGTGTCCCGGCAGAACCCGAGCGCTCATTCGGCGATTACACGCCTGGGCGTTTTGCCTGGCGCATCGATGAAGCGCGACGCTTACCCGAACCCGTTGCCGCGAAGGGCGCGCTTGGTCTGTGGGAGTGGTGTCAAGAGCATCGCTCGACGATGTAGTTTTACACAATTTTAACAGCTCAACGGCACTTGCTTATCACCGGCAGAATTGGCGAAGAGGCCGAGCCGAGGCTCATCCTCTCATCTGAGATTGAAATGCGATACCCTTACTCTACTTTCTCGCGTCAATCATCTCTAAAGCTGGTACAATGGAAGCAACTCAAAAGAGAGACCGTAGAGCCAAGGGACAGCAAGGAGCATGAACGAAGTAACACGCGCAATCCTGCATCTCGACCTGGACGCCTTCTACGCCAGCATCGAGCAGCGGGACCACCCCGACTACCGTGGCAAGCCGGTCATCGTGGGCGGCTCTCCCGATCGGCGCGGGGTCGTGGCCACCGCCTCCTATGAGGCCCGCACGTACGGCGTGCATTCCGCCATGCCGAGCCGGACCGCGCAGCGCCTCTGCCCGGACGCGATCTTCCTGCCCGCGCGCTTCGAGGTGTACCGGGCCGTCTCGCACGAGATCATGGCCCTCTTCCGCCAGCACACGGCCCTCGTTGAGCCGCTTAGCCTGGATGAAGCCTACCTCGACGTGACCCCCACGGTGCGCGACCTAGAGGAAGCAGCGCAGCTCGCGCGGAAGATCAAGCGGCAGATCCGAGAGCTGACGCAACTCACCGCTTCCGCTGGCGTCTCCTATTGCAAGTTCCTGGCGAAAATTGCCTCCGATCAGCAGAAACCCGATGGGCTGACCGTCATCACTACAGAAGACGCCCCAGCCTTTCTTGCGGCCCTCCCCATCGAAAAGTTCTTTGGCGTAGGCAAGGTAACGGCAGCCAGGCTCAGGAACCTGGAGATCCAGACAGGGGCCGACCTTACACGCCTGGGCGAGGAGCGCCTGCGCGAGCTGTTGGGCAAGCACGGAAACCAGCTCTACCGCTATGCCAATGGCGAGGACGACCGGCCGGTTGAGCCGGTACGCGAACGAAAGTCCGTTGGCAAGGAAGTCACCTTCGAGCGCGATCTGCGCGATAGGAACGAGATGGAGCGCATCCTGGAGAATCTTTCGACGCAGGTGGAGCGCCGTCTGGTGGAACTGGGGATCGCCGGGAAGACACTCACACTCAAAGTCCGCTGGAGCAATTTCGAGCTGGTGACCAGGGCGACCAGCCGAGCACAGGGTTTCCAGTCAGCCCAGGAGATGTTGCCCAAACTCCACACGCTGCTTTCCGGGCTGGTTGATGGCAGACGGGCCGTGCGGCTGCTTGGGGTCAGCGTCTCCGGTCTCGTCTCCCCGGACGAGCTCCGGCGAGCAAGGCAGGTTGTAACGCTTTCACTATGGTCGGAAAGGTAAGGGCATAGGCTGGGGGATGATTTGTGCCCTTATAACCTGAGCGGTGTATGCGTGAGCGTGATATACTGCCTACATGGAAGCGTGCATTTTTTGCAAGATCATTCAGAGAGAGGAGCCGTCATATATTCTCGCTGAGAATGAAGATGTCCTTGTCTTTCTCTCGCTAGAAAACCACCCGTTAGTCGTGCCGAAAAAGCATATCCCAGATATTTATGCTCTGGACGAGCGAACGGCTGCTGCTATTATGGTAGAGGCAGTAATAATTGCACGAGCCGTAAAAAAAGGGTTGGGTTGCGATGGCATCAACTTAGTGCAAGCCAATGAGCCAGCAGCGCAGCAAGATGTCTTTCATTTCCACGTACACGTAAAACCTCGTTGGCGAAATGATGCCGTCATCCTCCATTGGGATACTCATCCTGTTTCTGCAGAAGACTTACGAGTCTCAATGGAAAAGATACAAGAAGCGTTACAGTAGCTCGGAATACCATGATTGCTTTGGGAGAGCCTGGCATGTTTAGCAAGTCTGAAGCCTTCTATGATGCCATCTATGGCACGATGAAGGATTACGCACATGAAGCCCAACAGATCCATGAGTTGATCCGACTATACAAACAGCCTTCAGGAACCACGTTACTTGATGTCGCCTGTGGTACTGGAGGGCATATTCCCTTTTTGCGACAGCACTACACGGTCGAGGGACTTGATCTGGATGAGCAAATGCTGACAATCGCCCATCAACGCAATCCAGGGATCATCTTTCATCATGCGGACATGGTCGACTTTGACCTTGGGCACCTGTTCGATGTCATCGTGTGTTTGTTCAGTTCGATTGGCTATGTCAAAACGGCCGCACGGCTGTACCAGACGCTCCAAACGATGCACCACCATCTATCTCCAGGTGGTGTAGTTATTATTGAGCCTTGGCTGACCCCTCAGATGTATCATGCTGGCCATATTGGGGCTGTCTTCGTGGATCAACCTGATCTCAAGATTGCTCGTATGAACAAGAGTGAAGTGATAGACGGCATCCCTATGGCGTTTCGATGCGTGGGAACAGTAGCGGCCCTGTAACTACGCGAGACAAGGGGCGACTTCCCCATGTGCCCTCACGAGCCCATGCAGAGACACCGACAGTCCCCAATCCGAGTTGGCCCATGATGCGATCAGCGGCGTTCGGAATAAAGGGCGCCAGGAATATCGCCAGTAGACGCATCGCCTCTGCTGCTGAATAAAGCACGGTATCGAGCTGTGCCGAGTTCTCAGGCTGGCGTGCCAGTTGCCATGGTTTGCTTTGCTCAAGGTACTGGTTGGTACGGCGCACAAAGTTCCAGATGCTGTGCAAGGAATTGCCAATTTCCCACGCTTCCAGGGTGTCCTGCGCGCGCTGGCGTGTTTCGGCGGCTACTCTATGCAGGTCCTCCTCGAGATCACTGCCAGGCCCTGGAGCAGGAATAGCGCCACCGCGATAGCGATTCACCATGGTGACGACGCGGTTCAACAGGTTACCCAGGTCTTTGGCTAACTCGTCGTTGTAGCGTTGAATCAGGCCTTCACGAGAGAAAACGCCATCTGTCGCAAAAGACAGGTTGCGCAACAGGTAGTAACGCACGACGTCAACGCCGAACTCGTCCACCAGTTCCACCGGCCCTATGATGTTGCCAGCGGTTTTGGAGATACGCTCTCCCTCCAACGTGATAAAGCCATGCACAGCTACCTGGCGTGGTAACGGCAACCCGGCCGACATAAGCATCGCGGGCCAGTAGAGGCAGTGAAAGCGCGTGATGTCCTTGCCAATTACATGCGCATCAGCAGGCCAGTAACGCTCAAACATGGCCGTGTCATCTGGAAAGCCGACGGCGGTCAGGTAGTTGGTCAAGGCATCGAACCAGACATAAATGACGTGATCAGGATCACCCGGGAATGGCACTCCCCAGGGCTCCTTGAGCCTGTCCACGCGTCGCGAGACGGAAAAATCGCGTAGCCCCTGCCGGATCATGCCCAGTACCTCAGACTGGCGCACAACGGGCACAATAAAATCCGGGTGTTCGCTGATGTGTGCCAGCAGGCGATCACTGTACCTGGAGAGCGCGAAGAAGTAATTCTCCTCCTCGAGCCATTCCGGTGTCAGCGAGGGATGTAGAGGACACCTACCATCAATCAATTCCTCGTCGCTGTAAAACGTGTTACAGTTCGGGCAATACCAGCCAGAGTAGATGGATTTGTAGATGTCCCCTCGCTCCTGCGCCCTACGAATCATCTCTTGCGAGGCACGGAAGTGGCGCTCTTCAGTTGTGAGAATCCAGCGATCATATGAGATATCCAGCTTTGACCATGCCTGGCGAAAGGCTTCGTCCATCTGATTTATCCATATGACAAGGTCTATGTTATTGGCCCTGGCAGCCTGTACGACGTGTTGACTGTTCACGTCGAGTCCCATGCTGAAGAGCGTATCATGCCCTTGCAAGCGATGGTAGCGAGCGATCACGTCAGCTGCCACTTTCTCCAGCGAGTGACCGACATGCGGAGGTGCATTCGGATAATCTATGGCAGTTGTGATGTAGAAAGGTTTGCCGTGAGTATTTTGCTGATAGCTATTAAACATGTTTCATCTCTCGTTTCGTTCCATTGCATATGAAAAAGAAAGGGGCGCAGGTCTGTCGCCTGCGCCCCTCATACGTTTTCTGTGTCGATACACCTATGTTCAGATGAGCAATACGCGTGTGCATGCAGAGGACAGCGACGACCTGCAGGGTGCCATAGGCATCCGGTGGGCAAGGGTAAACATAGACATAGGCATAATCGATTTGGAGGCTCTATGCTTCTGCTCCATCTGTTCTCGCAATCCTCTTGTTTTCAATAAAGCCTGGCATCCGTAAGAAACCATGCTGCTACATCGTCTATCTGAAATATACCCATAACCGTTGCGATTTGTCAAGTCTTATCAGATTCAACACAGGGCTATTCAAAAGTCGATGTTTTTTGAAAAGCCTTTGGATTCGATTCGGCCGCCTCCTGTTGCAGGTGGCTGTTACGCCGGCTGTACAGAAAGTAAATGACCATTCCAATGGCCAGCCAGACGACAAAGCGAACAAGGGTAACCCACGGCAGGCTCACAATCAGGACCAGTGAGGAGATTATGGAGAGAAGATGAGGTTTTACTCGCAAGGCTGGCGCTTCGCGTTGCGATCCATACGTTTTTGCTACGCGAAGCGCCGATGCGTAACCAACACCGGCTCTGGGGCAACAATAGATTATATTGCAGGAGCATTATTGCACCTGCTTGTAAGACAGTTTTTAGGCGCTTATAAAAATATTGAGAGAGGGAGTATGAACGCAGAGGAATTTAAAACAATTGCAATCGGCGATACCATCATCTATACCTTGTTAGCAGATCAACGACCAATAAATCCCCAAAGAGAATACAGGGGGGTTGTGAATGGAATTTATCCTACTGCGCAGATGGTTATTGTTACGCTGCTGGATGAGGGATACGAGGGATTGAGCGAGCCAGTGAGGATGAGCCAAATTAATAGCGTTGCCAAACCATAGAGAATAGTAATAGAGAGAAGAGAGCGCATTGACGAATATGCTGAAGCGGAGATCTCTATACAATCTCCTACTCATCTTTGGCTTCGACGACACAGAGCGGAACATTTTCTCTGCTTTCAACGTGGATGACGCGATACGCAGAGCTAGCACCGTTCTCCCACGTCGGTGCCACATAAAAGTCAGGCTGCTGTGTAGCAACGTGGAAATTGCTTGGCAGATAGAGCATAATGAGTTGCTCAAAGTAGGTAATGCCTTGCACTGATGGATTGTGTTTTGTTGTGTACTGTTGATAATGCTGCGCCAGCCACTGTGCGCTAGCCTTGTCACATGATGCCCAATAGTCAATCTCGTACTTGTTCGCAGATCCAGGAAGGCCGCCGACAACAGGACTGAAATAGATGTATTCGTAGGGGTGCAGACTGACCATTTCCGTCACAACCAGGGCATAGCTTGCCAGCAAAAGCAAGACGAGCCCGGTGGCAATGAATCTGCGCCGATGTGCAAGGAACAAACGCAGAACTTCAACCACACCATATACCGCAATGAGAATCATTGGCGGCACAAGGAATAAGAACTGACGGAGTGCCCCATAGAGTGCTGTGTGAAGGATTACCAGCGACGTCAATGGTACCACGAAGGCAAAGAACACAATGGTAATCACTGGATCGGCCAGGCGCTTTTTGAACAAATACGCTGCGCCAATGATCAAACACAGCACAAGCGGCAGCGGCGAACCGATAATCAGCCAGGCAGGCGCGTAGATGCGAGGAAGGTTCATTGCCGGATAAATAACGCCATTAAAAAGGACAGTGCCAT
>Ga0209647_1004512_pt1 | contig 10457 bp, 9 predicted proteins | sample GraSoi_2013_60cm_FD_185827 | JGI IMG/M metagenome (GOLD analysis project Ga0209647, IMG submission 185827) | Grasslands soil microbial communities from the Angelo Coastal Reserve, California, USA - Sample 9_17_2013_60cm (SPAdes) (version 2) | ecosystem: Environmental > Terrestrial > Soil >...
AATTTGCTATAGAAACTCTCTGGAACGCCGTGTGGTACTGGTACGGTTTGGTTTTGCATCCTCCATTTTTACCGAACCCACGGCGTTCTAACACCCACCACTTTTGGTTGCGGCTCCGCCGCGCTGCTGCCTTCTTGTGTAAATGATTTCTTTGTGTTTGGTCGCGGCGAGGCCGCTTTGTGCCCTTCTGTGAAAATCCGTCTTCTCTTTGCGGCTTTGCGTGAGATTTTTGCCTTTCTTATGTCACGGCTATTTTTGTTCGCGCTCGTTTTCCTCTCTGCACCCCTTGCCCTGGCGGATGACCAGTTGGCGATTACGGTTCAACACCCCTGGATGCGTGCCGTGCCCGATGTCATGGATTCGACGGCAGTCTATATGGTTCTGGTGAATACGGGCTCAATCCCGGCGGAACTCGTCGGCGGTAACACGGCGATCGCGGATTCGGTGGCCCCGATGATCACCACCAAAGAAGGTGAAGGTCTGAAACAGGTATTCGGTATGCAGAGCGTTGATTCACTGAAGATTCCGGCACATGGGACGTTAGTGTTAGAGCCGAACGGAAATCATCTCATGGTGATGGGGCTAAAAGAACATCCTAAGGAAGGGGACCAAGTCGATTTCACAATCAAATTGGAACCCGGCGATCATGAGATACATTTGAAGATCCCGGTTTCAAAAAAGCCTGTAAAATGAATGTAGTATCATCGAAGACGGCACCTGCGCCCAGCCCATCACCGAAACGGCCTTTCTTTGATTGGCGAGTCTGGACTGTCGCCATCGTACTCTTGGTTGCGGTCGTGCTATCGGTTTTGCTCGGGGTAAAACAACAGGCCCAGCAGGGGTTCTTCGGGATGCGGATGTTCCCCTTAAAAACCGCTTACGATTTCAAGCTCAACGCCCAAAACGGTACTGAGATCCGTTTAGATCAGCTTCAGGGGAAGGTTGTGCTCTTTCTTTTCGGGTTCACGCATTGCGCAAATATTTGCCCGACTTCGTTGACGAATCTCGCGGACGTTTACCAGGCGTTGACCCCCGAGGAGCGTAAACAGGTACAAATTGTCTTTATCAGCGTTGATCCTAACCGGGACACATCTCAAACCCTGGAGCAATACGTAACTTCTTTTGATCCATCGTTTCTTGGTTTGACTGGACCTAAGTCTGCGATCGATCAAACCGTGCTCGCTTATGGAGGAAGTTACGAGATGGTTGCGGGATCGACCAACCAACCCAACGATTATTCGGTTAATCACTCGGCTTATACCTACCTGATAAATCCTTCCGGTAAGTTTGAGCTTCTGTATGGGAACGAGAAGCTGGTCGATGTGCAGCACATGGTTGCAGATATTCGCGCCGTATTGCGAGAGCGGCTGGGCTCGCCTTAGGCTCGCTCGGAATAGCAAATAGAAAATAGCAAATAGCAAAGTGCGACCTAGCCGCCCAGCGCTTGGTTGCGGACCAATTTGCTATCTGCGATTTGCTATTTGCTATTCTGAACGAGCCTGAGCGAGTTCAGCCCGTACACCCGCCACAACCATGACCCTTTCTTTTTTTCCTGGGTTGTGCCCTATTCCGGGGATGTTCGAGGACAACCATCGCTTGCTTGGAAGACTCATACGAATTGGCCTGGGCGCTCTGATGAGCGGGCTGCTCGTCACGCCGGTTCTGGCCCAGACTCCAGCCCCTGTCTTTATGCGGTATCCAACCATCCACGGTGAATCCGTTGTATTCGAAGCCTGCGGCAACCTTTGGCTAATCAACCGCAAGGGTGGAACCGCTCAACGGCTTACCACTGATCCAGGGTTCGATATCCTGCCGCGATTTTCGCCGGATGGTAAATACATCGCATTTACCGGCCAGTACCAGCAGAACAGCGATGTTTACTTGATCCCAGCGACCGGCGGGGTCGCCAAACGGCTAACATTTCATTCCGATGTCGTTGATGATGCCCCGCTCCGATGGGGGCCGGATAACATGGTTGTAACCTGGACGCCCGACGCCAAGAACATCGTGTTCTTGTCCCGCCGCAACACCTTTAACAGTTGGTTTGGACGGTATTTTGTTGTTCCTATAACTGGTGGTCTGCCAACCGAACTGCCTCTGGATCGAGGCGGAATGCTGAGTTACAGCCCGGACGGACAGAAAATTGTTTATAACCGAATCTTCAGAAATTTCCGCACCTGGAAGCGTTACGACGGTGGATTGTCACAACAGCTTTATCTCTACGATTTCTCCAGTAAACAAATCGCAGAGATCGCTCCGTTCCAAGGAACGAACACCGATCCAATGTGGTATGGAAACACGATCTATTTCCTTTCGGATCGGGATTCAAACCGCCGAGCAAATCTATGGGCCTATGATTTAACTACCAAAGCCGTTCGCCAAATCACCAAATTTACTGATTACGATGTGGATTGGCCGAGCATTGGAGATAACGGGATCGTATTTCAACAGGGGGGCAATTTGTACGTACTCGATCTGCCCGGAGAAGAGCTGCATAAGCTCGATGTGATGGTGCCAGATGACGGCACCCGATCCGCACCTCGGTTTGTCGACGCCTCTAAACAGATCCGTGCGTATGAGATAGCTCCCAATGGTAAACGAGCGCTCTTCGAAGCCCGCGGCGATATCTTTACGGTACCGGAGAAAGACGGGGCCACCCGGGACATTACCGAGACCAGTAATGCGAACGAGCGGTATCCAACTTGGTCGCCTGACGGAAAGTCGATTGCTTATGTCACCGACAGTGAACATGAAGCCCAAATCGCGATCCGGCCGTCAGAAGGTGGAAAAGAAACGCTGCTGACCAAATTTGATAAGGGCTATTTCTATACCCCGGTTTGGGCGCCCGGCTCCGATAAACTGGCGTTCTCGGATAACGAACATCAGCTTTGGTATGTCAGTCTGTCCGGTGGGGCTCCTGTAAAAGTGGCGCACGACGATCGGGACGAGATTAAGGATTATTCTTGGTCTCCAGATGGAGACTGGTTGGCTTACAGTCTGGCGGGCGCGACTGGCCTCCATCAAATTTGGCTCTACCACTTCAAAGATGGGAAAGCGACCGTGGTCAGCTCAGGTAACGACGATGATCGGGGGCCGGTCTTTGATCGCAGCGGAAAATATCTGTTTTTCGTTTCTAAACGGCACGCGAACCCGATCTTCTCGCAAAGCGAATTCAACATGGCCACTTTAAAGATGCGAGGGATCTATGTCGTTACCCTGAGTAAGGACGAGGCATCATTGTTCGCACCGCGTTCCGATGAAGGAAGCAGTGAAAGTGAAAGCCGCCCGTCGCTCACGGCCACGCCAACTCCCAGCGCTACTAGCTCGGGCGCGATCCCAGCGATCAAGATCGATCTCGATGGATTTATAGACCGAGCTGTCCCTGTGCCGGTGGCTGCTGCAGACTATGGCTCTCTCACCACGTCACGTGATGCGCTTTTCTACGTCACGCTGGAAGGACTTGGCATACCCGTCGGCGAAGAGCCGGACGCATTGAAGGCAACACTGCATGCATATGATTTAAAGCAGCGGAAAGAGAGAACGATCGTTACCGATCTTTCGGTCACCGGCGGTGCTTATGCGCTCTCGAACGATGGATCAAAAGTGATTTATCATAAAGCCGAAGGCTATTTCATGGCAGACGCGAAACTCGATGCCAGCAAGCCCGCGCCGGCAGGAGAAGGAGGTCCGCAACAGATCGATTTGAAACAGATGCGGGTTCAGATCGATCCGCGCCAAGAATGGGTAGAGATGTACGACCAAGCCTGGAGGCTGGAGCGCGACTTTTTCTACAACCCGAAGATGAACGGGGTAGACTGGAGTGCGATCGGAGCCTCTTATCGGAAGCTGTTACCTCTGTGCGGTTGCCGCGAAGATGTTAATTATCTGATTGGAGAAATCGTAGGCGAGCTCTGCAATTCTCATACCTATGTCGGCGGCGGAGACGTAGCACGGGAAGAGAGCAGTGCAAAAGTGAAGGTTGGCCTATTAGGCGTTGATATCGCGCTAGACCCAGCCAGCGGTTTATATCGGTTTGCTAAAATTTATCCCGGCGACAACACGCGCGATGATTACCGATCTCCCTTAACCGAACCGGGAATCGATGTGCGTGAAGGTGTGTATTTGCTGGCTGTCGATGGTCAGGAGCTAAAAGCACCCACGGACCCTTATGCGTTATTTCTGAACAAGACCACTAGCACCGTTCGATTGACCATCGCTGAATCGTCCCAGGGCAATCGTCGCGACGTAGTGGTTAAGCCGATCGGAAACGAACTGAAGATCCGCCTGAAAGCGTGGATCGATCATAACCGTGAAGTAGTTGATAAAGCCTCCGGTGGTAAGATTGGCTATATCTATATGTCGGATATGGAGGGACTGGGTATGGAGCAGTTTATCCAACAGTTTTATCCGCAAATCCGAAAGGAAGGTCTGATCATGGACGATCGATACAACGGTGGCGGTGAAATCGATCAGATCATATTAGAACGATTGCGCCGGGTTTTGATCGGCATGGCCACCAACCGTCAACGAGATCCAGAGACGTGGCCGCAACAGGTTCAGCACGGCTACAAAGTCACCTTAATGAACCAGTATTCAGCTTCAGATGGAGATATTTTTCCGTACTACTTTAGGAAATATGGTCTAGGTCCGTTGATTGGGAAACGCACTTGGGGAGGGGTCCGCGGGATTCGCGGTTATTGGCCGCTACTCGATGGTGGTTACATCACGATCCCAGAGGACAGCCTCTATGGTCTGAATTCCCAATGGGTTATGGAGAACCATGGAGTAGCGCCCGACATGGATATAGAAGATCTACCAGGAGATCTTTTGGCTGGTCATGACGCGCAGTTGCAGGCCGGCATTGACTATCTAATGAAGCAGATCGAGGAACACCCAATGACGCTTCCGTCGCCACCTCCGCTATTGCCGGCTTACCCACCGCCCGGCGAATAAGAAGAATTCACGCAAAGCAGACTCCGCCCCATCTCCCCCACTAGCGACGTCGGCCAAGGACGCCAAGACGCAAAGCGAAGACGGATTTTAACAGAGGTCGCAAAGCGGCGTCGCCGCGACCAAACACACAGAAATGATTTACACAAGAAGGCCACAAAGGTCGCAAAGAAATTCCTTACCAAGACTTTAGAACTGACTGTGCCGTATCCATTCGTTTTATCTTTGCGACCTTTGCGGCCTTGTTGTGAATATTCTGTCTTTGCCTGAGATTTTTCTTTGTGTCTTCCTACCAAAACGGCAACCGTCGTTGAATGAGGGTGACCGTGCTAAGCAAGACAAACGACACAACTAGGAGAATCGCTGCATAGAAATGCGCGACTCCGAAATTTAGTTTCTGCATCTCATTAAATAGCGCGATGGAAGCGACCCGGGTTTCACCGGGGATGTCACCGCCGATCATGAGTACAACGCCGAATTCGCCGAGTGTATGTGCGAAGACCAGGGTCGAACCAACCACGATCCCGCGTCGGGCGAGCGGTAACCGGATATGCCAAAAGGTTTGGATCGGGTTCGCTTCCAAAGCAGCGGCTTCTACCACATGAGAAGGGATGCCTCTGAAAGCGTTTTGAAACGGCTGGATCGCAAAGGGCAAACTATAAAGGATTGAGCCGGCGACCAGGCCAGGAAACGAGAAAGCGAGTGGGCGGCCAAAAACGTGTTCCCAGAACCCGCCGACGAAACTATTGGGAGCAAACGCGACCAGGAGATAATAGCCCAGAACGGTCGGTGGTAGAACGATGGGGAGTCCCACTAACGCTTCGGAGACGATAGCGGTGAACCCTGATAACCGGTTCAACCCATACGCGAGCGGTAGACCGAAGAGCAACAGCAGGAGAGTAGTGACGCTGGCCAGCTCCAGAGTTAGCCCCAGCGGTTGCCAGATACTTTCGGCGTTCATTTAAGAAAAATCTCACCGCAAGGCCGCAAAGCTAAGAGACATTCACCACAAAGACACGAAGGACACAAAGTTTGGAAGCCAGGAGTTTTTATTCGGACGTCCTGTGTCGTCACAGCAAACGGACTTAGAAACAAATAGCTTCTGTTAGAGTCCAACCTTCGTGCTCTTTGTGCCTTTGTGGTGAAATTTGCTTTTATTTGGCCGCATCAGCAGGTTTCTCGAACCCGTAGCGATCAAAGATGGTGCGGGCTTCTTGGCTGCCTAGAAACTGGAGATAATCGCGAGCGGCGCTGTTCCCGGTGCCGGTCTTAGTCAGAACCAGAGCTTGTTGCAACGGCGGATAAAGCTTGGGATCAACCTGGACATAACGGCCGACGTTGCGAAGCGTAGGCGTATACAACAAAGATAGGGCAACAAACCCAACGTCGGCGTTACCGCTTTGTACGAATTGAGCGGTCTGAGCGATGTTTTCTCCGGTTACTATCCGGCTCTGAACTTCGTTCCAGAGACCTGCGGTCTCCAACGCGGCTTTAGCGGCCCTTCCATAAGGCGCAAATTCTGGGTTGGCGATCGCGATCCGTTTCACTGCAGGATCACGCAGAACCTCGATCCCTTTATCCAACGAGACCGTATCCGGTTTCGTGGTCCACAAGGCAAGACGTCCAACCGAATAAACGGATAGGGTGGAGCCATCGGCAAATCCTTCATCCACTAGTTTTCGCGGAAACGAAATATCGGCCGACAAAAAGACGTCGTAAGGCGCGCCATGTTCTATCTGGGTGTAAAAGTTCCCGCTCGACCCGGTGGAAACCTTTAGCTCGGTATCGGGATGACTATGGCGATACCCCTGATTTAACTCTTCGATGCAAAAAGTCAGATCCGCCGCTGCCGCTACCGAGACGGTGGCGCCCAAGGCCGATTTCATCCAAACCGCGGCGATTGTAAGTATGATGAGTGTTTTCATTCGTCGTTCTTCCGCCTCCGCCAAGCTACGGCGCGACAAGCAGTCCTCGAAGATTATGCGCGCAATTGTGTTGTCGCATCGTCCTTCCACATTTGCCTACCCTGCCCCCGTCACGCTTTCTCGACCGAGACGTTGGTTGCCTTCACTAGTGCGTAAACCGTATCCCCGACTTTCAACCCCAACTCATTAACAGACCGGGTCGTGATGACCGCAGCGATAGGTCCAATCGCGGTGTCTAACACCACTTCTGTCAGCACTTTGTCTGACGTGATTTCCTTAATCGTACCCTGAATCCGGTTGCGGATGCTTTGGCTCATGCCAGGACCCTGTCTGTTGTGCGCATGAGGTGCAATTAGAAAAATCTCACGCAAAGCAGACTCCGCCCCATCTCCCCCTTTAGCTACGTCGGCCAAGGACGCCAAGACGCAAAGAGAAAACGGATTTTAACAGAGGTCGCAAAGCGGCGTCGCCGCGACCAAACACACAGAAATGATTTACACAAGAAGGCCACAAAGGCCGCAAAGAAATTCCTTACCAAGACTTTAGAACTGACTGTTCCGTATCTATTCGTTTCAGCTTTGCGACCTTCGCGGCCTTGTTGTGAATTTTCTGTCTTTGCGTGAGATTTTTCTTGTTTCTCGCCGTGCGGTCGGCAGCCGGGGTATCATTCAGCCTTTCAACAACCCTAACCGGATCAAACTTTCCGCGGTCGCAAGAATAGAGTCCTCGTTTGAGCGCGGCGTCCAACCTAAGATCCGTTTTGCTTTTTCGTTCGTCCCGTTCTTGTATTTACCAAGCTCAGGCAGAATTAAGCGGATGGCTGGGTCGCGAAGCGCAGCCAGGCGGACCAGCCAATTGGGCAACTCTGTGGTTGGCACTCGTTTGGCGGCGGGACCTAAACGGCTTTTCAATAGTTTCGCTATCTCGACCATCGACATGAAATCTCCCGTGACCGCCAGGAAACGTTCACCCTTGGCTGCCGGATTTGTCATTGCGCGGAGATGGATATCAGCCACATCACGCACATCGACTACCCCAAAATAAAGCCGAGGACACCCAGGCATGGCGGCATCCATTAGACGTTGTACTAAAAGGATCGAAGTGGAGTAGTCAGGGCCCAACACAGGGCCGAATACACCCACCGGATTAATCACGGAAAACTCAAGGTTACCTCCTTGCTTGGCCATGAAATCCCAAGCCGCACGCTCAGCCAAGGCCTTCGATTTGACGTACGGTACCACATCGCTATTGAGATTAGTCCAATCCGTCTCGCTGAATAGCTTTTCCTGCGGTTCATGTCCGTAACCGATCGCTGCGAATGAGGAGGTGAATACCACTCTTTTAACGCCGGCATCCCTGGCGGCACGGAGTACTCTCAGCGTACCTTCCCGAGCGGGCACAATCAGTTCGTCCTCATGTTTGGGCAGACTGGCGGGCAGGGGAGATGCCACATGGAGAACATATTCGCACCCCGCGACCGCTTCAGACCAACCCGCATCGTTTTCAAGATCAGCAGCGATGAATGACAAGCGATCGCCAGGTTCAGCTCCACCCGCTTTCAGCATCGCTCGGACATCCGTTTCCCGTTTCAAGTTTCGCACCGTGGTACGCACCTGATAACCCGCCGCTAATAGCTGCAGGATACAATGACACCCGATAAACCCGGATCCACCGGTCACTAAAACTGTGCTCATTAATTTCTCGCCTCCTTAACGTTCGAGCTGGCAACAAGCTCGAATACAAAGTTTCATCTCCTCCATAAATTCGGCTCTCGATAAACACCCATGTTTCCAACTAAGCCCGCATCGGAGGAGCACCTCGGTAACTTCTTTCGGTGTACAAACGTTTTTCGTTTTCTTGAACTCGGCCGAATCCGCTAAGGCCTTCGTCAGTTTGGTTTGAAGGGCGGATTCGTATTCTTTGAGCCGATCTCCGGCCAACAGTTTGCTCGCCTCAATCACATCAAACGATTCCGGCGTGAACGTCGCCAGATGACGACCGAACCACGCGTCCATGGCGCTCACCAGTCGATCGAGCAGTGAGCTGCCCGGTTTGGTTAGTTCTTGTTGAACTCGACTCAGGCAGTCATCCAGATATTTTTGAAGTCCAGCCAGGAAGACCTCTTCTTTGCTCGAAAAATGGCGATAAAGTCCCTGTTTCGAGATTCCGGCCGCCGCAGCCAAATCATCGACGGAAGTCTTTTTGAAGCCAAACCTGCCAAAGACCCCAACCGCAGCATCCAGGATTTGTTCTCTTCGTTGGCCGCCGGTTTCCAAGGTGGACTAAGTTGACTAGAGAAGTCAATATAGTCAAGTGGCCGCGATCGGGATTTGCGGAGTGTGCCTTCCGACCACTGTCGGACCGTTTTGCTTCTGAAAGGTCCCTCAGCCGGAGGTAAGCGAAGGAACCTGAAGTGGATAGCCGCGAAAAGCGTAAAGAACACACCGCGGCGTAGTCGCAACCAAATCGTGCTCGTCCTCGTGCTCGAAGGTTTGGTATGGAGTGGCGCCAGGTACACAACCCGGTGACGATGCCGACAAGTCCGACATGTAAACGTCGGAGACCCACTCCTGCGGTTCTATTCGAGCACGAAAGAATCCTCGCAAAAAAACAGGGCCGCCACGGGCGCGACCCTGTCGTTCAGTAGAGCTGTGCTTTAGAACAGACGGGGTGGATCATAGTCTGCTCCTGTTTTTCATGATAATTAAAATTTTGTAATGTTTGCGACGGCTTGAGCGTATAAATCCATTTTGCGTTCGTTGTCCGACAATTCCGTTTCTCGACGTGGAAGCTTCAATTTTACAATTCTGGCGCGACTACGCTGACCGCGTGCCGGCAGGTCAGCATCGACCTGAAACTCCCTCGAGTGTACTCGCCTTTGGGGATTCGAAAGAACTGGCCGATGAGTTGGCGACCCTGGTTCGCCGAGGCATCAAAACGGCGACGTGCTCCGCTCCCTGGAGCTACGAAGAAGAGCAGAGACCGCTACCTCAAAAAGGAGAGTATTCTATTGTTCTAGACGGGAACGGTGTCCCCGTAGCGGTGATTGAAACGGTTGAGGTCTTTGTCGCGCCCTTCAACGAAGTCCCAGAGCGTTTCTCCTACGACGAAGGAGAAGGCGATCGATCACTGGCGTATTGGCGTGAAGCGCACCGGAATTATTTCGGTCGCCAGCGTTTCAAGGATCGCACCTTTCACGAACAGATGCCGCTGGTTTGTGAACGATTCCGCCTTGTGCATAGCGCGGGGCAATGAATCGGATTGATGCCGGACGATATTCATTCTTCTGCTGACATAGCGTTGTCAGCGGCTCGCTCTAGCATCCCGACGGCGTTGATCCCGATCATCGATCAACCGGGATAAAGCCCTGACAAAGAAAGCATTCCTATGGAAACGAATATTCACGAACCTGAAACTAATACTCCAAAGCAATCTATCGAGAGCCTTCCCGATAAGGAATCTCAGGAAACAACAGAAATCATGAGGCGGTTCAACGAGGTGTTTCTACGCCATGATCCGTCTGAGTTGAAAAAGCTCATTGCTGAACATTGTGTCATCGAAAAGATTGGTCCCGCTCCGGAC
>Ga0209647_1004514_pt1 | contig 10456 bp, 13 predicted proteins | sample GraSoi_2013_60cm_FD_185827 | JGI IMG/M metagenome (GOLD analysis project Ga0209647, IMG submission 185827) | Grasslands soil microbial communities from the Angelo Coastal Reserve, California, USA - Sample 9_17_2013_60cm (SPAdes) (version 2) | ecosystem: Environmental > Terrestrial > Soil >...
CACCAGCTGCACGGCTTCGCGCTTCAACTCAGATGTATACGTCTTTTGAACTTTGTGCATGACCCTTCTCCTCTTTCTGAAAGAGTCTCTCCTAAGATTTCACTCCTCCACAAATCCGGGGCAAGATGTTACTTGTGACTTTGCACTTCAAAATTTGTGGTGGTATTTTTCAGCAGTCTTGTAAAGAAGAGCTTCTTTAGTGTATTCAGTTTCAAAAAGGTAGTGACAATGAGTCTACATATTTCAATTCACTGTAATTCATTTGTGTGATATGGTTACTCCAAAATCATTCTCTGGATAGAAGTTTCTACTACTTTCCTCATTCAGGGTAATCAACAGCGGAAGCGGCCGTAAGGAAACAACAAGTAGGGCAAATGCCTCAGTTCTCAGTACTTTGTCTTGTCCTCGACTCCGGAGAACGTCTTCCCTGCTTTGCTGACAATAAGACCAGGTTTCTAGTACGTATTGCACAAGGGAAAGGCGCCCATGAGCGAACAGCAACCAAGCTTGCAAACAATTCTGTAACGACGCCAGTAGCAAGATTTTGTGGTGTCCTGGCTACCTGGAATATCTGTTCCCAAAAAGGTATCGCTAGTGGCTCTATCATTCTCTCTCCTTGTTATCTATACAGCAGGCAGATGGCAAGAGGGTTTTCCACACAACTGTTTATTCCCTGGTTTTTGGAATGGATATCCCAGGTAGCCAGGACAGGGATTGTTATTACAATTCCGCATATGAGAGCATGAACTCCATCACTGATTTCGCACACTAAAACGACAAGCTTCCCCAGAGGAGAGGCAATTGATCACTAATATCAGCTTTCATGACTTGCGGGATGATTTTGCTCATCGGGCTCGCGAAGCAGGATGGGCTATCGAAGAGCTAGCGTATTATCTTGGACATATGTCTCTCAAAGGAACACTCGCTTTACAGACAACGGCTCGCTATACACAGATGACGAGGGTTCAGGTCAAGGATAATTTGAAATCGAGCAAAGGATAACTCGTAAGCAATGGCACGTAATTTCCATTAGTACCTCTATACGTTCGGCCAGCAGTTGGCGATAATTATCCTTGAAGGGAGCTTCTCCATCTTCATGTACTGCTTAGATTCCGGGGTGTACTGGCATTCATCGAAAGTAGAGCTTTATTCTTCATCAGACCAATCATTTCTTGCTTGTTAGCAGATGGATGACCGCCTTCACTTTTCCTTGTACTTGCCACTCATTATCCCACTCGTGGGCATCAATATAGATTGGAGCCATGTCCGCATTGGCTGGCTGCAAGCGTATCCTCTCACCTTCTTGAAACAAACGTTTTACGGTTGCGGCACCAAGTTCACTACCGACAGCATCAAGATGAGTTGCTACTACTATATCGCCATCAGCAATCTGTTGTCTCGGGTCAACAATGATGTAGTCACCGTCAAAGATATTATCTTCAATCATGGAATTGCCTTCAACGAGCAGCACAAAAGCTTTCTTCGGGAAAAGATGCTCCTCTCCCTCTATGGCGCTCATAATTGCCTGTTGCGGTCCTGCAGCAATAGCAAATGGACTGGAAAGCGAAGAATCAAGCCAGTCCTTTACCAGTTTAATACTACGACTCGTGTTATGGACACGCTGAATATAGCCTTTTTCTTCAAGAGCTTTGAGATGATACGCAATGTGACCAAGGGATTTCATTCTAAGCTCCTGGCTCATTTCGCGATACGTTGGAGGCCGACCGTCATTTCTTTTCATGTATAGCATAATAGAGGAAAGTAGACGTTGTTGAATATTACTCAGCTCGTGAGCCATTTGACACCTCCTCCTAGATCTGAAATTGGCTCCAATGAGTGGAACTAAAGTTCTATAAATATATCATGCTGTTTATTCAGCGTCAAGGTCTAAGCTAAGTACAGGCTATCACAAATGCGTTCCGAGATTGAAATGAGTTCTCACCATCGGGGTTGCCTTTGTTCCCTGTCGCTAAGAAGCACTGTAAGAGCAGGCCCTTGAGTACGAACCGACCGGGAAACAACGCTAACGTTGTTTCCCGGTCGGTGATTGCCTGGTTGGAATCTGGGGCGGTACCAGCATATAGCTGAGCAAGAGGCCACCAATCCCGGCGATCACGATTGAACCCATCCAGAGATTGACAGACCAGACAACCCCCTTAATGGCGAACAGCGTCAAGAAGTAGGTACCCTGGATGAGCAGGGGAGTCAGGAAAGCAAAGAGGTGGAGAGCAGTTTCGCGCTCTGGCCAGGGTTTCAAAGTTTTGTAGAGGAGATCAACGAGCAGGCCTGTAAAGGCACTGACGAGAGCAACCAGGGGGAGTGGCGGAATATCTGTTGCGAGGATACTTCCGACAAGACTGTTGATCGTGAAGAGCAGCGCGAATGTGCCGAATGGGAGTCGCCAGCGCCGCAGAGCAAAAAGGACGCCGCCCATGAAGATGGCGCTCTGGAGCAGAATACTAGCAAGGCCCAGGTCTTTCAGATTTTCATCGGTGGACCGATCGGCCCACGAATGCACAATCGGGCTGGCATACTGGGTAAACATCAAGAAAATGGCAAGGATGTAGGCGAGGGAGAGAATCGCGGGGAGAAGCCGCGCCAGGCTTTCTGCTTGCTCGGAAAGTGGATGTCGCCAGGCGGAGCGCAGCGGGCCGCTGATAGTGAGTATCAACCCAAGGGCCAGGATCAGGTGCGTGGGACTGAGAAGTGCATCGACGTTTCTTTCAATACCAAAGAGGAGATGCCAGGTCAGATCCAGAACGCCACCGACGCCGAATATGAACGCACCCAGGAGCGACAATTCGTATCCCGATGGGAGCGCGCGCCTCCATGCATACCCCTGGGCATGGTTTTTCACAGTTAGCGCTCCGAGAAAAAGGCCGCAGGCGGCGAAACCGGAGTACAGGACGGCGTGCCACGGCGTGAAAAAGGTCTCAAGTCGCGCCAGGTGGTTGTGTGCCCAGCCGTCCAGAAAGAGTCCACCTGTCCACCAGGTGCCAAGGAGAATGACCATCCAATCGAAGCGCAGATTGCCAGGTGGTGACTGCTCAATTGATGGTGTCCCAGCCTGGTCGGATGCGATAGTTTTCACTGGTTTTTCGCTCCTTTGTAAGAATAACACATTTTTTGCAGCAAATTCTCGTATTTTCAATTGTTGCGTGCATTACGTCGTCGATGCAGGTTGCTCATCTGCACCCGCTGGTGTCTCCTCATCTGAGAGCTTCAGCAGGGCTAGAGCGACAGGGATGACCCCAATGAGCAGGAGACCAGAGGTGACCAGTTCGATCGAGAGGCCAATATGGGCGACAAAGCCGACGATCTGGACGGGAGTGCGCAGGATCAGAACCCAAACTGCCCAGGTAGGAATCAGATGTCCCCGGCCAAGTCCGATTGCCAGAAGCAGAGGACCAACCAGGAAATAGCCCAGGATCACCATGTAGAGGTAGGCAGTCATCAGCGGATCGGTGTTGAAGCGATCCCATAAGGCGGCCAACTGCGGTCCCCCTCCCATCTGCGCCATCAGGTAGGTCAGATCGTCCTGACCAGCAAACACGATGAGCGCAACGCCGCCCGTCAGAGTCAGAAAGCCACCGATGGTCGCTAGCCAGGGCGAGCGCCGCATGGTTACCTGCGTCATACCCAGCACGGCGAACGGCACGATGAACGCCGCGATCACTACGAGGAACACGCGCAGTGGATACACTGTGCTTGCCCAGGCCATCGTGTTAGCTGCGATGGCTGCGCTCCCGGTGCCATTGACGGCATTTCTCGCTGGATTGAAGAGGACTTCCACGAACATCAAAAGCGGCCAGAGAATCAGGCATGCCGCAAAGAAAGCACGTTGAAGCTTGAGATAAGCAGGGCGAGTCGGCTTTGAGAGGGGATCAGGTTCTCTTGTTGGTACCAGCATCCGGTTTTTCCTTTCAGAACGGAGAAGCAACTTCCTATTTGACTGGTAGATCATCTATTTGTTAGAATAATAACTAATGAATAATTTGTCAAGTACCCCCTTGAAAGGTGACAATGGACCATGACTAAAGCGCCTCACGCCGCTCAGCCAAGGCGGCCATATCATTCTCTGGCGCGTGAACAGCATGCTGAGGAGTCGCGCCAGCACATTTTGGATGCAGCTCGTTCGCTCTTTTTGCAGAAGGGTTACGTCGGAACAACCCTGGACGCAATCGCTGAAGGCGCCAGGCTTTCTCCAAAGACCGTTACCGCAGTGTTTGGCTCAAAGCTCGGAGTACTGGCTGAACTGTTGCGACCTGCGACCTTCGGCCAACCCTATCAGCACCTCCTTGAACGCATTCAGAGTGATCCGGACCCAGTACAACGGGTGGCACTCGTCGCGGAGATCACCTGGCAGGTCTACGATGCCCGTGCTCCTGAACTCAATTTGTTACGAGGGGCTGCGAGCGTTGCCCCTGAACTGGCAGAGCTTGCGCGGCAGGTTGAGGCGCGTCGGAGAGAGAAGCAAGAGCATCTGATCGGTTACCTGGTCAATCGAAGCGTCTTGCGCCAGGATCTTCAACCTGAAGAGGCTACCGATGAACTGTGGGCGTTGACGAGCTATGATCTCTACCACAAGTTTGTTGTTGAGCGCAGTTGGACTTCCGAGCGCTACAAGGAGTGGTTGGCAGGCATGCTGCTTCAGCGTCTGCTTGACCCTTCATCATTTCCAAGACCATGAATTGATCGTATGAGATTGAATACATACCTTTGCCACTTTTCCTTTTTCCAGACAAAGTGGTAAGGGTAGTGGGAAAGGACCTGGGAGGAAGAGGAGCAATGAGAGGGCCCAAGCCAAGTCATCCGATTGAACTGACAGATGCCGAGGGAGAACAACTCCATCGACTTGTCCGTGCGCATACGACCGGACAAACTCTAGCAATCCGGGCGCGAATTGTCTTAGCAGCCTCTGAACATTCCGAGTGGAGCAATCAGCAGATTGCGCACGCCGTTGATACCAGTGACCGATTGGTCCGCAAGTGGCGTCAGCGCTGGGTCGCCACTCATTCCTTGGCCGACGCACCCCGCTCGGGAGCGCCGAGGCGTTTTTCCCCTGAAGTGCGTGCGCAAGCAACCGCAGTGGCTTGCAGTTTGCCGCAGACGCGAGAGGTGCCCCTGGCGCGTTGGAGTCGGACGGAATTGGCACGCTGGGTTGCAGCCGCTCCTCAGCTGCCAAACGTCTCAGCCAGCACGATTGGTCGCTGGTTGAAGGCAGAGCGTATTCGCCCGTGGCGCTACCACGCTTGGCAACATATCCAGGACCCACAGACGTTTCTGGAGCGCGCTCGCCCAGTGTTGCAGTTGTATGAACAAGCCGCTAGCTTGCTGCGAGAAGGAAGCTGGCTGGTCTGCGTGGATGAGAAAACGTCCATTCAAGCTCGCGAAGCGGAACAGGCTCCACGGCCAGCCATCCGAAAGCAGGTGGCTCATCAGTCACCACGTTACCATCGTCGCGGCATGCGGCATCTGATGGCAGGACTCTCTGTTGCTGATGGCCTGGTCTATGGAGAGTGCATCACCCGGAAGCGCTTCGTCGACTTTCGTGCGTTCCTGGAGAAGGTTATCATTCCTGAAGCGTTGCGACGCAAGGTCCAGACCGTGATCTTGATCTTGGACAATGGACCCACGCACGCGCCGAAACAGTTGGCCCGTTGGCTTGAGGAACAGACTCTCGCTTTGAAGGACCAGTTGAGCATCCAGATCGCCTGGTTGCCTGTCAACGCCTCCTGGCTGGATCAGATTGAGATTTGGTTTAGTCTTTTGCAACGCAAACTCTTTCAGCCAAACCATTTTCTCAGCACCAGCGCCCTGGAGCAGGCGATTTTCGATTTCATCGCCTACCACAACCGCACTGCCAGGCCCATCAAATGGTCTTACACGGTTGAAAAACTCGAAAAGAAACTCGGAACACACTTGTGATAGCTTGTACTAAGGACTCTTCCGTGAATAACTTGATAATGGAATACTCCATCGAGTGTCTTCCAAAGACTTTCTCACCAATAAAAAACGTCAGGTTATTTACGGAAGCTCCCTAAGGGCTCATCCGCAAATAACTTCCATATTCGCGGGAAACCAGGTATAATCAAGGAATGACGACACAACAACAGTATGAGCTCCTGCACAAAGAATTGAATGAACAGCAATGGCGCTTGTATCTGGGAACAGAAGCGCTCAAGATCGGCTCTGGAGGCATCAGCCAGGTAGCCGCGCGGTCGGGAGCGGACTGGAAAACGGTACAGCGAGGGGTCAAAGAACTGAAGGGAGAGCGAGCAAGGGCAGAGGGGAGGATTCGCCAAGCAGGGGGTGGGAGGAAGAAGGCGACGGAGACGGATTCGACTTTGCAAAGGGATCTGGAAGAGTTGCTGGAGCCCAAAGGGGATCCGATGAGCCTGGTCAAATGGACGACGCACTCCCTGGCGCACCTGGTCAAGGCGCTCTCGCAGCAGGGGCATCGCATCAAGAAGACGGCTCTGGCCGAGTTGCTCCACGCGCAGGGCTATTCCCTCAAGGTCAACAAGAAAACGATGGAAGGCGCTTCCCACGCCGACCGCGATCAGCAGTTTGGGCACATCAATGCTCTGTGTAAGCAGTTCGAGCAGAAACAAGCGCCAGCGATCTCGGTCGACTGTAAGAAGAAAGAACTGCTGGGAAGGTTTAAGAACCAGGGGCGCGAATGGCAGCCCAAAGGGCAAGAGACGCGGGTGAACGTCTACGATTACCGCTGCGCTCGCCGATGGCAAAGCCATCCCTTACGGGGTCTACGATCTCGTGCATAATCAGGGCTTCGTGAACGTCGGGATCGATCATGAGACGGCGGAGTTTGCGGTGGAGAGCATCAGAAGGTGGTGGAAGCACTGCGGCAAAAAGCTGTATCCGGCGGCTCACGAACTGCTGATCACGGCTGATGGGGGAGGCAGCAATGGGGTGCGCAACAAGCTGTGGAAGAAGGCCCTGCAGACGCTGGCCAATGAAGAACAGCTCACGATCACGGTCGCCCATTATCCTCCCGCTACCGTGCCCCGTGGAACAAGATCGAACACCGCCTCTTTTCCTTCATTTCCATCAATTGGCGTGCCAAACCACTCACCTCTCTGGAAACCGTTATTGAATTGATCTCTCAGACGACCACCGCAGAAGGATTGCACGTCACAGCCATCAAGGACAGCCAGACGTATCCGACAGGCATCATCGTCACCGACGCCCAACTCAAGGCCCTCAATATCGTCCGCGATCCCTTTCACGGCGAGTGGAACTACATCATCAAACCTCAAGACACTCCCTCACTTTAGAACGAAACCCCGCCACATGGTTGACCCATGTGTCCACTTGAGGCTGTCACACCAGGAGTCCGAAAGACGGCTTCTGCTACAACCCGCCGCCTGCCGCTCGGAGGGCGGCGCCGAGTTCACCGGCTGGCCGCACGCTGGTCACGCCCGGGGTGACCGTCGCGCTACGGGTACGGGCAGCCGGGGAAATTGGCCGCATCGAGCTGGCCGGCCTGGACTGGTGCGATGTGGCCGGAGTTGTAGAGCTGCCATTGCACGGTGCCGAACGGCGTCGTGTCGTTGAAGGAGAACGTCATCGACACGGTACCCTTGGCCTCCGGCGGGGAGACCGATACGGTGTCCGAACCTCGAAGGACTGTGGGACTTCCCCCCCACGCCTGGGCATCCGCCTCAGCGACCCCCCCGTCCTGAACTGCATGCCAGGTGATCGTGACGATGACGGTTCTGGTCATCGTCGAGGTGTTATCCGTGCAGGACATGGTCGCACTGGATACTCCGCCATACGCCGCCGCGGGCAGTGCGGCGGCGAGCGCCAGGAGCAAGGCCATTCCCAGGGCGACCAGAAGCAGACGTTTCATCGAGACCCCTCCATCTGTTCTCAGTGCCAACAATCAGGGTTTCCCATACAGGGCTCTGTAATCAAATACGCAGCACCGTTACAGGACACCGTCCACCACGGCAATACCCCCATCTGCCATGGTATCACTCGGAGCCGTGCCGCCGCCGATGAACATGGCACACGTCGGGGCTTGGTTTTCTTCCCGCGTGGCAGTGCGAAGTGGACGCATAGGGAAAGGATGTCCGTTCTTCTTCAGGCATGAGGAAAGGAGAGCAACACCTGATTCGGATGACAAGAGATGCCCACATGGCTCATTTCCTCGCAAGCGATCAAGCAAGCTTCATTAACTTCGCGGGAGACCCCCAAGGTCGTGGCGGGGTTTCCTCTAGAACAGGAAGTTATTTGCGGATGAGCCCTAAGGGTGGACGAATGCGATATGTTCCCGTCTCTGCCTGCGTTTTGCACCTGGTACGTTGCTATCTGGAAGGGGATCGTCGCTCCCTCATTGCTGCCTATGAGGGCGAGGATCTTGGAACGATTTTTTTGTCGGAGTCCACGCGTAACCCAGGCCGCCCGCTCGCCGTTGGCGCTTTTGATGAAATCATAGAACGGGTGCGGGAAAAAGTGGGGCTTCCAGCACTGACGCCTCATACGCTGCGTCACCAGCGCTGTACCATCTTGAAACGAGCAGGAGTGAACCTGGATGATATCGCGCTCTTTGCCGGACCCACGGGTTGCGCAACGAGGTTGATGAAACTCCATTTTCAAGGTTCCAACCACCTTTGCGAACGCTCATAGCAGAAACTATGCCATTGACACAAGGCCAGATCACTCCAATAGTTCCCCATTCCTCTCCCCAGCCGGTCAAAGCATACCGATAGATATCGATACTTTTTCTTGAGATGACACTTCCCCAAAAAGGGTTGCACACTTTCTTTCCATGTGTTAATATATTAATATTAACGTCCTAATATTAAGGGGTTCATACTGTAATGGACACTCCTCTTGCCTATCTCTTAGGCAAACTCATGTTCGAAATAGACCGCGCAGCCGATCAACTGCTGCAGACACATGTAGGCATCTCCTACAGGCGTTTTCTCTTCCTGACCGTCCTGCACCATTGCGGCACGGTCACCCAACATGAGCTGGCAATCGCCCTGGGATATAGCGATCCAGCCGTCAGTACGATGCTTGTCGAACTTGCCAAGGACGGCTATATCCAGACGACAAAGAGTCCAGAGCATGGTCGCAAGCGTCTCGTGGCCATCACGCCGAAAGGAAACGAAGTGGTGGCACAAGGGAGAAAACTGCTGGACTCGCACTTTGACCAGCTGATGGTCATCGCCGACATTGATGCCCAACACTACCGTGAACTCACCGAACGATTGCACCAGGCTCTGATTGCCAAAATGAAGAAGGAGAAATGATGACCACAAGTCAGATGAGTACAACCACAGACACCACCCACGCCGTGCTCTCCCAAGATGGGGCGAAGATTAGCTATCTCAGTATGGGAAGTGGGCCATCGGTTCTTGTTATTCCCGGCGCACTCTACATCGCTGCCAACTACGCCGCCTTCGCACACGCTTTGGCTGAGCATTTTACGGTCCATATCATCGAGCGACGCGGGCGTGGCGAGAGCAGCCCACAGGGCGATGATTACAGCATGGCGAAAGAGCGCGAGGACGTTCTTGCCTTGCAGCAAAAGACCGGCGCCTCCTTGCTCGTTGGTCACAGCTTCGGGGGACTCGTAGCCCTGGAGGTGGCCCGTAACAACCCGGCGTTCACCAAAGTAGCCGTCTACGAACCTGGCGTCTCGATTGATGGGTCTATCTCGATGGACTGGATGCCTGGCTACGAGAAGAAGCTCGCCGAGAAGAAATATCTCGATGCCTTTATCGAGTACTCACTGGGCACTGGCCCTGATCGTGCTCGCACCACCCCCCATTGGCTCATGAAGCTGCTGCTTCCGCTTTTCCTTAGCGCTCAGGATCGCAAGCTGATGTTAGGCTTGCTCCCGGAAAATCTGCGCGAACATCGGGAGCTGGCCCGGCTTGACAGTAGCTACGAAAACTACCGAGAAATCACGGCGGATGTTTTGCTCATGTACGGAGGAAGAACCCATAGTAGCTGGGTTGATCTGGCGATGGAGCGGCTTGCAACCGTTCTCCCACATTCGGAAACGAAGGAATTTCCCCGCCTCAACCACTTTGGGATTGACAAACAGGCCCCGCGAGAGGTTGCCAGGGAAGTCAGTGTGTACTTTCTGAAGTAGCAGACCACCCACATACTCGAGCCGCGTGGGCGACCTCTATGGTTAGTCAAAGCTTGGCCGCAGAGGTCGCCCACGTTCTGCTCTGAGAGAAGAGGCTCGAAATTTTCTTGAGAAGGAGACCCGATGAGCAGTATCGCTGATTCTTCGGTGACCATCCAGACCTCTGCCCAGTCAGTACCTTCTACTCCGTCGTGGTTTGAGGAAGTGGCGGCTTTCGCTCAGGTTCTGAACCACCTGGGCCTGCTCAAAGCGATCCAGGAGCACGTCCGGTTTGCCCGCGCTCGTTTTGGTCAGTATGACACCATTGATTTTGTAGTCGTGATCATC
>Ga0209647_1004515_pt1 | contig 10455 bp, 9 predicted proteins | sample GraSoi_2013_60cm_FD_185827 | JGI IMG/M metagenome (GOLD analysis project Ga0209647, IMG submission 185827) | Grasslands soil microbial communities from the Angelo Coastal Reserve, California, USA - Sample 9_17_2013_60cm (SPAdes) (version 2) | ecosystem: Environmental > Terrestrial > Soil >...
ACATTTCTTCCCGCTCCTCCCGCGTCAATTCGCGGTTGGGCATGGGCGTGAGCCAGATGTCGGCGTCGAGGCCGACCTGATGGCTGGTATGGCCCGTGAGCATCGGGCCGCCGCGCGGTTGCGACATGTCGCCCACGAGCAGCCCGTGCCAGCCGGTCTTCGGCGCTTGCGCGGCCAGCCGCTCGAGGAATTGCACCAGGTTGGGATGGCCCCAGTTGCGGTTGCGCGAGAGCCGCATCACCTGCCAGGTCGCGCCGTTGATCGGCAGCGCCACGGCGCCGGCGAGACAGCCCTTGGAATAGAAGCCGATGGTGCGCGTTTGCAAATTCGCAGGCGCGCTCTTGCGGCCGAACAGCTCCTTGGCCGGCGTCGCGGGATCGTCCGGCTTGGCGAGTGGCGGCAGCGGCTGCGGATTGAGGGTGCCTTTGTCCTGCGCGCGTGCGACCTGCGGCGCGAGCAATGCGGCGGCCAACGCCAGTGCGGCGGCGCGCCCAACGGTGTCGCGCCGAGCAGCGCCCTTCGGCGCCTCTATCGTCGTCATGCTTGCGGCATCCGATTGAGAGTCCCGCCGCCCCCTCGGAGGCTACGCCGATTCGATCCGGCGGCGAGCCCCGCAGTGCGGCTGCCGGGTAAACCGCGGGATTCGTCCCGTCAAGCGGAATGCGGTCGAGACGTTGGCGACCTCGCCCATTAGTCAGGCGGGGAAGGTGACGAATTACCATCAAGCCTTGATGCGCGCCGCAACGGCTTGCGCCCGCCGGCGGTAGGCATGGGCGAGGCACTCGGCGTCATCGCGAAAAAGATCTGCCTCGCCGGCGAGCGCGAGCAGGCGCTGTTCCGTCGCCGCATGCGGTTCGATCGTGCCGTCGGGCCGGATATGGCCAAGCGCCAATCCGCGCGCGGCCAGCGCCCGGCCGACCAGCAGGCAGCGATGGCAGTCGAGCGGTTCGCGTTCGGCGCAAAGCAGGCACACGCGATGGTGCGCCATTTCATCCACGACGCGTTCGAGCCCGGCCGCGAACTCCGCCCGGGCGGCCATGGCCTCGTAGTCGGCGACCCCGTCGCGATAGAGGCGAGGATCGCTCGGGCGGCCGCCGAGGGCGTCCCCGAGCGCGATATAGGCCATCGCCTCGCCCGCGAGTCGCTGCGCCAGCGCCTTGCCCGAGAACCAGGGGCACCAGCGCGAGAACGGCACCGAGCGCACGTCGGCGACGGCGGTGACGCCGGCGTCCTTGAGCAGGGTCACGAAGCGATCGGCCGCTAGGTTGGAATGGCCGATGGTCAAGAGTTCGCGGGTAGCGGATCGCGTCATTGGCTTGATCGAGTTCTTGCGCTTAGTCCGTGTGTTTAAGCCGCGCCTCGACGGCAACCGAGCGTTAGCCTTTGTGGTACATCTTGTGCCCGACGCACGAGCTTTGATGGTCGAGCGCGGGCTGGCGGATGCCACCTGGAGGATGCGATGGGTCGCCTTGCCGGCGTAGCCGGGTTTGCGGTCGTGATGGTGCTGCTGTCGTCGGCGGGTAACGCCCGCGCCGACGTCGTGGTCAGGATCGACAAGTCGAGCCAGCGGATGTCCGTGATCGTCAACGGCGAGCACCGCTATACCTGGGCGGTCTCCACCGGCATCTATGGCACGCCGAGCGGGACCTTCCGCCCGCAGTCGTTGGCGCGGTATCACCGCTCGACCCTCTACAACAATGCGCCGATGCCATATTCGATCTTCTACGACGGCAATTTCGCCATCCACGGCACGACGCACGTGTCCCGGCTCGGCGGACCGGCGTCGCGTGGCTGCATCAGGCTGCATCCCTCCAACGCCGCCGTCCTGTTCTCCCTGGTGCAGCAACAAGGCCTGGGCAACACCAGAATTTCGATCCACTAGAGCACGTTCATTTAGGCTTGATGCATAGTGACGCGCGCACTCGGTGCACTCCCTCGCCCCGCGACAGCGGGGAGAGGGTGCAGACCGAGTTCGCCGCGCGATCGAGGCGCCTCAGCGCGGGGCCAAATCGGCGACGAGGTCGTGCACGCCGCCGATGAGCCCCTCGAACATGGCAAAGTTCAGCCGGTTGACCGCGACGAAAACTCCGACCCCGCGCGTCGGCGCCAGCACCACGTAGGTCATGAACCCGGCAACGCCCCCGGCCTTGGTCAAGATCGGCGGGCGATGTCCCCTGGCGAATGAAATGATCCAGCCGAGGCCGAGCGCGTCCATCTTCTCGCCGCCGACGCCGACCGCGGCTTTGAGGCCGTCGTGCCAGCGGTAGGGGACCTGGTCGATCATGCGCACCTCGGCGCCGGCGGCGTCGTTGACCGCAAGGTGCCAGCGCATCCACTTCGTCATGTCGTCGGCGGTGGTGAAGACGTTGCCGGAAGCGTCCATCGCCGCCGGCGTGTCCCACAGCGGCGCCTCCTTGCCGTCGAGGTCGATGCCGGTCATGGCCCGCGGCATCTGCGCGTCGGAGAGTTTCGTCGTGGTGTCGAGCATGCCCAGCGGCGCCGCCACGCGCTCGTGGAGCAGCGTGGCATAGGGCTTGCCGCCGGCTCTCGCGAGTGCGTCGCCCAGAAGCCCGAAACCGAGATTGGAATACATCGCGCCCGCGCCCGGTGCATACGGCAGCGATGCCCCCGCGAGCCAGCGCCAATAGGCGTCGGCTTCGAAGTGCTTGAATGGGTTTTCCCCCGGTTGCGGGTCCGGCACACCCGGCAGTTCGCGCGGCAGGCCGGCCGTGTAGCTCGCGACATCGAGGAGCGTGATCTGCCGGCCTGCGAACGCCGGCACCTTCGCGCCAGGCGGGGCATATTTGGCGAGCGGATCGGTAAGCTTGAGCGTTCCATCCACCGCCATGGTCGCGAGCACCTGACCCGCCATGACCTTGGCGATCGAGCCCATGCGCACAATGGAACGGCCGTCGGGCTCGGCCTTGCTGCCCGGACGCGTCTCGCCGTACCCGAGCACGATGGACTCCTCGCCGCGCACAACCGCAAGCACCAGGCCGGGCGCGCCGGAGTTGAGCCACATTACCGCGCCTGCCATGGACGCGGCGTCTTTGAGAACGATGTCGGCGGCGCGCGCAGGATTTGCCGATGCGCCGGCGGCCAGCATCGCGAAGATCACGGCCGGGCGGTATCTGGTCGATCTCGGGGTCATGGGCACTCGCCAGTTGGGGAGAAGTTTGTCGCAGGATAGCATGGGATGAGGCGGAGATCGTTCTCGCCGCCGCGCGAGCTTAGCATCGAACGTTTGCCGAGGGTTGACATGAATGGCCACAAACACTCCGCATGCCGGGACGCGATCGTTGCTCCAAGCCGGCGTTTCTTTCTCACCGGGCTCGCGGCCGCCGCGATCTCGCCCGCGGTCGCGCATGCGCAAGCCGGCGGTCCGGCCTCCAGCGAGGACGTACGATTCATGCGCATGGCGCTCGACGAGGCCCGCCAAGGCGATTTTCCCTTCGGTGCGGTGATCGTGCGCGACGGCTCGGTCATCGCGCGCGGGCGCAATTTGGGGCGAACGACCGATGACCCGACCGCGCACGGCGAGATGGTGGCGATCCGGCGCTGTCTCGCCGATCACGGCAGCGCGGCGCTGCGCGGCAGCACGCTCTATACCTCGGGCGAACCGTGCGCGATGTGCATGGGCGCCATCCTGTGGTGCCATCTGGGGCGGCTCGTTTTTGCGGCGTCGGTCGCGCAACTCGCCACCAAGATCGACCAGATCATGCTCTCGAGCGCCGAGCACGCCGCCAAGGCGCCCTTTGCCCCGATCTCGATCACCGGCGGCGTGCTGGCGGACGAGGCCGTGGCGCTGTTCGTGAAGTGATCACACGAGTCCGCAGCCGACATGACTCTGCGCCGTTGGAGGTATCGATGATCGCCCTTCGTGCGGCGAAGGCGGCAACGGTCGCGGCCATCGCGCTGTTCGCCAGCCTCGTCACCTTCGGAAATCTGACCGACTACAACACCAACTACGTTTTCGTCGAGCACGTCCTGTCCATGGATACGATCTATGCGTTTTCCACGATCAAGTATCGGGCGATCACCGACCCTGCGCTCGCGCAAGCGGCCTACGCGCTCATCATCGCGGCGGAGGCGGCGACGGCGGTACTGTGCTGGATCGGCGCGCTCGCGCTCGCGCGCCGGCTCTCCGCCGACGCGGCGGCGTTCAATCGGGCCAAGACCTTGGCCGTCGTCGGCCTGACCCTCGGCTTCCTGCTGTGGCACGTGGGATTCATGTCGATCGGCGGCGAATGGTTCGGGATGTGGCAGTCGCAGCAGTGGAACGGCGTACCCAGCGCGTTTCGCTTCGTCATGACGATTATCGCCGTGCTGATCTTCGTGGCGATCCCGGATCAGGAGCTCGAGCGGGGAGGGACGGCATGAGCCGCGGCGTTTACACGTCCACCTTGAGCGCGGCGATGAACGCCTCCTGCGGAATGTCCACCTTGCCGAACTGGCGCATGCGCTTCTTGCCCTCCTTCTGCTTCTCGAGGAGCTTGCGCTTGCGCGTCACGTCGCCGCCGTAGCATTTGGCGGTGACGTCCTTGCGCAACGCGCGCACGGTCTCGCGCGCGATGATCTTGCCTCCGATCGCGGCCTGGATCGGCACTTGGAACATGTGCGGGGGAATGAGCTCCTTGAGCTTCTCCACCATGGCGCGGCCGCGGCTCTCCGCGCGCGTGCGATGGACCAGCATGGCGAGCGCGTCGACGGGATCGCCGTTGACCAGGATTTGCATCTTCACCAGGTCCGCCGGCTTGAAGTCGGTGAGGTGGTAGTCGAAAGAGGCATAACCCTTCGACACCGATTTGAGCCGGTCGTAGAAGTCGAACACCACCTCGTTGAGCGGCAGGTCGTACTTCACCATCGCGCGGTTGCCGACATAGGTCAGCTCGATCTGTGCGCCGCGCCGATCCTGGCAGAGCTTGAGCACGCTGCCGAGATACTCGTCCGGCGTGAGGATAGTCGCGCGGATCCAGGGCTCGTCCATTTCCTTGATACGCACCGGATCGGGCATGTCGACCGGATTGTGGATCTCGATCTGGCTGCCGTTGGTCAAAGTGATCTTGTAGATCACCGATGGCGCGGTTGCGATCAGGTCGAGGTTGAATTCGCGCTCGAGCCGTTCCTGGATGATCTCGAGATGAAGCAGCCCCAAAAAGCCGCAGCGGAAGCCGAAACCGAGCGCGGCCGACGTTTCCATCTCGTAGGTAAAGCTCGCGTCGTTGAGCCGCAGCTTGCCCATGGCCGCGCGCAAATCCTCGAACTGCGCGGCGTCGACCGGGAACAATCCGCAGAACACCACCGGAATGGCCGGCCGGAAGCCGGGCAGCGCCGTGCTCACCGGTTTGCGGTCGTCGGTGATGGTGTCGCCGACGCGGGTGTCGGCCACTTCCTTGATCGAGGCGGTGAGAAAACCGATCTCGCCGGGGCCGAGCTCGTCGACATTCACCATCTTCGGCGTGAACACGCCGACGCGGTCGACCTCGTAGGCGGCGCCGGTGCCCATCATGCGGATGCGCTGGCCGCGCCTGAGCACGCCGTCGACGATGCGAAGCAGCACGACGACGCCGAGATAGCTGTCATACCAGCTGTCCACCAGCAGCGCCTTGAGCGTTGCATCGCGGTCGCCCTTGGGCGGCGGCAGGCGCGTGACGATGCCCTCCAGCACCTCGGGAACGTTGAGGCCGGTCTTCGCCGAGATCAGGATCGCGTTCGAGGCGTCGAGCCCGATCACGTCCTCGATCTGCTGCTTCACCTTCTCGGGCTCGGCCGCCGGCAGGTCGACCTTGTTGAGCACGGGCACGACCTCGTGATTGTTGTCGATCGCCTGATAGACGTTGGCCAGCGTTTGCGCCTCCACGCCCTGGGAGGCGTCGACCACCAGCAGCGAGCCCTCGCAGGCCGCGAGCGAGCGGTTGACCTCGTAGGCGAAATCGACGTGCCCTGGAGTGTCGATCAGGTTGAGGACGTAGTCCTTGCCGTCGCGCGCGCGGTAATTGAGCCGCACGGTCTGCGCCTTGATGGTGATGCCGCGCTCGCGCTCGATGTCCATGGAATCGAGGACTTGCTCCACCATCTCGCGCTCGGCGAGACCGCCGGTCGATTGGATCAGCCGGTCGGCCAGCGTCGACTTGCCGTGGTCGATATGCGCGATGATGGCGAAGTTGCGGATATTTTCGATGGCCGCGTTCATGGCGCGCGCATTAGCACCCGTGTGTTGAAGCGGCAAGCAGGTAGGCCTGACGATTCTTGACGATTCTTGGCGACTTGCCTCTCCCCGCAAGCGGGGAGCCTCGCTCATTCCGCCGCCGCCACCTGCTGCTCCGCCAGGAATGGCTCGAGCGAGACCGGCTCGGCGTCGCGCGCCACGATCGCGTGGCCGGGCGGCACCGGTTTCCAATGCGCGCGGTTGGCATCGAGCGGCTCGGACACCACCACCAGGTTGCCGCCGGACTCCCGGTAATAGAGCGAGTTGGCGTTGTCGTTGGCGGCGTAGCGGAAGGCGTAGAGATCGCGCCCGTTGGCGAGCGCCGCCGTAAAGCGCAGCGGCTCCCGGTAGCCGTCGGTGCTGACCAGCTCGGTCAGCGTCGCGAGCACGCGCGCGGTGGCGCCGACCGGATCCTTGTCGCCGCCGGCGCCGAGGATGGCGAGGAAGACCGCTTCCGAATCGGTGGTGCCGATGCGCGAGCCGTAGAACGCGTCGGGAATCAGCGCTTCCACCTTGCGCCGCAAGCGCCCCCAGTTGCCGATCATGCCGTTATGCATGAACAGCCAGCGGCCGCAGGCGAAGGGATGGCAGTTCGGGCGCGTGATCGGCGTGCCGGTCGCGGCGCGCACATGCGCGAAATAGAGATGTGACCGGATGTGGCGGCACAGGTAGCGCAAATTCTCGTCGGACCACGCCGGGCGGACCTCGCGATAGAGCCCGGGTTCGGCGTGCTCGCCGTACCAACCCATGCCGAAGCCGTCGCCGTTGGTGGCGGCGGTCGATTCCAGCGCCCGCTGACTCTGCACCACCAGCGAGTGCGCGGGGGCGGTCACGTACTGTTCCAGCGGGATCGTTTCGCCGCGATAGGCAATCCAGCGGCACATCGTATGTTCTCTCGGCCTCTTCCGAAGCAACGCCATCTAGCATTGCCGGCGGATGCGGCAAAGCGATGGCGGCTCACCTTGATATGGACCTCCCGGGCACGCCATGCCATAGGCTGCCGGCCGAAATGGGGGCCAAACCGGCATCTAGGATGCTTGCCATGTCGGCCATGACCCAAAGCGGGCGCCGCGGCCTCGCGCGCATCGAGCGGCTCTTCGATGCGCTCGCCGACCCCGCCCGGGGCGAGCGCACGGTGGTGGCCGTTCTGCTCGGCTATGTCGCGCTGTGGACGCTTTACGGCGCCATCGCCAAGGGCAGCCAGGACATCCACGCCGACATGTCCGAGCAGTTCGCGCTGGGGCGCGAGCTGGCGCTCGGCTATCCCAAGCATCCGCCGCTCGCGATGGCGGTGGTGCGCGCGTGGTTTGCCGTTTTTCCCACCGCCGACTGGGCCTACTACCTGCTCGCGATGGTTAACGTCGGTCTCGCGCTGTGGATCGCCTGGCGGCTCTGCGCGCGGTTTCTCGACGGCGAAAAGCGCGTGCTGGGGCTCGCGCTGCTCACGCTGGTGCCGTTCTTCAATTTCCACGGACTCAAGTTCAACGTGAACACGGTGCTGCTGCCGCTGTGGGCGGCGACGACCCTGTGGTTTCTGCGCTCGTTCGCGACGCGGCGCGTGCTCGACGCGGCGCTCGCCGGGCTCGGCGCGGCGGCGGCGATGTACGGCAAGTACTGGTCGATCTTCCTGCTGCTCGGGCTCGGCATTGCGGCGCTCGTCGACCGCCGGCGCGCCGCCTATTTCGGCTCGCTGGCGCCCTGGGTGACGATCGCGGTGGGGGCGCTGGCGCTCGCCCCGCACGTGGCCTGGCTCATCGCCAACGATTTCGCGCCGTTCTCCTACGCCATCGTCTTGCATGGTGCCGGTTCGCTCGCCTCCACCATCGGCGCCGCGCTCGGCTATCTCGCCGGCAGCATCGCCTATGTCGCGGTCCCGCTTTTGATCGTGGCGGTCGTGGCGCGGCCGAGCGGCGCGGCCGTCAAGGACATGGCATGGCCGTCCTCGCCCGCGCGCCGGCTGGCGGCGACCGCGTTCTGGACGGTGCTGCTGCTGCCGGCCTTGATCGCGCCGTTCGCCGGCCTGCGCTTGGTGTCGCTCTGGTCGATGTCGGCCTTCGCGTTGTTGCCGGTGATGCTGTTGTCCTCGCCGCTCGTCGCGATCCCCCGCCGCGACGCCGTCGGCGTCCTCGCGCTCGCGGTTGCATTCCCGTTCGTCATGGTGGCGATCGCCCCGGCGATCGCGTTCGCCATCCACAGCGCGGGCCCGGCGCCGGCCACCGCCCACGGCTCGCTGCTCGCCCAGCCGATCGAGCGGCTGTGGCGTGAGACGACCGACCGGCCGTTGCGAATTTTCAGCGGCTTTGACGAACTCACCGATGGCGCCAGCTTCTACATGCCAAGCCATCCGCTTGCGGTCCACGTGCTCGATGGCACCGCTTCCGCCGCGATGGAAGAACGCATCGCTCGCGACGGCATCGCGCTGCTCTGTCCCGCGCGATCATCCGTCGCCGCCGCGGACTGGTGCGCGAAGGCGGCGCGCGCGCGCGCGCGGTGCTCCCCTCCCGGCAAGCAGATCGAGGTCGAGGTTTCCCGCCGTTATCTCGGCGTGGAAGGCAAGCCCGCGCGTTATCTGCTGGTCGCCATTCCGCCGCGGCAGCCGCAAGCATCGCCGTCCGCGCGGGAGCCGCTCGCCCACTGCATCGCGCGCCATCTCACGGCGGCAGAGTGACGGCGGCCTTGATCAGCGCGACGGCGTTTTGCAGCGGCGATTGCCGGCTGGCCACCGAGCGCTCGAATTCGGCGCTGGCACGGTCGAACCGCGCGAGTTCGTCGCGCTTTTGCGCCTCGTCGAGGAAGGAGTAGATCAACGCGTTGCGGGCGATCGCCTTCAGCGCCCGATACTCGAGGCCAAAATCGCGCGCCGCGCGCAGGTATTCGTTGGTGAGGTCGATGCGGGATATCCCGGCATCGTCCGACGACAGCACGACCGGCACGCCGGCGGCGAGATAGGTGGGCAGCGGATGATCCTTGCCCCGCACGCCGAGGATGAGGTCGGTGCTGGTGAGGTTGACCTCGACGACGACCGGCCTCGCGCGCATCTCGGCGAGCAGGCCTTCCATGTCGCGTTCGAAGGCAAGCGCGACGCCATGGCCGATGCGGCGGGCGCCAGCGATCTCGATGGCCTCGCGGATGTGAAAGGCAAGATCGGGTGGCGGAACGAGGCCGAGCCACAGCTCGCCCGCGTGCAGCGCGACCGGCACGTCGTGGGCGAGAAAGCGGATGATCTGCATGTGGCGGGTGTAGTCGCGGCGCGCCACGAGACCATCTTCGGGCCCGACGAAATTGAGCGCGACCATGCGCGGTTCCGCGCGGATCAGCGCGGCCGCGATGGCGGTCTGGACGAACACCTCGTCTGGGGGATTGTTGCGATTGACCTGGATGATGTAACGGAAGGTGACGCCGCAGCCCGGCTGCGCGTCGGGCGCATCGCATGCCAACGCGGTCCTGATCTTGCCCAGCGCGGCCGTCAGGGCATTGCGCCTTGCCGCCACGCAATCGCCGAGCCCGCTCGCTTCTAGCGTCTTGAGCTTGGAGGCATCGTCGGTCGCCTCGCTGATTGCCTTGACGAACCTGTCGCGATCGTCCGGACACCACGACGACACCATGAACTCGACGTATTGCACGTTCTCGCTGTCGTAGCGCCTGAGCTGGTCGATCGTCATGTCGACGAAATGCGAGCCGGACACCGCTCCGAATTTGTCGAAGGCGGCGAAGAATTCGTCGTGGCCAGTCGGCACGGCGGGAGTCGGCAGGAATGCGCGCATCGAGAACGCATCGACCAGCCAGTTGTAGAGCTGCTGGTCGCGCATGGCATCGGAGACCGGCACCGCTCCCGTTCGGTCGCATTGCGATTTTGGCACCACGACCCTTTGGGGGTTGACGCAAAGCTCTTGCTGCGCGGCCCAGGCGATGAAGCGCTCGGCGTAGACGGCGCCGGCGAGGTGGGTATGGAGGTCGCCACCCTTGGGCATGCGATGGAGGAAAGCGCGCAGCACCGTGCGATTTTCGCGCGCCGCTTCGAAGGTGGCCGCCGTGATGACCGTGTCGAATTCGCCCGCCAGCACCGCGACGCGCAACAAGACGATGAAGGCCGCCAGCAAGATGACGGCGAGGATGATCCGGCGTCGCAAGGCTTGCCCCGCTGCGGTCGTTGCAGCGCAAAGCTAGCGCAGTTTCGCAATAAGTGTCGATGATTGTGCAACGGTCTCGGTGCGCTCCCTCTCCCCGTTTTGGGGAGAGGGTCGGGG
>Ga0209647_1004517_pt1 | contig 10449 bp, 15 predicted proteins | sample GraSoi_2013_60cm_FD_185827 | JGI IMG/M metagenome (GOLD analysis project Ga0209647, IMG submission 185827) | Grasslands soil microbial communities from the Angelo Coastal Reserve, California, USA - Sample 9_17_2013_60cm (SPAdes) (version 2) | ecosystem: Environmental > Terrestrial > Soil >...
CGATGCCGCCTGGATCGCCGGCATTGTCCTCGATGTGGCCGGCGGGGCGGTCATGGTCTGAAGCCGCGCGGCACTCTCTGGTCGCTCGGAACGATGCGGGGCAGACGCCGCAAGGCGCTTGTCGATTTTGGCGTTGTTGTGGGGCGCACCGTTTCTCGTGACGCGCAGGAATTGGTTGTCACATCCCGGTAATGCGGTTATGTGACAACATGTCGAGAAATCCCGACACGTAGGATAGTCGAATTTTCAGGCACTGTCATTTGTCCGTTTGACCGTTGGACATTGCAACTGCGCGGTGAGGTAACGCTATGCCCAAAGGCGCTTTGGCAGTTGTCGGCCACGCCGGCCCAGTCTCGACCGGGGATAAGATGTCGGCGCCACACGCGCTCGCCGCCCTTGCCGCTTTGGGTCAGCCGACCCGGCTTGAGATTTTTACGCTGCTCATGCGCGCCGAGCCGGATGGCATGGCGGCTGGCGCCATCGCGGACAACATCGGCTGTCCTCACAATACGTTGTCATCACATCTGGGCATTCTTGCCCGCTCGGGCCTAGTCCGCGGCACGAGAAACGGTCGTTCAATAATTTACCGAGCCGATGTGGAAGGCGTCCGGACGCTGCTCGTATTCCTTGTGACCGACTGCTGCGGCGGTCACCCGGAGCTGTGCGATCTGCAGAGTGCCCCCGAGGCGGCGGAATGCGGCGCCACTGCGAAGCGAAAAGGTGCACAGCGGAGGAAACGACGATGACTCAAGGGCAGGAAAGAAAGCCGTACAATGTCCTATTCCTGTGCACCGGAAATTCGGCTCGCTCGGTCATGGCCGAAGTCATCCTCAACCGGGCGGGGCAAGGCAAGTTCCGGGCGTTTTCGGCAGGAAGCCAGCCGAAGGGGCAGATTCACCCGTACACGCTCGATCTGCTCAGAAAGCTCAACTACGATGTCAGCGGCTTGCGCTCAAAGAGCTGGAAAGAATTTTCCGGACCCGACGCACCGGAGCTCGATTTCGTTTTCACCGTCTGTGACGACGCCGCGCGAGAGACCTGTCCGGTCTGGCCGGGGCAGCCGATGACGGCGCATTGGGGTGTACCCGATCCAGCTGCCGCCACGGGCACCGAAGCCGAAGTCCGCTTTGCGTTCGCCGATGCCGTGCGCATGCTCACCAACCGCATCAACATTTTTGTGAGCCTGCCGCTGCGATCGCTCGATCAGTTGACCCTGCAACGGCAGCTCGATGCAATCGGCAAGACAAAAGATACAGGCGGCAAGCCTGCCTCGGCGGCGTGATGGACGAAAATCCGATCCCGCTGACGCGGCGGCTGTTCGCGGAAGGTCTGGGCACGGCCATCCTTGTCGCAACCGTCATCGGATCAGGCATCATGGCCGAGCGCCTCGCCGGCGGCAACCAGGCGATTGCGCTGCTCGGCAATACCATCCCGACCGGCGCTATCCTCGTCGTGATCATCACCATTCTTGCTCCCGTCTCGGGCGCGCATTTCAATCCGGCGGTGACGCTGGTCTTCGCGATGCGTGGTGCCACACCATGGAACGAGGTCGCTCCCTACATCCTTGTTCAATGCATTGGCGGAATCGCGGGCACGGTCGTCGCGCACCTGATGTTCGATCTCGCGCCGCTTGCCATCGGCACGACGGTCCGCAGCGGTCCGTCGCAATGGTTGGCGGAGGCCGTGGCAACGTTCACGCTCGTCCTGGCCATCCTCGGTGGACTACGTTATGCGCCGGCCGCGATTCCCTGGCTCGTCGGGCTCACGATCACCGCGGCCTACTGGTTTACTGCATCGACCTCCTTCGCCAACCCGGCGGTCACGCTCGCCCGCGGCTTCACAACGACCTTTGCCGGCATCGCAATCAATCACGTCCCCGCCTTCATCGTTGCGCAACTGATCGGGGCCATGATTGCCGCTTTGATTTCACCAGCGCTTTTCTCCGCCGATCAGCAACGCTCAAAGATTGTTGTCGCGTCGGGCGAATAAACCCGGGCAAAGCTGCCCATTAATCGCGAATGAGTCCTGCGTTGGCGCGGGTCATTGTTCAGCGGCGCCGGCCTGCGGCTCAAGACTGCGGGATGGAATCAGCGATAGCGGCGAACTCGGTCTGCTCCCTCCCCCGCTTGCGGGGGAGGGCTGGGGAGAGGGTGATTTAAAATGCTCAATCATATTGCGCGCCCCCTCCCTGTCCCTCCAGCCGAAGTCGGATGTTTCCGACTTCGGTCAGTTAATAAAGTGGCCGAACTCGGGTAAACCCGAGTTCGGCTGCAAGCGGGGGAGGGAACGATGCGGCACGGCTTGTCGTTATCGCGCGAGCGATGGTTCTATCCCAACGGAACCCGGTCTAAGAATCCGGCGGCGCCGGCGGTCAAACGCGAGGCCGAGGAGGATTGGGGAAAGGGCGCGCTGGCGATCAGCGGCACTACGCGTCGCTAACCAACGCAGTTGAAGCGGTATACCACCCGACTGCCCTTGAAGAGATTCTTTTCGGCTGTTTCAGAATCGATCATCTGCGCCTTCTTTCCTGCCTGTTGGCAATACTGTTGCGCCAAGTCGCCGATGGCTTGGCGCGAGTAGGCCCCTGTCCAGGCCGAATACTCGATGCCCGCTGGCGTGTAGGAGAGAACGCGCATCTCGTCGTCAGCGGCGCAGCCGCAAAGACCAATGGACGCAAACAATATCGCCCGCCTCATGGCTATATTCCCCATGCTAAAGGCCGCGGATTGAAATGGTACGAAAACCGCGCCGCACTTACCAGCTGCGTATTGTCGGCGGGCGCTCATTGGCAAGCTTAAAGCGATGAGCAAATAGCGCCAGGCAAAATAGGGCGCGGACTCATTGACGCGCAGCCACGACCCGACTCTGACATTAAGGCCGCCTTCGCCAACGGCTGACAGGTTGTAAAATCGTTCCGTTACCCCTGACTGACCTTTGCCAGTTCTGTATCCTCCAATGCGATCTGGCTGTGTCAAAGAATGCTGAAGGGGACTCTGAATGGATATGCCTCGCCGCCTTGGTGCTGAGTTCTTTGGAACTTTCTGGTTGACCTTTGCTGGTTGCGGTAGCGCTGTGCTCGCGGCTGGCTTTCCCGCCCTGGGCATTGGCTTTTTAGGGGTCAGTCTGGCGTTTGGCCTAACGGTCCTCACGATGGCGTATGCGGTCGGTCATGTATCCGGCGGGCATTTCAATTGTGCGGTCACAATCGGGCTCTGGGCTGGAGGCCGCTTCAAGGCGAGTGACGTGATTCCCTACCTCATTGCGCAAGTGGCAGGGGCCATCGTTGCAGCGGCAGTTCTCTACGCGATTGCATCGGGCAAGCCTGACTGGGTCGCGGGTGGATTTGCCTCCAATGGCTTTGGCGATCTCAGCCCCGGCAAATACGGACTTATGTCGTGCCTTTTCAGCGAAGTCATCGCAACTTTTTTCTTTCTGTACGTGATCATCGGCACGACCTCAAAGGGAGCAGCCGTAGGATTTGCCGGCATTCCAATTGGACTATGCCTGACTCTGATCCACCTGTTCCTGATTCCGGTCACAAACGCGTCCGTCAACCCGGCTCGTAGTACTGGTCCCGCGCTGTTCGCCGGCGGCGCATATATCGGCCAGCTCTGGCTTTTCTGGCTTGCGCCGTGCCTCGGCGCGGCTCTTGCAGGATTCGTCGGCCGGTGGCAGCACGATTTGGTTGAGGCCCCATCGACGTGACGTTTCACGCACAACAACGCGGCGTCGATGATATTTCCGTCGCGATTCTTCGCGGGCCGGACTTATTCAGGACTTGGCGTGATGTCCGAAGTTGGCAGTGCGCCCCGAAGGCGCGAATCATCAGTGGAGGAGGATTCCGCCCGGATAGTTGTCGATTGATCCGGAAGCTGGCGAGCGGCTCGGTCGGGTGACTGGCCGTGTCGGAGCCTCGCGACAAAGGTCGCCTTGGGCGGCTGAGCGATCTGGCGGGCCGTAACGTGAGTGAAGCCTGAGCAGGCCTCGAAAGTGACAATGCGGATGCCGACCCTCCTGCCATTTGGGGAAGGCCGCGTGAGCGGGGAAGCAATCGACACGTGCACCCGCTCGATCCGCCGGGGTAGCGGGCACGGCACGTCGGAAAGGTGGTTCGGGTAATCGGGGGAGAGCCGTCACGGGTGAGGGTGGCGGCCTCAACGTCGCGACAGGCGCCGACCACGGCGGAAGCGGCAACAGCCGTCGATTACAAAATAAAAAAGTCTCGCACCTTGGACTTTGATCCAAGTCAAATGCGCGGCCTCATCAGATACAGCACCGGGGTCACTGAATGGGGCGGCGACTTTGCACCGACGCAGATCGGTTATACGGTTGGATATCTAGGCTATTTTGCTAGGAGGAACCACCAATGGAAGAGCATCAGGTCGGCTGGATCGCAGCGATTATCATCGGCGGAATTGCCGGCTGGCTCGCCGAGCAGTTCATGAAGAGCCAAATGGGGCTTGTGATGAACATTGTGCTCGGCATCATAGGAGCCGCTGTCGCTAGTTGGCTGTTCGGCTTTCTCGGTATCACGTTTGGCGGTTGGATCGGCTATCTGATTGCCGGCTTCATCGGAGCCTGCATCCTAATCGCGATCGCCCGAGCGTTCGGCGGCGGTCATCAGCAGCGAACATGAAGGCCGGCGCTCGCCGTCGCTGCTCGGCGGCGCGGCTGCCGCCTGCACTGGTACGAAGTGATCGAATGAGGCTGGCTCTTATAGGGGAGAGAGTTATGAATGATGATGATCCTACCACTCACTTAGAAAGAAAAATGGGACATAAAGCTTACAAAGATTTTCGAAATTGGGGGAAAATTGCAATCTGGTTAGTATTGATTGTAGTAGCGTGTGGCTTAGTTTTGTATTTGGCTGTGTGGACAAATTTAATCCAGTAGCGGCTCAGGCGATGAATAGCATGCCGAGGAAGCTCTCGGTATCGACGCCGCTCGCCCGCGCCGACGAGCTGATCAAATAGCGGTGTTTTTTTGCTGCGGCGCCTTAGGACGCGATTGGCACTTCGCGTCATTTCGCTGCGGCGCCAAAGTTCAGACGTTATTGGAGACGAAGCGGACATGCCGGGACCACCGGCGCCGTGTCAATTCGACGCGAATGACACACAGCGGTCATTGGCAAGCCAATTTTGCTGTGACGTCAACCGACTGGCGTTTCACGCTGCATAGATACGGGATTGGCGCAAGGTCGCCCCTTTTCTCGCAATATTGGACAAGCCAAATCACTGCGCTTGCCATCATCTTGAGGACGCCAGCTGAGAGGTTTGCGAGCAGCAGCCATGCGCCGATTATCCGCCGTCCTCATCGTCTGTGCCGCTCTGAGCGCGACGACGGGCTTGGCGCGTGCCGGAGCTTGCGCCGACCAAATCACCCAGTTGCGTCAGGCGGCGCAGCTCGATCACGAACCGACGCCGGAGTCGATCGGACAAGCGCAGACCTATGCCCAGCTGAGTTTCGCCGCTGAGCTCGCGCAGGCCGAGGCGCAGAACGCGCTCGGGCACGAGCCGGACTGCCTGCTGGCCGCTTCCCGCGCGAAGCAGGTGCTCGAGCTGCCCTGAATTGGACGGCACAGGGGCAACGCTCTCTGTTGGGCTCGGCGGCGGCTCACTCGCAATCCGGCTCCGGGAAATTCGGGCAATTACGAACAAAACGACGCAAGTCCGTCAAAGCGGCGGAGCGGGGAGCGCCCCATCTTACTCTCGATGGGAAATCGGACCTATGACCCTTATCGAGAAAGAACGCCTGATCAACGACATGCTCGCGGAGACGTGTGATCTGATGGGCAAGATGATAGCGCTGATCCCGCCCGAGCACCCGGAGCTGCGCCTCTCGGCCTGCGCGTTCCTCCTCGAGGAGATCAACAGCACGATCAAGCGCACGCTGAGCGTTCACAGGACCGAGCACTAGCAGCTGCGGCGGCGTCCCACGTTCTTATTCAGGTAGCGCTCAAAGGGTGCTGTCGCCTTGACGGGCATCATCAAACGGGCCACTCGCAGCAAAGCTTGAGTGGGGCGCGCGAGGTCATCGAGCGGGCGGTTTTTTCTGCCCGAGGATCATGCGGGAGTTCTGCCCTAGGGCGTGATTAAGTTCAGGTTCGTCCAGAACGTCCCGTAGCCGATTGATAGTCGTGTTCGGCTGACCTTCGTCGGATAGGATGCGATTTACGGCGCGGAGCGCGAAGCAAAGAGCGGTGTCGTTGCCCCGCTTCAACGCCTGATGCACTTGTGGCGTGCGTACGAGGGCTCGGAGAGATTTGACGGCTTGAGCGTCGGGAAGGTTGCTCGCTGGGGGCAAATTCGCCCACAGCATGCCCTGAGCCTCCCGCAAAGTCCGTTTGATTACGAGATCGTACTGCATGGGTAGAACATCGGCAATTAGCGTGAGTTTCTTGCGATTTACTTTACCGAGTGCCATCCATTTTGGCTATGGAGCGGCCTACCGCGCGTCGCCCGGCGCGAAGGCGAGCGGGGTGCGGCTGTTCACGCGTAGGGCTTTGAGACAGTACCCCGGCCAGGTCGTGTAATGCTCGGCCGTCCCCACGTCGTGGTAAACTGCCGTGGCAAACTCGTTGGACGTCGAGTTGAAGCCTATTGGACTGTCCGACGCTGGCGAGATCGAACGCGCCGTCTCGGCATTCGCGGGCTCTCCGAATGGCGGCCTGATCGAGGTGGTGAGTGGGGCGTCGTTGATTCACCGCGAATTGATCGTCACCCTTGCGGCGCGGCATCAATTGCCCGTGGTCTACCCCTATCGCGTCTTCGTCACAGGCGGCGGGCTGACGAAGGTTGACACGGGGCACGACAGCTCCGCGTCAACCGACCAGCCGCCGCCACCACGGCCGCCGCAGCGGCACCGCCGCCACCGTGCTCGTGGCTGGCCGCGCTCGCATGGCCGTAAGCTCGCCTTCGAGCCGCGCGGCCGTTTCCCTGGCCGCCATGAGGTCGGCCGTCGCCCTCAACGCTCCGCCATGAGTCGGTCGGCCCGATCGCGCTCGCGTTCAAAGTCAGCGCGGTGACCGCCCGCCACGGCCTCGAGCTTGGCCAGCTCCGCCTGCAGGGCTTCGATGCGGACCTTGGCAGTGCCCCCTACGACTTTGCAGCAACGACGACGGCGGTGATGAACACGAGGATAGGAGCGACGAAAACGACGGCCAGTGCGTCCCACAATCCGGCCCACAAGAACGTTCCGGCTACAGCGATGACCGTTCCCGCGGCGACGCCAGCGACAATGACCTCTGGGCGGCCCGTTCGTGAAGCTCGCCACCGACCGGTTGCCGGGTCGAACATTGGTTTAAGCGGTGGTGGCGTTGGCGGCTCCTCGCCGCCGAAGAGCGCGGCCGGAAACTGTGCGGCATATCGCTGGCGCCGGCTTTTGGGCGGATGTGGGCGTTCGTGGCGGGCGTTCGGGTCCGGCTCCACGAGTTTGCGATACAAGTGCCAAGTCGAGTGACCGAGCACCGGCACCACCACGGCGAGGCCGACGAACAACGGCAAGGAGCCGACCACTAGGAGGCCGGCCACGATCAATCCCCAAACCGCCATGGGCGCGGGATTGGCGGCGACGGCTCGCACCGAAGTCAGCACCGCTTCAACGGCGCCGACATCGCGGTCGAGCAGCAGCGGAAATGAAACCACGCTGATGATCAAGACCGCCAGCGCGAACAGGAAGCCGATGCCGTTGCCGACAATGATGAGCGTCCAGCCGGCGGGCGTGGTGAAGACTTCGCGAACGAAATTCGGAATCGAGGCCGCCGGCTCGTGGCCGAAGGTTTCAATATAGATAGCCTCTGCAACGCCAATCCAGAACACGAAGATCACCAGCAGCAGAAGACCGAGCGCCGCAATTGCGTCGCGCGATGGCGAGTGCAGCACGTCGAAGGCGTCTGCCCATGAAATGTCGAGACCTTGCTCACGCTGCCGGCTCAATTCGTAGAATCCGATAGCGACGAATGGGCCAAGGAGCGCGAAGCCGGCCGCAAGGGGAAACAGCAGGGACAAGACGTCATGTCCGAAGCTCACCCGCGCCAGAATCAGACCGACGATCGGATAGATCAGGCAGAGAAACAACGCGTGGGTGGGCATGGCCGAGAAATCGGACATTCCGCGTGCCAGCGCGTCCTTGAGGTCCATCACGCCGATGGTGCGGATCACCGGCGGACCGGAGGTCGACTCTGCCCCCGTGAGAGCATGGACAAACATCATGTTGGTGCCTCCCGGGAAAGAGGAGCATCGCGCTGCGTCTTATGGATCACGCTGTGATCACGCCGTGCCGCAACCCGAGCCCATACTAACGCAGGAAAGTACAATGGGATCAAGAAATACATGGACAGCCGCGCCCGTCCCGGCAGCAATGTCACCGGCGTCTACAAGAAGCTCTATGTCGCGCAATCCTTGAAGGTGATGGCCCGCCGCGGCCGAATGACGCCCGCAGCGGGTGCAGCTTCACGCCGTTTGGATATAGTCACGCAATGCCGCGGACTCTTTCTCCATTTCTTGCAGGCGATGCTTGACGACGTCGCCGATCGAGATGATGCCGACCACCTGATCCTGCTCGACGACCGGAACGTGGCGGAACTTGCCCGCCGTCATCCGCTCCATGATCGTGCCGACAGTCTCCGTCTGGCCGCATATGACGACATTGCGCGTCATCACCTGAGCAAGCGGTTGCGCGAGCACGTCGGCGCCCTGTTCGCCAAGCACCCGCACAATGTCGCGTTCGGATAGAATTCCGATCACCCGACGATCCGGACCGAGCACGAGAAGTGCGCCAATTCTATGCTTGGCAAGCGTTTTAACCGCGGTTTCGAGGGTAGCCGTGGGCTCGATTGAAATGACATCGCCGCCCTTGGCGGACAGAATGGTCTTGACGGTCATGGGTCGCCTCCCTCGACCGGCGTTCGTGTCGACCTAGCGCACCACCGGTCGTTTTAATAATCAGCTATTTGGTGCCAAGTTCCTCCCTTTGAGTACGCGGCGAACGCGCGAGCGCTTGGCCAACGCCTCATTCGGCATCACGGCGACTGGGCACGGCATTTCCTTAGCACAAACAGCTATTGGTCGGAATGCGGTTGCCGCAACTCTGAGGCGCCCTGCGGCATTGCGCGCCTCTGAGCGCACCGCAGCATGAAACAAAAACAGACAAGTTTACGCAGTCTGCACAAGATGATAGCCGCCACCCGCAGGTATCACCACGAGCACCGCATTCGCAGCGCACGCGGAGCGGCGCCAAGAGCGCCGTGGCAATTGCGAGCAGAGCGCAGCCGGCGATCGTATCAAGATTGATCGCTGCGGGGCGGCGTGTCCATGCCTTCATTCGGGCCGCCGCCCGCGACGGCTGTCCAGAGGGCCTCGACAGTTCGGGCGGCGGCCTTGCGCAGGAGTGCCTTGAGCTTGGCGAAGAGCTGCTCGATCGGTTGAGGCCTGGCGAATAGGGCGGCAGGCAGAGCAGCCTGGCGCCACGCGCCTCGACGGTCGCGCGCACGCCTGCGACCTTGTGCGAGCTGAGATTGTCCAGGATCACGCTGTCGCCGGGCCGCAGCGTCGGTGCGAGCACCTTCTCGACATAGGTGCGGAACCATTCGCCGTTGATCGGTCCACGATGACGAAGGGAGCAGTGAGCCCATCGCAGCGCAGGCCGGCGACGAAAGTCGTCGTCTTCCAATGACCGTAGGGGACGGCGCCGACGAGGCGCTCGCCTTTCTGCTCGGCGGCACGAAGCGACTTTTTTTGAGCCGCAGGCCGAGGCGATCGAGCGTGCGCCACAGGCAACCGAGGCTGACCGTCACCCGCGCTCGGCTGCCAGCCAATCACGCAATTCCGCGAGCGTCGCGTCGGGCTCCGCACCCAGGCGCATCAGCAACGCCTGCTCATGGCCCGCGAGCTTGCGGGGCGGGCGTCCGCACGGCAAAGAAGCCTTGTAGATGTATGAAACGCTGACCCGCAACAGCGCGGCAACCTGCCGCACCGGCACGCCACCATCCACCGCCGCCAGAACCCGTGAGCGCAGGTCGTTCGAATATGGTATCCCCATTGTGGTCCCCTCGGTCCGAATCAAACCGAGACTCCAGGAATCACAAATTTTGCGCAGCGGGAATCCCTTGCCGATTCCACTCAATCGAAAACCGCAGTAGGTCGGGGTCAGAATAGGTAGGGCGCAAGAAACCCTTGTGCCGCAGCGCTTCGGGGATTTAAGATATCCCACCTTGGCGTGAAGCGACTGGTCAAGACGCGCTAAGGCAAGTCGCGTCCGTTATGTCCGGGCCTACGGCGCGCTGCGGCAAACTCTGGCTGTTCAGCTGAGCATCCGTCCGGGCGCAACGGAAGACATCCATGCTCGCCGCAATTCGCATGACCTGCTCGCTCCTGAAGCTCAGGATCGGCGTTGCGGTCGCTGCGAGCGCGCTGGCCGGGATGGCGGCGGCTAAAGGCCCTGCCATCTCGG
>Ga0209647_1004520_pt1 | contig 10447 bp, 10 predicted proteins | sample GraSoi_2013_60cm_FD_185827 | JGI IMG/M metagenome (GOLD analysis project Ga0209647, IMG submission 185827) | Grasslands soil microbial communities from the Angelo Coastal Reserve, California, USA - Sample 9_17_2013_60cm (SPAdes) (version 2) | ecosystem: Environmental > Terrestrial > Soil >...
GAACATGCTCGCAAGTAGCACGCCCGCCAAAAACGCCATTGCCTTGCCACTCATGGTTGGTTCTCCTTCCAGTCATGGCCAACGTTTCAGGCCCACAGAACTCTAGCAAAGCAAGTAAGGGGGCAGGAAACGAACCCAATTGATAAACATGGTCAGCGATAAATGGCGACTGGACACGCCGCCGTAGGGGGCACCGACGGTCTTCCATCGAATGTCCGCTTATGACCCAAAGCGGACATGAGGATCGCAAAGTGCTAGCTTTTACGCGTCGCTGCAAAGGAGGTCGTCATGGCTGAATCCGTCTACAAAGTAATTGAGTTAGTCGGCACCAGTACTGAATCGTGGGAAAAGGCCGCGAAAGCTGCGGTGGATAGGGCCGGGAAATCTTTGAGGGACCTTCGGGTCGCAGAGGTCGTGCAGCAAGACATGCAACTCAAGAATGGAAAAGTCGAAGCGTATCGCGCGAAGGTGAAAATCTCGTTCAAGTTCGAGGGCAAGGCTTAGACTCTGTGAACGAACCGGAGTGGCACGCTTAGACCGGGCTACATGGCGGGATTGTCCGCTGGCACAAAGCGGACATGCGAGCAGCGCCACCCAACGTCCGCTAATGACCCACAGCGGACATTGGGGAGCGGACCCGCCGCAGGAAGCGAAAGTAAGCGGCAATCTTATAGGCATTGTGTCTTTGTCTTTGCCGACGAAATCCTCGCAGCAGTTAGCTCTACGACTGCGGGCTAGTCTGACCCGCAGGGTCTCGAACGGCCATGTCATAGGTGCCGGCCGAGCGGAGTCCTACGCGACATCATTTCGACTTTGTTTTGCGGGAGCTTACGGGCAGTCGGTCTTGGTCGAGGAGGTCGAGATGATCGCCGAGCCAAACCACGACGCTCAACGAGAGGATACGGTTCGCGGCAGGCGCGAGCGCAAGCGGCGTGAGAAGGCGCTCGACGAGGCCCTCAAGAATACCTTCCCGGCGTCTGACCCGGTTTCAGTCGAACAGCTGGTGCTGCCCGCTGCGCACGAGTAGCCATCGCGTGGCACGCGACGACGCAGCTCTGAGAAAATCAGGCCGCGCGCTGCCAGTCCATCACGAGGGCGACCCACGCATTCTGCTCAGGCTCTATGCGCAGCGCGAACGGCGTCCAGCCCCGCTCGCGCAGCCGCATCGAGACGTCAGCGGCGTCGGCGCTCTCGGCCACGGTGAAGCCGGCGCTGCGGCGCCCCTTCGGCGTGTCCACGAATACTCGGCGGCGACGATACGGCATCAGACTCACCACTGATCGCATCAGCGGGCGCCCACGTCGGCTCGAGAAAATCGACCAGATGGAATGAGAGCCGGCGCCGGGCGAGCCCGGGCGACTGGGTGTGTATATAGGTAGGATCGATTGATTTTCCAAGAGTCTGTTGTTGCATCGCAAAAAACCATTCGGTGCGTGCAGCACAAACGCTGTGGCGCAGGCATCCCATCCGCGAGTTGTGCGTTGGAACGAATGACTGCGAAGAAAGGGAGATGCTGTCATGCGCTTTGTGCTGTGCATTCTGCTGGTAGCGTTGCCACCGAGTTTTGCTTTTGCTGCGAAGGGAACCATGAGCCTGTCGCAAACCCAGGCCGCCGCCAAGAAAGGCGACGCCGAGGCTGTGTCCGCCGTCGCCACAACGACCGATCGCCAGACCTGTTTTAACGAATGCGCCAACCGGGGCCACGACAAGGGGCAATGCACGAGTGCCTGCCGGCCGGGAATCTGTCATCCGGGCGCCGACCAGCCTTATTGCGTAGCGAAGTAGACGCGTCGAAGCGGGCTTGTCCATCGGCGGGACGCGGTGCCGGATATTGGCATTTAGCGGACGTTCGGCAATCTGCTTTTGACCCAAAGCCGATATGGCCGGGGTCAGCAATAGGGAGAAAATGAGCCAAGCTCAACGGGTTACCAGTGTCATCCATTTGGATGATGTGGGGAGTTCAATTCGGGTTTTAAGTGGCTCAGAAAGAGCAGAACGCAACCGCGTAGGGTGGCATTTGTATGGAGGTCGGCCAATGAAACTTCGTCACGCACTCCTAGCAGCAAGTGTTTTCGTTTTCGCTTCAGCGACCGCTCGGGCATCGGAAGTGAGCGTAACGTTCAACTTCACGAGTTTTACCAGCAAGCTGGATCTGTCGATCCCACCCGGGGTGCCGCCATCGCCCCTTCCGCAAGTTTTTGTCAACACTCAGCAGGTTACTCCGTACACGCCTGATGTGAACTTCACCGTTACGCCGCCATCCGGCTTCGGCCAGATTGTCGAATTCCACGAAGTCACCGTGTCAGGCAATCAGATAGACAACATTGTACAGTTCACGCCAGGGCCGGCGGTGAATGTCAACACGCGTCAGGAATTTTTCCTCGGCACGTTTCATTTGGTCGATGGCACCTGGTTTGGAGGCGCCGACATTAATTTTACAATGACCACTCACTCGTCAGATCCGACGCTGAATAATCTTACTTACAGCGATACGCTGCGTATGGTGTTCAATCCGTTCGACCCCGACCCGAGCAAGAGCGCTGACTGGTTCTACATGGTCAACCAACGGATTGCTTTCAACAACGTGACGTGTGCGTCAACTAGTCCCACTGCGGTCTGCGCTACCAGCTTGCGCGTCTACGAATTGTTCGGCAGCCCGATACCAGGTGGCGACGGCGTATCAAATGCTGGCAACGTAGACCTGTATGGCGACATTGACGCCTTGGAGCTACTCGAGTTCAAAAACCCGACTGGCGGTCTGTTCTTGAGCAATAGTTTCGATACTGATCCGAACGGTGGCGCCACACCGCTGCCTGCAGCCCTCCCAATGTTCATGGGCGGCGCTGGACTGATTGGGCTAGTCGCCCACCGCAGGAAGCGAAAAACAACCTGATTGCCTTCCTCCGAGCTAAAGCCCCGGCACCGTCTGGGGCTTTTTGTTTTTTGGGGCTGTCGATGTCCGCTTTTGGCACTTAGTGGGACATGGCGGAGCGACCGATCTATGTCCGCTTTCGGGGGTAAAGGGGACATACGGCAAGCACTGTTTTATGAGTACACGCCCTGGCCCACGATCTTCTTTACGATATCGATCGCGCGGCGCAGCAGCGTTTCGGAAGCCTCGGGCGTGCGGAACGCGGCATGCGCCGACAGCGTCACGTTGTCGAGCTTTGCTAAAGGGTGAGTGGGCGGCAACGGCTCATTGTGAAACACGTCGAGTCCGGCGTGGCGGATTTGGCCGTTTTTGAGCGCCGCAATCAACGCGGCCTCGTCGGCAAGCGCCCCGCGCGCGGTATTGATGTATATGACGCCCCTTTTCATGCGCGCGATCCGGTCGGCCGAGAGAAAGCCGCGCGTCCCATCGCCGAGTGTCAAATTCATCGACACCACGTCGGCACGGGCGAGTAGCGTATCGATGTCCACCAGCGGCACGTCGATCTCGGCATGCCTGGTGCGGTTCCAGCCGATCACGTTCATGCCCATGCCCTTGCCGATGCGCGCCACTTCGCGTCCGATGCCGCCGAGCCCGATCACGCCGAGCGTCTTGCCAAGGAGTTGCACGCCTTCGTGTGGGGTCCACACTCCGCCACGCACCTCACGATCCATGCGCGCGAGGTCGCGCGCGCAGGCCCACAGCAGGGCGATCGTGTGTTCGGCCACAGCGGTGTCGCCATAACCCTTGATGATGTGCACCTTGATGCCGCGCTCATTGAGCTCGGCAACATTCATGTAGCTTGCCGGTCCCGTTCCGAGGAATACAATGTGTTTGAGTTCCGGACACTGGGCCACCAGCGGCGTTGGCATATATGAGTGGTCGTCGATGGCGATGTCATAGCCGCCGATGATGCGCGGCAGGTCGTCGCGCGCAAACGCCTTGCGGTTGACGTCGATGGGAGGATCGCCCGGACGGGCGACTCTTTCCCATACGGGCGCCAGCTGGTCATTGCAGTCGAGAAAAATGGATTTCATGCGTGTCTTGTTCCGCGCGCTCATTTCACATGCCACAAGGGGAGGTGGTCATTGTGGGAAAAAGTCACATAAGACGGCGCGCCGCAAGCGTTGACGGCGCGCGATGCGCAGAATACATGCACCGGGCGCCGCACGCAGCAACTGCTGCCGCCTTTCTGCCGCCCGCGCGGATGCGGCCATACCCGGGACATTGAATGAAACTTGCAAGCTTTAAGGTGCGCGGGCGCGAATGTTTTGGCGCCGTCGTGGGCGAGGGCGTTGTCGATCTGAAAACTCGCCTGGCCCCCAAATACTCCAGCGTGCTCGACCTGCTTCGCGGAAATGGCCTTGATACGGCGCGCGCCGTCGCAAACGGTGTCCGCGCGGACTTTCCGTTGAGCGAGGTCGAATTTCTGCCGCCGGTCACGCACCCGGAGAAGATTCTTTGCATTGGAATCAACTATGCCAACCGCAACGTGGACTATGGCGATCAGGATGTGCCGCAATATCCCAGCATGTTCTACCGTGCGCCTGGCTCGTTGGTGGCCCACGACAAGTCAATCGTGCGACCGCGAGAGTCCGAGCAACTCGATTATGAAGGCGAGATTGCGCTGGTGATCGGCCGCGGCGGACGGCGAATCGCGCAGAGCGAGGCGCTCGGGCATGTGGCCGGAGTGACATTGTGCAACGAAGGCACCATTCGTGACTGGATGCGCCACGGCAAGTTCAACGTGACGCAAGGCAAGAATTGGGATGCCAGCGGTAGCATCGGACCATGGCTCGTGACGACTGATGAAATCGATCTCGCCAAACCGTTGCACTTAACTGTTAAAGTGAATGGGGAATTGACCCAGGACGACACGACCGCAAGCATGATCAAGTCATTTTCCGAACTGATTTCCTACATCAGCACATTCACGTCCCTGAAGGCCGGTGATGTGCTCATCACGGGAACGCCGGTCAAGCTCAACCGCGGGGAGCCGCCGGTTTGGCTAAAGCCCGGTGATACGGTCGAAATCGGGGTGCCGGAGATTGGCGTGCTGCGCAATACGGTGGTAGCGGAGCCATGAGCACGGTGGTAGCGGGGCCATGAGCAAAGAGCACAAAGCCATATGTATCATCGCGTGGCCCGCCGGCCATTCCCGCTCGCCGTTGATTCACAATTACTGGATCAAGCTGCACAACCTTGATGCCGAATACCGCCGTGAAGCGGTGCCGCCTGAAAAATTTGCAGAGTTCGTCAAGAACCTGCGTGCCAACGGTTATGTCGGCGCCAATATCTCGGTACCCCACAAAGAAGCCGCGCTCAAATTTTCGGAGCCGGATGATCGTGTGCGTGCGGTCGGCGCGGCCAATACGTTGTGGTATGACGACACCAAGCTGCGCTCGACCAACACCGACGTGGAAGGGTTCCTTGCAAACCTCGATGCCGCGACGCCGGGTTGGGATCGCGGATTATCGACTGCCGTCGTGCTCGGTGCGGGCGGCGGCGCGCGCGCCGTGATTTTCGCGCTGCTCGCCCGCGAGGTGGGTCGTGTCTATGTGATCAACCGGACCGAGGCGCGCGCGAAGGCTTTGCACAAGAAATTTGGCGCCCGCGTGCACGTCGCCCGTTGGGAGGAGACTACCGGCCTGCTCGGTGGGGCGGGACTTTTGGTCAACACCACCACCCTCGGCATGGTTGGGCAACCGCCACTTGAGTTCAATTTGCGGTGCCCGCCGTCGCTTGTCGTCGCTGACCTCGTTTATGACCCATTGGTGACGGGGTTGCTGGCGTCGGCGCGTGCGCGCGGCCTTCGCACCGCCGATGGTCTGGGAATGCTGCTGCACCAAGCGGTGCGGGGCTTTGAGTTATGGTTCGGGGTACGTCCGAAAGTCACCGCGGAACTGCGCGCGCTTGTCGAGGCCGATCTCCTCAAGAAAAAGTGAGGAATAAGTCGGCCGAAATGGGGTTATCCGCCTGACTGCGACCGGCTTTGCCGGAACCAGATTGGGAGGAGTTACATAATGTACAAATCGAATATGACATGGCAGGCGCTCGGCGTCGCTGCCATTGCTTTATTTTTCGCAACCACCGCGATCGCACAACAGCCGACGCGCATTCGCGGCCAAATTGAAAAAGCCGATGGCGGCATGCTTGCGCTCAAGACGCGCGATGGCGCCATGCTGAATGTGAAGGTCGCCGATGATGCGCGGGTGTCCGCGCTGGTCAAGGCTTCGCTCGCCGACATCAAGAACGATTCATTTATCGGCATTGCCGGCATGCCGCAGTCGGATGGCAGCATTGAAGCGTTTTCGGTTCACATTTTCCTGCCGGCGCAGCGCGGTGTCGTGCCCGACCGGCATGGGCCATGGGATGCGAAACCCGGCAGCACGATGACGAATGCCTACGTCGAAAGCATGGTGCAGGGTAAGGACGGCCAAACGCTGATGGTGACGCCGCAAACCGTGATCGCCGCCGCCGCGCCCGCCAATAAAGATGAGCTTAAACCGGGGACGCAGGTCATCATATTCGGATGGGACAAGCAGCCGGATGGCTCAGTGCTGGCGAAAACGATGTATGTGGGGCGCGGCGTCGCGCCGGCGATGTAATACAATGATTGTACGACACACTTGCGCTTTTGCTTTCCTGGTGCTCGCGACTGCCGGCGCGGGCGCACAGCAGCAAACCCTGCGCGTCAGTGGCACCGTCGAGAGCTTTGACGGTCAGGTGCTGGCGATCAAGTCGGACAAGCTCGGCGAAGTGAAGGTCAACCTCGCCGCAAACGCCACGGTGTTCGGCGTGGCCGAAGCGACGCTCGCCGACATTAGGCCGGGCTCTTATATCGGCGTCGGTGCGATGCCGCAGCCGGATGGGAGCCAGCGTGCAATCCAGGTGACGATTTTGGCCGAATCCCAGCGTGGTCTCAGTGATGGCCATCGGTCGTGGGACGCGCGGCCGAACAGCACAATGACCAACGGTACCGTCGATCAAACGGTCGCCAGCGTTGATGGCCAGGTCGTGATGGTTAAATATAAGGACGGTGAAAAAAAGATTGTCGTGCCGCCCGATGCCATCATTCGTGCCTATGTGCCGGGGGATAAGAATGAGCTAAAGGCGGGCGCGCATATTGCGATTGTGCGCGCGCTCAAGAAGTCTGACGGCGCATTGGAAACCGACCGCGTCAATGTTGGGCGCGGCGAGGTGGTGCCGCAGTAGCCCGCCGGTTCGGGGCATGCGCCGAACCGCGGGCGGGGACATCGAGATCGCCCGCGAGCTCGGGCATCTTCTGCATGAGCCTGACGAGACGGCTGTGGCGGCCTCCGGCATGGCGTGCTTCGCGCTGATCCTCGATCGGCCGGCGCACCTCATCACATCGTGCGAGGCCGTCGATTTCAGCGCCGTGTTCGGCCAGGCGCGCCAGAAGGTACGTAAGATCCTCCAGCTGGTCGGCGACCACGTGGATGACGCCCGACTCTTCCTGCACAAGGCCGGTCACTGCCACATAGCGTGCGTTTAAGACCACCGGGCGCAGGCGCTCGAATACTTTCGGCCATACGATCACATTGGCGATGGCGGTTTCATCCTCGATGGTCATGAACACGACGCCGTTGGCCGAGCCCGGCCGCTGCCGGCAGGTGACCAGCCCGGAGATACGCGCACGCGTGCCAGAGGCCGTGCGGCGCAGCGTATCGCTACGGCTGATGCCGCGCGAGTGGAGGTCGGGGCGCAGGAATTGTGCCGGATGCGCTCGCAGCGAGAGGTGCAGGAAACGGTAGTCGTTGATGACTTCCTCTCCAATCGGCATAGAGGGCAGATGCACGTCGGGTTCGCGTGAGACGATGCGTGCAAGAGCGGTGCCGCCACCGGCAAACAGCGGCAGGTCGTCGTCGCGGTCACCGACGCGGCCAAGCGCCTTGGCCGCCCACAGCGCATCGCGGCGGGTAAGACCGAGTGAGCCAAACGCGTCGGCATCGGCCAGGCGTTCCAGCACGCGCGGAGAAACGCCGGTGCGCAGCCAGACATCGCGCATAGAATCGTAAGCGACACCACGTTTTTCCACGATCAGCCTGGCATCTTCCTCGCTCAGTCCCTTGATTTCGCGCAGGCCGAGACGCATTGCCTGCGTGGTCCAGACATCGTCCTGCATCTCGCGATGCAGTTCGTGCAGGCGTTCCGCCGCGCATAAGCCCGGCTCGAGCGTTGAATCCCAATGCGAATGGTTGATGTCGGGTGGCCGCACTTCGACGCCGTGTTCACGCGCGTCCCGTACGATTTGTGCCGGCGCGTAAAAGCCCATCGGTTGTGCATTCAAAAGCGCTGCGGCAAAAGCATCCGGATAGCGGCATTTTAGCCAGGCCGAGGCATAGACCAGAAGCGCAAAGCTCGCGGCGTGACTTTCCGGAAAACCGTATTCGCCGAAGCCTTCAATTTGCTGGAAGCATCGCTCGGCGAAGTCGCGTTCGTAGCCGTTAGCCAGCATGCCGTCGATCATCTTGCGCTGGAAAGTGCCGATGGTACCGACGCGCTTGAAGGTCGCCATGGCGCGGCGAAGCCTATCGGCCTCCGAGGGCGTGAAGCCGGCGGCGACAATGGCAATCTTCATCGCCTGCTCCTGGAACAGCGGCACGCCTAGAGTCTTGTGCAGCACCGCTTCCAGTGCCTTCGATGGATAAGTGACCTGCTCCTGCCCGCGCCGGCGGCGCAGATAGGGGTGCACCATATCGCCCTGAATCGGGCCCGGTCGCACGATCGCCACTTCGATCACCAGGTCATAGAAATATTTCGGCTTTAGGCGCGGCAACATGGTCATCTGCGCGCGGCTTTCCACCTGAAACACGCCGAGCGAATCCGCGCGGCACAGCATGCGGTAGACGGCGGGATCCTCAGATGGAATGGTGGCAAGCGTGCGCCGATCGCCGTAATGCTTGTCCACCAGATCAAGCGCCTTGCGTAGGCAGGACAGCATGCCGAGGCCGAGCACGTCGATTTTCAAAATGCCAAGCGCGTCGAGGTCGTCTTTATCCCATTCGACGAAGGTGCGATCGTCCATGGCTGCATTGCCGATCGGCATCACCTCGTCGAGCCGGCTGCGGGTGATGACGAATCCTCCGACGTGCTGGGAAAGATGACGCGGGAAGCCGCTGATCTCTTGCGCGAGCGCAAGGATCTGGCGCATGCGTCGGCTTTGCGGATCAAGGCCGGTGCGGGTGACGGCATCTTTCGATACCGCGCTACCGCCACCACCCCAAATCGAGGATGACAGCGCGCCGATGGTGTCTTCAGAGAGGCCAAAAGCCTTGCCGACTTCGCGGATCGCCGAGCGGCCGCGATAAGAGATCACGGTGGCGGCGATGCCGGCGCGTTCGCGGCCGTATTTGCCGTAGATATATTGAATGACCTCTTCACGCCGCTCGTGTTCGAAATCGACGTCGATATCGGGTGGTTCACGGCGCTCCGGCGAGATGAAGCGCTCGAACAGGAGGTCTGCGCGGTCGGGATCGACCTCGGTCACACCGAGGCAAAAGCAGATGGCGGAATTGGCGGCAGAGCCGCGGCCCTGGCAGAGGATGCCCCTCGCGCGCGCAAAACGAACGATGTCGTAGACGGTGAGGAAATAGGGTGCGTACTGCAATTGTGCGATCAACTTGAGCTCGTGCTCGATGTTGATGCGCACCTTATCGGGCAGTCCTTGCGGATAACGGTGGGCAGCACCCTCATAGGTGAGGTGTACCAGTGCATCCTGCGCGGTACCGAAACCATCGATCTGTTCGTCGGGGTATTCATAGCGCAATTCATCGAGCGAGAAGGAAAGCGCGTCGCTTAAATATATTGTTTCCTCGATCGCCTCCGGCGCATCGCGGAACAGGCGCATCATTTCTTGTGGCGGCTTCAGATGGCGTTCGGCATTGGTGGCGAGCTTGCGCCCGGCATGGTCGATGGTGGTCTTCTCGCGGATGCAGGTGAGCACGTCGGCGAGCGGCCGCCGGTCGGGATGGTGATAGAACACGTCATTGACCGCAAGCAGAGGCACATTGGCGGCGCCGGTGAGGTCTTTCATCCGCGCCAGCCGCGAACGATCACGTCCATGATAGGGCATGGAAACGGCGAGCCGCACGCGGTGCGGGGCGGCTTCGCGCAGACGCGCCAGCAGCTGCGCATGGCCGCCCGTGGCGATCAATTCCAGTCCGAACGCATGCGCCAGCAGATCGTCCAGATGGATGATGCAGTTGCCTTTCTCGGCGCGCAGATTGCCGGCAGTGAGCAGGCGGGTGAGCCTTCCCCAACCGGCGCGATTGCGCGGATAAACGAGCACGTCGGGCGTGCCATCGGCGAACACCAGGCGGGCGCCTGGGTGATAACGCAGCGACAGGTTCTGCTCGCGCTTGGCCAGATGCGCGCGCACCACGCCGGCGACGGAATTGCGGTCGCACAGCCCGATCCCGGCAAGCCCGATATGCACGGCCTGCACCATCAGTTCCTCAGGGTGCGAGGCTCCGCGCAGGAAGGAGAAATTTGAGG
>Ga0209647_1004522_pt1 | contig 10447 bp, 11 predicted proteins | sample GraSoi_2013_60cm_FD_185827 | JGI IMG/M metagenome (GOLD analysis project Ga0209647, IMG submission 185827) | Grasslands soil microbial communities from the Angelo Coastal Reserve, California, USA - Sample 9_17_2013_60cm (SPAdes) (version 2) | ecosystem: Environmental > Terrestrial > Soil >...
CTCGATGGAGCATCGACACCATGGCGGAGGCACTCCACCTGGTCTACATCACACAATATTTTCACTGTCTGTATTGCCCGCTTGTCCGGTTCTTGGGTGCGATTGTCCTCCGCACCGCGAGCTTTTCTATGTTTGGCCTTTACAAGTTTGCCGCTCGGCCATCCTTCGGACGCTGCAGAAAGTACAGAGAGTTGGGCCGCAAACGCGAGTGCTTCAGGTACGCAATAACGAGCTAAGCGATCTGGAGGGTTTCGAAATGAGTCCAGGTCAGGATATCCCGGCAGTGATCAAAACGCTCGCTGTCTCTGCGCCGAAAATAGAACGTGGATCCGCGAGAAGGATTGGTCATCAAAACAATTGTGAGTGTGCGAAGCATAGCTTTAGTTTTTGGCAACCTACGGCTCTCACCCGCATCGACGTGCTTCTCCAATACCTTTCTCGAAGTGTTGCTGCCCGCTTTTGTGTATGGCAATCTCGAGCGCCAGCCTTGACCAATGCCTGTCGAAAGCAGCGCAGGGCAAAAGGCTCGCGACAAGCGTTAAAATCGGGTATGAACAATACGAGATATCACCGCTTTAGGATCGAACGAGATGCTCCGACCCAGGAACAGTCTGGATCTATTGTCGTTGGCATCCGTATCGGAGTCGGTGACTTCGACAAGGGCAGTATTTCGACGGCTGAAGAGAGCACTGTTCGGCGGTGCCTTTCTATTCCCGACGGAGTTCCGTTCACCATGCTGCAGCACCCGATCGATCCCGATCGGCGGGATTACGAAGGAAAAGCAGCTACATTTTCTCGACCTGACGGAACGCTTGTTTGGGTTAAAAAACCAGACGAGTCCTTTGCCTATTAAGTGTCGGCTGCGCGATCGGTTGTGCGCTGATGGCCACCAAATTCGTTTGTGTCGCCGGCCGGATATTCCACTACTTCTCGGCCTGTTCAGGCAATGGCCTAATTCCTAAAAAGCAGCGCCCCAAACCGCTGGCTTAGAGCCGTGCCACGTGTTGTCCACACTGCGGCATAGGGGGGCCCGGGAGGGAGACCGCTGCGACCTCTCATACTGAGTGTGAGGAAGCCCGGCGTTGAAGAAAATGCCGAAGCGGTTGATGATGTGAGTCAATCGATTTTGCCAACGTCCGATATTCCGCAGGTTCGCCAAGAATGAGGAAACAGAAATTGTTACAACGCTTGGTTGCCGGATTGGCAACAAATGAAGGCGTACAACCCAAGCGGACGGAAATTTGGCGAAGACTCAAAAGTTTAACTCCACGCGAAGTTGATGTGTTGTGTCATGTCCTAGGCGGTCAGCTCAATAGAGAGATCGCCGCGGAATTAGGTGTTACCGAAAGAACGATCAAAGTTCATCGCGGGCGTGTCATGGAAAAGCTTGGCGTGCAAGCAACTGCTCAATTATTCCCAATGGTGCTGCGTGTGCTACGCGAGAGTGGATGCAAGATACTCGAAGATATCAAAGAACTCGGACGCGAGACGGCGGCTTCCAATCGCCGGGCGGTGATGGTACAGAGCCCCAAGCGCTAAGCGTCACAAATGTAAATAGCTCAACAGTATCAGGACCAAAGCGACCGCCGATAGGATGAAGAGCACCAGCCACACCGTTCGAGATATTGGTTTTCCGAAATAGTTTAGGCCGGTTATCACGGCCAAGACGACTGCGATGAGAATTATAGCCATAGGGGTTGCCAAAGTTAGACGCTAAGGGTTTTTGTCCGCAAGCCTCGAGAGACGGTAGGTTGAGTCTCAGTGAGCAGGAAGCAATTTCAGGACGTTTGCCCGAAGTGCGGAGCGCAGGGCCCGAAGCGCGAGAGCCACCAGGAAGCACTCAGGGCGTGGAATGGGAGAGAATGCCTCAAGGGCATCGCGAATTTCCTGAATTTCATGCGGTGCTACAAGCCAGTTCTCTTCTGGTGGCTCGGGCGCGGCCAGCTATGCGATTCAGGAAGGTCCTTCCAGAAAAACTTGGCCGAGGGCGTCGCGTTTGCGGGGAGGCGATCAAAGAAACCAAGATCGGATATCTCCTCGGCAGGGAAATGCATGCGGACGGCCTGCCGCTGTACCAAGACTCTGAACAAGATTGTGATCGCTCCGCGCTTAGGCCGATCATAGATCTGAAGATATTCGCTCGCTCTGACACTCAGCCCGGTTTCTTCTCGCACCTCGCGTTTTAGTGCGCGTTCCAGAGATTCATTCCGTTTTACTTTGCCTCCAGGCAGCGTCCAAAGCCTTTGACCAGCAGCCTGGCGAACAAGCAAGGCGGAGCCTTGGTCATTCTCAATCCATGCCATCACGGAGACTTCCTTCTTTGGGTTAAATCCTGTGCTCTTCTGTTTCGGCATTTCTCGATTGCGCTGAACGATGATAGTTGGACCGCCGCGATGCGATAAAATTTATTATCTCTAGACTCTCTGGCCCAGCTGTCTGCAGGCGCTTTGATGCCGCTGGCCTTGAATCTAGCAAGACGAGCTTGCATTGGCGGCCGCCCCTGGTCGATTTCGCTTCTTTCTTTCACCAATGACTGATCCTGACCTGAAAACAACGCTGCGCGAGTTCAAGGAATACCTCGACCTAAGCTACGAACCCCCCGCGAGTTCGCTGCCCGCGTCGGCGCAGCACAGAGGACAATTTGGGTTTGGCTCTCCGATAAAAGCCAACCCAGCGCCAAATCATTGGCAAAGCTTCGGAGATTTCTGGACGCCGAGGCTAAGCGGCCACCTCAGGGCGACGGGATCAGGCCGGTTGAAACCGTATCGTACAAAATAACCAGGCCGCTTCAGCAAGTGCGATACGCTCGGCTTTGCCCGTTCTGCCGAAAGGAGCGGGGCAGGATTCGAAAGCTCGAGGCAAATATGTTTCAAGGCGTTTGCGTCAAATGCGGAGCGAGCGGACCGAAGCGTGGCAGACATCAGGAAGCACTCAGGGCATGGAATGGGAGGGAGAATAACCAGGTTGGATTCTAGCTATGTCAGAGTGAAATAGGAAGGCTCCGGTTCTGCAATCGCATTCGCGATTCGCCTCAACTCATCCAATTCTCTCATTTCCGCCGCATCACTTTCTGATATTCGAAAACTAACGCTCTCTGCTCCACCCGGTTGATCCGGAAAACTGCAGCTTTCGCGTTCGCTCAGCTTGGCAAAAACGATAGTGAAATCTCGATTCATTCTGATTTTCTAGACGATTGACTTTTTAAACTGGGCTTCAATTTGCCGCCGAAGGTCTACCAAGTTTTGCTGCACACCGCAACTCGGACATTGAAAGACATTGTTGGTCGGGAACGGAATGCAGCCAGGTTCGATCGGCGCGCCAGAAACAAAGTTCGCTTGAATTTTACCCCTAGCTTTGCATTTGGGGCATTCGTAATCCAGGAAAATTTTGTCTAACTGCGCTGGCGTCGGAATCGGGATTGCCTGCTGCTGCCCTAAAGGAACGTTTGGCACAACAAAGCGCATTATTTGAGAGTCTGTCGTTTCAAAGAGTTTGTAAATGTTGGTGGCAAACGTCATTTGCAAAAGCGTGAAGTATCGAACGATAGCGTCGGCCAGGTCCGGAGTTTTGCTATAGTCCGTGATCTTCAACCTCATAGCTTCGAGATCTTTAATCTTGATTGACCTGCCATGAGTCTTCCAAAACCCATGATCACAAAGTCGGTCTGCTACTGTTTCGGCTCTGTGCTGTTTGTCGTCGTCTGTCACTGGTAGCTGATTGCTGGAATGTACGTGCCACGTACGGAATTTGTATTGTGCGAGCCATTGAGTGACTAACGTCTTAGCAAAACTCAAGGCGTTTTCGGCGCTTTGGAGCTCGCCGGGCGAAATCCCCTGAAGGATCGGAATGTATGCACGGTTCAAGACACCCGTTTTCGTAACCTCTTCCTTAATCTTCTCCATGCCCTCCAATAGGGCATCCGCCGAGAATTGTTTGCCGTGATGAAATATTTGGGCATCAATCGGACCAAGGGCAGAATATGGGCCCATAAGGATTTCGTCCGCAGCCATCGTGATGATTGTCCCAGCGCTTTTCGCGTATCCCGGAATGATCACCCCAACATCTTCGAACTGGTCCCGCATTGCATTGACCAGATCTTCGGCCACCTCTCCCGAACCCCCAGGAGTCTCTAGCACCAAATCCAGTTTCCCGCCTTTCAAATTCGAAAGCTGATCGCTGAATGGAACCAGGTCACTATAGTCAATTGAAATTTGGGCATTCCCTTTGTTGATGTCTGCTGCGAAAACCAAAACGTCTCGCTGCCGAATCTGCGAAATTCGCCTGAGCTGCAGCTTCCGCTCGGCGGCTAGATCATTGAAATTGCCGGTGCTAAATCGATCCAAGTAGTCGCTATAAACGCCCATGGTTTTTGAAGCTCAATAATAGAGTTGGTGTGCAAGGTTTTATGGATTCCGAGCGGAATAGGAAATACGTAATTCTACGTACTGCCGCGGTCGATCTATCTGTGCTATCGCTGCCAGCCCTGAAGTTTTGCCTTCCAAATCAGCCAATTACAACCACGAACAATCTTGAACTTTTTCCGACTAAGCGGTCAAAGTTTCTCGCTCAAAAGGTTGTACTTGGGAACAGTTAACGACTTTAAAACCGTCCAAGAAGTGTCCAAGCAGCAATTTTGCGAGCGCTGCTATATATTTCTAAGTAGCTTATTACTAAGATCTTATTTCCTCACACCTGAGTCATAAACCCAATGACCGCTTGTTCATCGGCCTCAGATCGGACTGTTGATTCTTGGAGCTTGTCTGCCTGGATAATCTCGAGCGGATCAGCGTCGTACGTTTGATGATCAAAGCCAATCATCGCACGCACGATGCCAGCAGTGTTGATCGCTTTGCTCTCCGAAGCCGTAATGAAACGCTGCAACGGAATCGGGTCGGCAAAGGCTTGCTGCACGGAGAAGCGGTGCCGAAGAGCCCCTTCAATTTCCGCTTTGGTCGACGGATCGAGCGGCTTCGCAACCGCTAACGTTAGGAGTCTTTTGCCACAGTAAACAGGGCATGCTTGATACCTTCTTTGGAGAACCGGGCTGAACCAATGGTTGATTTTTTCCACCGGCATCATCCCGTCTAAATCGATCCACGGAATACCTCCATTTTTGATTTCGCCTTCTATCCGCCTGTCAATAGGTCGCGAATCAATGGCGTTAACGAACTGCTTGATTGTCTCGCGCAAAAGTCTCGGCTCGGACCAGACAATCCCGATCCGTCGAACTCCCCAGAATTGGTTGAGCAATTGGAACTCGGGTCGGTCTACCAAGGTTTCCAATCCGGGAATCCATGAAGCGACGGTGAGCTCTGAATCTCGCCGAGAGACCGGTACTAGAGGAACGGTCAGCGGCGGAATTTGAATGTTTTTCGGTGAAGCTCCCAGCAGGCTCGAATCAAATGGTATAACCGGATTCTCTCTAACCATTTTGCCGAGGAGGACATTCAGGTCCAAATCGTTCGTTCCAGCATACCACTCCAAGAATGATTCCCGCTGCCACCGCAGCATTGGTTCGAGGTTATTCTCGGACGCAAAGAAGTCAGAAATGATCGAAACATCGGTCTTCGATTCACTGAACCCAAGCAGCTTCGCGAGATGGTCTAGGATAACAATGTCCAGCTCATTGTAGCCCTGGGATGGGAGTGTTGATTTTACGATCATGCCAGCAGAAGAAAACAGATTCAAGGTGGACCCAGGAAATCGTTTGCCCAATTCGCGGGTCGGGTCTGGACGTCTTGAGCGGTGATAATCGAACAAGGAAAAGCGTCGCCGACCACATTGAAATCTCCGGCTATCACAATCGGATTTGGAGTGACGATCGACAAGGGACCGCTCAGTTTTTGTGCTCCTCGGATTAGAACGACTGCATTCGTAGACGGTTTACCAGTACCATCTTGAGCAACCAAGAACACCGACGTGAAATTTCCTGATAGTTTTTTGCAGTTAAAGGCCAACAATATCTGTCCAGGGTTGTCCTTATTCGGGTAAGCAACGAGGGGCACCGATTCTTTAGGGCGACCTTCTCCCGGGCACAGTTTGGAATACGACGCTCCATTTCTTCCAGTTACCACCATTCGATATCCGATCTTGTCGTTGAACGTACCCCCAACGTAAGCGACCACGGTTAGGTCGCATTGCCTCTGGAGCAAGTCGAAGTTCAGACCTCGCCTGGAACTCGTATCGTATATTAGGTCCAGAGGAGCGCACTCAACCGGCAGTACGTCACTAGTAATAAGCCTCGAATCAAATTGAGTTCGGGCATACGCCAAGAAATCATGAGGCGAGCCGGGAGTCGGGCCGGCCATTTCAGTGTTCATTGATACTCCGATCAAACCGCTTGGGCTATCGACATCCGTAAATTGAAGCGAACCTGAATCAAAGGTAACTTGATCTTTCGAAACCACCGGAAAAGCAGACGAAAAACCAGCAGCAATCTTGATCGTCGATTGGGAAAAGACTCTTCCCACATTGGTCCCAAATGGGGTCGGTGCGATCACGAAGGGATCGCCGGCAGAATAGACAGTGAACTGCGAGACCGGAATTTCCCGGATCGCAATCTGGGGCCTCGCTGTCAACTGAACATCGGAGAGCCTCTGCTTGTTATTTGATACCGTTTTCGACAGCGCAGTTAGATCGAGCAATTGCACTCGAGCCACGGCCGCTTCAAACGGGTCTCCGTTCACAAGAGACGTGAGATTTGCTCTATCTTCCAAGCGGACGATTGGAACCACAGACAGAGTAGCGCTATCGCTGTGCCCTACCAGTGCCTTATCAAACGAAAACGACTGATTTGGATCCACCGTCCCGAGATCAGCGAATCCGAGACTGATGAGCTGCATGCGGAGCTGCTCTTCTATTTCCAGGATTCCCTGTTCCGTCGTTATTAGGCGTTGATCTTGCTCGAGCGTCCTGGCCGCCCGTTCGCGGAGGTTATCGGCAAAGATCAAATACGAGACGGCAATCATAGCGGCGATGGCGACGGCTGCGAGCACCAAAACCAACGTTGAACCAGATTTTCGACGATTGCTCCATCGCATAAAATCTTACCTCTGTGCATATCTACCGCATTGGAAGCGGAAGGCCGTATACGCTGAACGGAACCAGATCCAGCGAGGTGGTTACGTTCCAGTGAGCTTGGATAATGCCAAGGTTTGTATTGAAAAGCGACGCGTTACCCGTCGTGGCCACATGGTCAAAATATCTTGTTCGCGGATTGCCACCATCAAGCTGCGTATAACTGATTTGGTTTCCTACCAAAGCGAATTCCTCGACTAGACTCGGCCGCCTACAGACCAAGAAATTTCCTTCCGGTTCACCTGGAGCGAGTGATGAGTCAAACTTGATGCCAGGCTCCGCCGCATAGATCTGAAAGGCCATTGCGCTCTGGATCGACACCGACATTGTCTCAGCCAAACTTTCGTGCTGTGCTTCCAGAGCGTTTGCGCCAAGCACCTTTAACTGTCGAATTGCCGCTGTAAGCATGAACCCAGTAGCCGCTCCAATAATCACAACTGCAGCGACCAACGCGGCGAGCATCTCTACCAAGGTAAAGCCTAACTCACTATTTTTGTGGGTCATAATCTTCATGGAGTAGCAGTTGGAGTGGGCAATGGATTCAGTGCGACAGTTTTTGTGAAAGTCTTGGCGGCCTCACTACTGTACCCGGGAACGATATACGTAAGCGTGATCTCGCCACTCCCTGGCGGGGAGATTATCGAATACTGAATCAGATCGTCATATTGTGGATTGCTTTTTGAACTGTTGCTTTTCAAAGGATGGTATAGGAAACCACTCAACGGATCTTGAGGGGCATACCCTTCAGGCAAACTAGTATCGCTAAGCGGTTTAGCACTTTTCGGAGCAAAGGTTTGAAGTTCATAGTATTCTCGCAGGATCCGGTCAGCTCGGTGATCTAATCGGGCTAACAAAGCCTTGTAGTCGGCAAGTCGCCAGACCGCGGTAATGCCGATTGCGGCCACAGACAACAGCACGCAGGAAGCCAGGACTTCGATAAGTGAAAATCCTCGCGAATGACCACAGTTATTCATCCCCATCTTGTGTGGATTTTTGGGATCGAATCTCTTTTCCAGCGCCATCCACGGCCAGCGGAGGTTCCCCCGGAAGATCAGAGGAATCGTCAAGAATTCGCTTTTCGCTGCGACCAAGGCGGTCCCGGCGCTGGTTAGTCGGTGGTATAATTGTCGGCGACACGATGACGATGAGGTTTGTCCGCTGATTCAAATGCGATTTTGTTCGGAACGCATAACCAAGCACCGGTATTTTGGAAAGGCCCGGAACACCATTCTGATTAAACTGGAAGCTTCCGAGGGAGAGGCGGAGTTACATACCAAAAATTTACCAAAAAAACCGTCAATTCATGTCCGAAACCACTGATTTTAACCCATACCTACTCGATGAACGATTCCCCCAATCAGACTGAAAATTCCGAGGCGAAGGCTCGCGGCGAGGAGGCCAGACGCCGGCGGCGCGAACGTCGCAACCGGGACATTAAAGGACTGAAGCTTTACCCGGTGATGCTCCGGGTTGGAGAGAAGAAAAAACGGTTCTGGCGCGTCACCAAACCAAAAGCCGGTGGCGGGCGAACCGTTAAAACTTACGCTAACCAGGATGAGGCCGAAACCGCCTTCGATCTGGCCTACGCGCAGGCCAAGAATTATGGCCTCGGATCGTTTGTCTTGAATGACGTGCAACTTATCGATGCGCGGGAAGCTTATCAGGTGCTGGAATCGCTGGGCACGCAACATACGCTTGTTTCAGCGGTCCGATTTTTTGCGGATCATGTTCGCCGGATTCAGACCAGCGTTACGGTTAAAGTTGCCGTTGCCGAGTTGCTCAAGGCTAAAAAGGCCGATGGCCTAAGCAAGCCCTACCTCGCGGATCTGCGTCAACGGCTCACCCGGTTTGAGCGCGTCTTTGGGGATCGTCCAATCGTCTCGCTCTCTGTGGCAGAGATCGAGACCTGGCTACGGGAACTAGGATTAGGACCTCTGTCGCGCAACAGTTGCCACCAACATTTAACCACGCTGTGGAGTTTCGCCCTGCGCCGGAGCTGGGTGGAAAAGAACCTGCCAAGTGAAGTGACCAAGGCTAAGGTCATCGGCACCGATATTGGGATCCTTACCCCGGAACAGTTTGCCCGCTTGCTCGCCAACGCGAGCAGCGAGACTCTGCCCTTCTGGGCGATCGGCGGATTCACCGGTATGCGTACAGCTGAGCTGAAACGCTTAGACTGGTCGAAGGTCGATTTTGACAGTGGACTTATTGAAGTTACGGCCAGGATGTCCAAGACCGCCAGCCGCCGCCATGTGGAGATCGTGCCGGCGCTTGCTGCGTGGTTGGAGCCCTACAAAAGCCGGAGGGGACCGGTATGCCCAAAGAATCTGCGCAAGCGCTTAGATGCCGACAGAGAGCGGGCCGGGATTACCGTGTGGCCAATCAACGCGTGCCGGCATTCCTTTGCCAGCTATTGGCTCGGACATTACAAAGACAGCGCCCACCTGGCACTGCTCATGGGTCACGCGAAAAGCGATTTAGTGTTTCGGCATTACAGGCAGTTGGTGAGACCCGCTGCAGCTGCAGCCTGGTGGAATATCTATCCAAAACCCGAATCGAACCTGGTCGAATTCGCAGCCGCTTAAAAGAGCCATTTCGTGCCCTTTTGATGTTGATTCCGCATTAGGGGGGCATCTATTTGCCTGTCCAGAAAAACGTGGTCGATATCGCACAAAATGGAGTCACTGGCTCTCCCGAGTGACCTGTTTAAGGTCAACGACTTACACATAGACCTGAATACCAAATTATTTTAACAACATTTTCATACAATGTTATTTTTTCTTGCCAATCAATGCTTTTTCTGCGTAAATCGGCGGAAAACAACGCATGTTTGACCGCGAGTATCTCTGTTGCGCAGCACCCCAAAGAAGGGCAATCCCACCCTTTGACCAACGCGGCAACCTGATCCTAGGGGGCGCTAGTACCAGTGTAGAAAACGCGGTACCGGCCGGGCCTATTGGTGGGCCCCTATCCGGGAAGGAGGTCGTCCATGCCGGATGATCTCAATAAATGGGACCCCAAACTTCAGTCTGGGAGCGTCAAATCGCAGGCGGTTAAACGCAAGCGCCAGCGTGGGCTCTCGCTGCAAGAAATCGCTCTTCGCTACTTGGTCCCTAAGCAGGCAATCGCAGATCGTTATAGCGTCAGCCCAAGGACGATCGATCACTGGGTCCAGAAACGTCGCATTCCGTGCTTCAAAGTTGGTCGTTCGTTGCTTTTCCGGATCGAGGATTGCGACAGGGCTGTGGAACGATTCAAGCGAACTGCAGCAAGGATCTGAATGGTCGAATCCCAAGCCATAAAAGCCGTGCATGTTCCATCTCCAATCCAAGCCAAGGGGTATTATCTATGGAGGAAGAAGATCGGCTGC
>Ga0209647_1004524_pt1 | contig 10442 bp, 11 predicted proteins | sample GraSoi_2013_60cm_FD_185827 | JGI IMG/M metagenome (GOLD analysis project Ga0209647, IMG submission 185827) | Grasslands soil microbial communities from the Angelo Coastal Reserve, California, USA - Sample 9_17_2013_60cm (SPAdes) (version 2) | ecosystem: Environmental > Terrestrial > Soil >...
CGGCGCCGCGACGTGACGCCGTAGGAGCCGCGTGGCAAGCAAGAGATGGGGAGCAGCGCGTCGACGGGCTCGGCGCACGCACTGATGCGCTGCTACTCCACACCCACCCGCTGACTGAACTGTTCGATGAGGTGTGCCGCTCGTGGCGCGCCTCCGTAGGCCCGCATGCGGTCATGTCGCGTCTGTCATGCGCGTGGGGGACGCGGGATCCAGCGGGAAACCGTGCGCAGATACGTCTCATAGCTGGCGCCAAATTGGCGGCGCAGCGAGGGTTCTTCAAACGTGACCACGAAGGTGTGCACGATGGCCCAGACCAGGAGGGCATAGCCAACCAGGAGGAACGAGCGGAAGAGGATCGCCTCCCCCAGCACCACCGCGAGCACGGCGATGTACATCGGATTGCGCACCCAGCGATAGGGACCCTGCACGACCAGCACCGTGGGTGCGTCGATGGGCGCGGGCGTGCCCTTGCCGATGAAAGTAAAGGCTCCGGCGCACCAGAGATAGAGGCCAACCCCCAGCACGAGGGGCACGAAACCTAGCATCCAGACCGACGGAACCTCCAGCACCGCGCCGGTTGATCCCTGCACGAGGAGCCAGGGGATAATTCCAGCCACCGTTCCGGGCACTACGATGGTGAAAATGAGCGTCTTGAGAGCAGTCATACATGGCCTCCAAGCATCTGCAGGGGCGTCCCTGCGCAGAGCATAGCTGCAGGAGACGCGGTAGGCATGGGCCGTTGAACCTATTCTTCTGCCGCAACCTCATCGCCAGAGCCCAACAGGTGATGCTGCATCGCGAAGAGCGCCGCCGCGGCGCGCATGGAGACGCCGATCTTTCGGTAGATGTGCTCGATGTGGTGATGGATGGTGCGCTCACTCCTTTGCCGTCTGTTCCTTGAGCTGATCAGCCGTTGGCATCTGAGGTGGAGCGAGGGCTTCAGCCTGATCGAACGCCTGCTTCGCCTCCTCCAAGCGGCCGAGCTTGCGGAGTACCACTGCTCGCTGGTACCAGACATCGGCACGATCCTGGGGATCAGTCTCCTCATCTGCTTCATCGGCACGCAGCGCCTGGTCCAAGCAATGGAGTGCCTCTTCATCTCGATCCAGTTGCTTCAGAAATACAGCTTTGTTGTACCAAGCATCTCCGTCCTCAGGATACCGGGAGAGGTAGCGATCATACGCGGCAAGTGCCTCCTCCTTGCGCCCTAGCCGGCCCAGCATGTTCCCGATGTCAAACGCCATGAAGACTTCGTCGGGATACTCGCGTGCCACCTGCTCATACGCCGCGAGTGCCTCCTCAAAGTGCTGGAGTTCATGGTCCAGAATCCGGGCGCGCTCCTCCCAGGAGAGGATATATTCGGTATCAGATGCCAAAGCACGCTCATAGGCGGCACGTGACTCCACCCATCGTCCCAGTGCTTTGAGGAGCGATCCCTCCCAACTCCAAGCCTTCACTGCGCCTGGCTCCAGAGCCAACGCCCGCTCGAAGGCTGCCAACGCCTCCTCCTGGCGACCAGGCATCCGGCCCAGACTGGCCCCCAAAGTATACCAACCACGGAACGACGTTGGGGCCTGCTCGACCACAGTCCGCAGCGTGGCAATGGCATCTTCTTGTTTGCCCACCCGCCACAACACCTTACCCTGCAGGAGCATAGATTCCTGTGAGGTCTGTTTCCTTGGTAGAGCACTTGTGGTGAATCCGAGTGATTGCAGCACCTGCAACGTGGCGTCCTCAGCGGGCAAGGGGTGCCCATCTGGAGCGGCAATGCAGGGAAGCTCACGCAGCCAGGGCCAGTCCTTGTCCCCATCAATGGGTCCAGCCAGCACCAGCAGCACAATGGCGGGCGGATGAATATGGGCTTGATAGTACCAGGCACGCTGCAAGAAAATGTGGAACATCGATGAGCGAAGCGCTGCAGGAGAGACTAGCAGAATCAGCTGGGAGTCCAGCAGAAAATCGGGCCAGCTCTCCGCCGCGTCGTGGAGGCCCAAATCGAGTGGCTTGGCGCGGCCTCCTGCTGCGGCAATGGCCGCGATCAAGGTTGCCCGCAGTGCGTCATCTTCCTGGACCGCCCCGATCGTGAAAGTCCGAGGGTAGGAGCGGGGGTGGTTGCTCATGGGTGTGTGCCTGGCTCCTGGGTTCTCTGCTAGCGAGAGCATACTTAAAATACCTCACCACGTGGCAAAAGCGCTTAGTGAGGATGCAGCAACACTGCACGGATAAAGCTGCTGCTCGATGTGGACCTTCACCGCTTCCAACCTGGTTTCGTAACTTTCGCAGCGGTCAGTAAAATCGGCACTGCTTGAGTTCCCATGTTGGTTAGACTACCACTGACGCGCAACACCTTGCTGGCAGCGGTGGCTGTGGTGGGTTGCGGTGCAGTGTCGCGGATGTCTGCCCGCTCGCTCGTCGCGCCTTGCCGGACCTCTATGACCATCTCGTGACTATCGCGTGGCTGCCCCTTGACAGCCACCGCGTTTGCCGGTATCATTCGAATACCGACTAGATAGTATGCTAACCACGAGGTAGTTCATGCCTAGGCCCAAACAGGCCGATCCGCTCGCCCGCCGGCAGATCCTCGCCGCCGCGCTCGACGTGTTCAGCCGGCAAGGCTACGCCGGCACCACGCTCGACGACATTACCGCGGCGGCCAATTTGAGTAAGGGCGCGATCTACTGGTACTTCGAAAGTAAGGCCGATCTCTTCGCCACCATGCTCGGCGAGCGCGCCAGTATCTTCTCGCAGCTGCTTGAGGATGCCGCACGCGCCGCGAACGGCGCGCTGGTGGCGCTCCACGCCATGTGGCTGCGCTGGATGGAGGCGCTGGAGACCGATCGCGACTACCAGGCGTACGTACGGTTGGCGCATCTGCGGGTCGAGGTGGCCGATGAGCCGCGCGAGAGTCTGGACGCGCGGCGGGCGGAGGAGCGGCGGACCCAGGCGCTGGTGCTGGAGCGCTTCATCGGCGCGGTGGCGGCAGGCGAGCTACCGGCGGCGCTGGATATCGAAGCGGCGGCGCTCAGCTTCGTCGGCGCGGGCAACGGATTGGTGCGGGCCTGGCTGCTCGTGCCCGAGACCTTTTCGCCGCGGGCGCTGGCGCCGCGCATCTGGGCGCTACTGGCCGCCGGCTGGTGCGCCACGCCAACGGCGACGTGAGTGTGTCCTCTATGGGAGTGCTCGAAGCGAGCGAGAAAGGCGACAACGCCATGAGCATGATGCCGTCGGCCCGCAGGGCCCGGATGGGAGGGGCGAGCATGGATCAGGCAACGGCAATGGAAGAGCTGCGCGAGCGATATGCGCGGGGCGGCTTGCCGCTGGAGGAGTTCCGCCGGCTGATGGGCGCATTGATGGTGACGAGCGACCCGGTGGAGTGCCGCGCCATTCTGGAGCAGCTACCGCCTGAAACGGCGTATGAGGCGGGAGAGACGATCGCGCGCCCACCCTTCCCGGCGCGGCCGACCCGCAGCGAGCAGGGGCATCACATCGTTGCCTTCTTCGGCCAGGTGGATCGCAGCGGCGTCCTGTGGGAGCTGGGGCCGGAGACGGAGGTGCAGGCGATCTTCGGCGAGGTGAAGGCCGACGTGCGCATGGCCAAGTTGAGCGAGGGCGAGAACGTCTTGCGCGTCACCGCGCTCTTCGGCTCGGCGAAAGTAATCGTGCCTGAGGGGCTGCGCATCTACGTCCACGCCAGCGCGCGCTTCGGCGAGGTGAAAGTGCCTGGGCACAGCGTCGGCGGCATCGCCCTTAGCGACTCCTTCGCGCTCGGCGCCTCCGCTCCGGGCAGCTATCTGCGCATCGAGGCCACCGCGACCTTCGGCGAGGTGAAGATCCAGACGCGTTAGCCGCAGGCGGACACGGCGGATGCGACAACCGCGCGCGTCGCTTCCCGCCCGGTTGCCGGCAGGACGTCGCCGCCGGCCCCGTTATGCGCGCACTCGCTCCGCGTCTCACGTGTCGGCCAGTGAGACGCGTCGAGGAGCGATGCGTATGCGGCGGCGGCAGGCGATGCTGCCAAGATGCCAAGATGCAGGCGCCACCGCAGGCGTCCCCAGCACAGTCGCTGTGCCGGCTCAGTCGCTCCATCCCACGTCCGCGCGCCGCGCCGCCCCGTGTGAGCTAGCCCACATCGCACTTTGCCGCCGCCGCTCGTATAATGGAAGCGGCGCAGCACGTGCGGTTCGCGAAAGCAGCTGCACGCCAGTGGAGGCGGCATGATCGAAGTCGTTGGGCAAAGCCTGGGCCAATATAAGGTCATGGAGCTCATCGGGACCGGCGGCATGGCGCGCGTCTACAAGGGCTATCAAAGCTCGCTGGCCCGCTTTGTTGCGATCAAAGCCATTTCTTCACATGTGGACAACGAGCGCGACAACACATTCTTGCAGCGCTTTACCACCGAAGCCCGCGTCATCGCCCGCCTCAACCACCCCAACATCGTCCCGGTCCACGACTATGGCGAAGACAAGGGCTGGGCTTTCATCGTCATGGAGTATATCGCCGGCGGCACGCTGCGCGACCGCATCGTGCGGGCGGACCAGCAGCGCCAGCGGCTCGATCTCGCCCCGACGTTGGAGCTCCTGGCGCAGGCGGCGCTCGCGCTGGACTGCGCCCACGCCAACGGCGTGGTGCACCGGGATGTGAAACCCGGCAACATGCTGCTGCGCACCGAGGACCACCTGTTGCTCTCGGATTTCGGCATCGCGGCGATCCTTGAGGCAAACCAAAACTTCACCCGCACCGGCGCGAATATTGGCACGCCACAGTACATGGCGCCGGAGCAGGGGCTGCCCAATGGCGTGATCGACGCCCGCACAGACATTTACGCGCTGGGCGTCGTGCTCTTCCAGTGCGTGACGGGCCGCCTGCCGTTCATGGCCGACGCGCCGATGGCCATCGTGCTGCAGCACATCCACGAGGCGCCGCCGCGCCCCGCGGCGCTCGTCCCTGGTCTGCCGCCCGCCGTCGAGCAGATCATCCTGCGCGCGATGGCGAAAGACCCCAAAGCACGCTACCAGCGCGCCCAGGACTTGGCGGCCCATCTGCGCATGGCGGCGGACGAGCTGCGCCGGAATGGGCGTGGAGCTCCGCGCACCATCCCGCGCGAGGCGCCGCCGTATGTCAACGCGCCGGCGATCATTCCGTTGCCGCCGCGCGGCAAGCCGGGCGCTCCCGGCACGTGCTTCCGCTGCGGCGCCGCCAACCCTCCGCACAATCGCTACTGCACCACCTGCGGCTACGATCTCTCGGGCGACCGTGCCAGGCACGACCGCTATCTGCTGCCTAATCGCCAGCCGCTGCGCTGCCGCATTACCGTGCGCAACGGCCCGCTGACGGGCCATTCCTTCGTGCTCCACCAGGATGTGACGACGCTGGGGCGCACCGCCGGCAACGACATCATCATCCCCGACGGCACCGTCTCGCGCAATCATGCTCGGTTGATCTTTCACGCCGGCAAGTGGTCGCTGGAGGATGTAGGCAGCTCGAACGGTTCCTTCGTCAACGGCACGCGCATCACACGGGCGACGCCGGTCATGCATGGCGACACCATCCGGCTCGGCGACGAAATCCTCTCCTTCGAGCTGGTCGGCTAGGCCGCTGAGCTGCTGCTGCTAATGAACAGGGGGCTGGAGCCGGAGCCACGGCTACTCGCCCAGCCCTTCCAGCTCGCGCTTCGGCTCGCGCAGCATCAGCGCCGAGACCGTTTCGATGATGGAGGCGCCCTCGAAGAGCACGCTGGCGATCGCGGCGGTGATTGGCAGCTCGACGCCCAAGTCCGCGGCCATCTCGAGCGCCGCGCGCGTTGTGGTCACGCCCTCGGCAACGGACTTGCGCTCGGCTAGCACTTCGTCCAGCGCGCGGCCCTTTGCCAGCTCGAGGCCCAACGTGCGGTTGCGGCTCAGCGGACTAGAGCAGGTGGCGATCAGGTCGCCCAGACCGGCGAGCCCCGCCAGTGTGAGTGGATTGGCTCCAGCGGCCAGCGCCAGCCGCGAAATCTCGGCCAGGGCGCGCGTCATGAACGAGGCTTTGGCATTGTCGCCGTAGGCCAACCCATCGCTGATACCAACGCCCAGCGCGATGATGTTCTTGAGCGCGCCACCCAGCTCGATGCCCACCACGTCGTCGCCGGTGTAGATGCGAAAGCGCGCGGTGTTGAGCACCGTGCGCGCTTCCTCGGCGGTCGTATGATCGCGCGCGGCCACGACGGCAGCCGCCGGCATTCCCCGCGCGATCTCGATGGCGAGGTTCGGGCCACTGAGCGCCGCAACACGCGTGCCCCGTGGCAGCTCTTGTGCGAGCACCTGCGTCATGAGCAGATGCGTGCCCAGCTCGATGCCTTTGCTGCCCGAGACGACGATGGTCTCCGGGCCCACGAGCGGCGCCAGCGCGCGGGCATTCTCGCGCACGGTCTGTGACGGCGTAACCAGCAGGATGAGGCTGTGCCCACGCACCGCGTCGGCAAGGTCCGCGGTGACGCGCAGGTTGGCGGGCAAGGGGAAGCCAGGCAAGTAGTCGCGGTTTTCGCGCTTCCATTGGAGCTCGTGCGCGCGTTCTGGCTGGTGCTCCCACAACACGACGCCAGGCACCGTCGCCGCATCGGTGATGCCCTCACCACGCGCGATGCGCACTTGTTCCAGGGCGATCAGCCGGGCGAGCGTCGTTCCCCAGGCCCCCGTGCCCATGATCGCAATCGTCGCCATGGCCTCGCCTCCTCGCCTGCTTGCCGAATGCGCCGCGTTGCGCCACCGGTCCTACGCCATTATACGCGGCGCGCAACGCACTGAGGCGCAGCGCCATCGTCGAGATGGGACTCCGCACATGTTACAATCTGAGCCGGCGGGGCCGCAGGCTCCCTCTGTGGCCGTCGTGGTGATAAGCGCGCGTCTACGGGGGCATTGTGCCGAGGGGGCACGGCGAGCGGGAGCAAAGGCATCGGAATGATCGAGCGGTGCACGGCAGCGTGTGAGTATCTGCAGTTCGCGCATCTGGCCGGTGTGCCCGGCCTCACCCACGCGATCTTCACGCGGCGCGGCGGCTTCAGCGCGGCGCCCTATGCCGGGTTGAATCTGAGCTACACCACCGGCGACGATCCGGCGACCGTGCGCCGCAATCGTGCGGTGGTGGTCGCGGCGCTGGATATGCCGCTGGTCGGCGCGCGTCCGGTGCACGGCGCGAGTGTGGTGGTGATCGAGCGTGCACTGGCCGGCGACGACACGGCAGAGGGCGATGGCGCACCCTGGCAGGAGCGGTTGCAGCGCCGGCTACGTCTGATCGAGGCCGACGCGATGCTCACGGACGTGCCGGACATGGCGCTCTGCTGGGCCTTCGGCGATTGCGCACCGATCCTGCTGTTCGATCCAGTCCACCGCGCGCTCGCCTTGGTGCACGCCGGGTGGCGCGGCACGGCCCAGGCGATTGTGCCGCGCGCGATTGCGGCGATGCGCCAGCGCTACGGCACGCGCACCGAGATGCTGCTCGCCGGGCTCGGCCCCGCCATCGGCGCGTGCTGCTATGAGGTGAGTGACGCCGTGCGTGCGACATTCGCCCGGAACCCCCTCGCGCGCACATGCGCCGTCTTCGCCGAGCGCACATCAGCGGATGGCGGCTCTGGTCTCTATTTGGACATTACGGCCTCGAACCGCCGGCAGCTCCTGGTGGCGGGTATCTTGCCCGCGCACCTGCAGGAGAGCGGCTATTGCACGGGCTGCCGGCCCGACCTCTTCTATTCCAATCGGGGGGAGCCGAAGCCCAGCGGGCGCTTTGCCGCGGCTATCGGCTTGCGTGATGTGCGAGAATAAGGCACACTGGCTGTACAAGAAACGTGCGGCGGCGCAGAGAGGTTGCGGATGTGATCGGCGAGAGCACGACCCCCATGGCAAAGTGGCCAGGCGAGGAGACGGCTGCACTGGCAGCCAACGCCGCAGCACTCCAGCAGCGCATGGCGGACGCCGCGGCGCGCTCCGGGCGCGCGCCTGAAGACATCACGCTCATCGCCGTCAGCAAAACGGTGCATCCGGCGCGCCTGCGCGCCGCGTTCGCGCTCGGCTTCCACATCTTCGGCGAGAATCGCGTGCAGGAGGCGCAGGAGAAGCAGTCCGCGCTGGATGACCTGGCGATCCGCTGGGAGCTGATCGGCCACCTACAGACGAACAAGGCGGCGCGCGCAGTGCGGCTCTTCGCGCGCGTGCAGAGCGTGGACAGCGTGCACGTGGCCGAGGCGCTGGACGCGCGCGCAGCGGAGGCCGGCCGCATACTGCCTGTGCTGCTGGAGGTGAATGTGGCGGAGGAGCCGAACAAGACCGGCGCTTTGCCCGCAGACGTGCCGCAGGTGGCGGCGGCATTGGCGCACTGCGACCACCTGAGGCCGGAGGGGCTGATGACGGTGGCGCCGCTGGTTGCGCAGGCTGAGGAGGCGCGGCCGGTGTTCCGGCGCTTACGCCTGCTGGCCGACCGGCTGCGTGAGACGGCGCCGTGTGGCGCGGATGGCGGCTGGCGCCAGCTCTCGATGGGCATGTCGGACGACTTCGAGGTGGCGATCGAAGAGGGCGCGACGATTGTGCGTCTCGGGCGAGCACTGTTTGGGGCGCGGCCATTGGCGTGAGCAGCTATGAGTGGGCTGGAAGCAAACGAAAGCGAGCGGAGTCATGGAGGCGGGGGATCTGTTGTTTGGCCGGCGTATTCGGCAAAATCACGCGTTGGAACATGCGACGGTGACGGTGCTGGCGCGTGTCTTGCCGCGTCTGTCGGTCAGTGCACGCTCGAATTCGCGCGGATTTACCATCTTCGCCGACCTCGATTCACAGCTCGTGCGTGAATGTTGCGACGAGGCGCTGGGCCGCCTACGCGCTGGCGAAGCGGAGCTGGCGATTCATCCGAACTGCGGCACGAACCTGGCTGTCGGCACGTCGCTCGCTATGGTGGGCTCGCTATTCGCGCTAACGGCGATTCGCCGGCGCACGCGCGTCGCCTCGGCGCTGGCAAGCTCGCTCGCGGGCCTGGCGGCCGCCCGCCCGCTCGGGGAGGTGGTGCAGCGGCACGTGACGACGCTGCCTGACCTGCATGATGTGCATATACTCTCGGTCGCGCCCAAACGGCTCTTTGGCCGGCGCGTGGTCGAGGTGCTGACGGCGGTAGACGCCGGCTGAGCCACCAGGAGATTTCGCTATGCCCGGCAATTATCCGTTCGTACAGCAAGGCATCCATCTCTTCTTCGTCTTGCTCATCGTCATGATCTTCGTGCGCGCCATCATCTCGTGGCTGCCGGTGGGCATGGAGAATCCCATCGTGCGGTTCTTCACCAACCTCACGGCGCCATTGCTGGATCCCGTCATCAAGCGGATTCCGCGTATTGCGATCGGTCAGCTCGACATGACGATGGCGGTGGGGTTCGTATTCGTCTGGTGGACCATCTCGCGCGTGGATGGATTTATCGCTGTCTCCATCCCGAACTGGTAGTCGCGCATGAGGCAGCGGGCGGGTGATGTTGCTGGCGCCGGCGCGCCAGGAGAGGCGTACGAGCGCACGGCGAGCCTACGCGAGGAGGCGGGCAGGCTCCTCGTCACGGTGCGCGTCACGCCGCGGGCCAGCCGCAACGAGCTCACCTTTGCGGACGGCGTCTTGCACGTGCGGCTCACCGCGCCACCGGTTGAGGGCGCCGCCAACGCGGCGCTGATCGCGCTGCTGGCGGAGCGCCTGGGGCTGCCCCGGCGCGCCATCCACATCCTGCGGGGCACAGCGGCGCGCCACAAGACCGTCGCCCTGGACGGCCTGAGCGCCGACGGCTTCCAACGCAAAATTAGCGGCTAGCTCTCCTCTGCGAATTGGCACACGACAGTCGGCCACGCTTACTGCCCGGGGACGGGTGTCGGCAACGGCACCGCTGGATTTGGCACGGGGCTGCCGGTCAGCAGGTGGCCCGCGAAGGGATCGGCGATGACCACTGGCTGGCTGGTGACCTGCAGCGTCTTGGTCACGGTTGTCGTGCCGCTCGGCGAGGCTACGGTGAGCTTGAGGGTGTAGCTGCCCGCGCGGCTGTAGGTGTGCGTGACGCTCACCCCGCTGGCAGTGGCGCCGTCGCCGAAGTCCCAGGAATAGCGCAGCGCCGTGCCGCCACGAGGATCGAGCGACGCGGCGGCATCGAGCGCCAGTGGCTGGCCCACCAGCGTCTGCCCGACGTCACTCAGCGCGGCGATTGGCTGGGTCGTGACGGTGGCCATGCCAAGGACCTCGGGGCGGCTCAGCAGCCACGTCGTGAGCATGGCGGGCAGCGCCAGCGAGAGCGTCAGTGCGCGGGCTTTCGCCGCACCGCCGTTGGCATATGTATTCATGAGCTGGATGGTGTCGCTCGCCTGGTCATACGGGTACGACCACGGCGGCGCGTCCGGCTGATAGTACGACGCGTTGCCCACGAAGGTCGCGCAGGGCAGGCCAGCCAGCGTGAACGC
>Ga0209647_1004526_pt1 | contig 10440 bp, 9 predicted proteins | sample GraSoi_2013_60cm_FD_185827 | JGI IMG/M metagenome (GOLD analysis project Ga0209647, IMG submission 185827) | Grasslands soil microbial communities from the Angelo Coastal Reserve, California, USA - Sample 9_17_2013_60cm (SPAdes) (version 2) | ecosystem: Environmental > Terrestrial > Soil >...
CACCGTCAGTGTCGGATCGAATTCCGGTTCCTGTGGCACATAGGCGAGCTTGAGCTCGGCCGAGCGCGCCACATCGCCGTCGTCGGCCTTGATTTCGCCGGCGATGATGCGCAGCAGGCTGGACTTGCCGGTGCCGTTGCGGCCGACCAGGGCGATGCGCTCATTGGCCTCGATGGCGAAATCGATGCCGTCGAGGAGTTTCGCATCGCCGAACGCGAGCGACAAATTCTTTACGTGAAAAATAGGCATGAAAATCAGTGAAGTTGAAGGCCGGACCCGCCGGCCGGCCCGCCATGGCAGTTACCGCTCAGGCCGGTTGCGAAATCCGCGCCGCTATCCGGAAGTGAAGAATCAGCACCGCCACCAGTTCCGCCAGGACGGCAAAGCATGGGCCGTCACCGCGCCGTGCGCCTGTCACAGCCAGCCGATGAACAGACCGGCCATACAGGGTACCGCGCTCGTCCGGCCTGGCGTAATCGCCGATGATCGCGCACTCAACGCCTTCATTGATCGGCACGGCAAAACCGAAAAACAGGGCCGCGACCCACAGCGTGCGCAGATCGGAAACCAGGCAGAAACCCAGCATCGCCGCGCTGTACAGCAGCCAGCCCGGCCGCAACAGTGCAAGCCGCCAACGGCGATCCGCGAGTATACCCGCACCGTCGTTGGCAAGGGTTTTGATGAAGTTGAAGGCCGGCCACGGCAGCAATGCAGACGAAAGGCTGGCGCGGTGCGGGGGTCAATGGCATGGCGGGGGCATGGCAGGGGCATGTTGGGGGAATGCCCGGGGTGTGAAGATTCGCTGACGGGCGCCTTGGATATGGGTATGCAGTCGGCAAGCTGCGCCGGCCCGGCCCGGAATCAGCCACAATGCGACACAACTTTCAACAGTCTTGCCTTGATTTACGCTGTGGAATACGTAGACTTTCATTAGGCGTTTCCCTTACTGACGCAGAGTCGACAACAACCCGACACAATCGAGACTCCAATCCGTGCGCAAAACACCTGATTCGCCGATTCAATTGCCCCCGGAATACGGCGCCGCTTGCGAATGCAAGATGCGGCGACCGACGGCACCCGCGCATACGGCCGCGAAAGGCGTCCCTCTACCATGAACCTGCGCTACGCACTCGCCCGTTTGCTGATCACCGCCGGTGCTGCGGCGCTATGCGGCGGTCAAGTCCTGGCGGCTGAGACGCCGCCCCCGCTTGTCGCCGTCAACGAGGCCGCGCCGCCGACACTGCCCGCCGACAGCAAACCGCTTATTTCCGGCATGGTTGAAGGCATTATCAGTTACACCAAATGGCCGGCCGATCTCAAGCAGGTGCGCCTGTGCATCATCGGTGACGGCGCCGGCGCAAAGGAGTTGCTGAAGTCCGGCCCGCTGGGCTCGGCACAGCGCAGCATCGACGTGCAGCGCATCGCCAGCACCACCGACAACAACCCGGATTGCCAGGTTCTGTACTTCGCCGCGCGCTACACGGCCAAGCAGCGCGCCATGCTCAACCGCTTCGTCGCGCGCCCGTTCCTGACGATCGGCGAGGGCCCGGAATTCTGCTCCGACGGCGGCATGTTCTGCGTGGACAGCGAGGAATCCACCGTTTCGGCGTCAATCTCGACGCCATCGCGCGCAGCGGCCTGCGCGTCAATCCGCAGGTGCTGTCGCTGGGCCGCGCCAAACCGAAGGTCCAGCCATGAGCGCCAACCGCCTGTCCCTGCTGGCGACGCTCAGACGAGCCAATATCGGTCTCGTCACCATGGCCATCATCGGCGCCTGGCTGGCGCTGACCATCATCGCCTACGTCAACCTGCGCGTTTACGTCACGCAGAATCTGCAACTGGTGGCCAACTCCATCGCCTACTCGGCGCAGGCGGCAACGGTTTTCCAGGACGCGCTGTCGGCGCAGGAAATTCTCAACACCATCGCTTCACAGGAAAACCTGATCGCGGCCGAAGTGGTGGGCAGCAATGGCAAGCCCCTGGCCACTTTCCGCCGCAAGCCGGACAGCCTGTTCGAATCCTCTTTCGCGGCGCTCGGCGACAAGTTGTTCCCGCAGCGCAGCGCCGCCGACATCCGTCTCGAGAACAAGACCGTCGGCCGCGTCACCCTGCAGGGCACCAATGTGGTGTACGTCAAGTTCTTCGCCAGCACCGTCATCGCGGTATTCATCCTGCTGGCGCTGGTGGCGCTGGCGGTCGCGCAACTGTCGCGGCGCGTGCAGAAGGAAATCGTTTCCCCGCTCAACAGCCTGGCGTCGCTGACCCATGCGGTGCGCGTCAGCCGCACCTTCGACCGGCGTGCGCCGCCGGCCAAGGTGGTGGAAATCCACCAGCTCGGCGAGGATTTCAATGCCCTGCTGACCGAACTGCAGAAGTACGAAGAAGAGCAGAAGGCGCGGGCGGCGGAGCTGCAATCGGTGAACGAATCGCTATCGCACCAGGCCACGCATGATGGGCTCACCGGGCTTGCCAATCGCGCGCATTTCCGCGAGCACCTGGCGCGGGCGCTGTCTGCGCAAAAAGACAATCGCGCCATGGTCGGCGTGCTCTACCTGGACTACGATCATTTCAAGTCCATCAATGACCGGCTCGGCCATGCGGTCGGCGACAAGCTGCTGATCGAGGTGGCGCGGCGCCTGAGCTCCATCGTCCGGCGCAGCGATCTGGTCGCGCGCCTTGGCGGCGACGAGTTCGCGGTCCTGCTCGCCCCCCTGCTGAGCATCGCCCACGCCACCAATATCGCGGAGAAGATCGTCACGGCCATGCGCGACCCGATTGCGGTATCGACCGAGGAATCGTTCAATGGTAGCGTCAGCGTCGGCGTTGCGGTGGCGCCGGAGCATGCGACCACGCTGGAGCAGTTGCTGCTGGCGGCCGATGGGGCCATGTACCAGGCCAAGGAAGGACAGCGCGACACCTACCGCGTCGCGGCGGCGCAGGGCGATGCGGGTCACACGGGAACGCCGGCATGATTTTGCTTCACCAGGCGGCAAGAACGGGAAATGGAAACGGCAATGGCAATGGAAAGGGAAAGAAACATGAAAATGAACGGTAAATCCTCCCCTGGATTCGGCATGCGAATGGTGCTGCTTGCCGCGTTGCTGTTCACCCTGGCGGCCTGTCAGACCACGGCGCCGAAGCTGAATGCCGCACAGGTCACCACCCTGAAGAGTCTGGGATTCGCGCCCAGCGATGACGGCTGGTCGCTCAACTTGAACACCAAGCCGATATTGTTCGAGACCGGCACGGACGCACTGGAACCGGACGACAAAAACGCGGTGGCGAAGATGGCGAAGGACCTGCTCTCCGTCGGCATCGATCATCTGCGCATCGAGGGCCATACCGACAACGTCGGCCCGGCGGACCTGAACCGCACCCTGTCCCTGCGCAGGGCCGAGGCGGTTGCCAGCGAGTTCGGCCGCAACGGTGTGCCGGTCGCCAATATTGTCCGCAAGGGCTATGGCTTCGACAAGCCGATCGCCGACAACGCCACGCCGCAGGGACGCGCGCAGAATCGTCGCGTGACGATCATCGTGCCCTCGTTCTAACGTCGCGGCGGCCGGCCGCACCTGCCGGCCGCGCGCTCGTGTAAAATTCCCGCGCTGCCCTCGTAGCTCAGTGGATAGAGCATCCCCCTCCTAAGGGGAGGGTCACACGTTCGATTCGTGTCGAGGGCGCCAGAATAAAAAACGCGCGGCGCCCCTGCTTCGCCATTCATGCCAACAATCGCGGCATTCACCGCGGAATAGCTGTACGAAAAAAGCCGAAGTCCAATACTGACGCGGGTTTTGGGGCAAAAATGGCTGCGAAGCCGCGCCAAATGGCGTTCTGCGAATTCCTGTTTGCGACCGCCTTACTTCAATTGCAATACAAACTCTCGCACGCCACCGAGCAACATCTCGATCGCGATCGCCGTCAGGATCAAGCCCATCAGGCGTTCGACGGCCTCCATGCCGCTTTTGCCAAACAGCTTCTCGATGCGCTCGCCGAGGCTGAGGATCAGGGCCGAGACCAGCATCGCCGCGGTCCACAGGCCGAGCTTGGCGGGCTCGCGCGAGACCATCAGCATCACCGTGGCCAGCGCCGAGGGGCCGGCGATCAGCGGGATGGCGAGGGGCACGATGAAGGGCTCACTGTCCAAGGTGTCGCCGAAGATGCCTTCGGGCGATTTGAACACCATGCGGATCGCGATCATGAACAGGATCACGCCGCCGGCGATCGACATGGAAATTTCGGACAGGTGCATCAAGTCTAGAAACTGCCGGCCGAACAGCATGAAGACGACGAGGATGCCGTAGGCCAGCGCGCATTCGCGCAGCACCACGCGCACGCGCCGGGTCGACTTGACCTGCCTGAGCAGGGACGCCACCAGCGGCACATTGCCCAGCGGATCGAGCACCAGGAACAGCAGGACAAAGGCGGATATGAGATCGGCGTTCATGCGGTGGTTTCGTTTTCGGTTTTCGGTGAATCGTTCGTGTCATTCAAGCGTTCAAAACAGGCCCAGCTCGGCGCGCAGTTTCCTGGTCAGCTTCATGCACACCAGTTCGTGCGAGCGTTTGATCAACGCTTTCAATTCGGCATCGCCGACGGCCTTGAGATCGTTGACCTGCACCCACTTGGCGCGCGCCATGTAGGGCGCGGGGATGAAGCCGGGGCGGTCGGTGTATTGCAGGAACAGATCGTCATCGACCTTGAATGACACAGTCGCGTGTTTGCTTTTGTCTTCAAAGGCCACGCAGAACATCTTGCCGCCGACCACGAACACCAGATCGACCTGCCATTTTATTTCGCCCTTGGCGCCGGGGAGCGAGGCGCAGAATTTTTTGACGGCGGTGATGTTCATGGTGGACTCGATTAAAGCGGGCGGATGCTTAGCGACGCGGAAAGTAAGTAAACATCAAAACCTGTCATACCGGCGAAGGCCGGTATCCAATTTTCGCAATCCAATGATGCGAGCAAAATTGGGCTCCGGACCGGAAATGAAAATGAGCCGGGACGACATATCTTCACAAGTCTCGGGCGTTGCAAACAATTTACGTAGATCCAGCATTGGTGCGCATTTCGAAGCATTTTTGCCCAGAAAGGTGCGCCAATGCTGGAGTTTCACTTTTTGAAAGCGGCATTGCGCCAAGCGCGGCCGTCTATTTGCCGCCCTGCACTTTCGCTTTATCGATCAACTGATAAAACGTTTCATTGGTCTTGATCATGCCAAGTTCAACCCGCGCGCGTTCTTCAACCGCATCGGTGCCCTGCTTCAGATCGCGCACCTCGGCATCGAGCCCGGCATTGCGTACCGCCAGCTGCTGGTTCTTTTCTTTTTGCTGATCGACCAGCTGCGACATTTCCCAGACACGCAGCCAGCTGCCCTTGCCCAGCCACAGCGGATACTGGATGGCGATCAACAGGCCGATGAGCGCGTAGCTTAAGTATTTCAATCTCGCATCCTGGCCGATGGAGACACGTGGCTCATTTCAGGTTGTAGAACGCCGCTTTGCCGGGATAGCTGGCGGCGTCGCCCAGTTCTTCCTCGATGCGCAGCAGCTGGTTGTACTTGGCCATGCGGTCCGAGCGCGAGGCCGAGCCGGTCTTGATCTGCAGCGCATTGGTGGCCACCGCGATATCGGCGATGGTGGTGTCCTCGGTTTCGCCGGAGCGATGCGAGATCACCGAGGTGTAGCCGGCGCGCTTGGCCATCTCGATGGCGGCGAAGGTTTCCGACAGCGTGCCGATCTGGTTGACCTTGATGAGGATCGAGTTGGCCACGCCGCGCGCGATGCCTTCGCGCAGGATCTTGGTGTTGGTGACGAACAGGTCATCGCCGACCAGTTGCACTTTCTTGCCGAGTTTTTCGGTGAGGATCGCCCAGCCGTCCCAGTCGTCCTCGGCCATGCCGTCCTCGATGGAGACGATCGGATATTTGTCGCACCAGGTAGCGAGGATGTCGGTGAATTGTGCCGAACTGAACGAAAGTTTCTCGGCCTCGAAACGATACTTGCCGTCCTTGCGGAATTCGCTGGCCGCGCAATCGAGGCCGATCATCACGTCCTGCCCCGGAATGTAGCCGGCTTCTTCGATGGCCTTCAACACGTACTGAATCGCCGCCTCGTTGTTGGCGAGATTGGGAGCGAAGCCGCCTTCGTCGCCGACCGAGGTGCTCAGTTTTTCCGCATGCAGGATTTTCTTCAGGGTGTGGAAAACCTCCACGCCGGCGCGCAGGGCATCCTTGAAGGTCGGCAGGCCGGCCGGGATGATCATGAACTCCTGGATGTCGAGCACATTGTCGGCATGCGCGCCGCCGTTGATGATGTTCATCATCGGCACCGGCATCTGCATCGGCGCCGCGCCACCGAGATAGCGGTACAGCGAGAGCCCCGCTTCATCCGCCGAGGCCTTGGCGCAGGCCATCGACACCGCCAGGATGGCATTGGCGCCGAGGCGCGCTTTCGTTTCGGTGCCGTCGAGCTCGATCATGGTCTTGTCGATGAACGCCTGCTCGGAGGCATCGAGGCCGATGATGGCTTCGCAGATCTCGGTGTTGACGTGTTCCACCGCTTTCAGCACCCCCTTGCCGAGGTAGCGCGTCATGTCGCCGTCCCGCAGCTCGATGGCTTCGCGCGAGCCGGTCGAGGCGCCGGAAGGCACGGCGGCGCGGCCGATCACGCCGGATTCCAGCAGGATGTCGGCTTCCACGGTGGGATTGCCGCGGGAATCGAGAATTTCGCGGGCGATTACATCAACAATGGCAGTCATTTAATTTCAGGTCCGGGATATGGTTGATTATTCTTGGTTGGCTGCTTGAATACCGTTTCAAGCCACCCGTGCCCGCGCGGCAAAGCCGTATAACGCATTCACGCGCTCACCTCTTTGCCGCCGACCACACGCAGGCCGGCTTCGCCGTGCACGCTGTTGTGCTGCCCGAGCGCGGCCTTGATGAACGAGATGAACAGCGGATGCCCGTCGCGCGGCGTGGAGGTGAACTCCGGGTGGAACTGGCAGCCGTAGAACCACGGGTGCGGATGCTTGGCCGGATCGAGTTCGACCATCTCGGTCAGCGCCTCGGAATCGGTGCGCGCCGACACCAGCAGGCCGGCGGCTTCGAGACGCGGCACATAGTGGTTGTTGACTTCATAGCGGTGGCGGTGGCGCTCGCTGACATGCTCGCTCTGGTAGATGCGATGCGCCAGGGTGCCGCGCTTGACCGTGCAAGGCTGCGCGCCGAGACGCATGGTGCCGCCCAGATTGGAATTGGTATCGCGCTTTTCCACCTGGCCGTCGCGGTTCTGCCATTCCGTAATCAAGGCGATCACCGGGTGCGGCGTGTCGGTGTTGAACTCGGTCGAGTTGGCATTGGCCAGGCCGACCACATTGCGCGCGAACTCGATGGTGGCGATCTGCATGCCCAGGCAAATGCCCAGGTAGGGGATCTTGTTTTCGCGGGCATATTTCACCGCCGCGATCTTACCCTCGGTGCCGCGCTTGCCGAAGCCGCCGGGAACGAGAATCGCGTCCATATTGGCCAACGCCCTGGCCACGCCTTCGGGGCCTTCGGCCTCGAGTTGCTCGGAATCCAGGTAATGAATGCGCACCTTGGTGCGGGTATGGATGCCGGCGTGGATCAGCGCTTCCGACAGCGATTTGTAGGAATCGGCGAGATCGACGTATTTGCCGACCATGGCAAGGTCGATCGCATGTTCAGGATGTTCGAGCGCATTGACGATGTTGTCCCACATGGTCAGATCGGCCGGGCGCGGCGTCAGGTTCAGCTTGCGGCAGGCGATTTCATCCAGGCCCTGCTTGTGCAGCATGGCCGGAATCTTGTAGATCGAGTCGGTGTCGTAGCAGGAGATCACCGCGCCCACCTGCACATTGGTGAACAGCGCGATCTTGCGGCGATCGTCTTCGGGCAGGGTGCGGTCGCTGCGGCACATCACCACATCGGGCTGGATACCGATTTCGCGCAGTTCCTTGACGCTGTGCTGGGTCGGCTTGGTCTTGATCTCGCCGGCGGAGGGCAGATACGGCACCAGGGTCAGGTGGATATAGCAGGTGTTCTCGCGGCCGAGCTCGACGCCGACCTGGCGAATCGCCTCCAGAAACGGCAGGGACTCGATATCGCCGACGGTGCCGCCGATCTCGACGATGCCGACTTCGGCACCGACCGTTGCGGCATAGATGGAATTCTTGATCTCGTCGGTGATGTGCGGAATGACCTGCACGGTGCCGCCGAGGTAATCGCCGCGGCGCTCCTTGTTGATCACGCGCTCGTAGATCTGGCCGGTGGTGAAGTTGTTGGCCTTCTTCATCTTGGCCGTGACGAAGCGCTCGTAATGGCCCAGATCGAGGTCGGTCTCGGCGCCGTCTTCGGTTACAAACACCTCGCCATGCTGAAAAGGCGACATGGTGCCGGGATCCACGTTGATATACGGGTCCAGCTTGACCATCGAGACTTTGATGCCACGGGATTCGAGAATGGAGGCGAGGGACGCGGCCGCGATCCCCTTGCCCAGAGATGAAACGACACCGCCGGTAACGAAGATGTACTTGGTCATGAGGGTTACCCCCAGCAGGAAATTGAGATTATAGCGCAACCGGTTCCGGGACTCCAGCCATAATCACGGCAGCTGCGGCATTGACGTCGTACCAAAACCACCGCAATCGCTTGAATGCATTAACATTGCGCCATGAAAGTTCACGGCAAAGCACGCAGCAGCATCCGCGCCAGCGAAACGGCGCGCAGCTTTTCGATCATCGACCAGACCTTGCTGCCGTTCGTGGTCGAAGACCACGAAATCGACACGTTGACGCAGGCCGCCGAGGCGATCCGCAGCATGCGCGTGCGCGGCGCCCCGCTGATCGGCGTGACCGCGGCCTACGGCATTGCCCTGGCAATGCGCGACGACCCTGCGGACACGGCGCTGGAACATGCCTGCCGGCTGTTGCAGGCGACGCGACCCACGGCCGTGAATCTTGCCTGGGCGATCGCGCGCATGCGCAGCCTGCTCCAGCCGCTGGCCGCGACGGCACGCGCCGCGGCCGCCTGGCAGGAAGCCGGGCGCATCGCGGCCGAAGACGTCGCCGCCAATCGCGCCATCGGCGAACATGGCCTGACATTGATTCGCGGGCTGCATCAGCAAAAGCAGCGCCCCATCAATATCCTGACCCACTGCAATGCCGGCTGGATCGCCACCGTCGACTGGGGTACCGCCCTCGCACCGATCTATTTGGCGCACGACAGCGGCATCCCGGTGCATGTCTGGGTGGATGAAACCCGGCCGCGCAATCAGGGCCTGCTGACCGCCTGGGAACTGCGCGAACACGGCGTGCCGCATACCTATATCGTCGATAACGCCGGCGGGCATTTCATGCAGCATGGACAGGTGGACATGGTGCTGGTCGGCGCCGACCGCGTCTCGCGCCGCGGCGATGTCGCCAACAAGATCGGCACTTATCTGAAGGCGCTGGCGGCGCACGATAACGGCATTCCGTTCTATGCTGCCTTGCCGACCTCGACCATCGACTGGCAATGGCACGGCGACATGGACAAAATTGAAATCGAGGAGCGCAATGGGGCTGAAATTCGCCACCTTCGCGGGCTCTCAGCGCATGACGGCCTGACGCGCGATTTTCTGTTGCTCGACGAAAACAGCGCCGTCGCCAACCCCGCCTTCGATGTCACCCCGGCGCGATTCATCAGCGGCATCATCACCGAACACGGCATCGCCGCCCCGGCGCAACTGGAATCGCTGCACAAAGAGAAGGTTATGGTCCCATGAGTTTTCTCGACGTCAACCATCGCCCGGATCTGGCGCGGCGCCGCGAGGTCATCGCCACCGCGATAAAAATGAACGCGCTCGGCATCAACCAGGGCAAGTCCGGTAATGTCAGCGTCCGCGTCGACGGCGGCTTCCTGATCACCCCGACCGGCGTTCCGTATGAGGAAACGAAGCCCGAGCAGATCGTGGCGATGCGCATGGACGGCACATTCGACGGCGATACCCTGCCCTCCTCGGAATGGCGTTTCCATCGCGATATCTATGTCTCGCGCGAGGAAGTGTCCGCGATCGTGCATACCCATTCCGCCTTCGCCACCACCATCGCCTGCCTGGCGCAGGATATTCCGGCGTTCCACTACATGATCGCGATTGCCGGCGGCAAGGACATTCGCTGCGCCCCCTATGCCACCTTCGGCACCCAGCAGCTGTCCGATCATGCGCTGGCGGCGCTGCAAGGGCGCCACGCCTGCCTGCTGGCGCAACACGGCATGATTGCCCTGGGACCGTCCCTGCCCAGGGCGCTGGCGATGGCCGTCGAGGTCGAAAGCCTGGCGCGCATGTACTGGCAGACCCTGCAGATCGGCAAGCCGGCATTGCTAGCGGACAGCGAAATGGCGACGGTGCTGGATAAATTTGAAACCTACGGCCAGCAGGCGCTTAAACC
>Ga0209647_1004527_pt1 | contig 10438 bp, 10 predicted proteins | sample GraSoi_2013_60cm_FD_185827 | JGI IMG/M metagenome (GOLD analysis project Ga0209647, IMG submission 185827) | Grasslands soil microbial communities from the Angelo Coastal Reserve, California, USA - Sample 9_17_2013_60cm (SPAdes) (version 2) | ecosystem: Environmental > Terrestrial > Soil >...
CGCGGCGCTCGGCGTCGATTTCGGCACGCTCTTCACCTCGGCCGAAGAGCGCGCGCGCCTCGATCGGTTGCGTCGCGGCGAGCCCGAGGCGTCGCGCACCGCGCCTGCGCAAAGCGCCGATCCCGCGGTGACCGGCTATGTGAGGCGCAGCGACGGGCGCAACACCGTCTGGATCGACGGGCGTCCCGTGGTGGTCTCGACGCCCGAGGCCTCCGCCCTGGTCAAGGCGCACCCGATGGCCAGCGCGCCGCTTCCCGACGGCTCGCTCAAGATCGAGCGCCGTCCGCCGCGCTAGTCAAGCGAACATCCGCGCAAGGCGTTGAGCATTTCCGGCGGCGCCTGCGCTGTCGCGGTGCTATTCCTGGCGCTCGCAACATCCGCGCGGAGGGACCATGGAAGGGTGCGCGGGCGAGCGCGGCGCAGCATTCCTGCTCGCCATCCTCGCCTTGCTCGCGGGAATCGGCATCGCGCTCGCGGTCGATCTGACCGCGCACGCCGGAGCCTCGCGCCGCGAGCGCGCGAGCGAGCGGGCCCTCGCGCAGGCACGCGAGGCGCTGATCGCCTACGCCACCGATCGCCCGATGTCGCGCGAGGTCGGTCCCGGATACTTGCCGTGCCCCGACCTCGACGGCGACGGCTGGGCGGAGGCGACGTGCGGATCGCAAAGCGGCGACACCGGACAGGCGCAGCGCCTCGGGCTGCTTCCCTGGAAGACTCTCGGCCTGCCGGACTTGCGCGACGGCTACGGTGAGCGCCTCTGGTACGCCGTATCGAGCAAGTACAAGGGACTGCTCAATTGCGCGGTGAGCCGCGCGTGTCTCGACATGACGCCCGACACGGCGCTCGGCACGATCAGCGTGCGCGACGCATCGGGCAAGTTGCTCCACGACGGTACGATCGCCGAAGCGCACCGCGCCGATGCGGGCGGCGCGCTCGCGGTCGTGATCGCGCCCGGACCGGTGCTCAGTCGCCTCGAGGCCTCGGGCTCGCCGAGCGAACAGCGCCGCCAATGCCCGAGCGGCGAATGCGATGCCGCCGGCCGCTGCCTCACCGATCCGCCGCAACGCGCGACGGCATGCAATCCCGTCAACTATCTCGATCGCGCGCCCGACGGTCCGCTCGGCGGCGAGGACAACGCCGACTTCCGCGATCGCAACGACGCCGCCGGGCGTCCCGGCAACCGCAACGGATTCATCGATGGGCCGGTAGTCCTTCCCGGCGGGCGCGTCGCGGTCAACGATCGCCTCGCCGTGATCGGCTATCGCGACGTCATGCCGCGCCTCATGCGACGCATCGCGCTCGAAGTGCGCCAATGCCTGCGCGTGCACGCAGCAAGGAGCGGCGGGCGCTATCCCTGGCCGGCCGCTCCTTGCTCGCAACGCGATCCCGATCCGGTCGCGGCCTGGAAAGCGGCGAGCGATACCTACTTCGGACGCATCGCCGAGATGCCGTTCGACGCCGCCTGCAACATTCCCGATACAGCCGACCACACGTGGTGGGCGTCCTGGCGCCCTTTCGTCTTCTACGCGCTCGCGCCCGATTTCGCTCCCACCGCGAGCGCCTTTGCCGACTGCGAGCGTCCCGGCGCGTGCCTCGCCCTCGCCGATCGCGCCGGCCGCGCCATCGCGCCCGCGAGGCATTTCGCGGTCCTGGTCGCCGGTGCGCCCGTGGCGCGCGCCGAAGGCTTGCAGGCAAGAACCGGTGCCAACCTCGCGGCCGTAGGCGAGTGGCTCGAGGACACGAATGCCAGGCTCGAAGGTCCGGCGGCGTGTCTCGCCGGCCCAAGTTGCGCCGACGAAGGAACCTGCGGGCGCCTGACGGTAGGCCCCGCGGCGCGCGATTTCAATGACGTGGTCGTCGCCCAACCGTGAAAACCGCGCGCGCCTTCTCCCTCATCGAGGTGATGGTGGTGCTGGTGGTCCTCACCATCCTGCTGAGCGGGCTCGCCTTGCCGCTTGCCGCGCAGTTGAACTTGCGGCGGATGGATGAGACCCGGCGCCAGCTCGACGAGGCCAAGGAGGCGCTCCTCGGATTCGTCGCCGCGCATGGGCGCCTGCCGTGTCCCGCGGCGCCCGGAAGCCTCGGGCTCGAGAGCTTCGCCGCGGGCGAGGACGCCGCGAGCGGCGGCTGCTCGGCCTTCCATGACGGCTTCCTTCCCGGAGCCACGCTCGGGCTCGCGCCGCTCGACGCTGAGGGCTACGTGCGCGACGGATGGTCGAGCCGCATTCGTTACGCGGTGTTCGGCGCCGGCGCGACCATCAACGGCGTCTCCAATCCGCTCACCCGGGCCGACGGCATGCAGGCGGCAACGCTTCCCGAGCTCGCCGCGGCCTCGCACTACCTTTTCATATGCTCGAGCAGCGCGGCAGCCACGCACTCGAGCTGCGGCCCGGCAGCCAACCAGCTCACGCGGCGCGCGGCCTTCGTGCTGGTCTCGCTCGGGCCCAACGCCGCCTCGACGCCCGCCCCGGGCAGCGACGAAGCGCGCAATCTCGCGGGCGATCCGGTCTTCGTCCACCACGATCCTTCGATGGGCGGCGACGCCGCATTCGACGACCTGCTGCACTGGGTGCCCATTCACCTCGTCGTGAACCGCCTCATCGTCGCGGGGCGGCTGCCGTGATTCGGTAGAATGGGAGTCTCCCGCGAACCGGGAAGACCCCGATGAACCAGCGCGACGCCAAGCTTCCGATTCCCGACGTCCAGGCGAGCCCCGACACGCGGCGCCTCGCGATCGACCGCGTCGGCATCAAGGCGATCCGCCACCCCGTGAAGATCCGCGAACGCGCGGGCGGCGTGCAGGGCACGGTGGCGACGTTCAACATGTACGTGGGGCTCCCGCACCATTTCAAGGGCACGCACATGTCGCGCTTCGTGGAGATCCTCAACGCCCACGAGCGCGAAATCTCGCCAGACACCTTCCGCCTGATGCTGCGCGAGATGGTGAAGAAGCTCGAGGCGGCCAGCGGCCACGTCGAGATGACCTTTCCCTATTTCGTCACCAAGAAGGCGCCGGTCTCGAGCGTGAAGAGCCTGATGGACTACGAGGTCACGTTCGTCGGCGAGATTCTCGACGGCCGCGAGACGTTCACGCTCAAGGTGCAGGTTCCGGTGACGAGCCTGTGCCCGTGCTCGAAGAAGATCTCGGAGCGTGGAGCGCACAACCAGCGCTCGCACATCACCATCGCCGCGCGCATCCGCGAGTTCGTCTGGATCGAGGAGCTCATCGACCACGCGGAAGGCCAGGCGTCGTCGCAGCTCTATGGGCTGCTCAAGCGCCCCGACGAGAAGTTCGTGACCGAGAGCGCCTTCGACAATCCGAAGTTCGTCGAGGACATGGTGCGCGACGTGGCCGCGAGCCTCAATCGCGACCCGCGCGTCCTCGCCTACGTGGTCGAGTCGGAGAACTTCGAGTCGATCCACAACCATTCGGCCTACGCGATGATCGCGAAGGGAATGGACGCCCCGTCCGCTCTCGGCTAGTAGCGCTTGGTGAGGGTGAGATTCTGTCCTTCGCGCCGCATCTCGGTCCGGTTGAGGAAGCTCATCCCGAGGAGGGCCGCGTCCATTCCGCCTTCGCCCACCGAAGCGTCGACGTTGAGGAGCGTGAGGTCGCCGATGGTGACGCTGTCGAGCTTGACGCGATATGCCGGCACCTGGCGGCCGTCGGCGACGACCGAGTAGCCGCGCACGCCCTGGCGGTAATCGATCCCGAGGCGCTGCGCCTCGCTCGTGGAAAGCCGCACATAGGTGGCGCCGGTGTCGACGATGAAACGCACATGGCCGCCGTTCACCTGCCCGTCGACGAAGTACTGCCCGCGCGAATCTGGCGAGAGCGTGACTTCCTGGCGCGTGCCGGCCGACGAGGACGACGCGAAGTGCTGCCCCAGCTCGAGCGTCTCGCGCTTGCCCTCGATCTCGACCACCGCGCCGCGAGCATCGACGGAGACAAGGAGGACGCCCTCGGCCGTGCGCTCGCCCACCGAGAGCGTTCGCGGAGCGCCACGGTTGATCGTCACCACGGCCTTCCCGGGAAAGAGCCCGATCACGTTCACGTCGAGCGCGGCCGCGCCCTGTGCGAAGAGCGCCAGCGCGGAGAAGAGGACGCCGTGAGTTTTCATCGGGGGAGGCCGTGAAGCCCGTCGTTGTCTTTCGTTATTCCGACACCGAGGGTCCAGGACATTTTGCCACATTCCTCGACGCGCGCCGCATCGCCTGGAAGCTGGTGAAGCTCGACGAGGGCGAGCCCGTCCCGGCCTCGAGCGAGGACTTCGCGGGCCTCGGGTTCATGGGCGGCCCGATGAGCGCCAACGACGAGCTCGCCTGGACGCAACCGGTGCTGGCGCTCATGCGCGATGCGGTCGAGCGCAAGGTTCCGGTCATCGGCCACTGTCTCGGCGGGCAAATGCTCGCGCGCGCGCTCGGCGGCAAGGTGAGCGTAAATCCGGTGAAGGAGATCGGCTGGAATCCCGTCCGGGTCGAGGACACGCCGATCGCGCGGCGCTGGTTCGGCGAGGACCTGCGCGAGTTCGTCACCTTCCAGTGGCATGGCGACACCTTCACCATTCCGCCTGGCGGCGAGCGCATCCTCACCGCGGTCCATTGCCCCAACCAGGCCTACGTGGTGGGCGATCGCCACCTGGGTCTCCAGTGCCACGTCGAGATGACGCCGGAGATGATCGCGAGCTGGATCGCGAGCGGGCGCCGCGAGGTCGAGGCCAATCTCTCGAGCCCGGCGGTGCAGCCGGTGGCGAAGATCCAGTCCGAGGAAGCACGCCGCCTTCCGGTGCTCAACGACGTCGCGGAGAGACTCTACCGGCGCTGGGTGACGAACCTGCGGGACTAGTCCGGCGCAAGCGCAAGCCTTCAGTCGCGGAAGTTCTGGTAGGAGAGCGGAACGTCGGTCACCGTGGCGCGCACCAACTGGATCGCCTCCTGCAGACTGTCCTTCTTGGCGCCCGTCACGCGCACGACGTCGCCCTGGATCGATGCCGTCACCTTGAGCTTCGCGTCCTTGATCGCCTTGACGATGCGCTTGGCGAGCTCCATCTCGACGCCACTCCTCACGACCATCTTCTGCTTCATCTTGTCCCCGCCGATCTTCTCGGGGTCCTCGGCCTTGAGAAACCGCGTGTCGACGTTGCGCTTCGCCATCTTCCCGTAGAGCACGTCGCGGACCTGGCCGACCTTGAACTCGTCGTCGGCGTAGATCGTGACTTCCTTCTCCTTCTCCTTGAGCTCGAGGCGCGCGTCCGAGCCCTTGAAATCGTAGCGGTTGGCGATCTCCTTGTTCGCGGTGTCGACGGCGTTCTTCAGCTCGACCGCGTTGGGCTCGCACATGATGTCGAATGAGGGCATGAGGTCCGCCTCCTTATTTGTCCGAGTCGTCGCCCAGCAGGGGAACGCCGTCGCGCGCGCCGAGCAGCCCCGCCTTCGAGTAGATGCGCAGCTTGTCGCGCGTATCGGAAATGTCCAGGTTGCGCATCGTGAGCTGTCCGATGCGGTCGGCGGGGGTGAAGAACGCTTCGCCCTTCTCCATCGTGAGGCGCTCGGGCCTGTAGGTGAGGTTCGGGCTCTTCGTGTCGAGGATCGAGTAGTCGTTGCCGCGCCTGAGCTCGATCGTCACCTCGCCGGTCACGGCGCGCGCGACCCAGCGCTGCGCGGTCTCGCGGAGCATCATCGCCTGTGGGTCGAACCAGCGCCCCTGGTAGAGCAGGCGGCCCAGCCGGCGGCCGTTGTTGCGGTACTGTTCGATGGTGTCTTCGTTGTGAATCCCGGTGACGAGGCGCTCGTAACCGAGATGCAGCAGCGCCATGCCGGGCGCCTCATAAATTCCCCGGCTCTTCGCCTCGATGATGCGGTTTTCGATCTGGTCGCACATGCCCAGGCCGTGGCGCCCGCCAATGGCGTTCGCCTCGGCAAAGAGGGCCACGTCGTCGCCGAACGTCTGACCATTGAGGGAAACCGGCCGGCCCTCATCGAACGCGACGGTCACGGTCTCGGGACTCACCGCGACGTCCTCGCGCCAGAACGCGACGCCCATGATCGGGCTCACGATGCGCATGCCCTTGTCGAGGAACTCCAGGTCCTTCGCCTCGTGCGTCGCGCCGAGGATGTTCGAGTCGGTGGAGTAAGCCTTTTCCACGCTCATCTTGTAGTCGAAGCCGCGCGAGATGAGGTACTCGCTCATCTCCTTGCGCCCGCCCAGCTCGTCGATGAAGCGCTGGTCGAGCCACGGCTTGTAGATCCTCAAGTTCGGGTTGGCGATGAGTCCATAGCGGTAGAAACGCTCGATGTCGTTGCCCTTGAAGGTGCTGCCGTCGCCCCAGATGTGGACGTCGTCCGCCTTCATCGCGACAACGAGCATCGTCCCCGTGACGGCGCGCCCGAGCGGCGTGGTGTTGAAGTACGTGGCCCCGGCCGTTGCGATGTGGAACGCGCCGCACTGGATCGCAGCGATGCCTTCGGCCACTAGCTGCGGGCGACATTCCACGAGCACGGCCTTCTGCGCACCGTGCAGCTTCGCCTTTCGCGGGATCGCCTCATAGTCCGCCTCGTCGGGCTGGCCCAGGTTGGCGGTGTACGCGTACGGAATCGCGCCCTTCTCCCGCATCCACTTGAGGGCCGCGCATGTGTCGAGCCCGCCGGAGAAGGCGATGCCGACCTTCTGGCCGGCGGGCAACGTCTGCAGGATGGTGGCCAAGGGCTCTCGATGCCTCAGGTTTCGATGCTCAAGTCTCAATTCTGCCGAGCAACAGGTATTCCATCAGGGCCTTCTGCACGTGAAGGCGGTTCTCGGCTTCCTCCCAGACCACGCTCTGCGGGCCCTCGAGCACCTCGGCCGCGACCTCTTCACCGCGGTGCGCCGGCAGGCAATGCATGAAGAGCGCCTCCGGGCGCGCGCCGGCCATCATGCGCGCGTCCACCGTGAACGCGCCGAACGCCTTCTTGCGCGCGGCCTCCTCGGCTTCGAATCCCATGCTCGTCCAGACGTCGGTGTTGACGAGGTGGGCGCCCTCGACCGCTTTCATCGGATCGGCGCAGACCTCGAGGTGGTCCTGCGAGACGCCGCGCGCGCGCGCCGGATCGATGCCGTATCCGGTAGGCGTCGCCACCTTCAGCCGGAATTCGAAGATCTGCGCCGCCTGGATCCAGGTGTTGCACATATTGTTGCCGTCGCCGATCCAGGCCACCGTCTTGCCCTCGATCGAACCGCGGTGCTCGACATACGTATAGATGTCGGCGAGCACCTGGCATGGGTGGTAGTCGTTGGTGAGCCCGTTCACCACCGGAACGCGCGATTGCGACGCGAAGCGCTCGATGATGGCGTGCTCGAAGGTCCGGATCATCACGATGTCGACCATGCGCGAGATCACGCGGGCGACATCCTCGATGGGCTCGCCGCGCCCGAGCTGCGTCTCCCCCCAGTTGAGCACGATCGAGGAGCCGCCAAGCTGGTGGATCCCCGCCTCGAACGAAACCCGCGTTCGCGTCGACGACTTCTCGAACACCATCGCCAGCATGCGGTCGACCAGCGGCTGGTAGGCGACGTAGTTCTTGAACCGCTCCTTGATCAGCCGCGTGCGCTTGAAGAGGTGTTCGAACTCGTCGCGCCCGAGGTCGCGAAGCTGGAGGAAATGCTTCACGCGGCGGCCGCGGCGGCGGGCGTCTCGGCGAGGAAAGCCTTCACGAGCGGAGCGAGGATGGCGACCACCTGGCGCGCCTCCTCCTCGCGGATCACGAGCGGCGGCAGCAGGCGGATCACCTTGTCGGCGGTGACGTTGACGATGAGCCCCGCGCCGAGCGCGCGCGCCACGATGTCGCCGCATGGGCGGTCGAGCTCGACGCCGACCATGAGGCCCATGCCGCGCACTTCCTTCACGCCAGCCACGCCGGCGAGGCTGCGCTCGAGCCCGCCCTTAACCACATCGCCCATGCGGCGCGCGTGGTCGAGGAGCCCGTCCTTCTCGATCACGTCGAGCGTCGTGAGCGCCGCGACGGACACCAGCGGTCCGCCGCCGAACGTGGTCCCGTGGTTGCCGGGCTTGAAGACCTTCGCCGCGGCACCGCGCGCGAGGCACGCGCCGATCGGCACGCCCGAACCCAATCCCTTGGCGAGCGTCATCACGTCGGGGACGATGCCCGACCACTGGTGCGCGAACCACTTGCCGGTGCGCCCGATGCCGCTTTGCACCTCGTCGATCATCAACAGCCACTGGCGCCGGTCGCAGAGCTCGCGCAGCTTGCGCAGGTAGGTCGCGTCCGCGACATGGATCCCGCCCTCGCCCTGCAGCACTTCCAGGAGGACGGCGACGATCGAGGCGTTGTCGGCAAGTCGCTCGACGGCGGCGAAGTCGTTGTAGGGCACGCGCATGAAGCCGCCCATCAACGGCTCGAAACCTGCCTGCGCCTTGCGCGAGCCCGTCGCGGACAGCGTGGCGAGCGTGCGCCCGTGCCAGGCCTTCTCCATCACCACGATCGAGGCGCTGTCGATGCCGCGCTGGTGGCCGTGAAGGCGCGCGAGCTTGATCGCCGCCTCGTTGGCTTCCGAGCCCGAATTGGCGAAGAAGGCGTTGTCCATGCCGGCGAGCGCGCAGATGCGCCCGGCAAGGCGCTCCTGCTCGGCGACGCGGAAGAGGTTCGATACGTGGATGAGCTTGCCCGCCTGCTCGCGGATCGCGCGCACCAGCTCGGGGTGGGCGTGGCCCAGCCCGTTCACCGCGATGCCGGCGAGGGCATCGAGGTAGCGCCGCCCCTCGGTATCCCAAAGCCAGGCGCCCTCGCCGCGCGCGAAGGCGATCGGCTGGGGCGAATAGGTTTGCATCAGGTGGGTGCTTGCCATGGTCACCTCATCGTGCGCGCAACGCGATCCCAAAAATGATAACGGCGGCCTCGAGCCGCCGTCGGCTATGGTGTCACAAAAACTTCAGGTTCGGGGGGCTCCCAGCGCCTTGATCTGCGCCGCGAGGCGGCTCTTGTGTCGCGCCGCCTTGTTCTTGTGGATGACGCGCTTGTTGGCGATGCGATCGATGGTCGCGGTCTCGGCATTGAGCACCTTGATAGCGGCCGCCTGGTCGCCCGCGGCGATGGCTTTCTGGACCTTCTTGATCGCGCTGCGCAAGCCCGTGCGCAGGCTCACGTTGGCGGCGCGCTGCTTGACGGAGGTGCGGGCGCGCTTTGCGGCCTGCTTGGTGTTGGCCATGGTAGTTGCGTCTTTCTCTCGAAGCGAGACCTGGGGAAATGCTCGGAAGTGAGCGAAACGAAGCCTGCTATCATACACGACTTGTCCATACGAAACAAAGCCCTAGGCCGCGCGCCGCGATGAATCTCCTGCGCGTGGCCGCGTCCGTGAGCGGCATGACGCTGCTGTCGCGCATCACCGGGTTCGTGCGCGACACCCTGCTCGCGATCCTCTTCGGCGCGGGGCTCACGATGGACGCCTTCGTCGTCGCATTCCGCATCCCGAACCTGCTGCGCCGCCTCTTCGCCGAGGGCGCGTTCTCGCAGGCGTTCGTGCCCGTGCTCGGCGAATACCGCGGACGCCTCGGCGACGAGGCGACACGCGAGCTCGCGGGCAAGGTGCTCGGCGTGCTCGTACCCGCGCTCTTCGTCGCCACGCTGATCGGCGTGCTCGCGGCGCCCGCGCTGGTCTACCTCACCGCGTCCGGATTCGCGCAGGACGGCGACAAGTTCGCGCTCACGACCACGATGCTGAGGATCTGCTTTCCCTACATCCTCTTCATCTCCCTGGTCTCGTTCTCGGCGGGGCTGCTCAACACCTATGGCTCCTTCAAGGCGCCGGCGTTCACGCCGGTGCTGCTCAACCTGTCGTTCATCGCCTTCGCGCTGTTGCTCGCGCCGCACCTCGAGCGCCCGGTCGTCGCGCTCGCCTGGGCGGTGTTTTTCGGCGGCCTCGCGCAACTTCTCTTCCAGGTGCCTTTCCTGCGGCGCATCCGCATGCTTCCGCGGCCTCGTTGGGATTCTCGCGACGAGGGTGTGCGGCGCATCCTTCGCCTGATGGCGCCGGCGGTCCTCGGCGTTTCGGTGGCTCAGCTGAGCCTCCTGATCAACACGCAGATCGCCTCGCGCCTCGGCGACGGCCCGGTGTCGTGGCTCTACTTCGCCGATCGCCTGATGGAGTTTCCCTCGGCGATGCTGGGCGTCGCGCTCGGCACCGTGCTCCTGCCGGCGCTCGTTCGCCACCACGCTTCCACCGACACCGAGTCGTACTCGCGGCTTCTCGATTGGGGGCTGCGGATCACGTTGCTGCTTGCCGCACCGGCCGCGGTGGCGTTGGGTCTGCTGGCGGTGCCGCTCATAGCGACGCTCTTCTGGCACGGCGAATTCACGCGCCACGCCGTGCTCATGACGCGCCACGCGCTCATCGCCTATGCCGTGGGCCTCGCCGGCATCATCCTGGTCAAGGTGCTGGCGCCGA
>Ga0209647_1004530_pt1 | contig 10436 bp, 10 predicted proteins | sample GraSoi_2013_60cm_FD_185827 | JGI IMG/M metagenome (GOLD analysis project Ga0209647, IMG submission 185827) | Grasslands soil microbial communities from the Angelo Coastal Reserve, California, USA - Sample 9_17_2013_60cm (SPAdes) (version 2) | ecosystem: Environmental > Terrestrial > Soil >...
ATCACACCGCACGACTTGCTACGTATCACCGCCGCTCAGGTCGCCGATGTCGCGGAGGCGGTCCACTAGTCGCGCGCGACATCTCGTCGTCTGCATGCATCATAGCGGCAAGCGGGCAGGCGCAGTGCGCTTGACATCGCCGTTCCCAAGGGATACAATTGCGCGTGGTGCTGGGCGGCTCAGGTGCTTGCGCAGCCCCACACGTGCCCGTAGCTCAGTGGATAGAGCGCTGGCCTGCGGAGCCAGAGATCGGAGGTTCGAGTCCTCTCGGGCACGCCACTCTCGCTCAGTCGAAGTCCTCGAAAGCCGGTCCGCAACGGCTTTCTCCTATGTCATTCAGCCGCATCAGATCTTGGAAATGAACTCATCAATAATCGTTTTGACCACAGTTTTGACCACAGTTGGCGCCTAGCAGAGCTAGGAATTCAACCTCCAGCTATGAATTGTTGCGAAATGGCCAAATAGCTACTGCACTCCATGCACCCTGCTGAGGCGTAGAGCTTCAAAGGGGGTAGAGCTTGGAGAGAGGCAACATTTCGGTCACCGACATCGCCACCCTACTCGGTACAGAAGAACAGGTGACGTATCGAATTGTCCTTACCAGCAAAGACGGTAACTGGTTGGTGCACAGCATGGTGCTGGAAGTCCTCCCACAACCTTCAATGGGCTGGGCGCCAAGCTTCATCTACGACTACGGTCGAGCAGCCTTCTTGGGTGGCACCATCCCCGGCGGCGTGGCGCAGTCATAGTTGCTGCAAAAGCGTGGAAGCGTCGTCGTCGGTGGCGACGCCGAGAAGCAATACACCTTCGAGATGCCTCCGTTCCACGAAAGCGCGCTCTGGCAGCGTCTCCGTAGCCACGACCCAAACGACATGGTGTCGCTTCCTTGGCCTCATACGCTCTATGAAATCGGCTCTCGAAGTGGGCAAACAGGCGACATAGCTTTCCTTGTGAATACCGGCTGTCCGTTCTTCCCAAACTTCGACACCGCCGTCCTCTCCCTTGTCCACCATTGGAATACGCCTGATGAAGGGCGGACTGGGCAACCTGCGTATGCTCCGGTCATCGTCCACGTCGCGCATGCCGAGGCCTGCATAGAGGCAATCCATCTCTCATCGGCATCCGTCGAGGTAACGGTCGCCGGTTCTGAACTACCTGGCACAACCCTGATTGTCAGCAGTCCGCCCGAAGTGCAGGAACAGGTCTCAATTCAAGAGGCTGGACCAGTCCGGATTCCGTTGCTCAATGGCGTCCCCTCGCCCCTGTGGATCGTTCTCGCGCGCGGATCACAGTGGCTCGATTACTACCAGCGGGATACTCGATGGTCTGCCTTCAATCGTGCACAGGCGAACGTGACCTCAGCTAGACTTTCCCCATTTTGCAGAAAGGGACGGGGAGGATAGGCTAGCGACCACGAGTTGGAAAGAGGTGGTCGTATGCTGTTGATCCTCCCCGCCGACATGGTCGCACTCCTGGCGCCGTTCGCGCCGCTGTTCTCGCGGCCGGTCTGGCGGCACGTCTAAGTGTTGCTGGTAGGGGCCATCCTTACCCCCGGCCAGCGCTTAGTCAGCTCCGCACTCCGGGCTGTCGGGCTCAGCCACCGGTCGAACTTTCAGGCCTCCCAGCGGGTGTTGAGTCGGGCGATCTGGTCGAGCCGGAGCGCCAGCCGCATCTTGCTTGGCCTGCTGGTGGCACCCTTGGCGCCCGCTGGGCCGCTCGTACTGGGCAGCGATGAAACGATCGAGCGTCGCCGCGGCGCCAAGATGGCTGCGGCTGGGATCTACCGTGATCCCGTGCGCTCGCGCCACAGTCACTTCGTCAAGGTGCGGGGGCTGCGTTGGGTCTGTCTCATGCTGCTCGTCCCGGTGCCGTGGGCAACGCGGAGGTGGGCCTTGCCCTTTCTTACCGTGCTCGGCCGTCTGGGCCCCGTCCCAGCGTGCAGCTCAGCGACAGCGCCGCCGGGACACATCCCTGACGACGTGGGCGCGGCAGCTGATGCGCCAGGTGCATCGCTGGCAGCCCACGCGGGCGCTCGTCGTGGTGGGGGACCGCACCGATGCGGCGCTGGAGTTACTCGACGCAGTGCGCTGCATGGCGACCGTCATCACCCGGCTGCGCCTCGATGCGCGGCTGTTCGCCCCACCACCGCTGCGGCTGCCCCATCAGAAGGGGCGTCCCCGGCTGGTGGGTGAGCGTCTCCCCCACCGCACCGACCGCATCCAAGGCCCGCAAGCGGTGTGGACCAGGCTCACGATTCCCCACTGGTACGGGGAACCCAATCGCCCGGTCGCGGTGCTCTCGCAGACGGCCGTGTGGTACTCGACCGGCTTCCCGCCAGTGCCGATCCGCTGGGTGCTCATCCGTGACCCACGAAGCACTTTCCGCACCCAAGCGCTGCTGTGCACCGATCTCGACGCTGCGCCGCAGCAGATCCTCTCCTGGTTCGTCCGCCGCTGGCAGCTCGAGGTCACGTGCCACGAGGTCCGCGCGCACTTGGGCGTCGAGACGCAGCGCGAGACGGGTGGAGCGTGCCATCCTGCGGACCACGCCTGCCCTGCTGGGCCTCTTCTCCCTGGTGACCCTACAGGCATACGCTGCGCTGTCCAGGTCCTCCCCCGCGATCCGCCAGTCCGCCTGGTCCGCCAAGCCGTCCCCGACCTGCGCTGATGCTTTGGCATTGGTCCGGCGCCATCTCTGGGGGCCTGCCACATTCTGCGGGTTGCCTAACGCAGGCGACCGCGTGAAAATGCCCCGCGCATTCGTGGATCATCTGGCGAGTCTGCTCTCGTACGCCCCCTAAATGGGGAAAGTCTAGTGAAGACCATCTGTAATTTGTCCGGATGGCATTATCAGGCGGGGGACACAGCGCAGAATCTGATCAACATTGTCCTGTCAAACGGCCTCGTTGATAAGTCGCTGCAGAGCCATTTCACGGCCATTCGGACTACATTAGACGCTGGGTTACCCACAATCAGAAATAGGACCAGTGCACACGGGCAGGGAAGCCAAACAGTGGAGGTGCCAGAGTATCTAACAGCATATGCCATTCATTTGGCCAGCGCAGCCATTGTCATGCTTGTAGAGGCCTATAAGGCACGGAGGATATAATACCGTGCCGCACCGGAGTGTTGTAGTTTGTCGCGGCGCCAAGCCGCGAGTCCGCCGCCAGAGCGGAGAGCGATTCTACAACAGTTACCCCTGGGCATAGCCCGCCAGCAGGGATGAAAATGTGCCCGAGGGGGTCGGCGTCCGAGGGCGACATTCAGTCGTGCCAGGAGCAAGAGCCGGTCAACCGTTTGCTCGGGGTGTCGCGCCGCACCACCCGTTGTCGCGCCCCATCGTGGGCAGCACGCAGGAGCGTCTGTCAGACCAGCAGACACCCCGCTGACCTCCGTCGCCTTCCCGATGTTGTGGAGAGAGGAGCGAGAAGTCATGCGCGTGCTACACGAACGCTGCTGCGGCTTGGACATTCATAAGCGTGGCCTGCTTACAGGCGACTGGGCCAGACGGGGCCGTCCACAAGGAGGTGCGCACCTACAGCACCATGACCGCCGATTTGCTCGCCCTGTCCGATTGGCTGCGGGCAGCGAGCTGCGGACCGGTGGTCATGGAGTCGACCGGGTCCTACTGGCGCCCAGTGTTTAACCTGCTGGAGGGGCAGTGCGAGGTGCTGGTGGTCAATGCCTACCACGCCAAGGCGGTCCCGGGCCGCAAGACCGACGTGAAAGATGCCGAGTGGTTGGCGGACCTGCTGCGCCATGGGCTGCTGCGCGCCAGCTTCATCCCCTCCCCCACCCAACGGCACCTGCGCGACCTGACGCGCTACCGCATCCACCTGGTCGACGAGCGAGCGCGGCTGACCAATCGGCTGCAAGCCGTCCTCGAGCCCACATTCCGCACGGACGCTTGGTGCCATATATTCATTTTTGGGGGAACTCGAGGTAGCAGGTCATGAACTCAGGAAGAGCCCTCTTCAACGTGGACCGCCCGTTACAACGTCGTTGTGACCAGCACTTTTCCGCTCCCGCTTAGGACCACTTCCCCCTGTTGGTTCGTTGCCTTTCCTTCCAGGCTCACCAGGTGGCCACCCAGGCTCCGTTTGTACTCAGCCGCGACCACTTCCCATTCCATACGGATAGAGTCCTCTGCCTGCCCGGCCTTGCGAAAGCGAAAAGCGAACTCCAGGCCAAGCATCGCGGTCGTCTGGCTGAAATAGGTGGCAGTCAGACCCATCATCAACGACGTGATCTGCGGCCCACACGCAATGAGGCCCCCGAAGCGTGTCCGTTGCGCATACGCTTCATCGTGGTGCAGGGGGTTCATATCCCCGCAGAGGGTGGCAAAAGTAGCGATCTGCGCGCGGGTCAGCGTCACCTGACTCGCGAATCGTTCCCCCACCCGGATGTCGTCCGGCCGCTGGGTCTGGTGGGTCTGGTCTGTCATCTGCTGGCTGCCCTTCTGAGGGTGACGACCACCCTCTGCGCGGTCATTGACGCGATTCGGAGCATTGCTCATAGGTTGGCCCGAGCAGGGCGAGAATCTGCTGGTGGAGGGGCTCGAGACGGAGCACCACAGCCACCGTCGGATCGGGTCCGTGGCGAATGTGAAGCAGATCGATCCCTTCGAAGCACTGGAAGACCCAGCGCATCGTCGGGCGGTCGGTCGGTTTCTTGACCTGGTTGGGGATCGTCTGCCCGGTGGCCGCCAATTGCTCGCGCAGTCGGTGCTCGGCGAGGCGATAGACGAGCAGGCAGAGCACCATCACCAGCGACAGCGCTACGATGCGTGCCGGTTTCTTGACGAAGACGGAGGACGCCAGAAACAGCGGATCTTTGAGAAAACTGAAGCCGCGCTCGACACTGTGCTGGTCCTTGTACGTCTGAATCACCTCTTGGTCAGGCAGCTGCGCGGGATCGAGGACGTTGGTCGCGACCAGAAACGATGCCGTGCGCCGCGACGCCCGCATGACCGCTTCCTCGTCGACGGCGAGAGTGGTCTGGATCTGCCCAATGCTCTGGTCCGGCGGCGTGTCCTTGCGGGGTCGACCAGGCTGCGGGTATTTGGGATGACTGACGAGGTGCGCCTGCACCTCTAGCCATTCCGGGCGCTGCTTGAGCTGCTGCTCGAGCGCCGCCTGGGCGTCGGGCGCGCAGGCGAACGGGCGGTGCCCCAGGTGCCAGAGAGCGTGCTCCCACTGCTGCCGGGCCTGCTCCACCTGCCGCCGCAGCGTCGCCCGGGCCCGCTCCTCGCCCGGCGTGGTGCGGACCACCACCCAGCGTTCGCCACTGGGCGCCGCCGTCACCGACGCCCAGGACACGTCCTCGGCCTGCTGCCAGGCGTCGTCCGCAACTACCAGGGCAGCGCGCGCCTGCTTGGAGGTATCAGGCACCCGACTGATCCAGCGCCCGCCCGCGGCTGAGAGACGCGCGACGTTCTCAGCGCTGTACAGGCCGCTGTCGGCCACAAACAGCGGCACGTCGTCCTCAGCCTCAGCCGCTGTCGCCGCGGCGCGCAGTTGCGCGGCCAGCGCCTCCACGGCCGCCACCAAGCTCACCTTGTCACTGGCGTTGCCGTCGAGCGCCTGGCAGAACAGCGGCACATCGCCTGCGCGCGTGGTCGCCAGCGCCAGCATCCACTGCTTGAGATCGGCGCGGTGATCGCGCGAGTAGCCGTCGGTCACCGCGATCGTCTGCCCGTCCAGGTCCTCAAGTTCCGTGACATACTCGCCCGTCACGGCGAACGAGGTGGTGTCGACATGCACCTGGTGGGCGCGGATGCCAAAGGCGCGGCGGGCCCGCAGCGCAATGCCAGCAAACAGCGTCGTGGGATCGTGGGCATACAGCCAGTCTAACGCCCGGCCCAGACAATCGTCGTTGAGGTCTTCGGCGGTGATTCCCGGCCCCAACAAGCGCTCCAGGGGCTTGTTGGCAAAGAACTGTGGCACCAGGTAGAGCCGGCGATTGCTGAACCCCAGGCCATTGAGGATCATGGCGACCGTTGCCGTCCCGACCCCGACCCGTTCATGGCTCTGGGCATCCTGCCCGTCCAGCCACTCCGCCAGACCAATCTCGCGACATACGCCTGCGACAATGCCCAGATGATCCAACCGCTCGACCCCATACCCGGCCGATCCTGGTCCTCCACCAGCCTCCACAGCTGCCTCCTCTGCCGCTCGTCGTCACACCTCCCTCTATTCTCCAAAAAACGTCAAGCGGTCGTGCGGAAAGTGGGCTCGAGGACGCCAACATCAAGCTCGCCGCGGTTGTCACCGACGTGCGTGGGCTCTCGGCGCGCGAGATCTTGCAGCGACTGCTCGACGGCGAGACCGACGCGCGGGCGTTGGCCGAACTGGCGCACGGGAAGCTGCGTGCCAAGCGGGAGGCGCTGGCGCAGGCGGTCGTTGGTCGGCTGGAGGCCCACCACGTCTTCCTCCTGCGTGAGCAGCTTGCCCACCTGGAGTACCTCGACGCCGCCATCACGCGCGTGGACGCCGAACTCGAAGCGCGCCTGGCCGCTGAGCGGGAAGCGATCGCGCTGCTCGAGACCATCCCCGTTGTCGCGCGCCGTACTGCGGAAGTGCTCATCGCCGAGATCGGCACGGACATGAGCCGCTTTCCCAGTGCCGAGCACCTGGCCTCCTGGGCTGGCATGTGCCCGGGCAACGCCGAGAGCGGCGGCCGACGCCTCAGCGGGCGGACACGTCGCGGCAACGCGTGGCTGCGCCGTACGCTGGCTGAGGTCGCCAATGTGGCGAGCAGGATGAAGGGCACGTACCTGGCGGCCCAATTCCGCCGCAGCGCGGCGCGCCGGGGCACAGGTCGGGCGGTGATCGCCGTCGGCCACTCGGTCCTCGTCGCCATCTACCATATGCTCACCCGCTGGGAACCCTACCACGAGCTGGGGGCACAGTACTTCGATGAGCACGAGCGCGACCACGTCCAGCGGCGCCTGGTGCACCGCTTGGAGCGCCTGGGGTTCGCTGTCACCCTTGAGGCCCTCCCGGCTCCCTCCTGACGATTTTCAGGAGTGTGTGACGCGACGGGGTATCAATCAGCGCCTCCGCCGCGCCGAAGAGGTGCGCTGGTCGCGCATCTGCTCCGACGTGGCAACTCAGCGCCGCGACACCCGCCAGCTCGGTGGCGATCCTGTTGGTGTATCCGTCTCGATAGCGGGCGGCGTTCTCTTCCTCGCACTTCCTCTCGCGTCCAGCGTCCAGTCTACCGGCAGTAGCAACCCCACCTGAACAGGTACGGGCGGTTTGGATAGGCGCAGTTAGTCGACTTCGCCCAGCGCCTCAGCGATGACCGCCTCCAGGGCGAGGGCCCGTCCCGCCGCGAACGCCGCCGCCCACCGCCCCTCGCCTAGCTTCGCCCGCGGCGCCGCCATCGCCCGCTCCATCTGCAGCCGCCACATGCGGCGGGGCTGGATGCCAATCCGCTCGCGCAGAGCCACCGCCGCCCCCAGCATCCGCGCCGCCCGCACACCGTCTGCCGCGGCGGCCGTGCAGGCGAGGGCCTCCAGGCTCGAGGCGAGCAAGTGGCGGGTGCCCAGCCGGTGGAACACCAGCAGCTGCTCGCGCCCCAGCCGCTCGGCGCGGGCCAGGTCGCCGCGCCGGCGGGCCATGTTCACCCCCTCGAGGAGCACGTCACCCACCACCAGGTCCGCGCCCGCCCGTCGGGCCTGCGCCAGGGCCTCTTCGAAGAGGGCACTCGCCTGCTCCAGGTCGCCCCGCTCGGCGGCGAGTGCGCCCAGACTAATGACAAAGTAGGCGGCAAGTCCTGGCTCACTGCCCGTACGCTCCAACACCACGGCCTCCTCGAAGAGGGCCAGCGCCTGCTCCAGGTCGCCCCGCTCGGCGGCGAGTGCACCCAGTATGCTGTGCGCGACACCGGCCAGCACCGGCTCGCGGCCGCGCGCCAGCGCCACGCACTCCTCCATCGCGCCTCGCGCCCGATCGTCGTCTCCCTGCCGCCAGGCCAACACGCCCGCGGCGCACAGCGCCCTGAGTCGCGTCTCCGGCGCCACGGCCCCCGGCTCCGGGGGTAGCGCGAGCCATTCCTCCACCCGGCTGCGCCCCTCGCTATAGTAGCCGTGGCTGTCCCAGAAGGGGCCGAGCGTACCGGCCAAGCGCAGCCCAAGCTCTAGCTCTCCCCTTTCCCGTGCCCACCCAAGCGCCGCGCGGAAGTTGTCGTGCTCGCGCTCCAGCCGCGCCAGCCACGGCGCTGCCTCCGGCCCGTACATGGCCAGGTACCGCGCCTCCACGAGCCCCAGGTAGTACGCCAGGTGCGCCCGCCGCAGCGCCTCGGCCTCGCGGCCCCCATCGCCGGCCTCGAGCCATCCCAGAGCATACTCGCGCACGACATACAGCAGACGGAAGCGTGGCTCTTCGGTCCCTTCTCCCTCCTCGCCATTCCCGCGGCCTGCGCGTTCGCCTCCGTCCGCGCTCCCCACGGTCCACGGCTGCACCAGACTGTGGTCCACCAGCGCCCCCAACCCCTCCAGCACGTCCACGCCCAGGGGCGCGGCCCCTACTGGCTCGGTACAGACCGCCTCAGCGGCCGCGAGTGTGAAGCCGCCCGCGAACACGGCGAGGCGCCGGAAGAGCCGCCGTTCTTCGGCCGAAAGCAGCTCATAACTCCAGTCAAGCGTGTCCTGCAGCGTCCGCTGCCGCGCCTCCAGGTCGCGGGCCCCACTCGTCAAGAGCGGGAGGCGCCGCTCCAAGCGGCGGAGCAATTGCTGGGGCGAAAGGAGCTTGATGCGGGCGGCGGCCAGAACCAGAGCGAGCGGCAGGCCGTCGAGCCGGGCACAAATCTCGGCCACCGCCGCCGCGTTCGCCGCCGTCAGGGCGAAGTCCGGCCGGTGGGCCTGCGCCCGCTGCACGAAGAGGGCCACCGCTGGTGCCTTCAGCAGCTGCTCGCTGGAGGGGGCAAGACCGATGCCGCCGACGGGCGGCATCGGAGCGAGGGCAAGCGGGGAGACCGGGTACTCCTGCTCCCCCTGCACGTGCAGCGACACGCGGCTGGTCGCCAGCACCGTCAGGCCGCGGCAGGTCGCCAGGAGATCCCCGACATCCGGCACGGCCGCGACGACGTGCTCGCAGTTGTCGAGCAGCAACAGCGCCTGCTTTGTGCGCAGCCACTCCCGCAGCACGTGCGGAATGGGCACGCTGTCCGCCTCTTGCAAGCCGAGGGTGCGGGCGATGGTCGGCACCACCAGCGCCGCGTCAGCCAGCCGCGCCAGCGGCACGAACCAGGCGCCGTCGGCGAAGTCGTCGGCCCGCGCGTCTGCGACCTCGAGTGCCAAGCGCGTCTTCCCCACGCCCGGCGGCCCGGTCAGGGTGAGGAGGCGCATATCGCCCCGGGCCAGCAGCGCGCTGAGGTCTGCCATCTCACGCTCGCGACCGAGCAACGGCGTCGGCGGAAGTGGCAGCTGATGCGGGCGATGCGCGGCCGGGACGGTGCGCTCGCGTACACGGCTTGCGCTCGACGGCAGGCTGGCAAGCCGAGGTCCATCGTGGGGGCGGGCGGCCGCTTCCAGCACGGCCCGTTCGCTTGGGGGGAGCTGCAGGGCATCGGCTAGGCGGTTGACGGTCTCCTTGCGCGGTGCTCGGCGCTCGCCGCGCTCGATCGCACCAATCCCCTTGGCACTCAAGCCGGCCCGCTCGGCCAGCTCATCGAGCGTGAGTCCGGCCGCCTGCCGGTGGCGCCGTACCAGCTCGCCGAAGGCGAATGTGCGCGCCATTGCCATGTGAGGAGCCCTTTTGGCAAGGTGGATACGTATGATTCCCTGGTTGCCAGTCTTGCGCTGTCCGCTACCTGAGTATCTCCACGCGCCCGCCTGCATGCGCTGGCGGCATGATAGCACACGCCCCCCTTGCCCTCAAACCGTCAACGTCGACACTTGTGGACCTGCTTGTGGAGGTGATTGTGGACGTTGTGGGTGGAGCATACGCCTGTTGGCAGGCACACTTGAAGGGAGGCATGGAGCGACGTCCGCCATGCGCAGCTGAGGCGCGCTCTGTCTCGCATCTCTCGGGGATCCTGTACGCCAAAGGAGGCGCCCAATGCGCGCTTGGAGGGGATGGACGGCTACGTCGGCGACTGCTATCAATACGGCGCCGACCTGGGAGGCATGGTGCGCCCAGCAACAGCGCCTCTTGCGCCGCGAGCAACATCGGCACGTGTGCCCGTACGAAAGCAGTCCATTCAGCGACCGCGAACTGGCGTGCTTGTCGTTCGTGCGCTGGCTCTATCAACGCGGTCACCTTGATCCGCTCGATCCCGCACGGAACGACAACGTCTGATCGGTACTTTGTTAAAGTATGTGATAGCCTAGGGGGAGGTGCGCAAGGCCAGAAGGAGGTGGCCGATGGCCACACCGCACGAGTCCCCCACCGTCCCAGTGCCGCTCGAGCAGTATGTGCATGGCGTCGACGA
>Ga0209647_1004531_pt1 | contig 10430 bp, 6 predicted proteins | sample GraSoi_2013_60cm_FD_185827 | JGI IMG/M metagenome (GOLD analysis project Ga0209647, IMG submission 185827) | Grasslands soil microbial communities from the Angelo Coastal Reserve, California, USA - Sample 9_17_2013_60cm (SPAdes) (version 2) | ecosystem: Environmental > Terrestrial > Soil >...
CTGATACATATTTTTAGAAAGAACGACGCTGGTAGGCTGATCGTTCTCTTTCAAGATAGCTGCAATGTATGGGGCTTCATGTTGCCATGTTTTAGGCAAGTCACCGCCAAAGTTAGGCGAAGCACTGCCAAACCTATGCCATTCTTGTCTTATCAAACCGGAAAAGGAGGTACGATGTCCGAGACTACATCTTCAAAAACATCAATTGGGAGTACCGTAATGGAGCCAGGCATTGTAAGTTTGGGCAAGATGGGATGAAAGGATAACTTCAGCATGAAGTCTACGGGAAACACTGGCGAGCGATTTCTGGTAACGGGTGCGCTGGGCTGCATTGGCGCGTGGACGGTCAAGCGGCTGGTCGCTGAGGGCGTACCTGTCTGGGCTTACGATCTGGGGACCAGTCTGCATCGTTTGCAGCTTATCATGGACGACAAAGCGCTCAACGATGTAAAGTTTGTACAGGGCGACATCACCGATTTTGACGCCTTCAACCGAACCCTCGCAGACAACGGGATCACGCATATCGTCCATCTGGCTGCGTTTCAGGTGCCCTTCGTGCGGGCGCAACCTGTGCTGGGTGCGAAGGTCAATCTAGTGGGGATGTCGGTGGTCCTTGAAGCCGCCAAGCAGCATATGGATCAGCTCAGAGGGCTGGTCTATGCCAGTTCTGTCGCCGTGTACAGCCCGGATGGAAAATCTATGCAACCTGTCAACCTGTATGGCGTCCATAAGATCGCCAACGAAGGCATGGCGCGCATCTACTCGCAGGATTTCGGGCTGCACAGCATCGGTTTGAGGCCGCATACTGTCTATGGACCGGGCCGTGACCAGGGTATGACCTCGACGCCTACCAAAGCGATGCTCGCGGCGGCGGTCCGACGACCCTATGAGATCAGCTTCGGCGGCACGATCCTGATGGAACATGCCGACGATATAGCGGGCGTGTTTATTCAGGCCGCACGTACCAAATTAGGCCTGTCCAGCGTCTACGATGTGGGTGGGAACACGGTCACCGTCGAGGAGATCATTGCTGCGATCAACGACGCTGTGCCTGAGATGACGGGCAAGATCACCTATAACCCTACGCCGCTTACGGTTGGGCTGCCGCCAAACCAGGAGGCGGTCGAGGAAGTTCTGGGCAAGCTCCGATGGCGTTCCCTTGCCGAAGGTGTCCGGCAGACCGTGGAGCAGTTCAAGCACGCCGCCAGGCAGAAGCGCCTCGATGTGGATCGGGCGCTCGCCTGAGTAGCATCGGGGTTTAGCCCTGCTCACGGGATAAGTTGTAGTGATGAATTTGGGAACGGAAACGATAATGAGGAATTTCGATGAAACTTGTTACCTTTACATATAACGGGGTCACGCATATCGGCAAGCTGATCTCAGCGCAGAACGAGCAATTGGTAGTCGATCTGAACAAGGCACGGCCCGACCTGCCCACAACGATGCTCGAATTTCTGGCAGGTGGGGAGTCGCTACTGTCCATCGCGCAGCAAGTTCCCGCCGAGCAATTGATTCCACTGTCGGCGGTAAAACTATTAGCGCCGATGCCTGTTCCCGGCAAAATCCTGTGTATCGGGCTGAATTACCGGGACCACGCGGTGGAAACAGGCGCAGAGATTCCGAAGTTCCCAGTAGTGTTCAGCAAATACGCGAATACAGTGATCGCCGATGGTGAGGCGATAAGGCTGCCGCGAGTCTCTTCGCAGGTCGATTACGAGGCGGAACTCGGCGTTGTGATCGGGAAGCGGGGCCGCTATATATCCGAAGCAGCCGCATTGGATTATGTAGCGGGCTATATGGTGATCAATGACGTAAGCGCTCGTGATTATCAGAACCGCACTAGCCAGTGGACGATGGGCAAGACGTTCGATACCTTCGCCCCGATGGGTCCAGCACTGGTCACCACTGACGAAATCCCCGGTCCGCATAACCTGAGTATACGCTTGACCTTGAATGGTGAAACGCTGCAAGACTCGAATACATACAACATGATTTTCAATATCCCGCAGCTCGTGGCCTCGCTAAGCGAGGTGATGACGCTGGAGCCGGGAGATGTTATCTCCACCGGAACGCCGCCAGGCGTAGGAATGGCGCGAACTCCACAGCGATGGCTGCGCCCCGGCGACTCAATCGCGATCACGATAGAGCAGATTGGAACGCTGAGTAATCCGGTAGTCGCGGAAGAACGCGGTTCCTAGTCCTTCTGATTCCGTCAGTGGTGCCAAGCTAACTCGACCTAGCACAAGGTTTTCTATTTGTGATAGAGTCTTTGAGTTACAAGGTAACAGCTATGGAAGACAGCTTGGCAGTCCTAGAATTGTTGATACACAAATCATATTAAGATCGAAAATATTATCGTGACTATGGAGACTGTAAAATAAATGACGACACCCTCTCCCATGTCATTGGATGCGATGGAACAAGAAGTCCACGCTTGTCTGACGCACCTGTACGATTACGCATTTTTGCAAAATAACGCACTTGTTCATCTGTTAATTTCAGACCAGACAGGGCCAGATCGGGTCCAGGCGTTTCGCAAATTAATCCTTGAATCCATTGAGTGCTTAAAACCAGATACGAACGTTGCATTTACCTCAAAAGCCGCACGGGCCTATAACATTTTGTCGATGCGCTATGTGATGCAGGAACAGACATCTGAGGCAATTAAACATCTCGCCTTGAGCTGGCGCCAGTTTTATCGCGATCATCCCAAAGCAGTACATAATTTGACGGCCATTCTCTGGGAACGCTTGACTGGTTCAGCAATTCCTCGGAGTGCAGATGCAGATGGCCCACAACTCTCCCTACAAACGGAAGTACAGAGTCTGGCCGACCAATCCAAACGTGAGTGGTTGGATCTACCGGATTTATTAGCAGACGTCATAAGCAATATCCAACCCATGGCTGAAACGTTCGGTGTCGGCCTGGTACTGCCTGCTACGGTAACTGGTCTGCCCAAATTAGAAATTGACCGCACCCTTCTTCGCCAACTCTTGCTAATCGTGCTTTCAAGTCTGGTGGTCGAAATGGGCCGAGGGGCAACGATTGAATTGACTACGGAAGCGAAGACAGGGCGGCAGCGTGTTATCTTCACTTTAGGACACTTTTCTCGTGATGCTGACTTATTTCTCACAACACTTTACGATCAGGAAACACTTCAGCTCTTGGTAAAAACATTGAAAGCGAGCTTCTACTTTGAACCCGGGGCACCTGATAATATTCGAGTTTTCTTTGAATTCATTACAGGAACACAATCTATTCTGATTATAGATGACAACCCAGACGCCATTGATCTATTCCAGCGCTACCTTGACAAGTTGCCATATCATCTTGTTTCTGCAAAGAACGGTCCTGATGGTATTCAGCTTGCTAGAGAGATCCGCCCGGAGGCGATTATTTTGGACATTATGCTTCCGGGCCAAGATGGCCTCGAAGTTTTGCAAAATTTGAAGCACCATAAACTGACCAGTCACATTCCAGTGCTGGTCTGCTCAATATTGGATATACAGGCACTAGCATTGTCGCTCGGTGCCGATGATTATCTCAAGAAACCGCCGGGACAGGATGAACTTTTGTCACGCCTTCGCCGGTGGGAAGGGTAAGTGTATCGACCAACGCTTCTACACAGTGAACCAGTTCAACTGCCTCGAAGCCCTGTGGCCTGCTTAGATAGATCTCACCGCGAACCATCCGGGCTATGGGATCGGAAATGTCGTAAGCTGAAGCCAGGAAAATTGGAACATCTCTGAGTGATGGGGTGGTTTTCATCTGCTTGATTACTTCAGTTCCGCTTATATCTGACATCAACTGATCAATGATCACCAAGTCAGGTGGTGATTGACGCATTATTTCCAGGGCTTCTAGTCCGCTATAAGCGGTGAGTACCTCATAATTTGTAGCTATTGTCTGCAATATTCCGCTATATAGACGCACTAAATCTTGATTATCATCGACAATGAGTATTGTTTTGATCGGAACCGTTAATTTATGAAGCAAACCTTCCAGGCTTTCGCGCGAAATCGGTTTAGGGAGGTAGTCGCTGATGCCAATGGAGTGCATAAGACGCTGACCACTTGGCATCGGGCAACGAATAACAGGAATATCGCGCTCCCCTGACATTTTTGCGACTGTCTCGTAAGCATCGGTATCGCTAGAATCTAGAACAAATGCTGATGGATAACTCACCTTCAGCAAGTCGTCGAGTTCATCAATGTCTTGCACGCTAATCACACGATGCTTCTGAGCGTGGCGATGAAACAGCTGCGCGACTGCCGGATCATTATCCAGCAGAACAAACTGCCGCACTCCCATATGAGAAATTTGAGAATCAGCCTTTGGATAGGTTGACATCAACGCGGGTCGGCTTTCCAGAGGTAGAGCGAGCCAGAACGTACTGCCCTGGCCCGTTTTACCTTGGCTCTCGGCCCAAAGCCGCCCACCATGCAGTTCAGCAAACTGCCTGCTCAAGGTCAAACCAAGGCCCGATCCGTTACGCGAACGAGATAAAGAGCCTTCCAGTTGGCGGAGACCTTCAAATATAGGCTCTAATTCTTGAGGCGGGATACCTATCCCAGTATCGGTTATGGAGATAATTAGCTCAGCATCCTTGACAAAAGTTTGAAGCGTAATATGGCCCCGGTCAGTGAATCGTATCGCGTTTTCCAGCAGACTCAGGATTATCTGCCGAACACGAACACGATCTATCCAAATTGATGGCAATTGATTTGGGATTTGCACCATGAATTCAAGTCCTTTGTCCTGAAGTGTCTCTCGGACCAGGTCTGCTGCTTCATTCAGGACGCTCCGAACGTCAGTGTTCTCTTTGACGACGACCATTTGCCCAGTTTCAATACGGGAAATGTCCAGGACGTCATTGATTAGCTTTTGAAGTTGCTCTGCATTACGGCAGATAGTATTCATGTCTTTCCAATAAGCAGACGGTAAAGCTTCATCGTACGATCCTGATCCAGAAAGAATCATCTCGGTAAAGCCCACTATCAAATTGATAGGGGTACGCAGTTCGTGACTAATGTTTGCCGCAAATTGTGCCTTTAGTCGCCTGGTTTCTTCAGCAACGATGCCCAGGTAACCAGGTTGGCTTTCGTTGCCGTCGGGGTTCTTGTCCTTTGGGGAGGCATTGCGTTCATCCTGTGCCCTTAACTCGCATGATTTGCCTAAACAATCTGCCAGGAGGAACCCACTGAACAGCATGACCCACCATTGAACAGCCAATCCCAGAAAATCTTGAGTCGTTGGTAATCTGTTCGCGGCAACAATTGCCGCTACAGAGAACAGCGCCACCATCACCACCCCGGAGCGGCGCCTGAGCAAGATTCCTGAAAACAAGGGAATAACTGAGGAAATATTTAGGAATACTGTCGAAGGCAAAATGAGTCCCAGCATGAGGCTATACAGGACTGAAACAACGAGTAAGGTGTATAAACTCAAGCTGTCGTGGCTCGACCTGAGCAAATAAGCTAATGCGCAAACTAGCTCAAATGCAAGCCACAATACTATAAGTCCTGCTGGGCTAGTAGTTTGCACCAAACTAATTATCAAAACGCCCATCGCAGAAGCAGCAATCAAAACCAGCGGCAATTTGTACACGATTTGCTGGCGAAGACTCGAAAAGAAAAGGAGCCTGTCATCTGCACTGAAAACTTTATCTGGGAACATAGACACCCGCTTTCTAAGGTGAGTCCGAGATCCGTATTCGTGATACCTTTTAAGAACAGGGGTTAGCAACAAATTGGTCAAGCAGGACATGAGGTATCAGAAAAAACGTGATGTACAAGCTCACAACAGAAGACGCTGTGACGCTACCTCGTGTCGCTGCATCGCTTGACAAAACAACTAACTCCATACTATCATATTATTGTAAGCGCTTACAACGCAGCCGCTTGGGCTATGGTTATCTGACTTGGATTTCTCAAAAAGTTCGCTCGCGTCAACTGCACACTTCTGTGTACCAGATTCGCCCTTATTGAAGCGAAAGCCCTGAATTTATAACTAGACCGCATCAGTCTACGCATTTGATAAAGATTTTAGATTATGAACAAAGTTTTGTTCGAGATGGAAGGCATTGAAAAGCGATTTCCAGGCGTCTATGCTCTGGAACAATGCCGCTAGACGCTCTAAGTGTCATCCCAACGGATCCGATTGGCTGGACACTGTAACTCGCAATAATTTTTGTAAGTCTTTTAGGAAAGACCATGAATAGTCGAAATTTCAATCCTTTTATCTCGGTCAGTCTTATGATTAGCATAATCATCCTGTTGCTCGCAAGTTCTCAACAACGTGTTGCTGCTCAAACTGTCCAAGCGACAATGGAAGGGACAAGCATAAGTACAGGCTATGACCCAGATGTGTGCTTCCGCGCGGCCTCCAACAACGACAAAACGGTCAGTTATCCGGCAAAGACCGGCCCGTTCAAGCTCGGCATCAGCAATTCGTTCCTGGGCAACTCCTGGCGCACGCAGATGATCCAGATGGCAACCGCCTTCGGCAACTCACCTGAGGGTAAGGCCCTCATTTCCGAGATGACCATTGTCAGCTCTGGACAGGATGTGGAAGCCCAAATCGCCGCCATGGATAACATGATCAGCAAAGGGGTAGACGCCATCATTCTGAATGCCGCCACACCCGATGCCTTTAATGCGGCCATCAAGCGGGCGGTGGATGCAGGCATCCCGGTGATTTCTTTCGACAATGTGGTCACCGCACCTGATGCCATCATCGTCAATGAAGATCAGGTTCAATTTGGCGGACTGATGGCGACGGACCTGGTGAAACGGCTCAATGGCAAGGGCAACGTGGTCATGGTGAATGGCGTGCCTGGAACAGGCGTTGATGAGGATCGGCAGAAGGGCGCCATGGACGTGTTCAGCAAGAATCCCGGTATTAAGATCATTGCCAAACTTCAAGGTGATTGGGACAGTGGAATTGCACAAACGGCGATGACGGATTTCCTGGCTACCAAACCAACAATTGATGGTGTATGGGTAGAAGGCGGCGCTCCAGGTGTCATACAGGCTTTCAAGAATGTCCAACACCCCTGGGTTCCAATGGCATCAGAGGCAGAGAATGGCTTCCGCAAGGCGTTGGCCACGATGAAGGATCAAGGCCTTGTCGGGATCTCGGTCGGGCAAACGCCGGGCATGATCACTGTAGCGATGCGTGCGGCAATAGAACTGCTTCAGGGGCGAAAACTGCCGCGCGTAATTGCGATGCCTATCCCGATGACTACGACTGAAACCATCAAAGAAGGCGTCGATTACTTCTCTGGCGTACCGGATGATTTTTTCGCCGCCATAAAGATTCCAACGTGCGGTGTAGATCTGACGCCAGAGCAAATCCTGTCTGTTAAGGTGCAGTAAGCAATACCTCCTGCAGGGTACGTCAAGCATTCAATTAGTTGATGGGCCGTGGGCAAAGGGGATTGACGCTAATGGCAACACAGCCAAGGCGTCGCAATAGAGTCGGAGACACGCAAATGAACAAGTTACAGAATCGCCTCATTGCCGTATTTGTGTTTCTTCTGTTAATTCCAACTGTCGCAATCACTGGCTACGGTGCGAGTACGATCAGCACGCAGTTAATTGAAACCGCACGCTCTGATGCTTTGAACAATATTCGTCAGGCTAAAACCTCGATACTTGACCTCCTGAATCAAGTCAAATCCGATACGCTCTTGCTTGGCGGGGCGGCATCGAACAATGTGCGAAACTATACGGTGGCAGTAAACGCCGATGATGTTACCGCGCAACACCTTGAACTTGCGTCGGTTATAACCATATTTCAAAACTACCTGAAAAATCTCTCGCGCTACGACGATCTTCAGCTGATCGATCCGAAAGGCCATCAAGTCCTACATGTCAAAAATTTGGACAACAGACCAACGTTAATCACGGGTCATGCTGGTGACGATCTTCATCTTCTCCCCTCGCTCCAAAAGGCGCTTGACCTCGCGCAAGGGGAAGTCTATATCGGACAGGTTGCACTAGAGAGAGACGAGGCAGGCCAATGGATTCAACCTTATAAGCCCGCATTCAATGTGAGCGCGCCAATCTTCGATCCATTGGGCAGGGTAATTGCCGTACTCATTTTGAACGTCACCTGCGGGCAGTTAGATCAGCTGGTAGCCGAGACAAGCGCTCTACAGAACGCATATCTAGTAGACATAAATGGCTCATACATCGCCGGCCCTGACCCTGGCAAACTCTATTCACATGACTTGAGCACAAAAACCACCTTTCTAGCTGAACATCCACTTGACGGCCCTGAGGTAATGCGCCAGGACGGCGGAACGCTCTTTAATACCCAAGAACAGCCTGACGAACTCCAAGTCTTCATAACAATAAATGTGCCCGATCAGGCGAATGCGAACTGGACTCTGTATTTCAAGGAATCAACAAGCGATATTTTGGGCAGTGTCAGCAATGCCCGTCTTCTGATATTTGGACTGGCGATTGGCGCACTATTGCTGGCGGTGTTTTTAGGGTTGGTCATTACGCGAAGCATAGTTGAACCCGTTACCGCCCTTACCCATAGTGCAGCAGCAATTGCTCAAGGCGATCTTGCACAACGAGTGACTATCAAGGATGCTACAGAGATTGGCACGCTAGCGAAAGCCTTTAATCAAATGGTTGAACAATTGCAACTCTCCTATGCTACCTTGGAACGTCGGGTGGAGGAACGAACTGCACAGCTCGCCGCAGCCAGGCAACGCGCTGAATCGGCCAGTCAAGCTAAATCGGTCTTTCTTTCCAATATGAGCCACGAACTCCGAACGCCGTTAAATGTGATCATTGGTTACACCAGTGCCATGCTCACCTTGCCTATTATGTACGGCAACACTTCTCTCCCTGAGACCTTCTCGCACGACGTTGCACTTGTTATGGAAAACGGTCACTACCTGTTGGGACTGATCAATGACATCCTTGATTTGAGCAAAATTGAAGCAGGGAAAGTCGATGTCCATCGCACAACAGTATCTCTCGATGGCATCTTTCAGGGAGTCATTTCAACGACAGTTGGTTTGGTCAAAGACAAACCGGTTCAAGTTCGTTCCAATTGTCCTGCCGACTTACCCGATGTTTCTGCGGACCCGATACGCATTCGACAAGTTCTCCTGAATTTGACATCGAATGCGGCAAAGTTTACCTCCACGGGTAGCATTACCCTCCAAGCCGAGATCAAGGATGGTTTTGTTCGAATTTCAGTGATTGACACTGGCCCCGGAATCCCCGAAAAGGCACTCGCGACAATCTTTGACAGGTATGAGCAAGCCGAACAGGACACCTATCAGCGTTATGGAGGTACCGGACTGGGCTTGGATATCAGTAAGCGACTTGTCGAGATGCACGGGGGACAACTTACGGTTGAGAGTAGGCTCGGAACCGGCAGCGCGTTTTCTTTCACACTGCCAATTGCTCCAAAGCAACAGGGGGAGCGGCGCGTAACGGGTAGTGAAGCGGTTCGAGTCGTGGAGATCTTCGACACCATCGAGCCTGCACCTGAACCAACCACGGTACTCATCGGTGAAAACGATACCGATACACGCCTCATGTTTCGGCGGAGCCTAGAAACTGCTGGATATTTGGTGATGGATACAGATGACGGATCAACCGTTCATGAGATAGCGCTTGGTCTACTGCCGGACGTGATTTTGCTGGACATACAACTGCGAACGCTCAACGGATGGCAAGTCCTGGACCAGTTGAGAAACGATCCAGCACTCGCCGAAATACCCGTGATCATTTGTACCGATGTTAATCAATCCCCCGAGGCCAAAGCCGATGGTGCCTTCGCCATGATGCTAAAGCCTGTCAGTCCAGCAGAGATAATCCTCAAAGTTGAGGAAGCACTCGTAAGCAGTCAAACCCTGAAGCAAGGAGTGATCTCTTGAACATCCTATACATCGAAGACGAGTCCAACGTTGCGCACTTGGTGCAAAGATATGTTGCTTCCACGATTGGGGAAGCAGAAATAGCGCTTGCCAGTCTTCTGGAAAAGTATGAAAGCTAAGTAAGGAATTGGCTGTGGAATATCAATTCGTGTCCGACAACAAGCGTAGAATTACGCTGCACCCACAAGGTGGAAAATATGGAATACATATTGCTGATCGAAGACAATCAAGCCAATGCGGACATGACGATCCGCATCCTTGAAGCCGCTAACTACCGAGTTAAGCATGTTCTGCGGGGCTTCGATGGCGCGCAAATTGCGCGGCGCGAGAAGCCAATGCTCATCTTGATGGATTTTGATCTACCGGATGTGAACGGGCGGAACCTCACACTGGTCTTGAAAAAACAACTAGGCCCTACTGCGCCACCCATAGTGGCGGTAACCGCCCGTACTGATCAACACGAAATTCGTGTGGCAGCAGCCTTTGGGTGCGCTGCATTTATCAGTAAACCGTTTCTGCCTGC
>Ga0209647_1004533_pt1 | contig 10427 bp, 12 predicted proteins | sample GraSoi_2013_60cm_FD_185827 | JGI IMG/M metagenome (GOLD analysis project Ga0209647, IMG submission 185827) | Grasslands soil microbial communities from the Angelo Coastal Reserve, California, USA - Sample 9_17_2013_60cm (SPAdes) (version 2) | ecosystem: Environmental > Terrestrial > Soil >...
AATGAGCGCGCTGCCATAAACGCCGTCGCGTTAGCCGAACTTCCGGGAGTGTATTGTTCGCTCATTACAAGCTACTCTTTTTAGGAAATGAGCGCTTGCAGGTCAACGATCATCGTTCGATGTATTTCGAACATCTAGACGATCCCGGATTCACTTTTGATCGCGCTCTTTTTGCTTAGCCCTTTTTAATCAGTTCTTATCATGAAAATCTTCTTAACCGGCGCCTCAGGCTACATCGGCGGCTCAGTCGCTCATAAACTCATTCAACAAGGACATCAGGTGTACGGATTAGTGCGTTCACCCGAGAAAGCTGAGCTAGTTGCAAAAAGCGGCGTCTCTCCTGTGCTTGGTTCGCTTGATGACACCGACCGGTTGGTAGAGTCTGCTCATAACTCTGATGCCGTGATCAATACGGCCAGCTCGGATCATCGTCCCGCCGTCGAAGCACTAGTAAAAGCATTGGCTGAGTCGGGCAAAACGCTGATTCATACCAGTGGATCCAGCATTGTCGGCGATGACGCCAGGGGCGAATCCGAAAGTCCAAATATCTATGCCGACGATAGCTATTTTGTTCCCATGCCGATTCGGGAAGCCCGGGTTGCCATCGATCAATATGTCCGTATCGCAGGCGTAAATCGCGGTATCCGCGCGATGGTAATTTGTCCAACGACGGTCTACGGAAATGGACGTGGATTACAGGTAGATAGCGATCAGATTCCTAAACTGACTAAGAAATCCAAGGAATCCGGCGCTGGTTTATATCTAGGGAAAGGAGTGAACCGTTGGTCCAATGTATATATCGATGATTTAATCGATCTCTATCTATTGGCGTTGGAGAAAGCGCCCTCGGCGTCATTCTTCTTCGCGGAGAACGGCGAAGAAAGTTACAAACGCATTGCGGAATCGATTAGCAGAAAGCTTGGCTTCGGAGGTAAGACAGCATCTTGGCCAGCCGATGAAGCGATCGCGGAGTATGGCGATTGGGCGCGTTTCGCTTTGGGGTCTAATAGCCGGGTGCGCGCCGTTAACGCCAGACGTTTGTTGGGATGGAATCCAAGTGGGCCGGGTATCCTTGAGGCCATCGAGAAGAATATCTAACATGACGATCTCCCAGCAAAGGCCACATAAAGGCTCCCACAGTAGTTAGTCACTGTGTCCGGATTATTTTTATCAGATCGTCAATTTTGCGGACGATGTTCATTTCAGGAAGCGCAATAGAAACTGTTTCATCTCAATTTCAAAATTGATGTTGAGATGCGCGTGTGCGGGATCCTTTAACAATTTCTCCGATTCGGAAGAGGGGTGGCAGAAAGGCCACAAGCCGGCGACATGGGTAAAGATGTGCAGGGTCAAAGGAAATATCTCTTCGACGCGGGTGCCGGGCAAGGCTGCTGCTAAAGCCTGAGCCAAGCGTTTCCTGCGTTCAAAGAAACCCGATCTGAAATCTATCACGAGCTCGGGCGATAGTTCCTTTTCCAGGACGGTATTGGCGGCCGTTATCAGGGTGGAATATTCCACGGATTGAATAAAGGAGCGCGCCAGCACCTCTGCCACTTTCGCGGCGGTTCCCTTTCTCTTCAGCGCGTCAAGAGCCGGCATTGCTCTTTTCTCCCACTCGGAACCCTGCCGTTGCAAAACGCTCAGATAGATGTGCTCTCTGCTGTCGAAATACCGATAGATATTCGATGTAGCGGTGCCGACCTTTTCCGCGATGTCGACCAAGGTGACATTTTTCAGGCCTTTTTCCTGAAACAGTACCAATGCTGCTTCCAAAATCGCTTCTCGCCTTTGCTCGATTTGCTTGGGCTGCCGGGCGCGCTGGAAGGAAGGAAATTTGGACTGGGGCATAATTTTAATTTTTTGTGATCCGCTTGACAAGAGAAACCCTTTCTCTTAATTAGAGAGTAGGTTTCTCTTATTTCCGCGAACCCCACAACGTTATGTAACAACTCCAATCATTCTCCGCACACTTCAATGAAAACCACATCTCAAAATCTTGTCGTTCTCATTACCGGGGCCCTCGCCGGCCAGACGTCGTGCAGGGTAGCGAACCGATCGGTTGTCTATGCGGGTTGAACGAGATTGCGTGACCATTAAAGATTGGAAACTCAAAATGACGATTCAAAAGCCGAGAACAACAAGGCGATTGCGCTGAAGGCCTTCGACACCTTGTTCAATAGGAGAGACTACACAGCAGCGGAGCGCTTCTGGTCACCCAACCAGATAAGCACAGGCGATGAGATGGGAAACATCATTGATCGCTTTCAGAACATCGTTTTCGAAACCGTATTCAAGCAGAAGAAGAAGGTATGACTACACTTGCTGACGTAACGCTAACTCAGGTCCCGGTTCTGGATTCCACCATGGCCTACCGGGAAGCAGGGAGCCCTGATTTACCCACAGTGTTATTCTTACACGGAAATCCGACCTCGTCGTACATTTGGCGAAATATCATGCCGCTGGTTGCACCGGTCGCACATTGCATCGCGCCGGATCTGATCGGCTTCGGTCAATCGGGGAAACCCGACATCGAGTATCGTGTTTTTGATCACGTTCGTTACCTTGACGCGTTTCTCGATAGCCTCGGTATCACGTCCGCCTACTTCGTGGCGCACGACTGGGGAACAGTGCTCGCGTTTCACTTGGCAGCGCGTAAGCCCGAGTTCGTTCGGGGTCTGGCCTTCATGGAGTTCATTCGTCCTATGCCGACCTGGAATGACTTTCCTGCTGCTGCCGCCGATACGTTCAAGAAGGTCAGAACTCCCGGAGCGGGCGAGAAGATGATTTTCGACGAGAACGCATTTGTGGAACAGCTGCTTCCTGGCACAATTGTCCGAAAACTAACCGAAGCCGAGATGGCGGTCTATCGGGCGCCGTTTTCCACTCGTGAGTCGCGCCGGCCTACGTGGCGTTTCCCGAATGAGCTGCCGATCGAACGCGAACCCGGGGATGTGTATTCGATCGTCGAGGAAGCACACCGGGCACTGGCGCAATCCTCTTATCCAAAATTGCTTTTTGTTGGAGAACCCGGCGGGCTGGTAACACCCGCTTTCGCCGAGAGTTTTGCTAACGGACTAAAGAATTGTAAGGTGGTCCATATCGGTCCTGGCATTCACTACCTACAGGAGGACAATCCGACAGCGATCGGTTCCGGGATTCACGATTGGTTAGCGGAACTTAAGAATACCTAACCACCCCTCAAAGGCAGAAATAGCCGCGAAGACTTGTGGCGGCTATTTCTCGTTTTTCTCCTGCGTGAGCGCTAGCCACCTGGCTTTACAGATTGCCACAATTCGATTGGATTACCCTCAGGATCATGTATCGGGGCAAACCGTCCGTTAGGATAAATCTTAGGATCGATTTTCACCTCGATTCCTGCGGCCTGTAGTTCAGAACCGGCCGGTTTCCCCTTCGGTCGCTCGACGACATATGTCACCGCTCGTCGCGGATCAGGCTTTTTGCACAGCCAGAACGATCTCACGAGTGGAATTTCCGCGCCACATTCGGGCTGTTCGCAACGGACGGTGCGCGCCCAAGCGATCGGCAGATTACCATCGGGGTCCGGTGGATAGAATTCTGCTAGGTCATTTTCGGCAAGTCTCTTCACCTCGGAACCAATGCGGCGCAGCTCTTCTGCCAAACGAATGCCGTGACGAGGAATATCTTCTAGTAAGACCTTGAGGATGAGACAGGCGACTGGATTCAGATCGCTGGCAAACGCCTCGCACCCGAGCCGCAGCGCCTCGAGCGGGATCGATCCCCCACCGGCAAACGGATCGATCACTAGAGGTGGATTATCATGGTTGAGATCGAGCATATCGCCAATTGTGATTTCCGCTCCTGTCGAGCGCAGCCTCTCAGACCGTTCGTCCTGTCTATGAACTAGGGCCCGGACGGCAAAACCCTGCTCTATTAATGTCTCCGTCGTGTAGCGACCAGTGTAGCCGGTCGCGCCCGTTATCAGTATCTTCGTTTGTGCCATTTTGATTCTCTAAGCGTAATGGATCGCAAGCGCACGTTTTAGATGACGCTCGCCATCTCCTTAGATGTCTGCTATAATCTAAAGATCAAATCAGAATCGCCCTATAAGATCTCTGGTTAAACAGAAGGACTAGTCCAAATGAAGAAATCGAAGAAGGAAGCTGCCGAGACGCGGCAGCGCATCGTCAAGACAGCGGCGGCCGAGTTTAGGCGAAATGGAATCAACGGCACAGGTCTCTCGGATTTAATGGCGGCGGCTGGTCTAACCCATGGCGGTTTCTATCGGCACTTCGACTCTAAGAGGATGTTTGAAAAGCCTCAATAGAGAGATCGCGGCGGAATTAGGTATTACCGAAAGAACGGTCAAAGTTCATCGTGGACGTGCTATGGAAAAGCTCGGCGTGCAATCAACCACTCAATTATTCCCGATGGTGTTGCATTACATAGCTTGCTCCGCTTGGCCGAAATTCAGACGCCGCCGAAGAAAGCCCAAAAAAGCGACGGCGTGCGATCGCTGCAGGATTCCCGAAAGCATGATAGCGGAACCCACAGAAAACGCGTCCTGTGGCATTTTAAGAAGCCGATTTTTACGCGGCTTCCACTTCGTGCTTGAAAAAGCAAGGTCGGGTCGCATATCCTCCCGCCGCAAACGAGGACGCCTACTAGCTTTCCCCCGCTGGTAGGCGTTCTTTTTTGTCTGGGCAATACCATTGGCAGGGTCGGGTCGAGAAAACGCGGTTCCTGCGTCACCGGCGGATAGCGCTTACTTGTGTCACGCCTCATCGCTGGGAACAGAAATGGTCAAAAGCTGATTATCTCGGAACCAGAAGGTGTATTTCTTTGCTCCGACGTGGCCGCCAAATGAGTTTTTTGCGTAGACAATCACGTCGACCCGATATCCTAACCAGTAACCTCCCGGTCCAAAAGGAACGGGAGCCTTGGTCTGATAACCTTTTTGCGGTTGTGAAAATGTATAAACCGCCGAGTGCGGATCTTTCAATCTCGTTGAAAACCACTTCTTGATGAACGCCTGATAATCCATTGTTAAAGGCGCACCATATCCCTGGATTTTCTCCTCCTCCGCGATCGACCGGTATTCAGGCGGCGTCGAACAGCTTGAAAGCGAGAAACAAGTGACGGCCAGGAACAATAGGGCGTCAGCAATCCGAAATTTCATGTTATGCTTTACAGGTTTCCGTTGAGGTTTTCTTAAGCGAAAGCGGTTTCTTCGTCGCCAAACCGAAACACGCGCTGTTTAGAAAAGCCGAGGGTCGAACTCCCTGCTCTGTGTTCGTCTGTTCTGCATCCAGGGTGGTAACTTCTTCTCCTGCTGTCCAGTATTTGTTGGACTCATCGATTGCGGAGTACGACCGAAAACACTGGCCAGGTTTTTGTTTTTACCCTTCACTGCCTCTCCAGCTTGACGCGTGTGATCGTGGCAGGATTCCCGAAGGCATGAATAGCGGACACCCACAGAAAACGCATCCTGGGGCATTTTAGGAAGCTGATTTTTACGCGGTTTCCATTTCGCACTTGAAAAAGCAAGGTCGAGTGACATATCCTTCCGACGGCAAACGAGAACGCCTGCTAGTATTCTCCCGCTGGTGGGTGTTCTTTGCTTTTCCGGCAGTGCCATTAGGCAAGGTCCGGGTCGAGAAAGGCCGCTCTTGCGGCAATCCGAGAGATTCTTTGCAGCTGACCCGCTAAACTCAGCCTTAAAACCGCCGAATATAACCACCATAATGGCTAAAACCTTCCGTGGGCTTTTGTGGTTATCGCGGGACCATCCCGCTTTGCTCACACATTTTACGAATTGGAAGGCTGTATGAGCGAACAACTACCCCGAACCAACCCCTGGAGGGATGGTTGCCACCATCTCCTCAAGCATGAAGAGAGCAGTCGGAATTTTACTTAGTTGCGTAATGGTGTGGGCGCTATTGCCCAATAGTAACGCGACAAACTACTATGTCAGCACCTCAGGTTCTGATACCAATCCGGGCACACGGGCGCTTCCTTGGCAAACTATCAATGACGTCAACTCGACCACATTTGGTCCGGGAGATGAGATTTTGTTCCAAGGGGGTCAGACTTTTACTGGACCGGTAATTTTTACCGCTACCAGCGCCGGTACGGCGGCTAATCCTATCGTCGTCAGTTCTTATGGGAGTGGTCTTGCGATAATCTCTTCAGCGAGCGATGGAATCGATATTACCGACACGCAAGGATTTTCGATTAGTGGTTTGGTGATAACTGGCGTAAATCACAATACAAACACTGGTCGAGGAATTTATCTCCTCAACGATCTAGTAGGAAATGTGAAGCTGGGTCCAATTACTATTGATAGTGTTACTGTCAATAATTTCGGCTATGATGGAATCTCAATCTACGGATTAAACGGATCTAGCGGCTGGAATTCCGTCACGATAACTAACAGCATGTCTTACGCTAACCGGGATGGCGTTCAAAGTTACGGTCTGGCTAATAACGCCAACCAAAATATATTCATCGACCAGGTAACAACGCACGACAATCCAGGGCGATCGGGGTCAGGCAACCCTATGGGGAGCGGCATTGGTCTGGGTCAGACTAATGGGGCGACTATTCAGCTGGGTGTTCGTCCAACCTCCGGCCGCTGCCGGGATTCTAGTTCTGAGTGGTGCGCAGGTCACCAACGTGCAGTTTCTCGACAACGTTATTTTCGTTGACGGGGGCTTGCCCATACTGCGAGCGGAAGTTACGTCTGGGCTTGTCTTCTCCGGGAATGATTACTGAGAACGGACGGATCGTTCCTGGTAACATGCGGCGGCACATCGTACACAAGTTTAACTGCATGGAAAACAGCTAGTGGCCAGGAAAACGGAACGGGATTTAATTCTTCGCCGCCATGGCTTTTGACCATGCCAGCCCCTACTCCAACTCCTACGCCGGTTCCTTCGCCAACTCCGACACCAACACCAGCAGCAACTCCAACTCCTACACCGATCTCCTTCGTACAATCTCCGGCTATTGCTTCTTTGGGATCGTCTACGACTCCTAACGTAACGTTTGGGTCTAACACCACTACAGGCAATACGGTTATCGTCATTGTATCTTGGTTCAGTGCGGGAAGTGAGACTATCACCATATGTACGGGATAATGTTAACAGTGCGGTAAATTACTCGGTTGTAGTACCTCTTTATAGCGCCCAAAGCCAAATTGTTGGCTTATCAGGACGGCCTCAGCATCAAAATGGCAGACTATCGTCCAGGTATTGGTACGAGGCACATTTTGTCTTTACCCAGCGATGAAGAAGATAGTCAAACCACGAATACAGACGAGCAATAGATCCCTTAGGTTGATCTACGCTCGAAAATCGAAACGTCTCCGCCTTCCGGCATTTGAAGCAGAAACTCCTTGAAGCTCTTTTCTGGCTTCGCAGGTTGCAAGGCTGCGCGTAGTATCCGGCGATGGGCCTCTTCCATTGAGAAACGAAGAACAATTGAACGGCTGAAAACATTTGTATCCGTTCAGTAAACTGCTATGCCCTATGAGCCAGTGCCGCAGTTCGTTCAGCCCATGGCTGCTGCATCCGTGAAAGAGCCATTTGATAGCCCTGATTGGATTTTTGAGCCTAAGCTCGACGGCTATCGAGCCATAACGGTCATCGATTCAACCGGTAAGGCTCAGCTCTGGTCTCGGAACCACTTACCGCTGGAACCGAAGTTTCCGACTATGCAGGACGCGATCAATCAATTGAAACTGCGGTCAACAATCCTGGATGGTGAGATCGTGGCGTTAGATAAGGATGGCGTACCGAGGTTTCAGTTACTGCAACGATGGCAGAAACGCCCGACCGCCCCGGTCGTCTTATGTCTGTTCGATCTGCTTTGGAGTGATGGGCGTGATATTACCCGCAAGACGGTCTTACAGCGACGTGACCGGTTGGAACAGATCATCAAACCTGTTCCCGGCCTCCAAGTTGGCAGTTAACTCGAGAACCGTGGAATCGATCTTTATCGCCTAGCCAAAGAAAAAGGCCTTGAAGGCATAATTGCCAAGCGGAAGACGAGCCCTTACCGACCTGGAAAGCGGTCACACGATTGGTTGAAGATTAAGGCCCGACCGCAACAGGAATTCGTGGTGTGCGGTTTCACCGAAGGAAAAGGTGGTCGGAAACAATTTGGAGCGTTACTATTGGGCGGATATCGAAACGGACGGCTGCGCTATTTCGGTCACTCCGGTACCGGGTTTAGCGAAAAGGGATTGAGGGAAGCAATCGATCGATTAAAGCCGTTTTTTATTGATAAACCGCCGGTCGAAAATCCGCCAAAAATCCCAGAGAAAATTCAGTGGGTTCAGCCAAGGCTGCTGTGCGAGGTAGCTTATGCGGAATGGACGCAAGACGAGCAGTTGCGGCAAACAACATTTCTCGGATGGCGCGATGACAAAAACGCAAAGGAAGTAGTGCTATGACCGGCTGGCGGTGATTACTCGAACCAACCCACTGATTAAGCAAAATCGAAATGGTTTTTCCACCGCCAGGCTGCGATCGCCGCACAAACACCACAAAACAAGAAGAGACAGACTGCCTCAGAGAATTCTCCCGTGCGATACCATTTGAGAGATAGCCGCCGCGTATACCAATGGCAGCGGCAGTGTCCCACTTGGCCGCATTGGCAAGGTAGCAAGATGGAGCACCCTTGTGATCTGTCTAGTCGCGCAATGTTTTGATTTCCGTTGCCTGTAATCGATGTGAGGTGATAATTCTGCAGAACGTATGGCTCTCAAATTCTTTACAGTCACGGTTGCTGGGCAGCCGGATCGATACCAAAGCATACTCGTGCACGGCGAAAGCAAGGAGGACCTTCTTTCTCGCGTTAAAATAGAAGAGCTAAGGCCTCCCCATTGGGTAAAGACTCAGGTAATTGTCATCCCTGAACCGAAGCGACGCAGAAAATGAGGTTAACGGGCATCCTCGGTTTTTTTTTATAATAAGCGGACTTAGCAGCGATCGTCAGTTGATTGCGGCAGAGTTCGTAAAGGACTCTAAAACGTTTCTCTAAGCCCACCCGCCCGACCGATTCTGTATACTTCTCGGCTCACTGAAGTGAAGCAGCACGTTTCCAGATAGTGAAAACCGGACTGTTATTTGGAGCGGGATTCTCGAAGGACTTTGGTTTGCCCTTGGTAACGGAGGTCACAACAGCTTTCAAAGCTCCGAAAAATATTGGTCCATCGAAAATGCCGCACGAATCCGTGCGGACGGATGGCCCGACGAGATCGCCCGTGAAGTTCGCTCTGTCCTCGGAAGAGATGAAATGCATTTCGAGGCGATTCTTGGGTATTTCCAAGTTCAACAAATCCGCTCAGGAGCAGACCGAGATACCTCCCAACTTTACGCATCTCTCTATTCTCGGTTCGCCGAAGTTGTTTCTGGCACCATATGGGACGATCCGGTCGCAACCGTTCGAAGCTTTCGTGCCGTATCACAAGAATATCAGCCGGGCTTACGTCTCCTACTCGAGCGAAATCGCCCTTTATGGGTCTTCTCGCTCAACTATGATTTAGTGGTCGAGTGTTTAGCGTCCACACTGGGAGTAACAGTGGAGTCCGGGTTGCCGGACAAAGGCAGCCTAGTTCGAAGGCATAGTGACGGGCGAGAAATTGGGAAACTTGCGACTGAGATGATCTCAGGAGATCAATTGGAAGAAACCGGCCTTATCTTTCCAACTGCCAACCATGTTTTTTCGAGTGGCGATCAGGAAGCGATCTATCTAATAAAAGTGCACGGTGGATTGGACATGTTTACAGTGCATGACGGAAAAGACCTCATTAAGATAGCGCCCGTCGGACCCGAGGCGGCTCACATAATTGCCAATCTGATTTATTTGCGTAACGAGGTTGCTCTCACAAAGTCATCTGACCCAAACACCGTATTCCCAATAGGTGAGTATTTATATAAAGACGAACACGGACAGCTTCAGTTCCTCCAACACTCGATCGTGACGGGTGCTTTTAAGTTCGAGCCAAAATACCCTCAAAGACTGCCGAGTCGATTGCTTGACTCGTTTAAGGCATACATCCGCTTCATATCGCACCTTGTTATCATCGGCTACGGGTTTGGTGATGCCCATATCAATCTCGTCGTTCGAGAATGGATTGAACAAAACAAAGACCGTCGAATCACGATTGTTGACCGTTATCGGACAGAAACTCCCGGGTTCCTGTGGCCTGATCCCGGAAAAGTGGACAGTTGAAAAGTGTAGTTCTGCTCAAGTAAAAGGAGCAGAAGGAAATGAAGAGAAGTCGGTTCAGTGAAGAGGAAATAATCGGGGTGCTGAAAGAGGCGGAGGCGACGACGGTGAAGGCGACGTGTGCCAAGCGTAATATCAGCGAAGCGACGTACTACGGATGGCGGAAAAAGTACGGCGGGATGGATGTCAATGAGGCGCGGCGATTAGGTGCG
>Ga0209647_1004534_pt1 | contig 10427 bp, 7 predicted proteins | sample GraSoi_2013_60cm_FD_185827 | JGI IMG/M metagenome (GOLD analysis project Ga0209647, IMG submission 185827) | Grasslands soil microbial communities from the Angelo Coastal Reserve, California, USA - Sample 9_17_2013_60cm (SPAdes) (version 2) | ecosystem: Environmental > Terrestrial > Soil >...
TCATGCGCGACTACGGCCTCTCCGGCTACGACGCCGGCGTTCTCGTTGCCGAACGGGAGACGGCCGACTTCTTCGAGGCGGTCGCGAAGGGCCGCGATGCCAAGGTCGCAACCAACTGGGTCATCAACGACCTCGCGGGACGGCTCAACAAGGAGGGTAGAGACATCGCCGCCTCGCCGGTATCGGCGTGGCAACTCGGTGCGATCCTTGACCTAATTTCGGCCGGCACGATTTCCGGCAAGATCGCCAAGGATTTATTCGAGATCTGCTGGAACGAGGGGGGCGATCCGCACGCGATCGTGGAGGCGCGCGGCATGAAGCAGGTGACCGACCTCTCCGCGATTGAGACGGTGGTCGATGACGTCATCGCCAAAAATCCGGACAAGGTGGAGCAGGCGAAGACGAAGCCGGCGCTGATCGGCTGGTTCGTCGGTCAGGTGATGAAGGCATCCGGCGGCAAGGCCAACCCGCAGGCGGTGAACGAACTGCTCAAAACGAAGCTCGGCATCTGATCACCAACGACACGCAGCGCACGCAAAAGTCGGACGAGAGCGACGATGATTTTCTGTTGCCTGTCCTGCGTGCGCCTTCGCCCGCGGTTTGTTTTCAGCGAATCACTCCCGGGCCGATTCGCTCGATTCTTGCCAAATTCGGCGCTTGGAGGCGGGTTTGAGAGCCTCTGTGCAGAAGATTTTTTGCACAAGTTGCCTGGTATGCTTAACGCATCGTTGCGGCCGCTTTGGTGATCGCACGCGCGTCACGCGCCCAGCCTACTCGCTGCAATCGCGCAAAAAGTCAAACGCATCGAAAAGCTATATTTTATGGGCATTTTCGAGCGCTCGGAAAAATCTCGTGCGCGGCGTTGCGCAATCGTGCTGTGCGACATGTCGCGCGTTTTGCGCGTGCTGCTGAGGTCGCACGACATGCTGCCGGCGCAGGCACGAACATGCCTGATGCTGCAAAAACACTGGTTTTTTTATCACGCTGTAGTAATCCCAATGCAGTGTTCGCGATCCCCGCGGGCACGGACGACATCGCCACTCACTCACGGCTAGGAGGGCAGCATGGCGAAGAAGCGAAGGAAGATGGCGAAGGCAGCGAAAAAGGGCGCAAAAAAGACCAAGCGCCGGAAGAAGAAGTAACCGCGCGCCGCGCATCAGTCTTCGATTTCGAACGACGTCGATGACTGCGTCAAACGGGCCGGCGGAAGTCGAAGAGCGGTGAGCGCGCGTCGCGCTCGCACTTCGAAATCGCCGGCCCCGGTCGACGACAGGGGGCGTCGGCGAGACAGGGGTCGAGCTTCACGGTCCCCGCTTGGCGGACAGTGAAGATGAGGAAACGGAAGAGCTCCGTACCTCGCGGCGGCAAAGCATTTGCCGACGGACTCGTAGCCCCGGCCTCTCGCCGACGCCCTCGGTATTTTTAAAAGCGCGTGCCGCGTGGCGGAGGAGCGGGCGGACGGTTGCGTCCACCCGCGCTATATTGACTGGCCGCGATTGTCCCCGCCCGCTTGGGCGGGTGCCTTTTTGAGACACTCACCCATTGAATTTTCGATAGGCGGTGCGGCCCTTCACGCCGCAGTCCGATCCGACAGCCTCGCCGATATAATGATCGCCGCCTTGTCGTTGCGGGTTGTCAGGCGAAGCCTGAACGACGACACATTCGGCATCGAAAGGGAGCGTGTCCATGGCTCGTATCACCAAGACGCCGAGCCGAAAACAAGCCCTCGGCGGCAAGACCCGCCGCGCGTCAAAATCGGTCGAACCGGCGCGCGGCGCGAGCAAAAACAAACCCATCGACCTCTACTACTGGCCGACGCCCAATGGCTGGAAGATCACGATCATGCTCGAGGAGTGCTCCCTCCCATACACTGTGATCCCGGTCGACATCTCCAAGGGCGACCAGTTCAAGCCGCAGTTTTTGGCGGTCTCGCCCAACAACCGCATGCCGGCCATCGTCGATCACGACGGTCCCGACGGCAGGCCGATCTCGATCTTCGAGTCCGGCGCGATCCTGCAATATCTCGGCCGCAAGACCGGAAAATTCTATCCGCGGGACGAGCGCGGCCGCGTCGAGGTCGAGCAGTGGCTGTTCTGGCAAATGGCCAACCTCGGCCCCAAGGCCGGGGAGGCGAACCACTTCCGACATTATGCGCCCGAGAAGCTGCCATACGCCATCGAGCGCTTCAGCAACGAGATGAACCGAGTCTACGGCGTCATGAACACGCGGCTTAAGGACCGCGAATTTCTCGGCGGCAATTATTCGATCGCCGACATCGCTTGCGTCGGTTGGGCGAGCCGGGCCGAGCGCCACGGCCACGACATGAGCGGCTTTCCAAACGTCAGGCGCTGGCTCGAAACTTTGCTGGGGCGTCCGGCGGTTAAACGCGGTCTGTCCGTCAAGGTGGAAGCGGCCTTTCACGTCGACATGAAAGACCCGAACGTGCGGGCAATTCTGTTCAATCAGAAAGCGCGGTAGTGTGGTGGTGGGGAGCCGCGGCCAACGCTAGCGCATGTCGTTTGCGCGGACCTCTGTCTACGCGGCTTCGTCGACGATGCGGTTGCGCATCTTGCCCAGGCTTTCGATCTCGGTCTCCACCAGGTCGCCGGACGCCAGGAACGTGTTGGTGCCCTGACCGACGCCGCCGCAGGTCCCGCAGCTGAACACGTCGCCCGTCTCAAGCGTGAGCATGTTCGAGGCGTACTCGATCTGCTCCTCGGGGGTGAAGATGAATTGCGAGGTATTGCCGTTCTGCTTGACTACGCCGTTGACCGTCAGGCGGATCGCGAGATTCATGTGGTCGCGGACGAAAGCGCGCGGCACCAGATAGGGGCCCATCGGGGCAAAGTTGTCGTGGCTCTTGCCGCCGAGCCAGTCCGAACGCAGCGCCGGCCGATCTTGGCGGATTTGCAGATCGCGGCAGGAGACGTCGTTCGTGGTCATGAAGCCCGCCACGTGATCGAGCGCGCGCTCGGCCTTGATGTGCTTGCCGCGCTTGCCTATGGCGAGCGCGATCTCCGCCTCCCAATCGATCTTCTTCATGCCCCGTGGGATCTCGATGTCGTCGAAAGCGCCGCACAGCGTGCTCGGCGCCTTCAAGAATAGATATGGGACCGTCGTCGACTTCTCGCCGGTGAACTTGGGCCCGCCCGCGGGCGTCATGCCGGCGCGGATCATCTCGTCGACGTGTTCCTGAAAGTTCTGCGCGGCATAGAACATTTTGCCGGGCCGCAGTAGCGGTGCAAAAACGCGCAAACCCGTTTGCGCAACCGCGGCGCCCGCAGGGACACCATCTTTCTCGATGAAAGCCACCATCTCCTGCAGCACAGCGAAATTGGCGTCCCAGTCTTCGAGGAGATCGAGGATGTTGTCGGTGGCGCTCAAGGTCGAACCGCCGCGTGCGGCACGATAGACCGTGTGCACTGCCGAGAGGTCGATAGCTTCGTCGCCCAACACGAGGGCGGCGAAAGGCTTTGTGCTTGTGGTTACCTTCGCAATCGTCGCTAGCTTGAAGGGCGTGCCGTTCATGGGTCGAAAACTCTCTGCTTCAGCATCCGTATGGATGACACAAGCTCTAAAGGCTCGGCACACGGTAAGGAGTCTGGTGCGGACGAACAAGGCGCACCGGCCCACCTATGGCGCGTCACCATCTCCTCCCGTCGGTAGCAAGACGATTCGGGTTGCCCTCGAGAACAAAAAAACTTAGTTATCTCAATGCGTGGAGACGTGGCCGAGTGGCTGAAGGCGGCGGTTTGCTAAACCGTTATACGGGTCACACCGTATCGGGGGTTCGAATCCCCCCGTCTCCGCCAAAAGCCTATTCGCACGCCTCAGCTGCCGCTCAAATTGACGCGAGAACGTGACGTTTTCCGCAACAGTGCGCTCTCAGGAACGAAGCGTATTTCGCCAAAGCGCTTGCGATGACTAGTTCACCGACGGCAGGATCGACCGAAAGCGGACCCTCCTCCTTCGGCGCCCTTGTTCCTGGATCATTCGATCGCGCCGTGATCGCGTTGACCAGTCGTTTGCCGGATAATTGGCTTGGGTTACGCCTCGCCATAGCGCTTCGCAGGCTTGTCACCATGCGGCTCGCCTATCCCGACGGCGCTTTGGACGTCATTCGCTGGGGGGTACGGCTACGCCTTCATCCTCGCGACAACGGATGTGAGAAGAACCTATTATTCACACCGCAGATGTACGAACCCGCGGAACGGGCCGAGCTCGCCGCCGAGATCGACCGGGCCAAGGCCGACGGGTCCCCTTTCGTCTTTGTCGATATCGGCGCCAATGTCGGTCTGTTCTCATTCTTCGTCGCAGCCCGCGCCGCTCGAAACGCCCGCATTCTTGCGGTCGAACCGGACCCTGAAAATCTGTCACGCCTGGCGTTCAATATTCGGATCAATCCCGGCGTGCCCATATCCATCGCTTCTGTCGCCTTGGCGGACAAGGCCGGCAAGGTTGCACTGGACGTCGATCGACGCGACCGCGGCGGCACCCGTGTAGTCAAATCCGCCGGGAGAGATGCTCCCACCGTCGATGCTCGAACCTTGTTGCAGCTCTTGCAGCGTGGAGAAATCGAAGCGATCCACGCCATCAAGATCGATGTCGAGGGCGCAGAGGACGTGGTCCTGGCGCCGTTTTTCCGCGACGCCCCGAAATCGATGTGGCCCCGCCTCATTCTATTGGAGGACGCGCGCTCCGCTTGGACGATCGACCTGTTCTCGTTGCTCGCGTCGCTGGGCTATATCGTGGTTTCACGCACTCGGCTGAATGTGATGTTGCGCCGAATTCCGTCAGTGGTCGATCATCGCGAGGGCCGAGATCTTTGACGCGCGCGCATGGGTAAAAATGGTGCTGTCGCGCGCATCACCCGCGGGTGCCCTCAGGAGCGCGGCATCGTGCTTCGCCGATAATCACGCATGACCTTTTCAGCAGCATCGATCCGTGTTCGGACATACACCCGTTGATTTGAACGCCTAACTGGGGGGTTGATCGACCCCGCGCGGTGATCCATGTTGGTTGGCGTCCCCCAACCCATCGGCCAGAGCGAAACTCCGATGCTTTCCACTCCTCCCGCGGCCACGGCAACCGAACTGACTGAAAAGCGAATGTTCATGCTTTTCCCAACTCCGATGTTTATGGGAAAGCTGCCCGACATGAGCGTGTGCGATCGGGTTGAGAAAAAAGTTCGAGAGCTGCACAAATCGGGGAAGGGCAGGGCAGCTCCCAAAGGGGCGAGCCCCGCATGGATGTCGCCGGACGACCTCTACGATCTACCCGAGATGAAAGAGCTGGTTGACGTGATCATGGGGGAAACCGGGAAGGTGCTGGACGCCTTCGCGGTAAAACGGGATTCGCACTACATCACCAGCATGTGGGCGAACATCACTCATCCAAATCATCGCCAGGACATCCATGTTCATCCGAACTGCTTCCTAAGCGGACTCGTTTATATCAAGACGCCCATCAATTGCGGGCCGACGCTGTTCGCTTCGCCGCGCAAATTCACGAAAAATTTTGAACCCAGATATACGGCAAAGAACGAACTCAACTCGGACTTTATCATCATTCCGGCGGAGAAGGGTCGCATGTTGATATGGCCCAGCCACGTTCCACACGCGGTGGAGCAAGGCACGGCCGACGAAACCGAGGACCGGATCACCGTCCCCTTCAACATCATGATCCGTGGGCGCATCGAACTCTTCACGGCGAGCTTGACTTTGAGTTGACGGATTTAGAGGCAACAGCTGCGTCGGCGCGGGAGGTGCGGCGCCCGCGACCAAAGCAGCGACCGCAACGATCCGACTTCGAAGTCCGACCGCTCCGGGTGAAATTAAAATAGTCTCGTCGCGAACTTCACAGGGCCCGGCTGCGGTCCGACGCGCGCCGTTGCGGGCGGCAGTTGTGGCAATCGCGGATGGGCGGTGCAACGTCGCGAAGGGGCGGACGACTCGTCCGCCCCTTCGCAATTCTCGAGCAGCTGATTGAACGTTACCACTCGTCGGTGCGGTACCACTCGCTCAGCGGGTAGCCGTTGTAGTAGCCGTTTTGCTGGTAGCCCTGTTGCGGCGCGGACTGGGCGCGTTGCGCCAGCGCCGGCGAGGCGATTGCGATCGCGAGAATGAGCGTAGCAAACACCGTCTTCATGATTTTCTCCTTGCTGATCTCTCTCACGCGCCGACATTTGCGAAACAGAGCCCGCATGTGCAATGCACAATGTTTTGAACCAAGCGTGAGCGCCATGACATCAAAAAATTAAGATTTTGCTTGATGTTATGTTCGTTTACAGCGAATTAATGCAACGCAAAATTTACACCCGGGATTGCGCCGCTGCCGGCGTGCGCGGCGAGTAAATTCGCCGAAACGCGTCGCTGCGAACTCGTTCCGAACGCCGACTCAAGCCTGCGGCGGCGCTGCCGCGGATGATGCCGAGGCGTTCCATCCGTGCGGGAACGAATGCTCCTACGCCCGGTTCGTTTTCTTTTCCCACATCTCCCGCATGGGCGCATCCGATGCCATCGGTCGTTTCCTCGACTGAGCAAGCACAAGCAGCTATGACGGACTGATCGCCGCCAGCGGGGACTTTCGGATGAACAGAAAGCAACGCCGAGCCATGCGGATGCAGGGCCAAGGCGTCGGCGCCGACACCGGACGAACATCGCAGGAGGCAGCCGGCCGTCTGTTCAGCCAGGCCGTCTGGCACCAATACCACGGAAAACCGAACGAGGCCGTCAGGCTCTACAAGCAGGTGCTGGCGCTCAAGGCAGACCACGCGGAAGCCCATAACAATCTCGGCTGCGTGCTGCTCGCGCAGGGTAAGCGCGACGCCGCAAGTGCTTGCTTCGAGCGCGCGCTGGTTCTTATGCCGCAGCTGTTCGACGATTTTGCGAGCGTCGGCGCATTACTGGTCGCGGTGAACCCGGCGCTCGGGGAGGGCATGACGCGTGCCGCCAGCGCTTGGCCGCGGCAGCTGCCGGCGCGGGATTTGCCGGGAGCTGCCGGTTTCGAGGCCATCTGTGCCGATGCGCTGCTGCGTCGAGTGCTCGAATCCATCACGATTCGCGACGTCAACCTGGAACGGCTACTCACGTCCATTCGCCTGGATGTCCTTCAAATGGCGAGCGATGCCGCCGCGGGCGACGGCGTGCACGACAACGTCCTTGGTTTTTGCTGCGCGTTGGCGAAACAGTGCTTCATCAATGAATACGTGTTCGCGACCACGCAGGAGGAGGCCGGGCAGGCGGAACGACTGAAGCAGAAGCTGCTCGAGGCGCTGACGCAAGGCTCGAACGTTCCTGCGCTGTGGCCGACCGTGGTTGCGGCCTATTTTCCGCTCCATTCGCTGCCCAATGCGCAATCGCTGCTTGAGCGAGCGTGGCCCGCTGCTTTGACCGATGTGTTGGCGCAGCAGGTGCGCGAGCCATCGGAAGAATGGCAATACCGCGATTTAATTCCTCGCCTGACCGGCATCGACGACGACGTGTCCGTAGCGGTGAGGGGGCAGTATGAGGAAAACCCATATCCGCGATGGGTGTATGCCGCTTCGGCGTCGGCGTCGATCACCTTGGACGAGCACCTTCGCGCTCAATTTCCGACGGCCGCATTCCAACCGCTCGGCTCCAGCAGCGGCCTCGACGTTCTCGTGGCCGGCTGCGGCACCGGGCGCCACCCGATCGAGGTAGCGCGCCAGTACCGCGACGCGCGGGTGCTGGCGGTGGATCTCAGCCTCAGCAGCCTTTGCTACGCCAAGAGGAAGACGCCCGCGGCTTTGGCGCAGAGAATCGAATACGCCCAAGCCGACATCCTCAAGCTCGGGTCGATCGACAGAACGTTCGATCTGATCGAAGTCAGCGGGGTATTGCATCATCTGGCGGATCCGATAGCGGGCTGGCGCGTCCTGCTGGCGTTGCTGCGGTCGGGCGGCTTCATGCATGTGGGCCTCTACAGCGAACTCGCACGCCGTGACATCGTTGCCGCCCGCACCTTCATTCTCGAGCAAGGCTACCGCCCCACCGTTGACGATATCCGCCGCTGCCGGCAGGACCTGCTCAAATCGCCGCTCAGCGGCGTCGCCAAGGCCAGCGATTTCTTCAGCACCAGCGAGTGCCGCGACCTGCTATTTCACATTCAGGAGCGGCGAATGACGATTCCGCAGATCAAGTCCTTCATTGCAGAGAACGGCTTGAAATTCATCGGTTTCGAATTTGCCCCCCAGGTGATGCAGCGACATCGGGAGATTTTCGGCGGCGAGCGTTTCGTGCGCGATCTCGATCGCTGGCACGCGTTCGAGACCGAAAGGCCGGACACGTTCGCCGGCATGTATCAGTTCTGGATCCAGAAAAACTAAAAGCGTTGGCGCGTGCGCTCGTGATGGCGCGCGACTGGCCGGCGCGCAGGAATCGTGCGCTCGCTCGTCGCCTGCGCGTGCAGGGAATCATCGCCGAAAACAGCGCGTTGCGAGTGTTGCTCGACCCAATCGGCGTTCACGCCGTTTTCATTCGAATACCCGTTTACGCCGACCCTTCGATCGGGACGCGGCCTATGCCCACAGCCGAGCAAGCAAGGATTATGACGTGATTTCAATGTGTTAGATCTTATGATCGCCGCCTCTGAAGGCGTCAGTGCGTGCCCGGAAGCGGTCTCCAGTGAAGTGTCGTTTAAGCAACACCCGGCTGAAAACTGCATTGCGGAGTGTTCAAAATGCCTCTTTGTCGTTGCCTGTCGGAACATGTGAGCTAGTGTGGGCGTGCGACGGAGGGGGGCATCCCCAGGTCGCCCCTTCCGGTCATTCCGGTGCCTAGGGGACAACGAAGGCAACGGAACGGACGGACGGTGAGGGGAGCTAAGGGGACCTTCCAGGGTGAGCAGCGCCCGAGGAGATCAATCCCTCCCACTACAACACTATGGAGGTTGAGATGAAGATGGTGAAAAGTCTTCTCCTCGGGACGACCGCGGGACTCGTTGCGGTCGCTGGGGCGCAAGCCGCCGACATGCCGGTCAAGGCAGCGCCGGTGCAATACGTGAAGATCTGCAGCCTTTACGGCGACGGCTTCTACTACATCCCCGGCACCGATATCTGCCTCAAGGTCGGCGGATATGTTCGTGGGGAGTACGCTTATAACTACGGTTCGAGCATGGCGACCGGCCCATGGGCCGGTATCGCGGTCGGCGCCAGGGACCGGCAGGACGGGCAAGACTGGACCATGCGGACCCGCGCCTATGCCTGGTTCGACAGCCGGCAGCAGACCGAGTACGGCACCCTGCGCAGCTACCTGCAGATCGGTGTCAACTACGACAGCCCGCAAGGCACCACCACGAACTTTAACGCGAACCGGGCATTCATCCAGTTCGCCGGGTTCACGGTCGGTACCGCGCAGTCGTTCTACGACTTCTACTCCTCGCCGGCGAGCTCGTTCTTCGGACCGAACGCCAGCGACACCGGTGACCCGGGCTGGAAGGTGTTCGCTTACACCGCGCAGTATGGCAACGGCTTCTCGGCGACGTTCTCGCTCGAAGAGCCGCGCTCGATGAGCTTGGCGGTGCCGGAAACCGGCGTGATCAACACGAACCTCGGCAACCTCCCGATCGGCATTATCAATCCCGATCCCGACCGGGCGAAGATCCGGTTCCCGGACATCGTGCAGAACTGGCGCGTGGACCAGGCCTGGGGCAGTGCCCAGCTCATGGTCGCGGCGCATGACGTCAGCGCCGGCTACTATGCGGCCAACGCCGGCTCGTTGCTCGGCGCGGGCGCTGCGGGCTTCACCCCTGCCCCGTGCACGGGCGTGACCGCCGGCTTCCTCGGCGTGGGGGCTGGCACGTTGACCGGCTCGGAGCCTTGCGGCCATCCTGCCGACAAGCTCGGATGGGCGTTAGGTGGCGGCGCCAGGCTCAACGCGCAGGGCGGCGACTACTTCCAGTTCCAGGTCAACTACACCCAAGGCGCCATCCGCTACGCGGCCTTTACTGCCGGCGGCGCGTTCAGCCCGAACCAGTTCAACGGGCAGAACATGGGTTACGGCTTCTTCAGCGATGGCGTGTTCAGCAACGCCACCGGTGAGGTCCAGCTGACGACCGCCTACGGCATCAACGCCGCCTACGACCACCTGTGGACTCCGCAGTTGCGCACCTCGATCTACGGGTCGTATCTGCGGGTCGAGTACGGCAACAACGCCAACCTGGCGATCTGCAACGCGCAGACCACGCCGAACTTCGCCAACGTCAACCTGGCCACTCCGAGCGCAGTCGCTGGTTCGATCGCGTTCACGGGGCTCCAGGTGGCGCAGGGAGCGTGCAACAATAACTTCAACTGGTGGCAGATCGGCTCCCGCACCCAGTACAACTTCACACCGTGGTTCTATGTGGGCTTCGATGTGATCTACCAGAAGCTGGAGTCGGCATCGGCCGGGGCGCAGGTGACCTACACG
>Ga0209647_1004535_pt1 | contig 10425 bp, 11 predicted proteins | sample GraSoi_2013_60cm_FD_185827 | JGI IMG/M metagenome (GOLD analysis project Ga0209647, IMG submission 185827) | Grasslands soil microbial communities from the Angelo Coastal Reserve, California, USA - Sample 9_17_2013_60cm (SPAdes) (version 2) | ecosystem: Environmental > Terrestrial > Soil >...
GGTCCCGTGTTTATTGCAGGCGACCGCCGGCGGCGTGAAGAACTGGGCCTGGACGAGGATACGTGCGCGAGAGCTATCAGCGTCATCCGGGATGTACTTGCGAGCCAGGGAGCGCTGACACGGGCTGAACTCGTCGAGCAGTTGGCAGCCCGCGATATCCGTCTCGAGGGGCAGGCCAGGCCACACCTCCTGTACCGGGCAGCGCTCGAAGGCATCATCTGTTTGGGGCCTGACCGTGGCGCAGAGCCGACCTACGTCCTCCTGAGTGACTGGGTAGAGCCAGGGCGCGCCACCCTCTCACCGGAAGCAGCGCTTACAGAACTCGCACTCCGCTATCTCCAGGCTTATGGCCCTGCCACGCCGGAGGATCTGGCGGCGTGGTCGGGTATGCCCATAAGCAGAATACGGCCAGCATGGCCACGCATCGCTGATCAACTGCTTGAGGTAGAAGTCGCTGGCTCTCCAGCCTGGATGCTCAAGACATACGCAGCATGGCTGGACGAGTCGCCCGCACCTGCCCCAATCGTTCGCCTGCTGCCCGGCTTTGATATCTACCTGCTCGGCTACCAGAATCGCGACCTGGCAGTGCCGAGCCAGCATACCAAACGCATTAACGCTGGTGGTGGGATGATACACCCGGTACTGCTGGTAGACGGTCGCGCGGTGGGGACCTGGAAGAGCAAGCGACAGAAGAATCACCTGGAGGTCGTGGTAGAGCCATTTGACCAGCTCGCCATTCAGGTACAGCAGGGACTGCAGACCGAGGTTACCGATCTCGCCCACTTCCTGGGAGTGCCGGCCAGTTTGATGCTTGCTCCCGGCACATAGCAGCAAAGCCCGAAAGTCAAGTCTGGACCGGGTTGAACGCTGTCTCGTTGCATAGCATTATATAAAAATCGATATGGCATCGAATAGCGTGCAACTGTGGCGCATTTGCGCCCTATTTTTTTGCTTTTTGGCTTGCTTCTGCCCTAAATCAAATGGGGAGCCTGGCTGACACTCTTTAGCGACCAACACTGAGGTGCTCATGATCGATACTCCGCAATGTACTTGTGAGTAGTGATGCCACAATGTGACAACAGGCTTCCCTTGATGCCTGCTACGAGAGCTATTCCATTTGGGCCTGCTTTATCCAGCAATAGCTTATGTATGAGGTACCAACCTCGTGACTGAAAGCGTGTAGCAACATCGTAGCCTTGCGAAGGAAGGAGGAGGAACGGTACGCTGCTGGCAGGAGGTACCGTCATGGAAGGAGTATACCATGCAGCACGGGCCAATCTGCGTCGGCTGATGGGACTGCACCCGCACTGGACGCACCAGCAGTATGCCCAAAATCCACACATTTTTCAGGAGAGAGGAGTGCTGGATTGGAGATTAAGTACGAGTCGGTTAACCGCCTCCTGAAAACTATTTTGGAGCTTCCATTCCGTAAAGTCCGCGATGTCTCGGCTAAGGGTAATGAGAGGAAGGTGGCGGACAGGGATCCATATCGTTTCTTCTTCTAAAATAGCGTTATCAAGTCGAATTGGGAAAAGAAGTGGAGCATGGTTGTTTCCTTCTTTGAAGAGAGTTTCCTCAATCGCATATTTGGTCCACAGAGTACGGATAGAATGTTTCGAGAGAATCAACAATAGTTTGTCATAGATATGAAAGGCTTCCCCTACGCGACTTCTAAAGGGCCCTGTTGTCATACCCTCTGGGGCATACCAGCATCTTACTCCTTTTTGTTGCAAGCCGTTATAGAGATATTCTGCAAAGTCCTGATCCTGCTTGGAATAACTAATGACACAAGTATAATACTTGAGCTGTTTATTGGCGAGAGAAACTGTATAGGTGATCAAGTCATCACTAACTCCTGCTTTGCGGAGAAACACTTCAGGAATATTTCCGCCCGAACGTGAGAGGGTATCTGTTCCAATGGTCGAAGGACCATGATGATTCACAGCCTCGAGCCCCTTGGCGTTTCTAAGATCAATATTTCCGAAAAAAGTCAATTTCATATGAGCTCCAGCGAGATTAGTTCCTTTAAGGCATGCTCCACTGAAATTGGTTTCGACGAGGTCGGCATCGGTGAGGTTGGCATCAGTAAGATTGGTATTGCTGAGAAATGCGCCGCTAAGGCTAGCACTAGTAAGATTAGCTCCGGTGAGGTTAGCATCTCTCAGACTCGCTCTGATAAGTTTAGCTCCGGTGAGGTTAGCCCCAGTAAGATTGATAGCTCTCAGGTTAGCGTTACAGATCCAGGTATTGCTGAGATTGGCCCCGCTAAGATTGGCTTCGCTGAGATCCACATAGTCGAAATCAATGCCACTGAGGTCACGGTTGGTAAGATCTGAACGATAGAAATGGACTTTTGTAAGTTTAGCTCCGGTGAAATTGACACCTCTGAGATCAACCCAGCTAAAGGATGTTTCACTGAGGTTTGCGTTACTAAAATTCGTATTACCCATCTTTGCATAGCTTAGATTGGCTCTAGTGAGGTCGGCTCCAGTGAAGTCGGCATCGGTGAGATCCGCGTAATCAAGCTGGGCATGGTTAAGGTTCGCCCCACTAAGATTGGCTCCAGTGAGGTTGGCACCCGTGAGATCTGCCTTAGTGAGATTAGCATTGGTAAGATTGGTGTTGGTAAGATTTGCTTCAATTGGGAATCCCCCGTTAAGATCATCGAGGTAAGTTCTTCGAAGATTTACTTCAGTGAGATTTAATTTCTCAAGACTAGCCCCGGAAAAATCCGGCCATTCACTTGAATTTGCCTCTCTCCATGTATTCCAGTTTCGCACGCCTCTAAAAATAATATTTAGATGCTGTTGATTTGCCATTATTTGCACCTCCTCAATAGTGTTGTCATTATAGGAAAACGATTTCTCACTTGCAAGCTGAGACAACCCCGTAGTTTAGCCGATAAAACGCTTCTTTGCAAACATACTGAAAATGCGAAAGAATTGACCTACAACGCATGAGGCTTGCATTCTAGGCTCTGTAGCAAGTGCAGCCCAGGTGGATCCTCTATCTCTAGGACTCATCCGACCATAACGTGAGAGAGGCGTCCTGGGAGCCAGTCGGCTCTCTCTCGCCAATATCGCTTTTCATTGCCTCGTGTCCGCTGCGCTTTTGTATAGCGATGAGTCCAGACGTGTGTTTCTTGGGCGGGAACAGGAACTCACTCGACGGGTCATGCTCCTGGTAGCGACTGAGGGCAAGACCTCGATTCTGGACGGCGTAGCAGTAGACGCACCCATGGGGGCACGTGTCATACTCTCCGATATCTCTGGATGCGAAGCAACCGCACTCTTTCCGATTGCCTTTTTGCTTTACTTTCGTACTGAGAGGGCCACCGACAATACGTTCCAGGCGTTCAGCATCGACGCAACGGGCCTCTTCGGTCACGCCAGGAATTAGGAACGATTTCTGCGAGCAGATTTTCAGGCGCATTCCGTGGACCAGCGCCATCTGCGCTAATTCTACCGCGAGCTGACGCCCATTCTCGAGCATGAATTCCTCTGATTTGTGCTCGTCCCAGGTGAAACTGTGCTCGTGGGCTGCATTTTCCATATTGCGTTTTGTCTTCTTATAGAGTTGGGCAAAGGAAATGACGACCTCATCTGTTGTACCCTCTAGTAGGCTGGCTAGAGCAGCGAATGTCCGCTGGTGAAAGACGTAGTTTGTGAGTGAGGAGAAGATAATCGGATCGTATCGCCACACGAGCCGCTCAGAGCCATATTCGCCAGCAAGTCGCTTCATGTGCTCGACCGTGTGCATGTAGTTGACGACGCGCGATTCGAGTTCGCGGGGATACCCATTAATGGTATGTTGAATCATGAACGGGACACCCATTCGCTGTATCTCAGGAAAGGCCCAATATTTTTTGTCCAGAACACAAAACCGTCAACACTCTCTGGAGAGAGGTCGATCGTGTAGATTTGCCCACCGTAGGGGTTAATCATCTTACAGTACCCAGCACGAAGGCGATTGATAAACCACTCCCCGTAGAAGGTTGGAATGTCTGTTTTATAGCTCGCTGAAATAATCATACTATGCTCTTCCTACAGCTTGTGGCAAATGCGGAAGTTAACACGCAATCTTTGCCTCGGTTCCGCAGCATGTTGTTCTCCCGGTCGGCGGAGCCGTTGATAATAGGGCCCTAAATCTACTACCTGCTCATCAGATTCTAAATGTAGCATGATATTATCACGTAGGTTTTCGCATATAATGTAACCTGGTTGGTATACATGATAAGACGTATTGTGTGCCGCGATCATGTCATCGAACCACTTCTCAGAACCTCCGAAATGATTATCAACGAAAAGAAAGAATGCGCCTGATTTCGCTCGCTTAAAGAGGTCCAGGAAGAAGTGTTCTGCCTGTTCCTTTTTGGACAGAAGCTCCGATAAGAAAAAAATCATGGTAAACAGATCAGATTGTTCTAAATCAGGGTACTTTTTCCAATCCCTCGTCTCAGTCACATCGAACGTTCGGAACTGATAATCATCAGGCAGGGTTAGTGAGGGGTATAGGATGCTTAACAAGCAGTCCCAAACAGCTTTCCAGCGTGTCTCCTTATCATACGTATAGCACGTTAGCTCTGTCTGCACGCCACAGGATGCCATAAATTTGAGTATGCCTAAGAAGTCGCTACCAGGACCTCCGCCAAGACACGAGACATGAACAGAAGGCTTATTGAAGAGGTCCCTCAAAGCAGGCGTATATCTGATGCGCATATACACCGCATTCGCGTGCGCCGCCATGTAGCAGTATAAGTACGCAAAACACGTTTTTATTTTTCTATAGTTGACTGAGCCTCCATAAGAGAGCCCTCGATAACCGTCGCTCAGGTTTTTCAGCTCGCATCTAATGACATCAACCCACGTTCCCGAGTATACCTCGCTAAGTAGGTCATCAAGAACATTTCTAACCATCCCGAAAGAACTACTATCGAGCACAAGGCGATCCTTTCCTAAAGAAATGTATCATCTCTCTATTCCTCTTTAATTGAAGAGACGATAATCTCTGCTTACTTTAACGTGAATAGGAAGATTTCGCACACAGATCGACATTTTAAGCCTGATTGTCGCATCGGCAAATGGTTACGTTGATAATCTCTCCACCTCGTTGAAGCAGCCCTTGATGCTATTCCGACTGCAGGCCGAGGTCACCGATCTCGCCCGCTTCCTGGGAGCGCAGGCAAGTTTGATACTTGTCCCCAGCACTCAAAGTTAGTATACTGAGGCCATGAAAGGTGACGTTGATGTTTCTATCATCCAAGCGGATTTTGACCGGCTTGCCTTGCTCTCAAGGGAAGGGTGGGATCACAACAGCCACTATCATAGCTTTCTTTTGCAGCATGTTCCACCACACTGTAGCAATGCATTAGAGCTTGGATGCGGGACTGGCACCTTCGCTCGTCTTCTTGCAGAACGAGCTGAGCATGTCCTTGCCCTCGACCTCTCACCACAGATGATCCGCCTTGCCCAAGAGCGATCAGGACACCTCTCAAACATTGACTTCCAGGTCGCTGATGTGCTCGCGTGGGAATTCATTCCTGAGCAATTCGACTGCATTGTCTCGATTGCCACGCTCCACCACTTGCCGCTGGAGGAGATGCTTATCAAAATGAAATCGGCCCTCGCGCCAAACGGGACGCTCATCGTCCTCGATCTTTTTCAAGCGAGCCTTTCTGATATGTTCACCGCCATGCTGGCTGTTCCTGTGAACTTCGTACTCAAATACCTCAAGACTGGCCGCGTCAGGCAGCCGCAAGCAGTACGAGAGGCGTGGGCAGAGCACGGACAGCATGATACGTACCTGTCCCTCTCTCAGCTCCGCCAAATCTGTAGAGCCATTCTCCCCGGCGCACAGGTGAAGAAGCACCTGCTGTGGCGCTATTCTCTCATCTGGAAGAAGGGTACAAACGAAGTATGACCAATTCAACGCCTCAGCACGAACATATACAACTCAACACGTCGCACATCGTTTCTTTCCTCTCTGATGAATTTTTGTCTCTGCTGGTTGACGAACTCAATACTGAGAACGTGACAGCTCTCGCTCTCGTGGGAAGCTATGCTCATGGTGATGCAACTCCCTATAGTGATATAGATGTGCTTTGCTTCGTACATGAAGCACCGGAACGCACAAGACGCTATGTCTATCGTGATGATCGCCTCATCGGTATCTCGACAAGGACCATTGCTCAGTATCGGAAACGATTTACGGTACCGGAAGAAGCCATTTTTGTCGTGCCGAGTATACGAGATGCTCGTGTATTGCTGGACAAAGAGGGAGCACTTGCGGCGCTTCAACGAGAGGCCCAGGCCTGGACGTGGGAGCCATTGCAGGCCTTAGCGAACTACTACGCCAGTGAGGTCATGATGATCCAGACGGAGAGTGTCCACAAAATACTGAGAGCACTTCTCGTACACGATGAATTAGCCCTTGCTGAAATGGTCATTCTCCTGTTCTCAGCGATTACCGATGCAGTCACTGTGCAACGAGGCATCTTGGCAACAAGCGGGAATACATACTTTCGTCAGGTTCAGGAAACAGTCGGGCAAGACTCCACCTGGACACAGTATCACAAGGTTCTTGCGGGAGTTGAGATAGATACTATGCCGGCTGCCGCTACTTCTCTCGAAGCCAGAGGTATTGCAGCCCTTCGCTTGTACCAGGAAACCGTTCAGTTCCTACGTCCTCATCTCAATCCTATGCACCGCGAAGTGATAGAACACTCGTTGATCGTTATTGAGAATGCCTTGCAGGCGAATAAATTACCTCGGTCTTGAGCTGTGACTCGTTACTCAAGGTTCGGTCAAATAGTGACAACATTTTGAAATTGCGATAAGCTTTCTGTATGACAGAAAAGCTTACCATCACGACAGAACGAGTGGACGATCTTCCGGTGTTGTTGGCACAGAGCGACAAAATGGGGATAGCAGACCTGTTGGATGCCTACTTTCAGCCCCATGGCAATTGGGAGGGAACAAGCCTGGGCTGGACCACAAGCATCTGGCTGACGCACATTTTGTCCGAGGGTGACCACCGGATGAATCAGGTGCAACCATGGGCAGCCACTCGGCTGCAAACGCTGCGGAAGTGTAGCAGACAAGCGGTTCGCGACCAGGAATGGAGCGATGATCGGTTGAGTATTGTACTGGATGCCCTGGGCGATGACCAGAAGTGGCAACACTTCGAAACGGCCTTGAACCAGCAGGTCGTGCGGGTGTACAACCTGAAGCCTAAACGGGTGCGGGTCGATAGCACCACGGTGAACGGGTATTGGACGGTGACGGAGGAGGGACTGTTCCAATTGGGCTATAGCAAAGACCATCGTCCCGACCTGCCCCAACGGAAGCGTGATGCTGTCGGCACTGGATCCGTTGGGCTTGCCCGTGGCGACACAGGTCGTGTCGGGTGAACGAGCCGACGATCCGCTATATATTCCTGCCATTGAGCAGGTGAGTGCCAGCCTGCATGAGCACGGCTTGCTCTATGTGGGGGATTGCAAGATGGCGGCGCTGGAAACGCGCGCCTTTGTGCAGGCCCAGCAGGACTACTATCTGTGTCCATTGTCCACCAAGCAGATGCCAGATGCTGTCTTGGCAGCGTATTTGCAGCCGATCTGGGTAGGCAAGCAAGTGTTGACGCCAGTCTTCCGTGAACGGCAAGCCAGTCAGCCTGAACTGATGGCTGAAGGCTACGAACAGACGGTCACCGTCAGTGGCGAGGTGAAAGGAAAGACCATCACCTGGACCGAAAGGCACCTGATCGTGCGGTCCATCCAGCAAGCGAAGGCCGCTACAGATGCGCTGCAAGCCCGCTTGGCCAAGGCCCAAGTCGCGTTGGGAGAGATGAATGAGCACAAGCAGGGCAAAAAGCGCTATCACGATGTCGCCTCGTTGCAGCAAGCCGTCCGGACCATCCTCAAACAGCATCGGGTCGAAGACCTGCTCACGGTGATGATCGAAGAACAGGTGGAAGAACGCTGGGTACGTGCCTATGGGAATCACCCTGCGGGAGGACGGGTTGAACGAATACTGAGTGTGCGCTGGGAGGTCAACGCCTCCGCGGTGGAAGAAGCGATCCGCTGGTTGGGCTGGCGCGTGTATGCCACCAATCAACCCAAAGAGCTGCTGCCGCTTGAGCAAGCCATCTTGGCATACCGCGAAGAATATCTGGTAGAGCGCGGGTTTGGACGGTTGAAGGGCAAACCGCTGTCGCTTTCGCCCATGTATGTGCAAAGTGATCAGCGAGCAACCGGTCTCATTCGCTTGCTGTCGATGGGCTTGCGAGTCTTGACGAGGCTTCAGTGGAGCTGTCGCCAGCACCTGGCTGACACCAAAGCAAGCGTGGCAGGATTGTATGCTGGCAATCCGAAACGAACGACCACCCGTCCTACGGCCGAAGCCCTGCTGGGGGCGTTTAAGGGTATTCATTTGTCCTTGGTAACCATTGGCCAACAGCTTCACCGCCATGTCTCGCCACTGTCGGAGGTGCAAAAGCACCTCTTAGCACTCTTGGACTTGTCGCCAGAATTGTATGACCAGCTTTGTGTTGAATTTCCAAAACCACCCTGAAAATGACCGAACCATGAGTCGTTAAGCTATACTTTTCGAACCTGTTTATCCACTGTAACCTGTCTGGTAGACCCCTAACTCCACTCCTAATCGGCACACCAGGGGGTTATTTGCGTCGCGCTGCTGTAGTTGCTGGTAGAGGCTCAACACCCATGTTTCATTGCTGCGTGAACCTGTCGCTTGCATGAGCTTCAGGGATTCAAGGATAGACTCACAGCAGCCCTCAAGCTCATTTTCGGAGAGATAGGTTTCGGCTTCTACTAACAGCAGATCTTTTTGTCTACGCATATTTCCAGGAGGGATCTGTTCATGAGCAATGATCAAGGCATTATGTGCATCCTTGCGCCTGTCAAACTGTGTGAAGGCGGCTGCTCGTTCGATCTGCACGCTGGAGATATCAGGTTTGACAAAACTGCCATCAGGTTCCAGGCTGCCTTTGCGTATAACACGACCAGCGCTATCCAGGTACATCAGGCATTGCTTTTGTACCTGTTTATCATTTCCTGCTGTTGGTGCGTAGGCTTCAGCCGCTGCCTTATACAATGTGGCCTTGAGTGGATCACGGACAACATCAAGATAGTGTAATGCTGCTTCCACATCCTGAATAGCCTTGTCGTACTGTTCTTCCTGTAGATAAACCCTGATACGACGATAATAGGCCTCAGCGATTAATTCGGCGTTTTCTAAGTGCAGGGCAATGTCTATGGCTTTTTTGCCATCATAGATTGCTCGTACTGTATCTTTTCGATCCCGTGCTGCGGTACAAGAGAGTTGATAGAAGCGGCAGAGCATGGCTAGCACTTGATCATGTTCTATTCCTTTCGCATCGCTAACCATACGCGAAAGGAAACGTATCCAGTGAGCCACATTTCTAGTAGCATATTGGAGATTACCCATGTAATAGAGTTCCCAACTCATGGCCAAAATATCTTCGTAGGCTGTCATACGCTGCGCATCGAGAGCCCTGACGATGCCTGAAATATTATCTTCAACGGTTGCGCGAGTCTGCTCGTCTGCCGCAGCAATGATCGATAATCCCAGAAGTGCTGGGGGAATCTTTAACAGTTTTGCAATAAGTGTTCGTCGCGAAATGGATTCGGGCATATTGCCGCTACTTTCTATCTCATAGACGTGGTGTTCGCTAACCTGCAAGGCTTTTGCCAGATCTTTGATCGCCCATCCTCGTAGTTCGCGATAGTATCGAATCACCTGCCCCATGTGAGGACGATTATGCTCACCTGGCTCAAAAGGAGCATAGGCATACCACCAGTAATAGGGCGTTTCGCTCATGTTTCGTCCTTAAAACTAACCGGCCAACATCAGATGTGACCCAAGGGTAGTGTACCCGATGCACTCGCAGGCTGCAATAGGCCAGACCTGCTTCCCCCTTGTTGGGGTGCCTGAAAAATTCAGATTTTATGTCATTTTCAATTCAAAGGTTTTCTCGTACATTTCGCTTGTACGACTTGTAGTCTGATACAGTGGTTAGGTGTTAGATGAGAAAGGAGTCTCTCATATGAGTGTCAGCGAATCGAAAAGCGAAGTGGCCAGCCTCATGCAGCGGATTGACCTGGAGCGCGAGGCTGCACAACAGGGGCTCACAGGATTGGCGTATGGAACAGCACGCCATGATTTCATCATCGCACGTATGGAGCGAGGCGCGGAGCGTATCCTCCAGCTTATTCAGGAGGGTAAGCTTGCAGAGGCCATCGCGCTCATGGAGACGGAAACCTGGAGCGTCGATGGTGAAGAGGAATTGAGGTGAAGGAAGATGGAACCACCAGTAACCAGGGACACAACAGTCCCTACCGTCCCGCTCAGTCTTGCTGATGTGACCGTGCTGGATCAGGTGCTTGAG